>Ga0181526_10004873_pt1 | contig 10269 bp, 13 predicted proteins | sample PEATcosm2014_Bin_35_FD_119750 | JGI IMG/M metagenome (GOLD analysis project Ga0181526, IMG submission 119750) | Peatland microbial communities from MTU Mesocosm Facility, Houghton, MI, USA - PEATcosm2014_Bin06_30_metaG | ecosystem: Environmental > Terrestrial > Soil > Wetlands > Peat | place...
ACAGCCTCGGCGACGTCGCGTTCGAGCTCATCGACGGGCAGGCGGAACTCGGCGGCGACCGCCGCCAGACCGACCTCGTGGCAAATGCCGCATAGCGCCGCGCCGCCCGCTCGATTCTCAACGGCGGCGAAATTGGCGGAAAGGTCTTGACGCATGGGACAAACTCCAAGCTTGCGGACTCGACGCCCTGAGGAAACCGCTCCTCGCGCCGACCTTCGCGCGGCCGCCCGGCGGCAATTCTGGCCTGCCGCGGCGAGCGCCGCCGCGCCTTCAACTGAATCTGATCAACACCGTCGCGAAGGTGGCGAAAAACGTCGCGATGAACAGGATGTTGAACCCATTGTGGCTGTGTGTGCGCTGCACGGAAGCCTCCATTGAACCCGGTCGTCGATTTTCGGCTTGAAAGGCTCGGCTTCGACGATCTTCGATCCACTTACGGTATGGACCTGCGCCGCTCCGGACGAAGTGGCGTTCGCCACATGGCGCGGCCGTCGGCCTCGCGCCGTTTTCAACCCGGGTTGCGCCGCGCGAACCTGCCGCCTCGGGTTGCCGCGAGCCGTCGAGCGACATAGACTGGAGCGGTTGGGGGTGCGCGAATGACCCGCTTTTCCGAGACGTTGGGGCGAATGCCGCTGTTCGCTTCGCTGGGTCCGGAGGAGGTTCGGGCGATCGACACGCGCTGCATCTGGCGCAAGGTCGGCGCCGGCGAATGGGTGATCGACTATCAATCGGACGGCACGGACGTCTTTTTCGTCCATAGCGGGCGCGCGCGGGTGGTCATCGCATCCTCCGGCCGAGAGATCATCCTGCGCGATATTCACGAGGGCGAATACTTTGGCGAGTTTTCGGCGATCGACGGGAAACCGCGATCGGCGGCCATTCGGGCGATCGTCGACACGATCGTCGCCCGCATGTCCGCGGCGGTGTTCTGGGAAACCATCCGCCGCCATCCGGAAGTCTGCGAGAAGGTCCTGAAGACCCTCGTCGCCGGCATCCGCGCGCTCAACGATCGCACCAACGAGCACACCAACCTCGACGCGCGGCGCCGCCTCCGCTCGGAACTCCTGCGGCTTTCGCGGACCACGACGGACGGGCGCGTCGTCGTCTCGCCGCCGCCGACGCATGCGGAACTGGCCGCGCGCATCAGCACCCATCGCGAAGCCGTGACGAAATTTCTCAACGCGCTCGAGCGCGGCGGCGCGATCGCGCGCACCCAAGGCGCGATCGTCCTCACCGACGCGGAAGGATGGCGCCGCGCCATCGCGGAAGAGCGATAGCGTCCATTCGGCCGGCGCCGGCGCCCCTGTACAATCGGCGGCCGAGGCGCGAGAAGAAGCGGCGCCGGGGAGCGAAGACCCGGCGCGACGGCCGCCCTGTCGATTGCTTCCCCTTCGGCTCGCAATGACGTTTCAGCCGGATCGCAAACCGCTCTAGGAGACCGCCATGTCGTTTCGAGCCATCCGCGCCGACAAGACCGAATCGGGACAGGACGTGCGCTTCGTCGAGATGGACGAGAAGGAATTGATGGAGGGCGACGTGACGGTCGGCGTCACCCACTCGACCGTCAACTACAAGGACGGCCTGGCGCTCTCCGGCAAGTCGGCGATTCCTCGCCGCTTTCCCATGATTCTCGGCATCGACCTGGCGGGAATCGTCGAGACCTCCGCCCATCCCGGCTTTCGCCCCGGCGACGAAGTTCTGCTCGACGGTTACGGCCTGAGCGAAACGCATTTCGGCGGCTATGCCGAAAAAGCGCGGGTGAAGGGCGATTGGCTGGTCAAGCTGCCCGCCGGTCTGACCCGCGCCGAGGGTATGGCGATCGGCACCGCCGGCTACACCGCGGCGCTCTGCGTTCTCGCGCTCGAGGGGCAGGGCATGGAGCCGCGGATGGGGCCGGTCGTCGTCACCGGCGCGGCGGGCGGCGTCGGCTCGGTGGCGATCGCGCTGCTCGCCAAGGCCGGCTGGAGCGTCGTCGCCTCGACCGGGCGCGCCGCGGAGGCCGACTATCTCGCGGAGCTGGGCGCGGCCGAGATCATCGATCGCGCTGCGCTTTCCCAGCCCGGCAAGCCGCTCGGCAAGGAGCGCTGGGCGGCGGGCGTCGACTGCGTCGGTTCGCATACGCTGGCCAATCTGCTCGCCCAGACGCGCTACGGCGGCGCCGTGGCGGCGTGCGGGCTCGCCGGCGGCATGGACCTGCCGGCGAGCGTCGCGCCGTTCATCCTGCGCGGGGTGCGCTTGATCGGCGTCGACAGCGTCAATTGCCCGATGCCGCGGCGGCTCGAGGCCTGGGCGAGACTGGCGCGCGACCTCGATCGCGCCAAGCTCGCGCGCATGACGCAAATCGTTCCGTTCGAAAAGACGTTCGAGATCGGCGCGCAAATTCTCGCCGGCCGGGTGCGCGGGCGCGTCGTCGTCGCCATCGCCGGATAGGATTGCCGGGCGTCGCGCCGCTGGGATCGCCGTCGCCGACGCCGCCGCGACTTGACCGACGCCGAAAGCGCCGCCAAGAGAGGGCCATGACCGACATCTCCTTGCCCGCCGCCGTCGGCGCCGGCCTCGTGTCCTTCCTCAGTCCCTGCGTCCTGCCGCTCGCCCCGCCGTACCTGTGCTATCTCGCGGGGACGTCGGTCGAGGCGCTGGCCGACGAAGGCGAGACCCGGGCGCGACGCGACATCGTGATCGCGTCGCTGCTGTTCGTGGCGGGATTTTCCACCGTGTTCGTGGCGCTCGGCGCGACCGCCTCGGTTTTCGGCGCGCTGCTGCGGCAATGGAGCCATGCGCTGTCGATCGCCGCGGGCGTCGGCATCATCGCGATGGGGCTTCATTTTCTCGGCGCGTTGCAGATCGGCGCGATGCATCGGGAGAAAAGGATGCGCGTCGCCAAGCCGCCGGGACTTTGGAGCGCCTACCTGATGGGGCTGGCCTTCGCATTCGGCTGGACGCCCTGCATCGGGCCGATCCTGGCGGCGATCCTGGTGGTCGCCGGCGCGCAGGCGACCGTCGCCCACGGCGCCCTGCTGCTCGCCGCCTACGCGTTCGGGCTCGGCGTTCCCTTCGTCGTCGCGGCGATCGCGATGGAGACCTTCCTGGGATTTGCGCGCGGCTTCCGCGGGCAATTCGCCCGGCTGGAGAAGGCCGTCGGCGCGCTGCTGGTGCTCACCGGCGTGATTTTTCTCACCGGCGGCCTGCAGAGCGCCTCGGTATGGCTGATCGAGACGTTTCCGACCCTCGGCCGGTTGGGGTGAAGCCGAGACGAAAAAAGAGCCCGCCGAACGCGTCGGCGGGCTCCTGACTTCAATCGACGGGCCCTAAGCGGGCTCTCGGTCCGATCACATCTGGTGATAGGTGATCTTGCCGTCCGCGTCCTTCGACCAGACGTACCAGACGTAGTCGACGTTGGTGCGGTCGCCCTTCTTGTCGTAGGCGATGTCGCCGAGCACGGTATGGAAGGGCTGGCCGGCGTGCATGACTTCCGCCATCTTCTTCGGGTCGAGCGACTTCGCCCGCTCCGCCGCTTCCTTGATGATCTGCATCGCGGCGTAGGAATAGAGCGTATAGCCTTCCGGCTCGAAGCCCTTGGCCTTGATCTCCGCGACGATCGCCTTGGCGTTGGGATTGTTGCGCGGCTCGGGGCCGAACGACATCAGCGTGCCTTCGACGCCGGGGCCGCCGATCGAGGCGAACTCGTTGTCGGTGATGCCGTCGCCGGAGATCATGACCGTCTTCATGCCCTGGTCGCGCATCTGGCGCACGATCAGGCCGCCTTCGGTATGCAGGCCGCCCCACATCAGATAGTCGGCGCCCGAGGCCTTGATCTTCGAGACGATCGCCGAATAGTCCTTCTCGCCGGTGTTGACGCCTTCGTAGAGGACTTCCTTCTTGCCGCCGGCGTTCATGAAGCCCCGGGCGGCGTCGGCGAGGCCTTGGCCGTAGGGGGTCTTGTCGTGGACGATGGCGATCTTGGCGTCCTTGAGCTTGCCGAGCGCGAGATCGGCCCACAGCTTGCCCTGCTGGTCGTCGCGGCCGCAGGTGCGGAACGCGTCCCACAGGCCGCGGTCGGTGACCTTCGGGTTGGTCGCCGAGGGCGTAACGAAGATCACTCCATTGTCGGCGTAGACTTCCGAGGCGGGAATGGTCACGCCCGAGTTGAAGTGGCCGACGACGTACTTGACGCCGTCGCCGACGAACTTGTTGGCGACCGCAACGCCCTGCTTGGGATCGGAAACGTCGTCGCCTTGCTCGATTTCGATCTTCTGGCCGAGAATGCCGCCGGCGGCGTTGAAATCGGCGGCGGCCTGGTTCACGCCCTCGGTCAATTGCGCGCCGAACGACGCGTTGGGGCCGGTGATCGGACCGGCGACGCCGATTTTGATTTGCGCTTGCGCGGCGCCGGCGAAGACAAGCGCGGCGACCAGGGGTAAGGTTTTCACAATGGCCGATCTCATGTTAACCTCCTAAACGATGATAATCGGTTAGGATGCCGAAGCTAGCGAAATTACCGTAACCTGTAAAGATCGTAATGACGGTTATTTTCCCCTCGGCGCCCGAATCCCGCGCAGGCGCGCTGCCTCTCATCGGCGGCGCCCTCGCGCTCGATTTCGCCAATACCGAATCCGGCCGCGGCTTCGCGACGCATCGCGACCACTTGCGCGAAGCCCGCCACCTCGCCGATTGGCTGCAGCATGCGGACGCGCTCGCGCCCGAAGAGGCGGAATGGCTGCGCGCGGAGGCCGCCGCGAGAGCGGATTTCGCCGCCACGCTGCTGACGCGCGCGAAAACGCTGCGCGACGACATCGGCGAGATTTTCCGCGCGGTCGCGCTCGGCGCGGCGGCGCCGGCGAAATCGACGTCCGAATTGACGGCGTTTCACGCCTGCGCTCTCGCGCATGGCGCGCTGACGCCCTCCCACGGTCGCTACCGATGGCGATGGACGTTGCGCGATTCGCCGATCGAAGCCGCGCTCGGGCCGATCGCTCTTTCCGCGGTGACGTTGCTGTCGCAAGGCGATCTGTCGCGCGTCAAGCAATGCGCCGGCGTCGCCTGCGGCTGGATGTTTTACGACGAAACCAAGAACAAGCGCCGCCGTTGGTGCGAAATGGAAGTCTGCGGCAATCGCGCCAAGCAAAGGCGCTACGCCGCGCGCGGTCGGCCGGCGTGATTCGCGGCCTTCCCATCGCCCTCGTCGCGCTCGCGGCCTGCGGGCTCGCCGCCTGCGCGAGCCTGGTCGAAACCGATCAGGCGCGTCTGTGCCGCATGGCGCTGCCGGCGCTGGCGCCGCCCGACGCGATCGTCGCCATCCTCGCGCAGCGCGAATTCCCCGACGGGCGCGGCCTGCGCGTCGACTATCGCCTGAGCGGTCTCGGCGCGCCGGCCGAGACGCGCTTCGCCAAATGCCGCTTCAAGGCGCCGGGGCAGCCGAAACACTCCGAGGACCTCATCGCCCTGACGACCGACGACGGCCCGCTTTCCGACGTCCGTCTCTTTTTCCTCATCCGCTACTGGCTGGCGACGCCCGAGGCGCGCGCCGCCGATCCGGCGCCGCTCGGCGACGTCAGCGCCCTGCCGACGCTGCCGCCCTCGCTCGCCTACGCCTTGCAGCAGGCGATCAACGGCCTGCCGCTGGCGGCGGTCTACGCCCTGCTCGCCGCCGCCTATTCCTTGGTCTACGGCCTCGTCGGGCGCATCAACCTCGCCTTCGGCGAAATCGCGGCGGCGGGCGGCTACGCGGCGGCGCTCGGCGCCATGCTGACCGCGGCCGAGGCGCCGGCGACGATCCTCGCCGTCGCCCTGACCTTCGGCGCCGCGGCCGCGGCGTTCTGGGGCGTCGCGTCGAGCGCCTGGGTCTTTCAGCCGCTGCATCGCGCCAGCGGCCAGCAGGCGCTGATCGCCTCGATCGGCCTGGCGCTGTTCTTGCAGGAATTCCTTCGCCTGACCCAGGGCGATCGGCCCAACTGGGTCAGCCCGATCCTCAACGCGCCCTTCGCCGTGGCGCGCGCCGGCGATTTTCTCGTCACCACCGCGCCCAACGCGCTGCTCGCCGGGGCCTTCGCGCTGCTCGCCGGCCTGGCGCTGGTCCTCCTCATGCACCGGAGCCGCTTCGGGCGGCGCTGGCGCGCCTACGCCGACGATGCGCTGGCGGCGCGACTGTTCGGCGTCAGCCCGCGCGCCATCTTCGCCCAGACCTTCGCGCTGGCGAGCGCCTTCGCCGGCCTCTCCGGCTTCGTCATGACCATGTATTACGGCTCGGTCGGCTATGGCGCGGCGACGGCGCTCGGGCTGAAGGCGCTGATCGCCGCCATCCTCGGCGGCGTCGGCTCGATCCCCGGCGCCTTTCTCGGCGGCTTCGTCGTCGGCGCCTTCGAGGCGGTGTGGTCGACCTATTTCGTCATCGATTATCGCGACGTCGCGGTGTTCAGCCTGCTGGCGATCGTCCTGGTGCTGCGCCCGGGCGGCCTCTTGGGGGCGAACGAGACGCCCGGGCGCCGGTGAAGCGCGCGAGAAGCGGCTTGGAGAGCTGCCTCGTCGGCATGGAAATCGGCGTCATTCGATGCTATATTCGCGCCTCGGCAAGCAAGGCGGCCGTCCATGGGCGCCACCCTCGCCCTCGACGACGAACTTGTCGCGCGCGCCCAGGCGCTCACCGGCATCTCCGAAAAGTCGAAACTGGTTCTCGAAGCGCTCAACGCCCTGATCGCGAGGGAAAGCGCGCGCCGATTGGCGCGATTGGGCGGCAGCGAACCGCGCATTGGCCCGCCGCCGCGCCGACGGCGTTAGCCGCCGATGATTCTTGCCGATACGTCGATAGGGATCGATCATCTGCGTAGCGGCGCGGCCCGTCTCCAACGCGAGTTCCAGGACGCCGGTGGGTTCGACGGCGAACTTGTCGCCTCCGAGCGCTGAAGGCGGCCCAACGGGACTGCGACGCCCGCGTCCGATGCGGCCTGAGAATGGCGCTCGACGCGACGGGCCTCAGGCGTCGGGCGCGGCCGCGCGGGCCGCCGGCGGCGAGGGGGCGAGACCGGCGTCGCGCGCCTCCAGCCATCCGAGCGCGGACCAGTCGAGTTCCGCCCCTCCCCCCGCCACCAGGCCGACCAGGCGATCGTGCACGAGGCTGGCGGCGGGCATCGGCACGGCCTCGCGTTCGGCCTCCGCCAAGGCGAGCCGCAGATCCTTGACGGCGAGCGGCGCGACCATGCCGGCCGGAAGGTAGCGCTCGTCGACGATCTTGCCGCCGTAGGCGCGATGGACCTTGGAATCGAACAGCGAATTCGTCGGGACGTCGAAGGCGACGCGCTGATCGACGCCGCCTTTGCGCAACAACGCGAGAACCTCGGCCATCGCCTGCAGCGTGGTGGCGGTCAGCGCGTTGCCGGCGAGCTTCATCAGGTTCGCGGCGCCGGGGTCCTCGCCGATCACGAACAGGCGCTGGCCCAGCCGCTCCAGCAGGGCGCGAACGGCCTCGACCGCCGAGGGCTTACCGGCGGCGATGACGAAGAGTTGGCGGGAGTGGGCGAGATCGGGATTGCCGAGCACCGGCGCCGCGACATAGTTCTGGCCGCGCCTTTCGTGCTCGGCGGCCAGATGTCGGGAAAGTCCCGGACTGACCGTGCTCATGGAGAGGTGGACGGCGCCGCGCCGCATGCTCGGCGCCAACCCGCCGAGGGTGACGCTTTTCAGGGCCTCGTCGTCGGACAATGATGTCAACACGACATCGCACACGGCGACGCCGGCGAGGTCGGCGATCCCGTCCGCGCCCGCCGCCCGCAGCGCCGCGACGCGCGCGGGATTACGGTCGTAGGCCAAAACACGGCAGCCGTCGGCGATCAGGTTCAGCGCGAAGGCCGCGCCCATGTGGCCGAGCCCGACGACTCCCACGACGCGGCGCGAGGACGCGGGCGCCGCGTCGCGATCCGGCAAATGCTCGGGCGCGCCCTCTTCCGCCGCCGGCGTCTTCGATCCTGGCGAAATCATCGCTCAACTCCTGCCCACGGCGAGCTTTCGGCGCCATGGTAGCGGCCAACCCTTGCCGACGGAAGGACTGGCGAGGCAAACGAGTATCGCACATGGGGGAAGGGATGACGGGATGGACTTTCGCACCGCCATCCAGGCTCTCGCGCCGGCGGTCGCGACGGGGCGGTTTTCCACGGCGGGGCGCGTGAGGGATCATGCAGCCGCGCCGTCGGGTTCTCGGCTTTCGTCACGCCGCCGCGCCGGCCCTCGCCGATACCAGGTTGGACGGCTTCTCGGCGGAGCGCCCGACGGTCGTCCCGACCGCGCTCGGTCAGGACACGGAGATCGCGATCAGGAAGAAGCCGCGGGCAGCGCGCTGCGCACATCGGTCTGGGAGAAATCGCCGCCTGTGTACAGCAGCGGCAGACCTCGCGTCTTGGCCAGCGCGTAGCTGAAGAGATCGCCGAAATTCAAACCGGCGGGGTGGCCGCTGCCCCGGCCGAAAGCGAGGAAGGCCGAATAGGCCGCGTTCATCTCCGCCGCGCCCGGCGCGACCCAGTCGAATACCGGCAGCCGCATGAGATCGTCGACGAGCGCTACCGCTCGCTCGCCGCGCCGGCCATGCACGACCATGCGCGCCTCGAGCACCGACACGACGCTGATCAACGCCTTGTCGGCCTGCTGGACGACCTGGACGAAGGCCTCGCGCTCCGGCTCGCCAAAGGCGATCGCCACGATCGCCGAAGTGTCGACGACGATCATTTCGGCAGGCCGCGTTCGTCCCAGTCCAGCGGATCGAAGGCGTCGGGGCGATCGGGAATGCGGTCCAACTGGGCGAGCAGCGCCGCCATGCGTCCCGGGTCGGACGCGCCTTGCGTTTCGCCGGCGAGCCGGTCGATCGCCTTCTCGACGACGGCGGTCTTGGTCAGGCCCGTGATCCGGGCGAGGCGCTCGACCTTGGCGACGACGGTTGGATTGGCGATCTGCAACGCCATGGGCCGCTCCGCGATGTTGATATGTCCATGATCAATATACATGCCTCCGGCTCGCCTCTCAAGCGTCGTTCGCCGCCCGCCCGAGCGCCTTGTCGAAAGTGACGAGTTCCGCACCGAGCCGTCGCGCCAGGTAGAGGTAGCTCGCGTCATAGGCGGTGAGGCCTGTCGCCAAGGCGAGGTCCAGCTCGCGGGCGGGATCGACGGCGAGCTCCTCGACGCCGAGCCGAGCGCGGAGCCGGAACGCGGCGAGAATCGCCTCGCGTCGATCGGGATGGCGCCGGCACTTCGTCAGGCAAACGTTGGCGAGTTCGTAGGCGATGAGGCTCGGCGCGACGAGGCGCGCGCCGTCGAGCCGAGCCGCCGCGGCCTCGGCCTCCGGCTCGCCGAACAACAGCGCGGCGAGCGCCGAAGCGTCGACGACCTTAACGGCCGTCACGGTCGGCGCGGATCAGGGCGGCGGCTTCGCTCGGCGTCTGCAACCCGAGGCGACGCACTTCGGCCAGCACGTCGGCCGGCGTCGTCGGCTCATCCTCCCGCGCGGCGGCCTCGATGATCGCCAGGAGTTCGCCCTGCAGCGAGCGATGATGCCGCTCCGCCCGCCGCCGCAGCCGCTCAACGACGTGGTCCGGGGCGTTCTTGATCGAGAGATTCACGGGCATGGTTCCGTTTTGGCGCCGGGATGGATCATGACGTAGCGCATTTTCGGGGGAGACTCACGAGGATCGATGGGCGGGGTGGCGCCTGAGGCAGGACGCGGCGGCCGAAAAGCTCGGCGCCGGCGCCGAAGGCGCCGGCGCGGGCCGATGACAAGCTCGACGGCTTCTCGGTGGAGCGGCCGATGCTCTCATCGACCGCGCTCGACCGAGATGCGTGCGGTACGCGAGCCGTTGCGAAAATACAAATGCGTTGACTATTTTGTGCGCCGTGACCGTGATCGTGTGATCCCGTCGCCGTGATCGCGCGATCCCTGTCGCAGGCAGGCGCATGGCGCGACCGCTCGACATCGAGGGCGATGGTCGAGGAGAATTGATATGGAAGACCGAGAGATTCGAGCGGCGCTGGATCGCCACTGGGCCGCCTCGGATGCCAACGACTTCGAGGGGGAGCACCAGATTTATCGAGAGGACGCGGTGCTCGAATATCCTCAATCGGGCGAGCGCATCAGCGGACGGCGGAAGATTCAGTCGTCTCGCGCCGCGCAGCCGAACCGGAAACGCTTCACGGTGCGGCGGATTATTGGCGCGGGCGACCTCTGGGTCACTGAATTCGTCCTAACCTATGACGGGCGGCCGTCTTACACCGTGAGCATCATGGAGTTCCTCGA
>Ga0181526_10004875_pt1 | contig 10269 bp, 6 predicted proteins | sample PEATcosm2014_Bin_35_FD_119750 | JGI IMG/M metagenome (GOLD analysis project Ga0181526, IMG submission 119750) | Peatland microbial communities from MTU Mesocosm Facility, Houghton, MI, USA - PEATcosm2014_Bin06_30_metaG | ecosystem: Environmental > Terrestrial > Soil > Wetlands > Peat | place...
TATTGGAATTGTTTATGTCATCTTGCGTGGCACAGTACTCAATTTCAACAACAGCTTTAATTTTTATAATGCGAATAACGATTTTACTTCGCACCCCAGCATCAGGCTCATGACTTTTTTTAAAGCCATGGTCCAATACACCGGATTTCTTTATTTTCCATATCAATTGCGCGTGGAACGCTACTTCCCCTGGGCCCAGTCTCTGTTGGAATGGGATGTTATTGCCGGCGGCCTACTGGTTGGATTTATGCTTGTATCCGCTTTTAAATATTGGAAAACAAAGCCGTGGATATCGTTTGGCATAGGCTGGTTTTTCATTGCCATTGCCCCCGCATCAAATGTCCTTGTTCCCATCAATTCCACCCTTTATGAACATTTTCTTTACATGCCCATGATCGGCATTGTTTTGATCACAGCCCATTTTGCCCTGGACTCGGCCCAAAAACACCATTTTGTTCCGACGCTGTTAAAAATAACCGCCTTGATACTGATCATCTTTTGTGCTGTCAATATCCACCGCAATCTCGATTGGCGGACTTCCATCGGTTTCTATGAACAATTGATCACCTACCGTCCGGATGATTACCGTGTCATCAATAATTTGGGGATGGAATACGCGAATAAAGGTTTTAACGACAAGGCCATTGTTGAATATAAAAAGGCGATCGCGCTGGACCCTCAAAACCCTGTGGCTTATCATAATATCGCCGGATCATACCGCGATACCGGGCATATTGATTTGGCCCTGGTAAATTTTCAGAAGGCCATCCAGCTAAATCCCGGATTTATTTTTACCTACCGCTCATTGGCTGATCTGTACTGGCGATTGGGAGATTGGGCAGATTGTAAAGAATGCTTGGTGCGGATACTGCGCATAGACCCGACGGATGATAATTCCCGTCATGCATTGCAGGATGTGGAACAAAAGCTGGCTCCGTCATCCTGAGCGAAGCGAAGGATCTTAAGATAATATCTTTTCCCCGCGCAAGATCGGCTCCACAGCTTTAGCATCGATCCTTAACCCACCGTCATGCTCGATATGGATCGTATACAAATAACCCGGAATAAAAATTGTCCCCGGCGCCTCGATTTGCACGCTCTTGACCCCCGCGTTCTTGGCCTTGGCCTCATCAAAAGCAAAGCGCCAAAAATCCCGCCAAAACCTGTTTTCAAAACCACTGGCCTTTCCCGGGATCTTATACCCTCCGGGGATCTCATCAACCTGAGTGATGGGGAATTCCTGGGTCATGGGCCCGTCGAGCATAAACACCTTCCAAAACAAATAAACACTCTTTCCCCTAAAGCGGTCGCCCGCGGCCACAAATTTGTCTTCAAATCGCACGACCAGGGATTGAAACTGGATCAAATTACCGCTGAATGTAAAATATTTAGGTGGGAGCGCCTGGCCTGTACTGTCTTCTTCAACAAATTTGATGGTCGTCATGTTGCGATGAGTCGCCTCATCATAATTAACCGCCGTGACCAGCACCTGGGCCGCCCGCGACTCGGCCTGAAGGCGCTCCAGCATTTGCTGATAAACATGCTCCTGATTAAAGCGCCAAACCAGCCAGAAGGCGGCAATGATCAAACATAAAACAATAAAAAGGAATCTGCCCATTTATTTATTGTACTCCCTCTACATAAACCATTCAACGTCAAAAATTAGTTGCGGGAGTTTTTATTTAGGATAGACTTGTGTCTGATGACTACAGTTTCCCGCTGGTATTACCCCTTACATTGGCTAATTCTCCTCCTTTTAGGTTTGGCGATCTACGCCCAGACATTTGGGTTTAATTTCGTATTTGACGATCTGAATTTTATAGTCAGAAATCCCTACATCAGAAGAATTGACCATGTCTATTATATTTGGAAGATCTATCCTCAAACCCGGACACTTGGATTTTATTCCTTTGCGTTAAATTTCTTCATTAACCAATTACACCCTCAAGGGTATCACATTTTTAATTTTATTCTCCATCTTCTGGCGGTTGGGCTAGTATGGGCTACGGCCGGAGTGATCTTTAAGATTGCAGGATGGCTTCCTTCAGATGACCGTCTCCGTCAGGAAATACCCTTTATAATCGCTGTCCTTTTTTTGGTCCACCCTTGTCAAACACAGGCGGTAACCTACATCTCCCAACGTTTTGAATCTATGGCTACCGTATTTTATCTCGGCAGTATTTATTCTTACCTTCGTGGTCGAATATCCTCTTTAAAAACACATAAAATCCTTTTGTTTAGCTGCTCCATCGTATTTGCCATCCTTGGAATATTCACCAAAGAGGTGGCGGTGACCATCCCCTTAATGATCCTGGCAGCTGAGTTGATCTTTTTTAAAGGGAGCCAGCAAAAAATTTGGCTTATCCTGACAATCGCAGGGGGGTGCTTTTTACTGCTCTTTATAAAACTAGTACATACGGATTTCAGAATTTTCTTCCATTCCCAGCCAATACTTTCCCAATCCCATGATGGGGACATCATAACCACGAAGAATTATCTTTTAACACAAATGCGTGTGTTTCTAACGTTCATCCGTTTGTTGATATTGCCGATCAACCAGAATTTGGATTATGATTACCCCTTGTCCGGGGGGGGTCTTCATCCGCCTCTTACTCTAATAGGACTGTGTCTAATAGGGGCAATGTTCGTGTCCATTATAAAATTATACAAAAAACTCCCAATAATCGCTTTTGGCATGGCCTGGATTTTGATCACCTTTTCCATTAACCTGGCACCACGTGCCAATGTCATTTTCGAACACAAACTCTATTTAATATCCTTTGGCTTCTTTTTAATACTGGTCAACTCCCTTTTTATCCTTTTTCGTCAACGAACACTATTAATTAAAATCCTTATAATCATGATCACAGCATTGTCATTATTGAGCTTTTTTCGAAATCAGGTTTGGAAAAATGAAACAACGCTTTGGGAAGATGTGGTTAGTAAATCTCCATTTAAGGCGAGGTCCTATAACGGCCTTGGCGCTGCCTGGGATGAAAAGAACAGCCCCATTCAAGCTTTGTCGAATTATAACAAAGCCATCGAATTAAATCCTGGCTATGCGTTTGCTTATAATGGACTTGGAAATGTTTACAATCGGCAACATAATTTCAGACAGGCGCTGTCAAATTATAACAAGGCCATTGAATTAAACCCTAAAGATATGGACATCTACGTAAACCGGGGGATTTGTTATGCTCAACTTAAGGATTACGATAAAGCCCTGTCGGACTTTGATAAAGCTATTGCAATAAATCCTTATTATGCGAAAGCCTACAGCAATCGTGGCCATATCTACTTCTTACAAAATAATCTCTCTCAAGCCGTCTTGAATTATTCCAAAGCTATTGAACTTGACCCTCATATTGGAAAAGTCAGGCCGTATATCAATTTAGGCAGCGCGTACTACCAACAAGGTAACTTTATTCAAGCCCTGTCCAATTTTAATAAAGCCATTGAAATAAACCCCGACTGCGCGGAAGCTTATTATGGCCGCGGAAATGTTTATAGCCAACAAGGCGACTATTCTAAAGCTTTATACGATTATAATAAAGCCATTGAAATAAATCCCGCCTATGCGGATGCTTATTACAACCTTGGTAATGACTATGCCAAACAGAGTGATCTTGCTGGGGCTTTATCATATTATAATAAAGCTATTAAAATAAAACCTGACTCTTTCGAGATATATAACAGCCTCGGCAATGCCTACGCCAAACAGGGCAACCTTGCTCGGGCCCTATCCAGTTATAATAAAGCCATTGAAATTGATCCTGATTATGCCGATGCTTATTTCAACCGTGGATTATTCTGGGGCCAACGAGGTAACATAAAACAGGCGATCTTGGATTTTAACAAAGCCGTTGATATAAATCCTGTCGAAGGGGATTATTATTACGATCGTGGTTTTGCCTATTTTCAATTGAAAAATTACGCAATGTCCAGGAAAGATTTTGAAAGGGCAAAAGAATTAGGCATTGCTGTTGACCCAAAATTCTTAAACTCATCCTCTTAGAATTCGCTCCCCATATAATCAGGCGCGCCGTTTTCAAAAACTTCATAGATTTCACCGGGGGACAAGGCACGGTTGTAGATCCGGACTTCGTCAATAATGCCAGTAAAATAAACCCCGTTCCCGCCATTGGTTGAATCAATGGGCCCAATGGCATAAAACGTAGGCGTATTGTAAGACTTGGTTAGTGTGGCGCTGGCTCCCAGCTTACCGTCATAGTATCCGGAAAGAAGATGGGTCGTAACATTGTATGTTAACGCGACATAATGCCATTGATTAAAGCCTAAATTTGTTGTAGCGCTTACACACGATTCAGCCCCTGTCCATATACAGGTTTTGACAGTCCCGCTTGCTTCAACTTCAATTTGAGAATCATGCCAACCAGAATTAATAGTTGCCTGTCCCAATTCAGCAAAAACCACTCCTCCCGCCGCTCCCGAATAGATCCAGGCGGCAAGAGTTATGCTGTTTGGAGGTGTTCCCAGGGTCGGTGATACGACATACTGATCGCTTGCCGCAACGAACTTCAGCGCATAACCATATCTGCCCGTTACCCATGTCGGTGCGTTCGTTATCGTGCCTGTGTAACCATTGCCACTGGAATCCGTTGCTGATGCCCCGGCATTATTGTCTAATTTCCACCAGAGCAGCAAACCGTTATTGGTCTGAGCATTGGCAATAGGAGTTGACATCAGCAGTATGAAGGTCGCTATTATTAGGCCCTGAATTTTTCTTAAGTTATAAATCATGGCGTATAGTTTAATGCCGCGGTACAAAGATAATCTGCGCCATCATAATAACAGTTCATCAGATCCTCCTGACCACTGACAGTAGTTAATGTCGGTGTGGAAGCAGACGGCCATTTGACTGCTGCCGGCCAGGTGACTGTATTGCTGGCACCGCTCTGCACCACTTTTAACATCAGATTGGAAACTCCTGATGTCGGTGCTGTAAATGTGGCTGTGTGAGCACCGCTACCTGTTAACGTTACCTTTTGTTTATTCCCCTGGGCCCAGTTAACAGTAAAGGCGCCTGCTTGAGACCCAATATTATTTTCATTTTGAAATGTAAATGTGTTATTAACCTGTAAAGTCGATCCTGGTACCCATGTTCCGATACCGACATTGCCGTTCATAATCGTCAATCCAGCCGTTGAGATTTTTGTCGTGCCAATCCCGACATTACCGCCTTCGATTTCTAAAGCGCCCATCGGGACATCTGTGTTAATACCGACATTGGTTGCAGTAGCAGTATTATATGAAACCGTAATGGCATTTACGCCAGCCCCTCCATTACTCTGCTCCCAGTTCGAAGATGTAGTACCGGTTATAAAATAGGTATCCCCGCCTGCAAATGAGGAACCATCTGCAATGACAATCCCATTGTTATTAACTGTAAGTTGGCCATTTGTCGCGAACTGGAGCCAATTAGCGCCAGTTCCTACTTGTAATAATGCACCCGGCAACCAGGTGCCGATGCCCACATTGCCATTCATTACCGCAAACGCCGCCTCACCTGTCCCGCCGACAAAGGAAGTGCCGATTCCCACCGCGTAACCTGTATTGATACCGACATTGCCAGCGCCGCCATTTAAAAGCCAATAATTTGAACTGCTCGCACTTAAAGAACTTGCCGGCATCCACGTTCCAACTCCCACTCCATTCCCAACAAGGACATTGCCATTGGCAGCGCCATTGCCGGTGAGGACAAAGCCGGTCATACGCGCTGTACCTTTGACATCCAGCAATCCTCCAGGTGCCCATGTGCCGATTCCCACATTACCGCCTTCAACTTCCAAGGCTCCTGTAGGAGATGTCGTGCCTATGCCAAGGCTATTGTCATTCCAAAAGGTCATTCCAAAAGCCCCACCACCAGTCTCAAATTGAATTTTATATGGAACTACTAAATTCGCAGATATTTGTGCAATACTTGTAGTACCCCCAAACTCTACGCCATTATTCCCTCCTATTGATATGCCCAATGCATTAACAAAATCGGAGGAATCAATATTCCCTACAACATCAAGAGAATCCTGGGGACTGATCGAGCCAATACCAACATTCCCAATATTGTTTACATAAAAATTCTGAGATGAGCCCTTAAGTTGTAAGAGTGTACTTGGTGCCCAAGTGCCAATACCCACATTGCCGTTCATAACCGACAACGCTGCCTCCCCAGTTCCGCCGACAAAGGAGGTTCCAATACCCACGGCATAAATTGTATTAATACCAACATTCCCAGCCCCGCCGTTTAAAAGCCAATAGTTTGAACCTGCCGCCAGGGTGCTCGCCGGCATCCACGTTCCGACACCGACGCTATTACCCACCAATACATTACCGTTAGCCGCGCCATTGCCGGTCAATGTGAGACCACCCATGCGTACCGTACCATTGACGTCCAGGGCTTGGCCGGGAGTTAGAGAGCCGATACCGATATTGCCCTGCACCGCCAAACCATTGGTAGGAGGAAGAGTTGTTGTGGCATACCCCGAGCCTATCAGTGTCCCATAGGTTATGGTTGCACTGCTTAAGACTAATTGATTTTCGTTATTTGACCCAATTGTAGCTATTGAAGCACCGGAATTAGTTAATGTTATAGCAGCACCTGTATTAGCCACAATTTTCATATTTCCATTAACATCTAATAAAGCTCCTGGCACCCAGGTGCCGATACCCACGTTACCGTTCATCACAACAAACGCGCCCTGCGGTGTTGAGGTGCCGATACCGATGTTCATATTAACGTTGGTGTTGAATGGGAAATACGAAGCAAATGCTGGCATGGAAACGCCGGCAACCGCTATTAGTATTAATAAAATTGTTTTAAGGATCTTATTCATCTATATACTTTTATTTTTTTAGTTCCCATTTCTTACGGTCTTCGTCAATTAATTCCCTAAGAATAGTGACAAAAGACGGATCTTCCCCCCGCATTTTTCTTTCCAGGGCTTTGATCTTTAAAAACTGGTATTGATCGTGGGTCAGATCAATAGAAGTTTTGATCATTTTCTCTTTTGGTTTATTTTTAGGGATATATGTTCCGATCGATGTTTTTCATAAAAACAAATACGCAATTTTTATATAATTATCTAACGCAATAATTATATAAAAAATAAACAGAATCGCAAATGATTATTTAAAAAATAAATTTTGAATATTTACTCTATTTTTGGCTTTATCTTTTTTCTAATTTTTGATCCGCCTTCCTTATAATTAATAGCGAAATGATCCGAGGTATTTTAAAATCTATTAATATTCTTCGCTGCGCTAAGAATGACTAAATGACCCAAAATCAAAGCTACCTCCCTTTTTTTGAATATCAAAAGGCTTGCCCTTATTCTTATATAATTATTCTATTATTTCCTTATCTAATAACATAATTATATAAAAAAAAAATAAAAAAACTACAAATAGTTGAAATATTTACTAACTGACAATTGGTGAGGTATTTACATCTTTTTCAAACAAAGGGCCTTGTATTGAGTAGCTTCGGCGCTGGCGGGTTCAAAAGCTTGAGCTTTCGTAAAATCTTCTAAAGCCAGATCATAACGTCCGAGGGAATAATAAACCTCTCCCCTCTTTAACAGGACTTCATAATTAAAAGGTTCTATCTTCAGGGCCTGTTGAAAATCCTGCAGGGCTTCCTGGGCGCGGCCAATTGTCATCCACAACATCCCTCTTTCTATGTACGCATCCGCAAAATACGGTTCAAGAACGATCACATGGGCCAGATCAGCCAGCGCTTCTTGATAACGATGCTGTGATTGATACACCCAGGACCTTTTCACATAGGTATTAAAATACGTGGGGTCCATGGCAATGGATTTGTTTAAATCCTCCAGGGCTTTAACATAATTTCCCTCTTCGGAATAAATGATCCCGCGATTTTCATAAGTGATATTGTCCGGCTTTATAGCGATCGACCTGCTCAGATAGTAAATCGATTCATCATAGCGCCCTAAAGTTCCGTACATCCTTCCCAAGCTTGCATTCACACGGGCCTTGTTTGGAGATTCTTTAATGGCATCTTCCCAAAGGACCAATTCATTGGCCCAAACTTTATTGCGATGATAACTGATGATGGATAACACAGCGACCAGGCAGCACATGATCTTGATCAATGTCTTTTTGTTCTTGATCCAAACAGATAACGCGGCCGCGACAGCCAAAAAGAACCCAAATGAGATAAGATACAATTTATGCTCAAATATCACATTGGACCGGGGGGCCAAATTAATGGAAAATGTGATCAGGACCCATGCCAGGCCAAACGCTATTAAAGGAGTTTTCCGTCGAAGTTTGATGATCAAAAAAACAAGGCCAAAAATGACGCCCAATCCCACTAAGGTCAATGGCGGATGAAGCAATCCGCTTGAGGCCGGATAATCGTAATCTAAATTTTGATGGATGGGCAACACTAAAAGGCGCAGAAAGGTTAAAAAGACCCTCATCTGGGTCAGAACATAATGCATCGGAGTTAAAATATCCCCATCATGGGATTCAGATGGTATTGCCGCATGTAGAAAAGTGCCAATCCTCGCATGGAGCATTTTGCTTAATACCGCGACTAAAAAGATCCCGGCAACGGCCAGGGCCGTATATAGTTTCTTATTATTCCTTTGGGGGAACAAAATCCATTCCGCAGCCAATATCATCACCGGCACAGTTACGATTACTTCCTTGGTCAAGATGCCTAAAATAATTGAAGTACCCGCCAACCCGAATAAAATTATCTTTTGTATTTTATCCGTCGATATACGGGCCCTTAAATAAAAATACATCGTGCTTAAATAAAACACGGTGGCCATAGATTCAAAGCGTTGGGTGATATAGGTCACGGCTTGGGTTTGGCAGGGATGGACTAAAAAGATAACGGCGATGATAAACGGGAGTTCCTTGGCCACGCGGTCATTGGCAGGAAATGGTTTTGTGATCTTAAAAAGCAATCCTGCTAATGCCCATACCAGACTTGTTGCTGCCAGATGCACGATAAAATTAAAAATATGATAGCCCTGGGGATGAAGTTGGTTGAAATAATAATTTAACGCGAAGGAATACATGCCTATCAGGCGGGTGACAGGAAAGGCCTGCCACATCACATGGATATTGTTAAGATTTTTGATGAAAGGGTTGGTGGCGATGAAAATATGGTCGTCGAAGACAAAGCCATATTGGAATGTCTGGCCATAGATCAAAAGGCCTAGAAAGATAAGTACTAAACAGCGTAGGAAATAATACAAAATCATAATCTTACCTTAATGTATTAGTGTCATCCTGAAAGAACATAAGTGTCATCCTGAAAGAACATAAGTGTCATCCTGAAAGAACATAAGTGTCATCCTGAACGAAGTGAAGGATCTTAAGGTATCTTAAGATTCTTCGCTGCGCTCAGAATGACGGTGTTTAGCAAAGATCGATTTTTATGGGCCTCTAGATTGTCAGGATCAATTTCGACGGCCTTATTATAATCAGCTAATGCATTAATATAATTCCCTAGGTGAATATAGCAAGTGCCGCGGTTATTATATTCATCTGAAACATTCGGGTTTAGTTCAATGGCTTTACTATAATCCAAAATGGCCTGTTTAAATTCCTTTTGATTATAGTACAAAAGCCCGCGGTTGCTATAGGCATCAGCAAAGTAAGGGTTGATCTCAATAGCTTTATTATAATCCAACATCGCTTGAGAAAAATTACCTTGATGGAAATACGCAAGGCCGCGGTTACTATAACTACTGTACGCCGACGCGCTTTCAGTATTTTTTTCAATAGATTGGTTAAAATCTGAAATGGCTAGGTTGAAATTACCTTGTTTGAAATACAGGAGGCCGCGGTTGTTATAAGCCCCTGAGTATTCAGGGTTAATTGCAATGGCTTTATTGTAATCTTCCATTGCTTGGGCAAATTTACCTAAATGGAAATACGCAAGGCCGCGATTATTCAATGGCCTTGCCTTAAGAGGGGACTCCTGAACGGTTTCATCCCATAAAATTAAATCATTCCTCCAGATTTTATTGCGATGAAAACTTAGCGCGGCAAAAATTGCAATCAAACACCATAGTATCATCATCAATGTCTTGTGGTTCTTAATCCATATAGAAAGCGCGGCCGCGACAGCCAAAAAGAAACCAAATGAGATAAGATACAATTTATGCTCAAATATCACATTGGACCTGGGGGCCAAATTAATGGAAAATGTGATCAGGACCCATGCAAGGCCAAACGCTATTAAAGGAGTTTTCCGTCGAAGTTTGATGA
>Ga0181526_10004877_pt1 | contig 10267 bp, 10 predicted proteins | sample PEATcosm2014_Bin_35_FD_119750 | JGI IMG/M metagenome (GOLD analysis project Ga0181526, IMG submission 119750) | Peatland microbial communities from MTU Mesocosm Facility, Houghton, MI, USA - PEATcosm2014_Bin06_30_metaG | ecosystem: Environmental > Terrestrial > Soil > Wetlands > Peat | place...
AAACCGTTGGCAAGGTCGATTCAGCGAATGCTACCCTCTTGATATCGTGTTCTCCTCATCTTCATTCCCACACTGGCCTTCCGATTCGCGTGGAAGGAGGCCACGGTATCACCGTGGTTTGATGTGGTGCGCTGTCGTCGTCATCAGCGTATATTATCGATTTTAAAAGTGGCCCCGTAGCTCAGGTGGATAGAGCAGCAGTTTCCTAAACTGATTTGGGGCCTTTCGCACAGAATCGCATCGGCTTGCATATCGGCCGTAACGCTCTGTTTTCTGGAGAGTTGCGGCTACGACCTTGGTTGCACTCACCTGCAATCGATTGCATGGACGGCTCTGAGAGTGGTCACCAAATCGGTCACCGAAATATCAGCCAACTTGATGACGTGAGAGCCGCTTTCTCTCGCATGTTCATCCCCGTCGTCGCCGACGAGCATCCCTCATTTGCCTCACCTATCGGACCGGCGGCCGAGGGCCAGCCTTCGGATGGGCCAAGAGAAGTTCTTGATGCAGCGAAAACGTTCGATCCCAAGGCGGTAGATGGTGGGTGTGCTCATTGCGCTGACCGGACCTATCCATGATAAGGATCAGTGCTTCCCCGGCTCCACCGATTTCACTTGGTGTAAGACCAGGCAATTGCGTGCGCTATTTGCACGGATACTTGTCACGCAGTGCAAGAACGATCGCGTTTGCAGCAGGATCTGTGTCGTGATTGGGGTTTTGTTTCAACCAGTCCACGAACAACTTTGCCGCGTCCTTGGTCTGGAGGGTTTCGGGTGCACAATAGAACTGTGCCAGAAGTGAGAAATGCTTTTCCTTCAAGGCTGCCGTGTACCAGAGTTGATTCGCGTCCAGAACGCCGCGGACGTAGCCAGAACAACTGCTCAGCTGTGCGCCGCCATTGAGTGCTGATTGGCAAACATTTCCAACGGTTTTGGCGTTCGAATTTTGCGCAACTGCCGGCAGGGCGCCCCAGATCAAGAGTGCAGTTAGTCTCCACATTGTTTGTCCCTCATTTCGGTTAGAAATATGGAAGCAAGCAAAGAGCATCGGTGCCCTTCGCAGCGAAACCATCACGAATGATCTGCATGAACGAAGAGCCTCGACGCTGCGCCTATTTGTCGGCCTCGCCGCAAGAGGACACTTGTTTCTTCCTTCTGTTTTCCCCGTTACTTCTTCTTGCGGGCAGAAGCTTTTACACCGCCTTTCTTGGAAGTCGCCAGTTTCCTTGCCAGGATCTTCGTGAGACCTCGCGACGCTTTCAAAGCTGCAAGGAAGTTGGGACAGTCGCCGGGAACCGGAGTTCCATTGGCGTTCTTGCAGTCCTGAGGGCTTGAGTAGGGAACGCAGAAGTCGCCACCGTTGCTGTCTTTGAACCAGCATTGACAATCCGAATCGCCAACGGCGACCGCTTCGGAGGAAACCTGCCTGATTGCCGCGACATCGCTTGCTGACCGTCTCCGGGTTGGTTTGGGCAGTGCTTCAAAGTAACGAAGCATCGGAACAATATGCGTTTGGACATGTTTGTCGGTTAGCGTGTTCTGAATTCGGTCTCCCCGTGTTGGGCTCATTTGTCAGCTCCTGTTCGGTTGCATTTTGACTATTGCGTTACAGCGCCACCGAAGGCGTACTTGAAGGTGAATTGCGTGTTTGCATAATTCTGTTTCGACGTTTTGGGTGCGTTTCGCAGGTAGTCGTCAGTGAACTGCACCCCCATGGAGACTCGGCTGCTCACCGGAAGGTTGACTTGAGTGAACCCTCTTGTTAGCAGGGCGTGAGTCTCGTCGAATGGAAGCGTCACGAGAATTCTTTCCGAGAAAGTGGCTGGCGGGCCTTTCTTCGGCCATGGGAACCGATATTCATAGTTCTCGCTCGCACCTAGGGCTGGAGAGCCGAAAGCCGGAGTACCCGCGGTCAAATCCTCATGGACGTACCGAAGGTCTCCCAGCAAGCCGTAAATCTGAGTTTTGTGGCGTCCTTTCCAGCCAATACCGCCTCCGTATTCTTGCTCGACGTCCAATCCCAGCGTGGAGTTGTGATACCCACCAGCTAGGCCATATAGATAGGTGCTGCCCTTGTCAGTAAGATAGACATTGTGCTGCAGTTCGCCCGTGTAAAGAGAGGTAATCACAGGGGATGCCGAAGGCTTGGCGGAGTCGCTGTAATTTGCTTGGAGGGTGAATGTGCTCATTTGGTGAGCGAATCTCGCTTGGGAATCGGTGAGATGTGTTGCGTGGAGCGTTGCCCCGAGCTGGGTTTGCTTCTGAGTCGCGTGAATCAGATTGTTTTGAGACTGCAGCGAGCCTCCCCAACCCGAAGAGAATGCCGCAGGTCCTTTCTTGTCCGTGGGGGTAGTTGCTGCTTCTAGGTCCGTGCGGTTGATGATGACCGGAGTCCCCGTTCCGTCGATCTCCAGGCGATCGTTCACGGCTGCCACAATGGTCGTGCCAGCCGCAAGGGCTTTCGCCTTGGTGGTCATATGAAGGGAAATCTTGGACGCAATGGTCAGGTGGTCGATGTCGGCCCAAGCCAACGTTAGATCCCCAGTCACGTTCCCGCGGAAGGACACGGACTTATCGTCGGCCGTCAAAAGCTTCCCGGTGACTTTGTCTCCATTCTTGAAAGCCACAACATCCGCTGCCAACGGGCTAGACGCAGGCCTGGATGGCGCAGCGGCGCTCGTCTCGACGGTGAGCATCAGCGCTGCCCAGATCGTAAGCTGGAGAAGAGTGCCAATGCACGAAGCTGGCGAACACAGAATCGAAGGTCGGCCCATGTTTCACCTCCTTCCGACAATCCTGGAAACAGAGTCGTTCGGATGAACTCGTCGGATGTGAACGAAGATCCTTACAACAGGGAAAGGGCTTCAGGGAAGAGGGTCGAACAAGGGAGGAATTTTCCGCTCATCATAGACGACCAAGAGCGCAGGGACAAGCGGCTCGCTAGGTAGATATGAAGTCAGGGCTCAGCCTGAAATCACGCGCTTGAGAATCAAGCGCCAGTGCAACGCTGTCCGCTACGGCACTCTGAATGCGGGGGGAAGGACTGGCGATATTTTCGCGGGCCAACCGCACCGCCGCGACGATGGGTGCGCCATTGATCGGCGCGGACATCAGCGACGCGGGTTGGCCGCGGCTCCGGTCCGTGGTTTGGGAAAACCCGCTTCCGGAACGGACGCCACTGTTCGGCCCGACTCTGGCACAATCCCGACTGCCTGTGACATTCGCTGTTTCTTCGCCTATACTGTCCGGGTGTGGGACCCCTTCGCACCAATGCCTCGCATGAATCGAACCCTGGTCTACCTGGGTGCCTGCATTATCGCCGGGCTGAGGCTTGCGAGAGAGAAGCAGGTCAATGTCCGCGTGATCCCGACAAGCACCGCAATTGAGGAATCCGTGGACCTTGCGCATGAGATATTCAATCGAGTCTTTCGCAGGGTGCCTGATCGGGTCGAAGCCAAATAGATGCCGATTGCTTTCGGTGCAGATCACATTGCGTCGACTGGGGTTTTGCCAGTGAGTCAAACGAGCAGCGTCGCCCAGGATGTTGCGACCTGGAATCCCATCCGGAATAGAGGCTGGAGTGCTCGTTATAACCGGAGGGAATAACGACCCGATCAGAAGTGATTGGACTTCGAAATAGTGCCGGGCTAGCTTTGCGCCATAGCTGACGTTGCGAACGCCAGCGGAGGTGCAAAGTGATCCTGATTCGTCGTTTCATCCGACTCTCCATCATTCCTGTTCGGCTGGATGTCCGCTCCCTCCTCACATTCACAATTCTGCTCCTGCCTCTCGCAGCCCAGGCCCAGGCGAGCGGTTCTCCCTTCGACACCGGCTTCACCGCCCTGCAGACTCTCTTCACCGGGACGATTGCCAAGGTCGCGTCGCTGATCGCGATCGTGATCGGCGGCTACGGCTTCGCACACGGTGAGCCCGGCGCGAAGAAGGCCCTCGCGGGTGTTGCAGCAGGGACAGGCATAGCGGTGTTGGCTGTCAACGTCCTGAGCTGGCTCTGGGGCGTATAAGCCGCTTTCTCCCGCCGTTCATCGCCTTGACCTTGGCGAATCGATGTGAGGCCTTATGCAGAGCGACATCCAACCGAAACGCCGCACCAACCGGGTCTACAAGAGCCTGCATAAGCCGCTCACGTACCTCGGAGTCGAGCGCACTCTGTTCTATTTCGTCTGCGTCGGGGCGGTCGGCGCCTTCAATCTGTTCAACAGCCTGCTGGCCGGCGTAGCCGTCTTCATCGGCGGATTCGCCTTCGGCCATTGGGTGACGAACAGCGACCCGGCGTTCCTCCGCATCCTTGCCAGGGCGGAACGGTACAAGAGCCGGTACGACGCGGCGAAGCGCAGCATTCCGCGGGTCGAGGTGATGTGATGCTCCGCCTCGATAAGGTCATCAAACCGTGGAAGGAAGCAGCGGCCCTCTGCGATCACATCAACCTGTACGGTTTCTGGAACGAAACCACGTTTCTAACGAAAAGCGGCGACCTGGGCATGGTGCTGAGCGTCGCCGGCGTGGACTACGAGAGTCTCGATCACGCCGAGCAGGAATACGCGGTGAAACGGCTTGAGGCCGCACTGAAGGCGTTCGGCCCCGGCTTCCACGTCTACCAGTACCTCTTCAAATCGAACCGGCCGGAGATCCCGTTCGCCAACTATCAGAATCCTCTTGTGCAGGAGTCGGTGGACTACAGGCGTCGGTTCTTTGAAGAGAAGGCAGAGAGGCTTTACGAGATCGAGATCTATTACTGCGTTCTCCTCGAAGGCTCACGGTCGAAGACCGGCGTCGGCGCAGCTCTGGCTCAGCTCTTTCGTGACCCGGCCGGAGCCATGAACGAGCTGAAGACGCAGTTCACCAACAACGCCATGAAGACCCTTCTGCGCAGCCAGATCGAGCGTGACCTGGCACGCCTCGAACAATGCGCGCAGGCGTTCGTGCGTCTGCTCGCCGACTTCGTGCATATCGACGTTTTGAATCAGCGCGGCCAGTTCCGCTTTTTCCGCCGACTGCTGAACTACGACGACTGGCGCATTGCGGGCCACCCAAAGGACACGCAGTTTCTCGACTACCAGGTGGTCAACTCCGACATCGAAGCCGAACGCGATCATCTTCGTGTGGGCGACCACTTCCTCAGAATCCTGACGATGAAGGAGGCCATCTGCGAGACCCGGCCGCTGGTGCTGGACGCGCTGCTGAAGGTTCCTGCGAACTTCTTTGCCGTCACGGAATGCGCGCCGCTCACTGCGGACAAAGCGCGCAAGGAGGTCAACAAGCGGCGTAAGCATTTCAACGTCTCGAAGACCGGCTTCGTGTCGCAACTCGGCAACGACCCAACGAGAACCAATCCCCGCGATGTTCTCGTGGATGAATCGAAACAGGCCGACATCGAGAACCTGGGTGATTGCCTCCGCGCGCTGGGTGACGGACAACAACTCGGGGAGTTTTCACTCACGATTGTCCTTTATGGCAGGGATCTGCAGGCCCTCGACCAGCTGGTGGGCGAGTTCGCGGGCATCTTCACCAATGCGGATGGCAGCCTCTTCATCGAAACCTACAACCAGCTCAACGCTTACTTCGCCACAGTCCCCGGCGGCTACTCCTTCAATCTGCGCAGGCTTTATCTGCTGAACACGAACTACGCGGACCTCTCATTCCTGTTCACCATCCTTCCGGGCGAAAAGGTCAACACCTATTTGGGCGCCGAATACCTTGCCGTGCTTGAAACCGACAACGCCACGCCTTACTACCTCAACCTGCATTGCGGCGAGGTCGCGCACACGCTGATCCTCGGGATGACAGGCTCAGGCAAATCCTATTTCTGCAACTTCATCCTGCAGAATGCCCAAAAATATGAGCCGCTGACCTTCATCTTTGACATCGGCGGCAGCTTTGAGTCGCTGACCACCATCTTCGGAGGGACGTATCTCAACGTCGGCCGCGAAACGCGCGATTTCACCATCAATCCGCTTTCCCTGTCGCCGAGCAAGGAAAACCAGCAATTCCTCTTCAGCTTCCTACGTGTGCTGATCGAGGGTAACGAACAGCGATACCGGCTCGACTTCAGGGAGGAAATCAGACTGTGGGATGCCATCGAGCGGATTTACATGCTGGAAGCCGGGCAGCGAACCCTCTCGAATCTCGCCAACATCATCGGCGAACTGAAGGACCGGCTCTACCGCTGGACCCGTGCGGGCCAGTACGGATTTCTTTTCGACAACGCTGAGGACACACTGTCGTTCAGCGAATTCCAAACCTTCAACTTTGCTGGCTGGGGCGACGCACCCGAAGTTTTGGAGCCGCTCTTATTCTACGTGCTTCACCGAGCCTCGCAAGAGATCTGCAATCCACAGAAGCTCGGCACATTCAAGATGTTTCTGCTCGATGAGGCATGGCTCTTCATCCGCAACGAGACGATCCGCAACTACGTGGTCCAGGCGCAGAAGACCTGGCGCAAACACAAGGCAGCGATGATTCTCGCCACGCAGTCGATCAAGGAGTTGCAGGAGTCGGGCATGTTGCACATCGTCTCCGAGAGTTGCCCGACAAAGATCTTCCTCGCCAACCCCGAGATGAACCACGACCTGTACCGCGAAGCATTCCATCTGAACGACACGGAGCTCGATTTAATCGCAGGGCTGGTTCCGCCGGGTCAAATGCTCATCCGCAAGGCGCAGTCATCGAAAAAAGTTCACTTAAACGTCGATTCGATTACGCACTGGATGGCGACCAACAATGCCAGGGACAATCTCAGGAAGCGTGAGTTTTTCGCGCGTTATGGCATCCCCGGTGGATTGCGCCACCTCGCGGAGCAATTCCCATTCCGGCCACGGACAGCGGCCGGCGTTGTCACTGCTACCCCCACAGGAGCTGCCGTATGAAAACACCATTGATCTTCATTGCCGGGATTGCCCTGGCCCTCCCTTCCGTCGTAGCTGCCGCACAGGATGCCTCCGCTCGCACCGTGCAGTATCACTCGCAGGACATCGTACCGATCCACGCGAAGCTCAAGTACACGACGCTCATCGAAGTCCCGGCGACCGAAAAGATCATGGAAGCCGCGACCGGCGACAAGGACTTCTGGGTCGTGGATGTGGTGGGTAATTTCTGCTTCGTGCATCCCGCGAAGCCGGGCATCAGCTCGAATCTCAACCTCATCACCGACAAGGGAAACATCTACAGCTTCACGCTGCAGGACGTATCAGGTACATCGGCAGCGCCGGACCTCAAGGTGATCGTCCAGCCCGCCGACCAATCTTCCATCGTCGCGGCCAACGGCCCCCCACAGTTCGTGCCTGCCGCGCAACTCGAGCAGTCGAAGCAGCAACTCGCCGCGGTCGAAGCCCACATCGCCCAGGCCGTGGATGAGTACAAGAGCGCATATCCGCTGTCGCTCAAGTTCGATTACAGCTTCCAGGCCAATCAGGCGCCTTTCGACATCGAGGCGATCTATCACGATGACAAGTTCACCTACATCAAGACCGGCGCGCCGGAGAAGTTCAGCGTGTACGAGATGCGGGACGGCAAACCCAACCTGATCACCTACGAACTCAACAACGGTACCTACATCATCCCCAAGGTGATGGACTCGGGTTATGTCGAGCTGGGCAAGAAGCGGCTGGAATTCACGCGCAAAGGATGAATGGAGGCGAGTATGCCGGAACCGATTGCCAACTCTCCAAACCACTTACCGTACGAACCTGAGTTGCGCCATCAGGAGCGGGAACCGAAGGGCGTGCTCCAGAAGAACCTGAAGCCACTGCTCTATCTCGGTGCGGCATTGCTGGTGATCGTTGCGGCGATCTTCAGCGGGTCCGGCAGGAAGACGCCTGCGCAGAAGGCGGCAAATTCGCATCAGCCGCCCCAGCCGATGCTCCAGGACAGCACCGACAACAACGTGCAGGATCTCAAAAACCAGGTCGCTGCAGCGCAGCAGAAGGCGGCGCAACAGGCTGCGAATTCGTTGCCCTCGCCAGACCCCTCGCTCGCAATTGGGACGCCCGCGCAGCAGGCAGCGGCTACTCCCTACGGCCTGACGGGTCAGCCAGCACCCTGCGTTCCCGGCCAGCCGTGTGCACAGCAGGGCGAATATGCGCAGCAGCAGCTTTCTCCGGCAGCCCAGGAGGAACAGCAGCTCGCCGCCAAAGACCGTGAACTCGCCTATGACGCCCGCTTCGCCTCGAATCTCGTTTACGCGCGCCAGCCCGATTCTCAGGCACAGCAACAACAGGCATTTCCGGCAGAGGATGTAGGCACTGCCGGTCGGGTGGGGAGCGCGGGCGCTTACGGCGCCGCGCCTGGCCAGATCGCCAGCACTCTTATCGCGCCGCGGGCGGCGGGCGACCCACCCTCCACTCCAGCGGGGCCGACTGCGGCAGAGCGCAAGCCGGAGGTCAATATCGACGCGGCCATGGGACAGCCATACGTGATTTATGAGGGAACGGCGCTCGACACCATACTCATGAATCGCCTTGACGGGGATGCCGCCGGGCCGGTGAAGGTGCTGGTGTCGAACCCCGCCTACTCGCACGATCGCCAGCACGTGCTCATCCCCGAGGGGACGATCGTGCTGGGCGAGGCCAGAAAGATCGGCTCCGCCGGTTTCGGCCAGCAACGGCGCATGGCCGTAGTTTTCCACCGGTTGATCATGCCCGACGGCTATTCCGTGGACCTCGACCAGTTCCACGGTCTCGACCAGATCGGAGAAGAGGGTCTCAAGGATAAGGTCAACAACCACTACCTCCAGATCTTCGGAACCTCCATTGCGCTCGGCATCATCGCGGGCGCCGGTGAGATCGAAGAGGGAGGCGGCACCATCACCACCAGCGGCTCCCAGGCATTTACCAATGGCGTTGCCTCCAGCGTGTCGCAGTCGGCGACGACCGTCCTTGACCGATTCATGCAGATTCCACCGACCATCAACATCCGCGAAGGCCACCGCGTCAAAGTCTATTTCACGCAGGACATGTTGCTGCCCGCGTATGAGAACCACACCATTCCCCAGACCTATTGAGGAGCCGATATGCGAGCCACCGTCACCGCTGCACTGCTTTCAACTCTGCTTCTCCTGGCCGGCTGCAAAAAGCATATAGCGTGCGATCCTGCGGATTCGGAGGCTGTCTGCAAAGGGTTCCAGCAATGTCTTCGCTCCGATACATCCGCCGAGGTCTGCCGGATGGGAGAGCAGGACGCCAACAAGATCGAAAAGGGCAATAAACACTGATCATCAGGGAGATTCCCATGAAACGTATCGTTCTCACCCTCGCCGCGATGTTTTCCCTTGTAACCGCCACCGTCGCACACGCCCAGTTCGGGTCGGGTATCGTCTACGACCCGACCCAGTCCGCCCACGCCTTCACGCAGATCGAGAATGAAGGTAAATCACTCGAGAATCAGGCTCAGCAGATCGAGAACGGCCAGCAAATCTTCACAAACACCCTGAAGATCGCGTCCACGGCCATCCAGACGTACAACACCGTCCAGCAGCAATACAACCTCTATCACGAGATGATCCTTGCGCCGCGGATGCTCTATTCGCGGTTTCTTTCGCCGACGACCGACCTGAGGATGCTGCAACAAATCTCGAACACCTACGGCAATTCGACGGGATGGCTCAATTCCGCCAATACCGGGAATGGCGCCGCCGCCGCTTACCAACAGGTCAGCGTCCCGCATACCAGCAATATGATTCCCGGCTACGGCAGCGCCAGCGTCTCCGGGCAGCAACAGATTGCAGCCCAGGGAGCGACGGTGGATCTCGGCGACTCGGTCATGAGTAACAACCTCGCCGTGCTGGGCACGATCCGGGCGAATCAGACATCGAGGCAGACCGACATCGCCAACCTCGAAGCCGAGACACAAAGCCAGGATCCGAGCCAACAGACTGTCATGGCCGAACTGCAGCGCATCAACCAGGCCCTGCTCCTGCAGTTGCGCACTATGCAGGACGCAAACCAGATCAATGCCAATCTCGCTCTGCAACAGATCGTGGCTCAGAAACAGCAGCAGGACAGCCTTAAGGCTGGATTCGAGGACGCCGCGGTCTATTCGAACACCTACCAGACACACGTCGCGCCGGCCTACAACGGCGGCGCGCAAGCCCTGACGTACTGAACATCAATTGGCGAGCGCCGAGGTGACGTATGGGAGTGCTGAATTGGATCACCCAGGGATGCGATGCTCTGACCAACACCGCATCCCCCACAATCGACGCATTGGGCCTTCGCATCTGCATCGCGCTCGCCACCATCATGCTCGTATGGTTC
>Ga0181526_10004880_pt1 | contig 10264 bp, 6 predicted proteins | sample PEATcosm2014_Bin_35_FD_119750 | JGI IMG/M metagenome (GOLD analysis project Ga0181526, IMG submission 119750) | Peatland microbial communities from MTU Mesocosm Facility, Houghton, MI, USA - PEATcosm2014_Bin06_30_metaG | ecosystem: Environmental > Terrestrial > Soil > Wetlands > Peat | place...
CCCTCGGGTCGGAATAGGGGGCCCCCGCGTTGAACCGCCGCGAGACCCTTATGATGGCCGGGTCGATCTCCACGGCGTCGACATGCCTCACCCCGGCCGCGAGAGCCGCCTCCACGTCGCAGCCCCCGCCCGCGCCGACGACCATGACGCGGTCGCGCCCGTCGGAGACGGCGTAGGGGATGCCGTACTGGAACTGGAGCCAGCGGACGCCCAGGGCGGTGTTCGACCCCGGGGTGTAGCGCGACGGGTCGAGCGACGCGTCGAGATGGTAGCCAAACTGGTTGACGTTGACGCTGTATATCGGGGGATCCCTCATCGTCAGCAGGTCCGCCGGGGGAGCCCCCACCGAAACCCCGGTCGCCCCGACCTGGCGCACCGTGATGTAGTAGTAGGGCGACCAGATGGCGTTGGGGTCGCTGTTCCAGACGATCGCCGCCAGGACGGCCGCGAACAGGGGGATCGCGGCGGGCCAGCGGCGCCGCCCCGATATCGCCAGGTAGATGAGCATGACGGCCGCCATGCCCAGGACGGGCGAGAACATCCGCAGGGAGAAGAGCCCGAAGCACAGCGTGCCCGAGAGGCTGCCGGCAAGGTCCCAAGCGTAGGCCGGCAGCCGCGGGAGCGAGTTGAACAGGGTTCCCATCCGCTGGCCCAGGGGGACGAAGAGGAGCGCGTTCAGGGCGAAAATCCTGACCAGGACGAACGCCTGGAAGAGGGTCGGGGAGAGCGCGAAGAAATGCACCTCGCTCGCCGAGGTCCCGATCACCGAGTTGCGGTCGAGGAGGAGCATGCCGATGTCGCACGCGAGGAACGCCGGGAACCAGCCCAGGAGGCGCCATTTTCGGGCGCTGGCCAGCGCCCCCGCGCCGAGGCCGAGGAACGAGCTGAGCAGCATCAGGTTCGCGTAGTACGCGACCAGGCGCACCACGGAGGGCACCCACCGGATCACCATCATCTCCAGGAACAGGGCCGTGAACGACAGGGCGAACATCTCCCACTTCATCCGGCGCATATCCGCTTGGGGCTCGGTCATCGCCCCTCGATTAGCGCCGTGCCCCGCGCGAAAGGGAACAACAAAAGCCCGGGTCCGCCCCCGGGCCCGCCGGCGGATACTCCGATGGACACTTCGCGCAAATGGTGCACATAATTGCACAAACCATGAACAGCCCCCGGAAGGCCGGCCTGCTACGCTGCGGAATCCGCGGCAGGCCGCCCTGGCGCGGCCGCCCTCCCTTACCACTGCAACCCACCGAGAACCCTTGATCACCGTAGACCTGGACCTCGTCCGAAAGTACGACCTGCCGGTGCCGCGCTACACGTCGTACCCGACCGCGGTGCAGTTCGGGGACTGCGCCTCGCCCGGCCCGCTGCTGGCGCACCTGGACGAGACGAACCGCGACGGGTCGGTCCCCCTCTCGCTCTACTTCCACCTGCCGTTCTGCGAGTCGCTCTGCTGGTTCTGCGGGTGCACGACGGTCATCACGGTCAACCACGCGAGCGCCGACGCCTACATCGACTGTCTCGAGAGGGAGATGGACCTCTATCTCCCGAGGATCAACCCGGGGCGCAGGGTGGCGCAGCTGCACTACGGCGGCGGCACCCCGACCTTCCTCAGCCCCGCGCAGCTTTCCCGGCTGGGCGACATGACCCGCAGCCGCTTCGCATTCGCCCCGGGAGCGGAGCTCAGCGTTGAGATCGACCCCCGCCGCCTGAGCCGGGACCATATCGCGGCCCTGGCCGGGCAGGGCTTCAACCGCGCCTCGCTCGGCGTGCAGGACTTCAACCCCGAGGTCCAGCAGGCGGTGCACCGCATCCAGCCGAGGGAGATGACCGAGCAGGCGGTCGAATGGCTGCGCGGGGAGGGCTTCACCTCGGTGAATTTCGACCTGATCTACGGGCTGCCCCACCAGACGGTGGACACCTTCCGCGACACCCTCGAGCAGGCCCTGGAGCTCGGCCCCGACCGGCTGGCGGTGTTCAGCTATGCGCACGTTCCCTGGATGAAGCCCGCGCAGAAGATCCTCGACCGGGGCGGCGCGCTGCCCGCGCCGGAGACCAAGCTCGCCATGCTCAAGCTCGTCATGGAGACCCTGACGGGCCGCGGCTACGCCTACATCGGCATGGACCACTTCGCCCGCGAGACCGACGAGCTGGCAAGGGCCCGGGCCGCGGGCACGCTCCAGCGCAATTTCCAGGGCTACAGCACGCAGGCCGGCTGCGAGATCATGGGGTTCGGCATGTCCTCCGTCTCGCAGGCCCCCTCGGGCTACCGGCAGAACCACAAGGAGCTCGGGAGGTACCGCGCGGCGCTCGACCGCGGCGAGTTCCCCGTGGCCCGCGGCCTGGAGGCCACGGAGGAGGACCGGAGGCGCCAGGAGATCATCATGCGCATCATGTGCTACCTTCGGCTCGACTTCGCGGAGCTGTCCGGCCGCTTCGGGTTCGACTTTGCGGGCCGCTACGGCGGCGAGCTGGCGAAGATGGAGCCCCTGGCGCTCGACGGGCTTGTCGAGGTCACGGGCAAGGGGCTCCTCGTGACGGAGGCCGGGAGGCTCTTCCTGCGGAACATCGCTGTCTGCTTCGACGCCTACCACGAGGCCGGGGCGAAGCACCACGCGCGGGCGGTATGACGGGAGGCGCGCCAGGCCCCGCCGACCCGCCGCCTGTCGCCGTCCTGGGCGCCGGGATCACGGGCCTGGCGGCCGCGTGGCGGCTCACGAGGGCGGGGGTGCCGGTCGTGGTCCTCGAGGCGTCGGGCCGCGTGGGCGGCGCGATCGGGTCCGTCCGGGAGGGGGGCTGGCTGCGCGAACTCGGGCCCAATTCGCTCATCGAGGGGTCGGCCGAGCTGGCCGCGCTGATCGGGGAAGTGGGGCTGGGTCCGCGCCGCGTCTACGCCCCCCGGGCGGGCAGGCGGTATGTCGTCCGCGGGGGAAGGCCCGTCCCAATGCCCGCCTCGCCGGCGGCCTTTGTCACGAGCCGGCTCTTCTCCCCAGGGGCGAAGCTCAGGATCCTGGGCGAATTCTGGCGGCCCGCCCACCGGGGACCCGGGGATGAGAGCCTTGCCGACTTTGTGACCCGCCGCCTGGGCAGGGAATTCCTCGACTATGCGGCGAATCCGTTCGTCGGGGGCGTCTACGCCGGCGATCCCGCCCGCCTGTCGGTGCGCCACGCCATGCCCAGGCTCCACGCCCTGGAGCAGCGCCACGGGTCCCTCATCAGGGGGGCCATCAGGATGCGCAACACGAGCGCCGGGCCCGGGGGCCGGATCTTCTCGTTCCAGGAGGGCCTCGCGGAGCTGCCGGGGGCCATCGCCGCGGCGCTTGGGGGGGCGATCCGGCTGAATTCGCGCGTCCTGGGGCTGCGACCGGTCGCCGGCCAATGGGAGGTGGATGTCGAGGGCGCCGGCCGAGGGACGGGCTCCCGGTACTCGGCCGTGGTCTCCGCGCTGCCGGCCGACGCCCTCGCCGCGCTGCGCGTGGAGAACATGCCCGACACGGGCGCCCTCCGGGCCCTCGGGGAAATCGAGCAGCCTCCCGTCGCGTCGGTGTTTACCGGATACCGGCGCGGGGACGTGGCCCACGCGCTCGACGGGTTCGGCGTGCTTGTCCCGGAGGTCGAGGGCCTCGGGATCCTGGGCACCCTTTTCTCGAGCTCGCTCTTCCCCCTGCGCGCCCCCGAGGGCCATGTCGCCCTCACCACCTTCGTCGGCGGCACCCGCCGCCCCGGGGTCGCCGCCCTTGGCGATGCCGAGGTCATGGACATCGTCAGGAGGGACCTGGGCCGCCTCCTGGGAGTGAGCGGCGACCCGGCGTTCGTCCGCATCCAGCGCTGGCCGCGCGCAATCCCGCAGTACAACGTGGGCTTTGACCGGTTCAAGCAGGCCTGCGCCTCGATCGAGAGGGATGCGCCGGGCCTCCTCATCGGCGGGAACTGCCGCGACGGGATCTCGCTGGCAGCCTGCGTCGAGTCGGGGTGCCGCCTGGCGGCCGCGGCAGGGGAATTGCTTTCGCGGAGATAGATTGCCCCGTTCCGGCGTTGCCCTGCCGGGGGAGGCTGCGGTACGCTCCCCTCCCTAATGGCGTCCAACCCCGGCCGTTGCCTCATCGCGTTCCTCGCCCTTTCCCTGTTCCCGGCCGCGCCGGCCTGCGCGCAGGACCGTTTCGCGGCCGTGCCGCGGATGGTCCAGCCCTTCGTGGACAAGGGGGAGATCTCCGGCGCGGTCATGCTGGTCGCCGACCGGGACAGGGTGCTGCACCTCTCCGCCGTGGGAGTGAGCGACATCGCGACGGGACGCAGGATGAGGACCGACGACATCTTCTGGATCGCCTCGATGAGCAAGCCGATCACCTCGGTCTGCATCGGCATCCTTGCGGACGATGGCCGGCTCTCGTTCGACGACCCGGTGGAGAAGTTCCTCCCGGAATTCCACGGCCAGTGGGTGATCGAGGAGCAGTCGGCCGAGCGGCGGATCCTGGTCAGGGCCGCCCGGCCCATCACCCTGCGCGACCTCCTCACCCACACGAGCGGGATGGGCGAATACGCCGTGACCGACCCGCACTGGACGCTCTCGGAATACATCAAGGCCCTGGCCCGGGAGCCCCTCCGCTTCCAGCCCGGCAGCCGCTGGATGTACTCCACGGCGGGCTTCGACACGCTCGGCCGCGTCGTCGAGGCCGCGAGCGGAATGCCGTTCGCCGCCTTCATCCAGCGCCGACTCTTTGACCCGCTCTCCATGGCGCAGACGACCTTCTGGCCGACCGAGGCCGAGGCGCCCCGCCTGGCGCACGAGTACGCGAGGAACGCGGAGGCCGGGCGCCTGGAGGAGACGCCCATCCACTACCTTTACGGCGGCGCGGTCACGGACCCGGCGCGGCCCGCGCTCGGCGGCGCCGGCCTCTTCTCCACGGCGCAGGACGTGGCCCGCTTCTACCAGATGATGCTCCACGGGGGTGAGCTTGACGGGCACCGCATCCTCAGGCCCGCCACCGTGGCGGAGATGACGCGCAAGCAGACCGGGCTCCTGGCGGCCCGCCCCGGCATGCCGTGGGGCCTGGGGTTCTGCGTCATCGAGGACCCCTCCAAGATGGAGGCCAACACCACGCTTTCCGCCGGCACCTTCGGCCACGGCGGCGCCTTCGGCACCCAGAGCTGGGCCGATCCCTCGACGGGCATCGTCTACGTCTTCATGATCCAGCGGGACAAGATGGGCATGAATCCCGACAATTCCTTCATGAGGCGGGCCTACCAGGACGCGGTCGCGGCCGCGCTTCGCTGAGGGCCGCGCGTCAGTCGATGCCGAACACCCGCCGCAGCTCCTCGAGCGCGGACGGGGGCATCTGGGCCAGCGGGCCCACCGAGCGCGCGAGCAGCACCGCCTCCGCGGTGGCCTCCAGCACCTCGAGCCGGTCGAATGCCTCGAGGAGCGTCTTGCCGACGACCAGCGCCGCCTCGTTGGCGATGAGGACCACCGGGCACTTCTTCAGCGAGATCGCGGAGGCGATCCTGTCGGCGTCCTCGACGATGCGCAGGAAAGGCAGCTTGGGCACCTCCTGCAGGACGAGGTAGCTCTCCGGGATCGTGTGGGTGTTGAGCGGCTCGCCGGTCACGCAGAACGCCGAGACGTAGGCCGGCTGCGCGCTGATGACGGCCCCGATCTCCGGGTCCCGCGCGTAGATATGGGCGTGCAGAGTCGCCGCCCTGCTCGGCTGCTGTCCCGCCGCGCAGGACTCGCCCCTCACGCGGACGAGCCCCGGCGGCTCGACGGCAAGGCGGTCGCGCCGCCTCGGCGTGATCAGGAACTCGCGCTCGTCCAGCCGGCAGGAGAACGCCCCGGCCGTGCTGATGAGCAGGCGCTGCTGGTAGGCCCTGTGGAGGAAGCGGCAGATCTCCCCCCGCAGCTCCTTCTCCGTGTTGGTAGGCGGGCGGGCGGGAAGCTCGCCGAACGGGGGCATCGTGTGGACGGCCAGGGCCTCCGGCGGCAGGACCCTCGTCGGGCCGAGGGCGGCCGCCTTGATGAGGGTCTGCGCCGCGAACTCCAGGGTCTCGAACCTCTGGAAGGCGTCGCGCAGGTCGCCCCCCCCGACCACGATCCCGTGGTTCTCCAGGAGCACGCAGTCCGCCCCGGTCGCGAAGGTTGAGGCGATGCTGTCGCCCAGGGCCTGCGTCCCCGGGCAGGCGTAGGGCGCTATCGCGAGCTTGCCGCACACGGCGTACACGTGGGACTGGACCCGCGTGTCCGGCAGCCTCCGGCAGATGGAGTAGGCCACGAGGGCCCCCGGGTGCGCGTGAACGATCGCGCGCAGGTCCGGCCGGCGCCGGTAGATCTCGCGGTGGAACGGAAGCTCCGAGGACGGCGGATGGACGCCCTCCTGGCGTCCGTCCGGCCAGACGCGGACGACGTCCCCGGGCGCCAGGGCGCCCTTGTCCACTCGGGCCGGGGTGATCCAGATGCTCCCGTCCGGGTCGAGGATCGACAGGTTCCCGCCCGAGGTCGTGGTCATGTGGTAGCGGTAGATCCGCTGCATGGTCGCGACCAGCTCCTCCCGGGGGTGCATCCATTTTGTGTCCATGGGGGCTTCCTTCAGTATGGGGGGGAATGCGGCGACGGCCAGCGCGAAGCCCGCCCGGGATCCGCGGCCGGGGTCATTTCTTCCTGGGGGGCGAGTGGATGGCCTCGCCGTGGACGGAGTGCGCGGCCTCCATCCAGAGCTCGCCGAAGGTCGGGTGCGCGTGGATCGTGCGGCCGAACTCCCTTGCCGTGAATTCGGCGCGGATGGCGGTCGTCGCCTCGGCGATCAGCTCGGTAGCGTGCGCCCCGACGGCCGCCGCGCCGAGCAATTGGTCGGTCGCGGCGTCGGCGATCCACTTCACGAAGCCGGCGGTCTCGTCCACGGCCAGGGCCCGGCCCAGGCCGCGGAAGTGGAACTTTCCGACCACCACCGCCTTGCCCTGCTTCTTCGCCTCATCCTCGCTCAAGCCGGCGGTGCCGACCTCGGGGCAGGTGAAGATCACGTTCGGGACAAGCGTCTCGTTGCGGCGCAGCCGGCCGCCGCAGGCGTTCTCGGCCGCGGTGATCCCCTGCGACGTCGCAAAATGCGCGAGCTGGGTCTTGCCCGTCACGTCGCCGATCGCGAAGACGTTGGCCACCTTGGTCCGGCCGTACTCGTCCGCCTCGATGAAGCCGCGCGCGTCGACCTTGAGGCCGATGTTCTCCAGGCCCAGGCCCTCGGTGACCGGCCGCCGTCCCACGGCGGATAGCAGGAGGTCGGCCTCGAGCGTCTCGCCCCCGAACGTTCCCCGGACGCCCTTGGCGTCCGCGGCGATCCCCTCGAGGGGCTTGCCGGTCAGTATCCGGATGCCGAGCTCCTTCTCCATGCTCGAGCGGACCTCGCGCCGCACGTCGGGGTCGAGGAGGAGCAGCACGTCGTCCAGGAGCTCGACGACCGTCACCTTTGATCCCAGGAGAGCCGCAAGGCAGGCGAGCTCGCACCCGATGAAGCCGCCGCCGAGGACAAGGATGCGCTCCGGCAGCTTCTTCAATTCGAGGAAGCGCCGGCTCTCCACGACCCGCTCGTGCCTCGGCAGGATTCGCGGCTCGGCCGAGGTCGATCCCGTCGCGATGATGAACTTCCTCGCCCCGATGGGGGTCGCGCCGCCGATCGTGATCGCGCCGCGGTCCCTGAAGGCGGCTGTTCCGCTGAACTGCTTCACACCGTTGGCGGTGAGCAGCTGCTTCACCCCGCCGGTCAGCTGGGAGACGACCTTGTCCTTGTGGGCGATCATCGCCGCGTAGTCCACCCCCAGGCCCTGGACGGTGATCCCCAGGGACTGCGCGTGCCTCACCCGGTGGACGAGGTCGGCCGCGCCGATGAGCGCCTTGGTCGGGATGCAGCCCCAGTTGAGGCAGGTCCCGCCGAGCGCCTCCTTCTCGACGATGGCGACCGAGGCCCCGAGCTGGGCCGCGCGGATCGCGGCCGGATAGCCGCCGGGGCCGGCGCCAATGACTACGATGTCGAATGTTTCCATGGGATTCTTGGCTGGCGCCGCAGGTTCCTCGGGTCAGACCGCAAGCTGCTTCCAGAGCTCGACATCCTCGAGCTTGCGCTTCACGGCGTTGACGAACCGCGCCCCGAGGGCCCCGTCAACGATGCGGTGGTCGCACGAGAGCGTGATCTTCATCATCTGGCGGATGACGACCTTGCCGTCGCGCGCCACCGGCTGCGGGAGCGTGCTCGAGACCGCGAGGATCGCGCTCTCGCCGGGGTTGATTATGGCGCTGAAGTTCTCGACGTCCATCATCCCCATGTTGGAGATCGTGAAGGTGCTCCCGCTGAGCTCGTCGGGCGTCGCCTTGCCGGCCCGGGCCTTCTCGGCGAGGTCCTTCGTGGCCTGGGAAAGCTCCCGCAGCGACAGGCGCTCCGCCGAGGCGACTACGGGCACCACGAGGCCCTGCTCAAGCGAGACGGCGATCCCCAGGTTGACGTGCCCGTGCCAGCGGACGGTGCGGCCGTCGGTCGAGCTGTTGACGTCCGGGAACTCCTGGAGCGCCAGGATGACCGCCTCCGCGATGAAGTCCGTCACCGTGTAGGGCGCTCCCGCGGCCTTGAGCTGGGCCCGGTAGGCGACGAGTGCCGTCATGTCGACCGGCACCGTGACGTAGAAGTGGGGGATGTCGCGGAAGCTCTGGGACAGGCGCTGGGCGATCACCTGGCGCATCCGGGACATCGCCTTTGGCCGCTGCGCGACCGCCCGGCGGACGTCCTCGACCGTGATGCGCCCGTCGTCGCCGCTGCCGTCGATCGCAAGGATGTCCAGCTTCTCCTTGGCCGCGAGCCCCTTGGCCGCAGGCGAGATCCGCACCCGCGCGTATCCGCGGGATTCCAGGTAGGCCCTCACGTCCTTCTCGACGATCCGTCCCTCGGGCCCCGTCCCCGCGATTCCGGACGGGTCGATGACGCAGTCGCGCGCCAGGGACGCCGCGCGCGGGCTGATGACAAGGCGGACGGGGCCCCGGTCGGGGACGGCGGCCGGGGAGGGGACGCGGGCGGGCAGAGGGGCCTCCGTTGGCTGGGGAGCGGCCGGGGTCGCCTTGGCTTCCCTGGGCGCCGGCGGGCGCGCAGCCGCCGGCGCGGGCTTGGCCGCGACCGGCGCGGGGGCCGCGGGCGCCGTCCCCTCCGGGACCGCCTCACCGGGTTTGCCGAGGTAGCCGACGACGCTCTGCACCGGCACGTTGACCCCCTCGCGGACAAGGATCTTCAGGAGCGTGCCCGCCTCGAAGCTCTCCACCTCCATGACCGACTTGTCGGTCTCGATCGTGAACAGGATGTCGCCCTTGGCCACCGGGTCGCCCTCCTTCTTGAGCCAGCCCACGATGGAGCCCTCCTCGGTCATCTGGCCAAACTTCGGCATGATGATGGGCGTGGCCATGGCTTCAGTTCAAAGGATTGAGACGGCGGCGGCCACCACGTCGTTTGCGTTCGGCAGGAACGCCGCCTCGAGGATGTGGGACTGCGGGGCTATGCCGTTCTTCGCCCCGACGCGCTTCACCGGAGCGTCGAGGTAGTTGAAGGCCACGTCCTGGATGGTCGACGCGATCTCCCCGGTGTAGCTGCCGATCTGGATGGCCTGGCTTGCGACCACGCAGCGGCCGGTCTTCTGGACCGAGCGGATGATGGTGTCCAAGTCGAGCGGGACGAGGCTTCGCAGGTCGATCACCTCGGCGCTCACGCCCCGCTCAGCCTTCAGCCGGTCGGCGGCCTTCAGGCAGTCGTGGACGAGGGGGCCCCAGGCGACGAGCGTGATGTCCTTGCCCTCGCGTTTCACGTCGGCGACGCCGAGCGGGACCAGGTACTCGCCCTCCGGGACGGGGCCCTTGATCCCGTAAAGAGCCTGGGACTCCACGAAGAGGACCGGGTTGTTGTCGCGGATCGCCGCCTTGAGCATTCCCTTGGCGTCGTGCGGCGTCGCCGGGTAGACGACGTACATGCCCGGGATGTGGCAGAACATCGATTCCAGCGTCTGGGAATGCTGGCCGCCGTAGCCCTTGCCGGCGCCGGCGGACGCCCGGATCACGAGGGGGATCTCGGTCTGGGCGCCGCTCATGTAGTGCCACTTGGCGGCCTGGTTGCTGATCTGGTCGGAGGACATCAGCGCGAAGTCGAAGTACATGAGCTCGACCACCGGCCGCAGCCCGTTCATCGCGGCGCCGCAGGCGGTGCCGCAGATGCAGGCCTCGCTGATTGGCGTGTTGAAGACGCGCTCGCGG
>Ga0181526_10004882_pt1 | contig 10262 bp, 9 predicted proteins | sample PEATcosm2014_Bin_35_FD_119750 | JGI IMG/M metagenome (GOLD analysis project Ga0181526, IMG submission 119750) | Peatland microbial communities from MTU Mesocosm Facility, Houghton, MI, USA - PEATcosm2014_Bin06_30_metaG | ecosystem: Environmental > Terrestrial > Soil > Wetlands > Peat | place...
CCCGTGCGCGGGTCGAGGTGGACGAGCAGGATCGTGTCGCTGTGCGGCGGGTTGCTGGCGTCGACCGCCCCCCTCGAGCGCCCGTCCGAGCCGAGGATCAGGAACGTCGTCGGCGAATCGCCGCCCGTCGGCGTGAGATCCGGCGAGCGGATCAGGCCCCCCTTCTGGAGCGCGTCGGCGATCGAGCTGACACCCTCGAACGCGGCGGTCGAGATCACCGCGGCGGTCAGCAGCGCGATCAGCGCCCCGCCGCCGAGAAAGCGTCGCAGCGAGTGGCCCGGGCGCCGCCCCGACGGCTCCTGGCCCGAGGGGAACACGCCTGGTATTTCAGCACGTCGGCTGGCTGTCCTGCCTGGCCTCTGCGGGGCGTGGCGCCGGCGCACCGCGGCCGGGGTTGCTCGCGTGCGGCTCGGGCGCGCCACCGCCGCCCGCACGGTGCGTTAGGTTGAGCGCTCCGCAGGCTCGGGCAGTTCGGCTGGGCCGGGCGCTCACCCATCCGACAGGAGGCGCAATGACGACCGACCGCAGCAAGACGATCCAGATCTCGCATCGAACGTTCGCGGTGGCGCTGCTTGCCGCGGGCACGCTCGGCATCGCCATCGGCGAGGTGGCGGCGCCGCTCGCGTCGTCGCAGGCTCATGCGGTGGCGCGCGCCGCCGCGGTGCCCGCCGCCTGCGACAGCTTCGCGAAGAACGTCGGCACCGCCTTCGAGGTGCTCGGAGGGATCCTCGAGGACGCCGCGAAGTATCCGCCGCTGATTCCCAAGGCCGAGCAGGCCGGCGAGGCCAAGAGCTCCACGCAGGCCGCCGCCATCGCCGCCCAGGTCAAGACGCTCAACGCGACGATCCAGGCGCAGGCCAACCGCTTCTCGGCGCTGAAGGGGCCGATCCTCAGCGAGGAGACGAAGTGCCTCGGATGACCGGGCGCGCGTGCGCGGCGGACGGGCGGTGGCGCGGCTGACCGGTTGCCTCAGCGCCCGCCGACGGGCGCAGCGACCGGCGGCTGCACGCCGCGGGCGGAACCGGGGTCGCGCTTGAGGAAGAGCTCGAGCGCGGCCGGCGTCAGCGGACGGGCGAACAGGTAGCCCTGGGCGAGGTCGCAGCCCTCGAGCTGCAGCTGACACAGCTGGGTGTAGGCCTCGACGCCCTCGGCGAGGGTCCGCAGGCCGAGCGTCTTGCCCAGCTGGATCAGCGTGTGCGCGAGGGCGTTCGCCTCGCCCGAGCGCGCGAGACCGGTGATGAAGGAGCGGTCCAGCTTGAGCGAGTCGATCGGGAACTGGCGCAGGTAGCCGAGCGAGCTGTAGCCGGTCCCGAAGTCGTCGACCGCGATCTGCACCCCCAGCGTCTTCAGCTGCACCAGCAGCCCCTCCGTGACGGCCGGGCGGTTCATCAGCGCGGTCTCCGTGATCTCGAGCGTCAGCCAGGTCGCGTCGAGACCGCTGTCGGCGAGCGCGGTGCGCACCTCGTCGACGAACTCCGGGCGCTCGAACTGCCGCGCGGAGACGTTGACCGAGACGCCGAGTGAATGGCCGTTGCGCTGCCAGGCGGCGCACTGCTCGCAGGCCTGCGTCAGCACCCAGCGACCGATCGGGATGATCAACCCGCTCGCCTCGGCGATCGGGATGAACACCTCGGGCGAGGTGTCGCCGCGGGTCGGATGATGCCAGCGCAGCAGGGCTTCGGCCGCGGCGACGCGCTGCGTCTCGAGCTCGACGATCGGCTGGTAGAGCAGCGAGAACTGGCCGGCGTCCAGGGCTTCGGACAGACCCATCTCCAGTTCGGTGCGATCCTGGGCCGCGGTCTGCATCGACGATTCGAACACGACGTAGCCGCCCTTGCCGACCGCCTTCGCCTGATACATCGCGAGATCCGCGTCGCGCAGCAGGAACTCGGCGGCGTTGGGCAGACCCGTGGCGATGCCGATGCTGGCCGTCACCGAAACCGGTGAGCGCGCGGGCTCCGGCAGCTCCAGCGGTCGCGCGAGCACGCGCAGGATGCGCGCGGCGATCCGCTCCGCGCCGGTGCGGTCGAGGGGATCGACCAGCATCACGAACTCGTCGCCACCGAGGCGGCCCACGGTGTCGCTGTCGCGCAGGACGCTGCGAAGGCGCGCCGCGATCTCGCGCAACGCCTCGTCCCCCACCTGGTGGCCGAACAGGTCGTTGATCTGCTTGAAGCCGTCGATGTCCACGAACAGCGCCGTGACCGGGCTGTCGAACCGCCTGCCGCGGGCGAGCAGCTGCGTCGCGCGGTCGAGCACCAGGGTGCGGTTGGGCAGGCCGGTCAGCGGATCGTGCAACGCGAGGTACGCCAGCTCGTCCGTCTTTTCCGCGACGAGGCTCCATGCCCGCTGGCGCGAGCGCACCAGGACGACGTAGAGCAGGAAGATCAGCAGCGTCACGAGAGCCCCGGAGCCGAACACGACGAGCCCCTGTGCGTTGGCCGACGCGCCCGCCACGGTGCCGGTCGCGACCGCCACCCAGCCGCCGGCGAGCACGGTCCGTACGCGATAGCCGGACGCGCCGGTCCTGGCCGTGGGTCCGGCACGCGCGATCAGCTGCGGCGAGCCCCCCGCGTTGGCGTGGTACAGCGACATCGACAGGCCACGATCGCCGGCCAGCAGCGAACTGAGCACGCTGCCGGCATCGAAGGTCGCCGCGACGAAGCCGGTTTCCGCCGCCCTGCGTTCGGCCACCGTCGCGATCGGTGCGCCCTGCCGGTAGACCGCCACGGCGATCCCGGCGAGCGAGGCGTTGCCGATGCCGCCCACCGCGACCACGACCGCGGTGCCGGTGTCGGTCGCCGTGCGCATCAGCGCCGGAAACGGCGAGCGGCCGATGACCGGCAGGACCGGTGCACAGTAGTCCAGCAGCAGCGGATACACGTTGGGCGCGAAGTCGCCGCCGACCGCGGCCCGCGTCAGGCAGTAGACCGCGCGACGTCCTGCCGGCACGATCTGAAAGGGGCCGCTGCCGAGCAGTGTGCGAAACGCCGGGTCGGCCTCGACCGAGCGCCGGTACGCGCCCAGCGCGGCCGCCGGGACCGGCTCGATCAGGGTCGCCGCGACGTCACGCGTCAGCGGTGCGCTGCTGCGCTCCAGCTGGTCGTACCACTGCGTGAAGCGCGTCTCGCCCGCGTTCGGCTCCATCGTCGCGATCGCCCGCATCGTCGCGGTCAGCGCGAGGTTCGCCTGCAGCTTCGAGTTGAGCGCGCTGGTCAGGTCGGTGGTCGTCGACTCGAACGACTTCCTGTTCGAGCCGTTCACGCTGGAATGCCACTCCGCGGCGACGAATGCCGACGCGGCGAGCCCCAGGACGAGGACGCACGCCCCGATCATGGCCGCGCGCGTGCGGCCCAGCCGGCGCCGCTCGCGTGCGGCGCTTCGTTGCGGGCGGCCCTGCGCCGATTTGCCCGGCGCGTTCACGGCTAGCCAACTCCCATCGCAAGACCAATATCGCCCGTTTTCCGGGAGTCCTTGAGCGTGCGCGAGCGCCGGCGCGCCGGCGTCGCGGTGGTCCGGCGTGGCCCGCGGGGCCGGCTACTCGACGGGGCGCTTGAAGACCTGCGTCGTGGCGATCGGGACGCCGGCCGTCTGGTAGCCCTGCGCGGGCGCCACCGCCGTGCGCTCGACGACGCTGCTCACCAGCTCCCAGCCCTCGCCGCCGAGCTCGTTGAGGAGCTCGAACCCGAGCAGGGAGGCCTGCGTGCCGTCATACGTGCGCGTCTCGGCCGCCATCGCTCCGGGGCGGAAGATGTGAAACGAAGCCTCCAGGCGCCAGACGGCGGAGACCTCGTCGGGCGGCGTGGCGGTCATCGCCCAGGAGAGGACCAGATATTCCCAGCGCACGCTCATCGCAGCAGCAGCAGCAGGTGGGTGTGGGTCGCGTGCTCGTGCGGCTCGGCGACCGGTTCGGCCTCGGGCGCGGACGCCGCCGGCGCGAGCGCGGCACCCGAGGGCGCCGCCGCCGCGACTGCCGCGGCGGGCAGGGACGCCTGCGCCTGCGCGGGTTGCTCGGCGGACAGCTGCGACTTGAGCAGCCCGGCCGGGTCCTGCCGACCCTTCCAGGCGGCACGCGCGATCCTGATCGTCGGCAGCCACGACATGCAGCGCACCCTACTGCAAAGCACACCCGTGAATGCCCCGAGCACCGCGGGAGCGGCGCCGGCTTCGGCGTCGGCGATGCCGGTCAGATGTAGTACATGACGCCGCCCTCGCGCGCCTCGCGCTCGATCACCTCGGCGATCGTGGTGGCCGCGAGCACGGCCCGGGCGGCGTCGGCGGCCTGGGCGAAGACGCCGCTGGCGCCCGCCCCGAGGGGTCCGTCGAGGAGCTCCACGACCTCGAGCACGGAGATCGCCTCCGGCGAGCGCGCGAAGCTGTAACCGCCCTTCACGCCGCGGTAGGAGCGCAGCATCCCCGCGCGACGCAATGTCGCGAAGAGCTGCTCGAGGAACTGGACGGGGATCTCGCGCCGGCGCGCCAGCTCGCCGATCGGGATCGGCCCCTGCTCACCGCCGCGACCGAGCTCCGCCAGGGCGGCGATCGCGTAGGGCGACTTCGTGGTGATCGAGAGCACGCGCGCCCGATCCTAACGTCGTGGCGGTGTTCCCAGGGTTGCGCGTGCCGGCGTCGGGCTCGAGAAGCCGTATCAATACCCACCGCCCCACACACGCGGAGTATCGAGACGACTTCTAAAGCCAGCCGCGCTCGGTGGCGATCAGCACGGCCTGCGCGCGATCGACGGCGCCGAGCTTGCCGTACACGTTGTGCAGATGGGTGCGCACGGTGCTCGTCGAGAGCGAGAGCTCGGCGGCGATCTGCTTGTAGACCTTGCCGTCCGAGAGCAGGCGCAGGACGTCTCGTTCGCGGGCCGAAAGCGGGCAGGCCTCGACGACTCGCCGCTTGCCCACCCCAGAGGCCTGTGGCAGGGCGAAGAGCACGGCACGCAGCTCGCCCGAGCCGACGCCCGCGGTGCGCGCGACGCGCAGCATGTCGGCCGGTGAAACCGCGGCGCCATGGGCGTAGTGGGCGAGGATGTCGGCGAGGCGAACGAGCGCGGCGTCGCCGTCGATGTCGTCGGAGTGGTGGCGCTCGATCGAGTTTGCGATCGACTTCGGCAGTCCCCAGCGGCGCGCGAGGACACCGCCGACGACGGCGTGGTCGACGCCGAGCTCTCGGCGTTCGCGTGTCACGCGCTCCTCCGGGGTGCGCGCGTCGCGGTGGACCGAGTCGGGGTAGCCGGGATAGGCGTGCATCAGGACCAGCTTGCCGACGTCGTGCAGCAGCGCGGCGACGATCAGCCGGTCACGGTCCGGGTAGCCGATCTCGCTGGCCAGCAGGTCGGCGGCCGCGCGGGTGGCCAGCGCGTGGAGCCGGAAGCGGTCGGGCATCGAGTCCCAGACGGCGCTCCGTTCGAAGAAGTCAAAGGTGCGCACCCGCTCGGCGAGCTGCTGGACCGACTCGGGGCTGAGGATCCGCACGGCGTCGACGATGTTCTCCACCTTCGCGCCGCCGCGCGTCGGCAGGTCGTTGGCGACGCGCATCACGGCGACGACCAGCGCGATGTCGGATTCGACGGCCTCGACGACCTCGGCGATCGGCACGCGATGACCGCCGACGAGCGCGAGCAGCCGGTTGCGCGACTCCGCCAGCGCCGGGAATCCTTCGAGCGCTTCGAATGCCGCCGTCAGCCTGCGTCCGTGGCCCTCGCCGGGCCGCAGCTGCTCGAGTCCTGAGGCGCCGAGCGCCGGGGATACGACGGGCGCGGCTTGATTCGCTGGCATACAGGTTCCGTGTTCGTCCGTGGGTTGGAGTGCGGCATCCTGCCGCTAGCGGGCCCGCTGACACCGCGGGTTTTCGCGCTGCCAAGGTATCGGCAGAAGCCGATCAGAGATTGAGCGCCGCGTCGACGCGCGCAAGCGTCTGCTCGCGGCCGAGCACGACCACCGTCTCGAAGATCCCCGGCGACACCGGGCGACCCGCGAGCGCGACCCGCAGCGGCTGGTAGACGTCGCGCGGCTTGCAGCCGCGCCGGGCGACGACCGCGCCGAGCGCCGCCTCGATTTCGGCGATCTCGAACACCGGGGCGGCGGCCAGCGCCGCGCGAACGTCCGCCAGCACTGCCCTCCCCTCCTCGCCGAGCCAGCGCTCCCGCGCCGGCGGGTCATCGACGGGGCCGTCATAGATGAAGCCGCACAGCGGCCAGAAGTCTGCGAGCGTCTGCAGCTTCTCGGCGCAGATCGCCACGGCCGGCCCCAGACCGCGCCGGCCACAGAACGCTTCGAGCTTCGCGGTCAGCTCCGCCAGGCTCAGCTCGCGCATGTAGCGGCCGTTCAGCCAGCGCAGCTTGGTCTCGTCGAACTGCGCCGGGTTGCGCTGAACGCGCGCGATGTCGAAGCGCCGGACCAGCTCGTCGGTGGAGAGGATCGTCTCGTCGTCGCCGGCCCCCCAGCCCAGCAGCGCCAGATAGTTGCGCAGCGCCGCGGGCAGATAGCCCGCGTCGCGCAGCTCCTGCACCGATGCGGCGCCGTGGCGCTTGGAGAGCTTCTTGCCGTCAGGCCCGTGCAGGAGCGGCAGATGCCCGTAGCGCGGTGGCGTCGCGCCCAGCGCCTGGATGATCAGCAGCTGCTTGGCGGTGTTCGTTAGATGGTCGTTGCCGCGGATCACGTCGGTGATCTGCAGGTCCAGGTCATCGACCGCGACGGCGAGGTTGTAGAGCGGCGTGCCGTCGGCGCGCGCGATCACCAGGTCATCCATCGAGCGGTTGGGGGAGCGGACCTCGCCGATCACGAGATCCTCGAACACCGTGTCGCCGTCGTCCGGCACGCGCAGGCGGACCGCGCCGCTGTCGTGCGGTTCGCCGCGAAAGCCGCGCTCATCCCCGTGCAGCGCCTTCCAGGCCCTGACGTCCTCGGCCGTGGTCTGGGAGTGATATGCGCGGCCGCTCTCCAGCAGCGACGCGACCGCCTCGCGGTGGCGAGCCTCGCGCTCGCTCTGGAAGATCGGTCCCTCGTCCCAGTCGAGTTCGAGCCAGCGCAGCGCGTCGAGGATCTGCTCGACGTTCTCCGGCGTGGAGCGCTCCTGGTCGGTATCTTCGATCCGCAGCACGAAGCGCCCCGAGGCGTTGCGGGCGAGCAACCAGTTGAAGAAGGCCGTTCTGGCGCCGCCAATGTGCAGGGCGCCGGTCGGGGAAGGAGCGAAGCGAACTCTCATGGGTCGTGTCGGATGCTAGTCGGCGCCCACGTCTCACCGGCCGGCGGCCTGTACCGCGCGGTCGAGCGCGGGACCGAGCTCGGCGCCCGGGCGATCCAGATCTTCAACCAGTCACCGCGCGCCTGGCGCCCAACCGACTACGGCGAGGACGATTACGCCCGCTTCCGCGAGGCGCGGGCGGCGAGCGAGATCGGCGCGGTGCTGATCCACGCCGTCTATCTCGTCAACTGCGCCTCGGACGACGGCGAGATCCGCTCCAAGTCGCTCGCCTCGCTCACCCATTCGCTGCGCGTCGGCGACGCGATCGGGGCGACGGCCGTGGTCGTCCATCCCGGCTCCGCGAAGGCCGGGCCGGTCGGGCCGGCGATCGTGCGCGCCGGCGAGGTGTTCGCGGCCGCGCTCGCCGACTCCGAGCGCTGCCCGCTGCATCTCGAGAACACGGCCGGCGCGGGCGGCACGCTCGGCCGTTCGTTCGACGAGCTGGCCGCACTGCTCGAGGCAGCCGGCGGCGTGGCTCGGCTCGGGCTCTGCCTCGACTCGTGCCACCTGCTGGCCTCCGGCTATGAGATTCGCACGCCGGCGGCGCTCGCCGGCGTGCTCGACGACTGCGAGCGCGCGGTGGGCGCCGGCCGGGTCGGCTCGCTGCATCTGAACGACTCGCAGACCCCGCTCGGCTCGAACCGCGACCGCCACGCGAACATCGGTGAGGGCGAGCTCGGCCTCGAGGGGGCGCGGGCCTTCGTCAACGAACCGCGCTTCGACGGCCTGGCGTGCGTACTCGAGACGCCGGGCCCCGACCGCAGCGGCCCGACGGCCGAAGAGGTCGCGCTCGTCGCCGGGCTGCTCGCGCGCTGAACGTTGACACGGTCGAGGGGGTGCTGAGGCGTAGACCTTGGGTGGTCTGTGGCGTCCCCTGCCCCGGGTACGGTGATCGGCGACTTGCTCTGGGCGCGTACCCGTGCGCCCCGGAGTCGCGCCGAAGCCAACAAGAGACTGGGGAACACTATGCGCCAGTTGCACCGGCAGCAGGGCGATGAGGACCGCCCCCGATCGCGCAAGCGCCTGTCCTACGCCAACGTCGCCTCGACCATGGCGTTGGTGATCGCCGTCGGGGGCGGCACGGCCTGGGCCGCCTCGCACCACTACCTGATCAACTCGACCAAGCAGATCAAGCCGAGCGTGCTGAGGAAGCTGCACGGCGCCAACGGAAGCAACGGCACCAACGGCACCAACGGGACCAACGGGGCGACCGGCCCGACCGGGCCGAGCGGCGCCGTGGCCGGAATCGTCGCGAGCAAGTCGGCCGCCGTCGACTTCAGCGCGGGGACCCTCGGGCACCCGACGACGATCCTGACGCTCAGCCTGCCGGCGGGCAGTTTCCTCGTGAACGCGAAGACGGTCGTGACGGCGACGAAGTCGACCGCTCCGAACACCACCGACTATGTCTCCGACACCTGTCAGCTGTTCGACGGATCGACGACCGACACCGCCTGGTTCGACACCGCGTTCACGGGCGAGAATCTGCTCGGGAGCTATTTCGGCAGGACGACGCTTGCGGCCGAGATCGCGGTGTCCTCCACCACGGCGAGCACGACTACGCTCGCCTGCGATGAGTTGAGCAGCAACGGCACGGGTATCGGCTCCACCGCGGCGTATACGCAGATTCAGGCGGTGCAGACGACCGTCAACACCAGCGGCTGACATCCGGCGGTGATCGGGGCGGGGCGCGCGCGGCGTCGGCCGCGCGCCCTCCCGTCAGGCCACGAGGCGCGCCGGGCCGCCGAGCAGGTGCTCGAGCTCGGCGCGCAGGCCCGGGCTCGGCTCGACGCGAAACTCGCTGCCGAGCCGCACGCGGCGCTCGTCGGAAAGTTCGATCACGACCTCGGAGCGGCCGGGGAAGGTCCCGAGCACGCTCTTGAGGTCGTCGAGCACCTCCGCGAAGCGGCAGCCGTCGCCGAGCCGCACATGCAGCGGCTTCGCGTGCGCGGCCTCGAGCACCGCGGCGTGCGCGCGCGCCAGCTGCTCGGCATCCGGGCGGAACTCCTCGACCGCCTGCGCGACGACGGACGTCCGGCCCTCCTCCTTCTGGTCGACGCGGCCGCGCACGGTGACGATCGAGTCGACCTCGAGCGTGCCCTCGAGCTTCTCGAGCGCCGAGCCGAAGACGATGATCTCGACCTGCGCCTCGAGGTCGTCGAGCGTCGCGAACATCATCTCGGTGCCGGTCCGCGTGCGAATCCTGCGCGCCTGGGTGACGATGCCGCCGATCGTCACGGTGTCCTTGTCCGGTCGCTCCGGGACGGCGGAGAGCGGGCAGTCGACGACGAGTGACAGCGCCTCGCGCACGGCCTTCAGCGGGTGCGCGGAGATGAACAGGCCGATCGCCTCCTTCTCGACCACCAGCAGCTCGCGCTGGTCGAACTCCACGGCCGGGATCGGCGGGCGCACGGCGGCGTGCCCGTTGACCGGAGCGTCGACCGCGCCGAGGTCGAAGATCGAGCCCTGCCCGATCGCCGCGTCCTGCTGCGCCTTCTGCCCCGCGCCCTGCGCCTGCTCGAGCACCTCGAGCATGCCGCGACGGGTCGCGCCGGTCGAGCCCAGCGCGCCGCACTTGATCAGCGCCTCGATCGCCTTCTTGTTGACCGCGCGGCCGTCGACGCGCTCGCAGAAGTCCCACAGCGAGGTGAAGGCTCCCCCCTCCTCGCGTGCGCGCTTGATCGCCTCGACAGCCTGATAGCCGACGCCCTTCACGGCATCGAGCCCGAAGCGGATCCGCCGCTCGACGACCGTGAACTCGTGGTCGGAGAGGTTGACGTCGGGGGGGAGGATCTCGATTCCCATCTCCTCGCAGCGGGCGACGAAGAACGGCACGCGGTCCTTGGTCGACATCACCGAGGAGATCAGCGCGGCCATGTACTCGGCCGGATAGTTCGCCTTCAGCCACGCGGTGCGGTAGGCGATCAGCCCGTAGCAGGCGGCGTGGCTGCGGTTGAACGAGTAGTCCGCCGACTTCTCGTTAGTCGACCAGATGAAGTCGATCACGGCGTCGG
>Ga0181526_10004884_pt1 | contig 10262 bp, 9 predicted proteins | sample PEATcosm2014_Bin_35_FD_119750 | JGI IMG/M metagenome (GOLD analysis project Ga0181526, IMG submission 119750) | Peatland microbial communities from MTU Mesocosm Facility, Houghton, MI, USA - PEATcosm2014_Bin06_30_metaG | ecosystem: Environmental > Terrestrial > Soil > Wetlands > Peat | place...
CATTCTTAGACATGACGAGCCTAGGATATGTCATCCAAATGTAAGCGTTCGGTCTCTCTGAATTCAAAGGGAATACGACTGTTTTCAAGCCTGATCAATAAAATCCGCCGGATTCGAGAATCGTGTGCAATTCGAATTAAAGTTCAGATGCACCGTACCGGTGGGGCCGTTGCGTTGCTTGGCCAGGATAATTTCCGACCGGGCCTTGTCCGCATCGGAGATCTCTTCATCGCGGTTGTAATACGCTTCGCGATGAATGAACGCCACCACGTCGGCATCCTGCTCAATCGAGCCCGATTCCCGCAGATCGCTCAGCATCGGCCTCTTGTCGTCGCCTCTTCGCTCGCTGGCACGCGAGAGCTGCGACAGCGCAATCACCGGCACGTTCAGCTCTTTGGCCAGCGCCTTCAGTCCGCGCGAAATGGCCGACACCTCTTGCGTCCGGTTCTCGTAACGCTTGCCCCCCATCGAGGGCAGCGTCGCTGACATCAATTGCAGGTAATCGACGACGATCAAATCGAGCCCGCCTGCATTCTGCTTCAGACGCCGCGCCTTCGCGCGCATCTCCGCCAGGGAAACGCCCGCTGTGTCGTCAATGAACAGGCGTGCTTCCACCAGTTGCTCCAGCGCGTGTTGCAGCTTGCCGTGATCTTCGCGCCCAAGAAAACCCGTTTGCAACTTGCGTTGGTCCACCCCCGATTGGGACGAAAGCATGCGGCGTAACAGGGACTCCTTGCTCATTTCCAGGCTGAACACGGCCACTGTCGCCTTGCTCGTGATCGCCGCCTGCTGGGCAATGTTGATCGCCAGTGCCGTCTTTCCCATCGAGGGCCGCGCGGCGATAATGATCAGTTCGCCCTTCTGCAAGCCGCTCGTCATCTGATCCAGCACGATGAAATGCGTTGCCAGCCCCGTAACTTCGCGGCTCTGCTTGTACAGGTTGTCAATCGTCCCAAACGAGTCCGCGACAATCTGATCGAGCGGCTGCAGCCCCTGCGAGATGCCCTTCTCACTCACCTCCAGCAGCTGATTCTCGGCCATGTCCAGCACTTCGAGAGCCGTCTCGCTCTGATCGGCCGCACGTGCAATCGCCGCCGAACAAATCGCCATCAGCTTGCGCAGCAGGCTCTTGTCCTTGACGATCCGGATGTAGTCTTCGATGACCGGCCGCAACGGCAAACCCTCGGTCAGCGAGGCCAGGTAAGCCACGCCGCCGACCGTCTCAATCTCCTTGTAACGCGCCAGTTCGTTCGCCAGCGTCACAATATCGACGGCGCGTTGAGCGTTCATCAGATCGCTCATGCGCAGGAAAATGCGCTGATGCGAATCAAGCGAAAAGTCGCTCGAGTCCAGCTTCTCAGCCGCCTCCGAGTGCGCTACGTTATCCAGCAGGATCGCGCCCAGAATCGTTTTTTCAGCGTCGATGTTCGCCGGTAGCCCGGCGTCAAGCCTCAAGTCAGGGATCGTAGCCATGGGGGATCTCAGTCAGCCTTTTCAGAAAAGTCTAGGCCGTTGTCCGCGGATCGTGAAGGAAGGATAACTCGGAAAATTCGGAAAAGGAGTCACGAATGCTACGGGCCAACTTCAGTTGGAAATCACCATCTGCGATGTGCTGCTTATATTGACTGTAGCGTTCTTCCAGTATGGGATGTTCAGGGGAAATTGATAAGTTACTTGCACTTGAACTGCATTTCCTGGGTTCCTGCATGGGGTTGCACATACTGTCCACGTCGTCGGCGGCGTCGTGCTCACACTGAGCCAGGTTGCTGTGGCAGTCAGGTTGTTGGCGCTCATGCCTGGATACGGGATATTGCGCAGATACGACTGAATCTGCGTTGACGTTGCGTTGCAGTCCGGCATCCCGGTGCAATTCGAACCGCGGACAATGGCATAGCGGGTGGCTACGCGCGCAGCATCCGAAACGTAGCTATAGACATACAACGCATAACAGACCTGGATGACGCCTAACAGCATCATAAACAGAACTGCAGCGGACACTGCAAACTCGATGAGGGCTGCGCCGGAATCGTCCACAAGGCTCCGCCGGCGAAGCGGTTTCATTGACTCCGCGCTGAGAGACGAACGCCGTAACACAACCCGAATGCAGAGCCGGATCTTCTCACGAACGGATCTCGCCAGCCCCCTTTTTGAGTTCGTGCAGTCCATCATTGAAGAACCTTTTGGATTGCCTGACCATGGATTGTGAACGACGTTGGAAGCCCAACTATATGAAATCCTGGGTCGAAAGTCGCCTGCGTCTGGACGGTAAGAATCGTTTCAATGTTTGAGCCGGAACAATCTGTTGACAAACAGGTAGAAGCCCCCCCATTAGAACAAATACAGGAGTGCGATACGTTCGTTGTGCCCAACGTGATATTGCTTGCGTCGTTCGCAGCGGCCAGCTGTATCCCCGCTATATCACCGGCTGTCTGGGCATTCTGCGAGCCGTATTGCACTCCAGCCATGGCTGCGTTGTAAACCTCAATCGAGGCGTAGGCGACCCTGGCGACCTCGATCGCTCCCACCAATATCAAGAGTAGAAGGGGCAGCGTAACCGCAACCTCGATCATTGCCTGGCCGTGTTCCTGCCTTAGTTCATCGAAGAGGCGGCGAGCCGAGGGTTGCCTGGTACGATCGCTCGTTCTTGAAAGCTTCATATCTACTCCACCAGCACAAGTTTTCCAAGCACCGAATTGGGGTTGGTTGCGACGGCATAGTTCGTATCTGTAACGGTACCGCTGCCGGTGATGCTAAGGGAATCTACGATGAGATCGGTAGATACCGTGAAACTGCCCGAGCCGGTTAATGTCAGCGCCGCCGATGGAGCATCGACGATTCCTTGAAATATATCGCCGCCGGAACCAGTGATCGCCATAGCGCTGTTGTTACTCGATGGCTGGTAAAACAAGACACCGTTATACGTGCCCGTGGTTGGCGCCGTCAGGTTCATGTTTCCGCTTCCCGTGACAGTCGTGCTGCCGCCCGTGTAGAAGGTGACACCCGCCCCGGTGAGAGGACCGGAGCCCGTAAGTGAAAGATTTCCAGCCACGTTATAAAGGCCTCCACCAAGGGTCAGCGATCCACTCCCAGTGCTTGTGAAGCTTCCGCCAATCGTGTAGTTTCCGGCGCCAAGGATCAGGCCTCCGCTCCCAATGTTGGACAAATTGCCCGTAATGACGTAATTCCCAGGTGTGAGAGTGATCTTTCCGCTGCCCGTATTTGTGATCGACGAATAGGTCCCTGGGTTCAAGGTCATATTCCCGCTCCCGGTGTTCGCCGGATTGCAGTTCGACGAGCACGTTCCTGTCCCAGCGGTTGGCGCCGTCAAACTAAGCGGGTTTGCGGCGGGCGCGATTCCAGTGGTCGGGGGATTTGGAGTGATCGAGCCCGAGCCAGTCTTGATGTATCCGCCGGCGATGCCAATCGCCTTTGCGGATACCGAACCGCTGCCTGTCACCGTCAAGGCATCAGAAGCGTTTGAGTCGTCGTAAATGTCGCAATTCTGCGCGGTCAGAGCCCCCGACCCGGTCAATGTGATGTCTGCTCCAGATTTGGCTAGAGTCCAGATACATCCGGCATTGGCGCCAGAAGATGCGACCGCCATGGCTTGTATGGGGACGGAACTGAGGTGAAACAAGCCCATGAAAACTGTCTGGGTTGGCCGGGTAACGACTACTTCAACATACCCGCTTGCCTGGTGGTATCCACTCGTAGGCGGGTTATGGACCGTAACCACGTTTCCGTTCACGGTGTGATCCACCCCATTCGCCGTTGCCGCTGCGTAAGCGGCGTTTTGCGCCGACGCGGGCTGGCCCGTCGAGTTGTACTTGTAATCCAGCGCTGCGGCCGCTGCGGCTGCATCCGCGGCAATCTGTACACCACGCCTGGCGTGAAACAGGGTTCCCACATCCACCGCCAAGGCCACGAACCCCAGCAGCAGGGACATGCACAGCAATGTCAACACAAGCGCTTGTCCGCTTTCATCTTTCCAGAGCCGCATCGATACTCCTTCGCGACAGGGGCTAGCTGCCGATCTTCACCCGCTGAGCCTATTCCCCTTCACTATATGTTTTCCTGCGCCGGAGGAAATCCACCCGATCCGCTTCGCTCTTTCACTGCGGATTCTCAGTCACCGATGCGGCAAAAGGAACTTCGATCGCCTTGCCTGGACTTTTCCCGTCCTCAGACGGCCCAAGAAAAAATGCCCACGACTTTCCTGGAATGGGCGAATCGCGAGGAACACCTGGGGGAACGCTATTATCCGACTTCTAACAGCCAATCCGCAAGCAATCAAAGGTGACTCGAAGGCCGGTTACCCTCTTGGTGGCAACTCCGGTGTGGGCCGCCAGCGCAGAATGGGCTTCCGCGCCGCCTGCACTTCATCCAGCCGCGACACCCGCGTTGAGTGCGGCGCCGTCTTCACCAGCTCGGGCGTCTCCTCCACCTCGCGCGCAATCGACCGCATCGCGTCGATGAACAGGTCTAGCTCTTCCAGCGACTCGCTCTCCGTCGGCTCAATCATCAGCGCCCCATGCACAATCAGCGGAAAGCTCACCGTATACGGATGAAACCCATAATCGATCAGTCGCTTGGCAATGTCGCCTGTCTTTACGCCCTTCGCCGCCTGCCGCTTGTCCGAGAAAACCACCTCGTGCATTGAGGGCGTCTTGTACGGCAACTCGTAGAGGTCTTCGAGCCTCTTGCGAATGTAATTCGCGTTCAGCACCGCGTCTTCCGTCGTCTGCCGCAACCCGTCCGGCCCGTTGGCCAGAATGTACGCGAGCGCGCGAATAAACATCCCAGTATTCCCATAAAACGCGCGCACCCGTCCGACCGACTGCGGCCGGTTGTACTCCCAAGTCAGTTGAGTTTCAACCCTCGGTGCCCCAGGTCTCGAAGCCGGGGTTCGCGGCGACAGATCTTCGTCGCTTGAGTGGTCGGAGACCTGGGATGGGACGCCTTCGCGCCGAACGAGAACCGGGACCGGCAAGAACGGCTCCAGAAACTTCTTGCACGCCACCGGCCCCGACCCCGGCCCACCCCCGCCATGCGGAGTAGAAAACGTCTTGTGCAGGTTCAGGTGCATCACATCCACGCCGAAATCGCCCGGCCGCACCTTGCCCACCAGCGCATTCATGTTCGCGCCGTCCATGTAAAGCAGCGCGCCCTTTGCGTGCAATATATCGGCGATCTTGTGAATCTCGTTTTCGAACACGCCCAGCGTCGAGGGATTGGTCAGCATCAGTGCCGCCGTGTCCTCATCCACCTGCCGCGCCAAGGCCTCTAAATCGATCCCGCCATCGGCATTCGATTTCAGATTCTCGACCGTGTAGCCGCAAATCGCCGCCGTCGCCGGGTTCGTCCCATGCGCCGAGTCGGGAATCAGCACCTTCCTGCGCGCATTGCCCTGCGACTCATGCCAGGCGCGAATCAGAAGGATCCCCGTAAACTCCCCATGCGCACCCGCAGCCGGTTGCAGCGTAATCGTGTCCATGCCGGTAATCTCGATTAGGCATTTTTGCAGCAGGTCGATAATCTCCAGCGCGCCCTGCGCCAGCGATTCCGGGCGATACGGGTGAGCCTCCGCCAACCCCTCGATCCGAGACACAAATTCGTTCACCCGCGGGTTGTACTTCATCGTGCACGAGCCCAGTGGATACATCCCCAGATCGATCGCGTAGTTCCAGGTAGACAGCCGCGTGAAGTGCCGAATGATCTCGATCTCACTCAACTCCGGGAGCTGCGCGCTCTCTGACCGCCAGGAATTCCCCAGCAGGGATACCGGATCGACCGCAGGCACATCCAGAGGCGGCAGCTTGTACGCGCGCTTCCCCGGCGACGACTTTTCAAACACCAGCCCCTCATTCTGCGTCTGGTGCGGCCGAACCTTGCCCGTCGTCTTCCGCTCAATCGTCTCAGTCACCGCCATCATGTGCCTCGTAGTCAACCCATCAAAGTCTTGTGCGTTAACCTTCTGCAGAACGCTGCGCCACATCCTGCGCCGTAACCCTATGCTCCCAGAAACTCAGTTTCGAAAGCCTTCTCTTGCACTCCCTCCGCTGTTCTGCCAACTCGATACACCCGCGCCCTCTGGCGCGAACTTACCGCCTTTGCGAATACTCCGTCGATGAAGTGCAGCGCCGCGCCATCGTCTGCGGCAAACCCATCGCTTATGTTTCCGCTCGCAATCAGCCGCTGGTAAACCGGTCGCCTCTCCGCCTCGCCGTCGTAGTGCGGACAGTTGCTGCCCGGCAAAAATCCCAGGCACTTAAGCGGGTGAAGCTCACCCGTCTTGATCGAATCGCTCAGCCCCTGCTCAAACCAGCAGATGGAACCCGCGCTGATTCCCGCAAGCACGATTCCCGCGTGCAGAGCTTCCTCTAAAATCTGGCCCAATTCCCACTCTTTCCAAAGCGCCAGCAGATTCCGCGTGCTCCCGCCACCGACATAAACCGCATCCTGTTCCAGCAAAAACGAACGCAAATCCTGCGTCGGCGGCTTGTACAGCGAAAGATGCGTGGGGACCGAACTCATCGCGCCAAATGCCTTATAAAACCAGTCAATGCAAATCGACGAATCACCGCTCGCCGTACCCACAAAGCAAATCTTCGGCCTGGCCACACCCGTCGAAGAAAGAATGTACTGATCCAGCAGTGGGTTCTCCGGTTCCATCATGAATCCACCGCCGCCCAATGCAATAATCTGCTGCGGCTTTTCCATGTGCCGGCACTTACGCCTCCACCAGCCGGGCCGCCAACACCCTCGCCGCCCCATCAATCGTCGCCCGCGTCACCACTTCGGTCGCACACCACAACGTCGCGTTCTTCAGCTCCGGATACCACCGGCTCAACTCCACACCGCCCACAATCTTCTGATCCAACAACCGCTGACTCCACACCGCCGGAGCCTCGTCCGTCTTCAACACAAACTCGTGAAACCGCGGCGCGGCATCAAACAGCAGCTTTGCCCCCGCTTGCGCACTCAGCGTCTTCGCCGCGTAATCGGCCTTCGCCAGGTTATGTTCCGCCAGCTCGCGGATCCCTTCCTTCCCATACACAGTCAGAAAGATCGTCGCCATCAGCGCAACCAGCGCCTGATTGGTACAGATATTCGAAGTCGCCTTCTCCCGCCTGATATGCTGCTCCCGCGTCGAAAGCGTCAGCACAAACCCGCGGTTCCCGTCCGAGTCCACTGTCTGTCCCGCCAGCCGTCCCGGCATCTGCCGAAGAAACTGCTCCTTCGCCGCAATCACCCCGCAGAACGGCCCGCCATAACTCAGCGCCACGCCAAAACTCTGCGCCTCCATCGAGACAATGTCCGCCTCCACCGGCGGCCGGACAACACCAAGCGAAACCGCCTCGGCAATCGACACAATCAGCAGCGCGCCCTTCTTATGCGCAATCTCCGCAATCGCCGCCACATCTTCGATGGTCCCGAAAAAATTAGGGCTCTGCACCAGCACCGCCGCCGTCTCCTCGGTCACCGCGGCTTCCAGCGCATCCAGATCCACGCGTCCCGTCTCGGGGTGATACCCAACTTGCTCGGTAGACAAATCCCGAACCCGCAGATACGTGTGCATCACTTCCCGATACTCCGGATGCACCGTTGCCGCGACCACCGCCTTGTGCCGCCCCGTCACGCGCATCGCCATCAGCACAGCCTCGGCAGCTCCCGTGGACCCGTCGTACATGCTGGCGTTCGCTACATCCATGCCCGTCAACTCGGCAATCATCGTTTGAAATTCGAAGATCGCCTGCAACGTCCCCTGCGTAATTTCGGGCTGGTACGGCGTATAGCTGGTCAGAAATTCGCCGCGCTGCACCAGTGCGTCGATGATCACCGGCCTGTAGTGCCGGTATGCGCCCGCACCCAGAAAGCTTGCATAGTCCGTGGCATTCTTCGCCGCAGCCGCCTTGAAAAACTCGACAATCTCGCTTTCGCCAAACTGCCGCGGCACATCCAGGTCGCGCGTCAGCCGGTACTCGGCAGGAATCACGGCAAATAAATCGTCAATCGACTGCGCGCCGATCGCGGCAAGCATCTGCTCGCGTTCCGCCTGCGATTTGGGAAGATAACGCATATCAGCCTCTAGCCTCTAGCCTCTAGCCTCTAGCTTTCAGCCAAAAGCCGGTAGATCGAAACAACTCTCACTCTAAGGAATCCGATACGATCGATGCCGCCAGCGAGCTAGGAGCTAGCAGCTAGAAGCTGACGTCACGCTCCAGTTTCCTCGGAAATAAACGCTTCATACGCCGCCGCATCCAGCAGCTTGTCAAACTCCGCCGGATCCGACAGCTTCACCTTGATAATCCACGTGTCATGCGGAGCGGCGTTGATCTTGTCCGGCTCGGCCTTCAGCGACTCGTTCACTTCGATCACCGACCCGCTCACCGGCGAATAGAGATCGCTCACGGCTTTCACGCTCTCGACCGATCCGAACGTAGCATTGGCTTTCACTTCTTCGCCAATCTTCGGCGCGTCCACGTAGACAATATCGCCGAGCGAATTCTGCGCATAGTCCGTAATACCAATCGTGCCGATGCCCCCTTCAACTGAAATCCATTCGTGTTCTTTGGTATAGCGATAATTCGCGGGATAGGCCATGGGAGTTTTTCTCCTTCAAAGAGAGCGAAACCCTAGTGTAAACGCTGCGACTGAGCCGACCGGCATGAGGAAAATGCGTCCTTTCCTCGACGCAGAAACGAACGAAATTGCATGGGGAATCTGCTTGGGCGGCGGCCGCCTCTAGGCCGCGCTGGTCTCAAAGCCCGCTGTCAGCCGACGAAAATCCATCAGCATCTTCGCCCGCCAAATCACGATCATGCCAAACGCAAGAATGAAGAAGACGCCCCCCGTCTGTTGCGCCGTAAGAATCGTGTCGAAGTAGCCCCGCGCCGCAAACCGAATCGCGGCCAGCACCAGGATCACGGCCAGAAATGCACTTGATCGCCGCATCATCACCGCGTCGCCCTGCCGCTCGAGGCGCGTTGTCAGCAGCAGCGGCCACGCCAGCGCAACAGCCCCGATCAGAAACGCCAGCCCCGCCCACGCCCACGGAATCCGAAACGCCGGAACAAAAAACATGGAAAACCCCGTCGCCATCCCCAGCGGAGGAATCACAATCTTTTTGAGCGACACAGCGCTCCGCGCCTCGCGCAGCCGCCACATCGTCACGGCAACCAGACCCACAAGAGACACAAGAATCGACGGGATGGGGGGAAGCGCCACCATGGCTTTATTTTATTGGATTCCCGGATTCCGCGCATGCCTTCCTGTCGTCCCGCACCTTCCGTCCGTCACTGCCGTGTCATCCTGAGGCTCGGCACGCTTGGGGTCCCAGTCGCATAACAGTGCGATTGGGGTAAGCCGAACGAAGTGTTCCCTGACCACTGGTCCCTGACTATTGATCACTGGTTGAAGAACTCCCCGTGCCCCCCGTTCGCCCACGGATCATACTGCGCTGCAAAATTCGCCCTCGTCTTCACCGAAGGATGGCTATACTCCCAGAACTCGATGAACGGGCTCGGATTCGGATCCTCGAGCCATGCCTCCCCCAGCGCATTGAACCCCGCGACAGCCGTCTTCTGCGGATCGGGCACCAGCCCGTGAATCGCCTCCTGCCCGAACACATCGGCCTGGTGTTCAAAATGCCGGCTGAACGCGTTCGATATCGGCTCCAGCACGAAGCTCGCCACGGTGATCGTGAACAGCAGCACCACGAAGCCAGCCCGATGAGCGAGCGGCGGCAGCGGGTTCGCCAGCTCATCCGGCGACTTCAGCCCCCAGCGTGCGCCAAACCGACGCGCCAGCCAGTCTGCGAACGCCGCGCACCCCCAATACACAAAGAACAGCGCGACCGCAAAACCGGTCAGCATTTTAGGAATATGCTTCAAAACGTAGTGCCCCGACTCATGCCCGAAGACGAACATCACCACGTCATCCGGCACACGACCCGCCGTCGTATCCCACACCACAATTCGTTTGGTAGCGCCCAGTCCGCTCACATACGCATTCAGACCGTTGGTCTTCTCGCTGGCCTTCATCAGGAACATCCGCTCCGGTGGAATCGCGGTCCCCGTCCGCTGTGCCACCAGTTCCAGCTTCGCCACCAGTGCCGGAAAGTTCTTGTTCAGCGGCTCGTATTTGTTAAACAGCGGCTCAATCAGCGGCGAAACAAACACCGCCAGCACCATCAACGGCAACGTCGCCACCCAGATGCCGAACCAGTACCGCCGCGGCCATTTGCGCACGATCCACTGAAA
>Ga0181526_10004887_pt1 | contig 10259 bp, 8 predicted proteins | sample PEATcosm2014_Bin_35_FD_119750 | JGI IMG/M metagenome (GOLD analysis project Ga0181526, IMG submission 119750) | Peatland microbial communities from MTU Mesocosm Facility, Houghton, MI, USA - PEATcosm2014_Bin06_30_metaG | ecosystem: Environmental > Terrestrial > Soil > Wetlands > Peat | place...
ATGAAGTCGGCGATCGATGTGATGTTCTGCGCCTTGGCCAGCCGGACGATGCGGATGAGCAGAGGCGAGCCGAGGCCGATCAGCAGCATCGGGCCGATATAGATGGTGAGGAAATCGATGCCCGAGCGTGAGGCGAGGCCGACCGAGCCGAAGAACGTCCACGACGTGCAGTAGATCGCCAGCGACAGCGGATAGATCATCATCCGCACCCGCGCGTTGAGCCCGCGTGCGCGCAGTCGATCGCCCCAGCTGGCCACGATGAACAGCAGGCCGATGTAGCCCAGGGCGACCGCGATGACGACCCAGCCCTGCAGCATGGTTGGCCCGGATGTCGAGGGTGACGATGCCGCAACCCTACTCCCCCGTTGGTCCGGGCGCCAACCCGCACCCGGGCAGGCGGCGCGCTCGACCGCGGTTGACCGGTCGTCCGGCCGTCAGCCGGCGGTCCATTGCCAACCGCGTCACACGCCTCCGGCGTCTGTTCAGCCGCCGTCGGGGGGGCTAAACCGGGCTCATGACCCTGTCGGCCACGACGGCACACGACCGACCGATGCGCGATGATCTCCGGCCCGCGGCGCGTGCGGCGCCGGAGAGCGGCATCGTCGAGGTGATGAACTACGGGCGGCTGCGCGAGGGGGTGATCCCGCTGTGGGCCGGCGAGGGAGACATGCCGACTCCCGCCTTCGTCTGCGATGCAGCGACCCGGTCGCTCGCCGCCGGCGAGACCTTCTACACGTGGCAACGCGGCATCCCGCCACTGCGCAAGGCGCTGGCGCAGTATCACGCCGGCCTCTATGCCCGCGCGTTCTCGCCGGAGGAATTCTTCGTCACCGGGTCGGGCATGCAGGCGATCCAGATCGCGCTTGCCATGACGGCCGGCGAGGGCGACGAGGTGGTGATTCCGACCCCCGCCTGGCCCAACGCGGCGGCTGCCGCCGGCATTCTGGGGGCCCGGCCGATCGAAGTCCCGATGAGCTTCGGCACCGACGGGTGGACGCTGGACCTGGATCGGCTCGGCGCAAGCATCGGGCCGAGGACCCGGGCGGTGGTCGTGGTGTCGCCGTCGAATCCCACGGGATGGACCGGGACCAATGCGGAACTGGCGAGCCTGCTCGCGCTCGCCCGGCATCACGGCCTGTGGATCATCGCGGACGAGACCTATGCGCGCTATTGGTACGGGAAGGCCGCTCGCGCTCCTTCGTTCATCGACGTCATGGCGGCCGACGATCGCGTGCTGTTCGTCAACACATTTTCCAAGAACTGGGCGATGACCGGCTGGCGGATCGGGTGGATCATGGCGTCCCCGGCGATCGGCCAGACGATCGAGAACCTGATCCAGTACTCCACCTCGGGGGTCGCGCCGTTCATGCAGCGCGCAGCCTGCGTGGCGCTGCAGCGGGGCGAGAGCTTTGTGGCGCATCAGGTCGCCCGGGCGCGCGCCGGTCGCGACATCGTCTGCCGAGCACTCGCCGCCACCGGGCGCTGCCGGTTCGCGCTGCCGGATGGCGCCTTCTACGTCTTTTTTTCAGTGGATGGCGAAACCGATACCCGGCGTCTCGCCCTGCGCCTGATCGATGAGGCAGGGGTCGGGCTGGCGCCGGGAACCGCTTTCGGCGCCGGCGGCGATGGGTTTTTGCGGTTGTGCTTTGCGCGTAATGCAGCCGAGCTCGATGCTGCGGCGCAGCGATTGGCGGTTGCGCTCGGCCCGGCATCGTAAAAAGTTGTTCATTGCGACGATGCTATGGGCCGAATCGCTCGCACTCTGAGGCCGGCCGGTGCACGTCGATGGGGCCGGCCGGCGCGCTGTTTCAGGGTCGTACAGGCGCGCTCGCTCACTGGCTCATCCACAGATTGTGGGGGATTGAAATTTTCGCGCGACTGAAGCAGTTTATAATTGCTCGAACTGGGAGAATCGCTATCGAGTCTTGCGCGCCAGTGGAGTCCCTGCCCGCAGCCCGGGCGTCGAGCGTGCTCGATGCTGCAGCCGACGGTATCATCGTGGTCGATGATCGGGGACATATTCTGACGTTCAACAAGGCCAGCGAACAGCTTTTCGGCTACGGCGCGGGCGATCTCATCGGCCGGGACCTCGCACTCATCATCCGATCGGAGTTCGCCGACCGCGACGGCGGCAGCGGCGGCGGCGACGCTGAATTCTGGTGCACGCCTCACTCGGGACGCGACGTGAAAGGTCGGCACTTCGACGGCACGATTTTCCCGATCGAGCTGTCGAGCGGCGCGACGCCTGCCGCGGAGGGCCGGCGGTTTGTGCTCGTGGTGCGCGACCTGCGTCCACGCCGGCAGATCGAGCGACGCCACGTGCTGCTGCAAGGCGAGCTCATGCGCATGCTCCGCGTCCTGGCCCTGGAGGAAATCGGCACCGCCCTGTCCCATGAGGTCAATCAGCCGTTGACCGCTCTGTTGCTCTATCTGCAGGCCGTCGCCCGCGCGATCGAGAAGCAGGTGCCCGGCTCGGCCTTGTCCGACCGGGCCTTGGGACTGCTCGACAAGGCGGTGCACGAGGCCGAACGGGTCGGCAGCGTCATCCAGACCATGCGCCAGTTCACCGAGGGCCGCCTGCCCGCGCGTCGTCTGGTCGACCTCGGCCCGCTGATCGCCGATGCGATCGAGCTCGCCCTGATCGGCAGCGACCCGTCGACCCGGGTGGTGCGGCACTTCGCACCGGAGCTGCCGCGGGTCCTGGTCGATCCGCTGCAAATTCAGCAGGTGGTGGTCAACCTTCTGCGCAATGCGCTCGAAGCGAACAGGACCCATCTCGCGTCCGAGGTTCGCGTCACGACGTGCCGCGAGCTCAACGAGGTCCATGTCGTCATCGAGGACGACGGCCCGGGAATCGGACCGGAGGCCTTGCGTGACCTTTTCAAGCCGTTTTCATCGAAGATGGTGGAAGGCCTTGGTCTCGCCATATCACGAACCATCGCTCAGAACCACGGTGGGGCTTTGAGCGTGGAACCGGGCGGCGACGGGAGCGGTGCCCGTTATGCGCTGCATCTGCCGGTGCCGGCTGCTGCCGAAGAGTGAGCCGGAATGCTCGGCGCGGAGCGGAAATGGAGGACGGACGGCAATGTCTGAGACTAGCAAATCCGACCACGAAATCTTCATCGTCGATGACGATCCGGCGGTGCGCGATGCCTTGTCGGTGGTTCTGACGCTCGAGAACTACCACGTGACGTCCTTCGCGGACGGTGGAGGGTTCCTCGCTGCGGCGAGGACGCGCACGCCCTCCTGCATCATCCTCGACGTCCACATGCCGGGGCGCTCGGGCCTCGACATTCTCAAGGATCTCAACGCCCAGCACTACGCGGCGCCGATCCTGATCATCTCCGGCCAGGGCGATATTCCGATGGCGGTCGACGCGGTGAAGAACGGCGCGTTGGACTTCATCGAAAAGCCGTTCGACGCCGATACCGTGGTGACACGCGTGCGCGAGGCGATCGAGGCCACCGAGCGCCGTCGCACCAATGCCGGCGCGCCCGACGGCCTCGCGGCGAGCTTTCCGGGACGCGAGCTGCTCACGCCGCGGGAGCGCGAGGTGCTGGCACAGATCGCCTCCGGCGCCTCCAACAAGGAGGCGGGCCGGCTGCTCGGCATAAGCCCGCGCACCATCGAGGTGCATCGCGCCCGCATCATGGAGAAGCTCGGCGCCAAGAATGCCGCCGATCTGGTCCGCATCGTGCTCAGTCAACAGGGATCGCCGATCGGCAATCCTTGAACGGCTCCTCGCCGGTGCGATCGGGCGATGTGGTCCGGACTCAAGGACGGTCCCGATCGGCGTCCACGGGGGCAAGCCAGGAGCGACCGGGACCGTCCGGTCGGGCGACCAACAAACCCCCTCCCGACGCACCGCGTATACTGAGCGATTATGTCGCAGGCGGGGTCTTTTTCGGATGTGGCCGCCCGATTTGGCCCAGGAGTTCCGGCTTGTTTCGCTCAATCTGTCGCCGCGCTCGAATTTCTGCCACATGCCGCATGGTAAACGAGTGGGGCTCGCGCCGCAGCATGGCGTCACAGGGATTTCCCCTCGTGGAAGGCTCGTGTCGCCGGGCATGTCGGCTTCGGTAGGTGAGCGCCACGCCCGCCCCGTTTGCGTCTCAGCCCGGTGACCATGCGTAGATTGCGCCTTGCGGCCTGCTTCGTCCTCCTCTCGTCGGCCACGCTGACAACCGCTGCGCCCGCGCAGACTCCGGATGCGGCGCCCGTCGATGCGGGCACACGCCCGGCCATCGCGGTCGAGCCGCGGATCGAATGGGAGGTCAAGAATCGGTTTCGCCTGTTCCGCGACGAACGGGACTTTCAGCGTCAGGTCGCAGCCTACAGGGCCGACGGCGTTCAGGCGGCAGAGGACCGGCTGGCAAAGGCGAGCGACGGGTTCGGATGGGCCACCGATCTGTATCGCAATCTGTGCGTCGACGCTGCAGGGCGGGTGACCGATCCTTGCATGCGCGACGGCAGAAGCGAATCCTATCTGGCGCCGACCGAGCATCGCATCACCGCGCTGGTTGCCGGCGAGCCGGCGGGCACCACGTGCGCCTGGACGTTCGATGACGGCGAGGGCACGCCGCGGACCGTGACCGAGACCTGCGACAAGGACGTCACCTTGTTGGTGCGATTCGGCCGAGCCACCAAGACCACGGTCGAAATGACCCAGCCGGATCAGACGACCCGTTACCTCACCGCGGAGATTGCGGTCCGCGACCTGTTGATCGCCGGCCTCGGCGATTCGATCGCCTCGGGCGAAGGTGATCCGGATCGGCCGATCAAGCTGTCCGACGACGGTTTCTGTTTCCGGCGGACCATGGCGGGCGGCAGCAGCGAGTATTTTCGGCCGGGACGCGCCGGATTCCATGGCTCGAGGGCATGCGGGAGCGGGGCCGAGATCACCAGGGTCGACGGCGAATGGTCACGCTTCGGTGCCGGATGGATCGGTCCCGGTTGCCACCTTTCGATGTACGGCTATCAGATGCGGACCGCGCTCGAACTCGCCGTCGAGTATCCGCATGACGCGGTGACCTTCATTCCGCTCGGCTGCTCCGGGGCATCGATCGAATCCGGTCTTCTCGCCGAGCAGCGCGCCACTGACGTCGATTGTGGCGGCATTTTCGCATCCTGCTCGGCGACTGCTCCCGGCCAGATCGCGGAGCTGCGCGCCGCGCTCGACCTCGCCCGCCGTTCGCAGCCGGAGCGGCATCTCGATCTGGTGCTCCTGACCGTCGGGGCAAACGACATCAAATTCGCCGGCCTGCTCGCCAACGTGATCATCGGGCGCGGTGCGGAGCGCGCGCTGTTCGAGCGCGCCGGTCGGATCGCCTCCGTCGAGGACGCGCAGAGGGCGCTTGCAACCGAGATGCCGACCAACTTCGCCAGATTGCGGGCGGCGCTCAAACCGCTCGTCGGCGGTGATCTGGCGCGCGTGGTCTATGTCTCCTACGGGCACCCGGCGCTGCAAACCGGCGGCATTCCGTGTCCGGGCGGCCGCGCCGGCTTCGACATCCACCCGGCCTTCACGGTCGACGCCGGGCGGTTGCGCAAGACCGCGGATTTCGTCAGCGACGATTTCTTTCCCCGGCTGAAGGCGCTGGCGACCTGCGAGCCGGCAGAGCTGTGCGCCGAGCCGGCGACTGACCGCATGGTCTTCGTCGATGCCCATCAACGCGCCTTCGCCGACCATGGCTACTGCGCTCACTCCGATACCGACCCGGATTTCGACAAGGGGTGTTTCTCGGCGTCCGGGCAGAGCTTCCAGGACAATCTCGCCGAGGCCGCAACCGACCCGCTGATGTGCGAGCGGGAGGCTTCGGAATTCCGCCCCTATGCGTCACGCGCTCGCTGGATCAGGACCGCGAACGACAGCTATTTCACCGCCATGACATACCCGCTCGGCCTGCCCGGCCCGGTGCAGCCGGTGGACATCCACGACGCGATCTGGGGGATCACCAGCGCGCTCTATGGCGGGGCCGTGCATCCGACCGCCCAAGGCTACGCCGCCATGGCAGATGCGGCGCTTCCGGCCACCCGCGAGGCTCTGGGCCTCCCGGCCGCCGGCGGGCCGTGATCGGAAACGTCGATTGCTACAGCGCTTCCCGGTCAATAGACCACTTGCTGCGGCACCTCGAGCCGGGAAGCGCTGTAGATTCCGTTGTTGGCGCATGTCCTTGATCGGCGAACCGGGTCCACCCTCGGGTCAAGCCCGAGGGCAGGCTTTCGCCTGGACATGCTTTAGGCGGCGGCGCGCGCGGCAGACGAGGACGCCCACAACGGGTCTTAGGCGGCGGCGCGCGCGGCAGACGAGGACGCCCACAACGGGTCCTCGCGAAAGTGCCGCGCCAGCATGTCGATGAAGCTGCGCACCTTTGCGGACAGCCGATGGCGATGCGGATAGACCGCCAGAATCGCCAGCTCGGTCGCCATGAACTCGTTGAGGACCGGGATGAGCCGGCCCGACTTGATGTCGTCAGCGACCTGAAAGCTCATCGTTGCCAGAAGGCCCTGGCCGTGCAGTGCGGCCAGCCGCAGCGCAACGGCGCTGTTGCTGCGCATGTTTCCGGATACCTCGATGCGCTGCTCGCCGCCCGGACCGGCAAATCGCCACTCGGTGTCCCAGTGCGATTGGGAAAACACCAGGCAATTGTGATGCACCAGATCCGACGGCTGCTGCGGCACGCCGCGCGCCGCCAGGTATTCGGGCGCCGCGCAGACCACCAGCTGATAGCTCGCCAGGCTTCGGACGATCAGGCTCGAGTCGGGAATCGGCGTGATGCGGATCGAGAGGTCGTAGCCTTCCTCGACCAGATCGACCATTCGATCACTGATCACCATCTCGACCCCGACATCGGGATACCGCTTGACGTACTCGGCGATGACCGGGCCGATGAACGGCGGCATCACGATCGAGGTGTTGAGTCGCAAGGTCCCGCGCGGCGTCGAGTGCAGCGCCTGCGCCACCTGGTCGGCGTCGTCGAGCTCGGTGAGAATCTGAACGCAGCGTTCGAAGTAGGCTTGTCCAACCTCGGTGAGGCCGACCCGACGGGTGCTCCGGTTGAGCAGCCGCACGCCCAGCCGTTCCTCCAGAGCCTGAACGTGCGTGGTCACCATGCTGGGAGAGATGTCGAGCGCCCGCGCTGCGGCGGAAAATCCGCCGTGCTCCACCACCTTCACGAATGTCGTCATGCTGGTCAGACGGTCCATCGCGAATCCTGACGAACAACCCAGCCCTCGACCTATCCATCGTCGCGGCCGGCTGCAATGCAGCGGCCGTCGCGTGGCGGTCACACGAGGGTCACGCTGAATCACGTTTTTTTGTGCATGATCCTCGCATGGCGGATGCGGGATTGTTCCAATTGGCCGAAGGGTCAGTTCCGTCCCCCGGCGATTGTCGAACGCGGCCGAAACGCCACATCGCAGGCACATGATCGCGGCGTCGGACCGCAGTGCGGAACCGCGCGAGGACGCCGGAGTTGTGTTGCTGGCCGCACGTCCGCTGATGCGGAGCGCTCTGGCGGCTTCTGAGGCCCGGAGGGCCGTGCCATGAACCTCGACCTGCGTGAAGTCCTCGTTTGCCTGGTCACGATCGTGGTGATCGCAGCTGCCACCGTGGTGGCCGTCGGCGCGGCGGCCACGTATTCGTATGTGCTCCACGCCCCGTGGCCGCACGAGGCCGCGTACGGCGCACCGGCGGTCGCGTCGACGATCGATCCATGCGTCGACACATTCGCGGTGCGCGCGCAGACGGCTGATCCCGAGTCGGGCCTGCAATGCCCGGTCTATCGAGAGAGCGCCGGATAGTCGCTGCGGCTCGTCGCAGCTCCGGGGGCCGGCCCGATCCGGGTCGGCGTGCGCGTGGCCCGCTGACTCGCAGGCAGGCTGAATCCGCCGGCGGGAGTCCCAATCGACGCCAAGCCATGGGAGAATGAGCGCGCGTTGCCGTCGGCGGAGACGCCGCCGGGACACGATCGCTCGTTCGGTCCGCTGATCCCTCCACGGAGCTCGTCATGGCGCAGGCGCAGAGCAAGCCCATCGAATTCTACTACTGGACGACGCCGAACGGCTGGAAGGTCTCGATCATGCTCGAGGAGTGCGCCCTGCCGTACAACGTGCATCCGGTCAATATCGCCAAGCGGGAGCAGTATGAAGCGAGCTTTCTGGCGCTCTCGCCCAACAACAAGATTCCGGCGATTGTCGATCCCGAGGGGCCGGGCGGACGGCCGATATCGGTGTTCGAGTCCGGAGCGATCCTGCAGTATCTCGGCCGCAAGACCGCCCAGTTCTATCCGACCGAGGAGCGCGCCCGCGTCAGCGTCGACGAGTGGCTGTTCTGGCAGGTGAGCGGGCTCGGGCCAATGGCCGCGCAAACCCATCACTTCCGTCTGTTCGCGCCCGAGAAGATTCCCTATGCGATCGAGCGCTATACCAACGAATGCAAGCGCCTCTACGGCGTGATGGATGCGCAGCTGGCGGCCCATCCGTATCTTGCCGGCGATGCCTACTCGATCGCCGACATCGCGTCGATCGGTTGGACGTCGGCGTGGGAGCGGCAGGGCCAGGACCCGAACCAGTTTCCTCACGTCAAACGCTGGCTCGAGCAGGTCAAGGCGCGACCGGCCGTGAAGCGGGGATTGGCGCTCGCCGCCGAGGCACGCCAGGCAAGGCGGTAACGTCGCCGTCGTCGCCGTCTCGGCATCCCGCCCGCGCCTCACGGCTCGGGCCACGGATGAAGGGCAGGCCGCATCAGCTCGTAGGCGCGTGCGATCCGCAGCACCCCGATGTCGTCGAAGCGATGGCCGACGATCTGCAGGCCGATCGGCAGGCCGTCCCCGTCGTACCCCGCGCAGATCGAGGCCGCCGGCTGTTCCGACATGTTGAATGCGAAGGTGAATCCGATGTGCGGGAATGCCCGGTGCGGATCATTGCCGGGGGCGGGGTCCTCGGCCGCATAGGCGGTGATCGGCGATGTCGGGCTGATCAGGACGTCGTAGGGCTGGATCGCCGCCACCGCCTTCTCCCGCATCAGCATGATCTCGGCGAAGCCGCGGACTGCATCGACCGCGCTCCAGCTCGCGGCGCGCCGGCACCAGCCGAGGATGAACGGCAGGATCTTGGCCTGGCGTTCCGCCGGGAGCAGATCGATCTCGGCGAGCATCCGCGCCGCGAAGAAGCGCTCGAAGCCGTCCGCCATGCTCTGGGTGAGGATCGGCCCCACCGGCTCGACGATCGCGCCGGCACGCTCGAATTCCTTGGCCGCCGCCTCGATGGCATGGAGCACGGCCGGTTGCGGCTTCATTCCCACGCCGATGTCGAGGAGGAGACCGAGTCTCTTGCCCTTGATGTCCTGCTCCAGCGACCCCGGCCAATCGCGCGCCTCGTAGGGCAGCCCCATGAAGTCGCGCGGGTCCGGCTTGGTCAGCACGTTCATCAGCAGGGCGCTGTCGGTCACCGTGCGGGTCATCGGTCCGGTGACGCGACCGATGTACGGCGGGTAGATGGGAATGCGGCCGAGGCTCGGCTTGAGCGCAAAGATGCCGTTGGCGGCCGCCGGCAGGCGCACGGAGCCGCCAATGTCGGTGCCGAGTGCCAGCGGCCCGTAGCCGGCCGCGATGGCGGCACCGGCCCCCGAGCTGGAGCCCGCCGTATTTCTCCGGGTGTTCCACGGGTTGCGGGTGATGCCGTGGAAGCTCGACAGCCCCGACGACAGCATCCCGAAGTCCGGCATCGTGGTTTTGCCGAGCAGGACGCATCCGGCCTCCTTCACGCGGGCGGCGGGTGGTGCATCGGCGGTCGCGGGCGTCAGATCGGCCGATCCGGCGCCAAGCGGCGTCGGCGCGCCCCGAGTGGCGATGTTGTCCTTGATGGTGATCGGGACGCCGTCGATCGGACTGAGCGGCGCGCCTCGACGCCAGCGCTGCTCCGAGGCCGCCGCCTGGGCGAGTGCGCCATCGGCGTCGGTGATGTACATCGCATTGAGCTTGCCCTCCCAGGCGGCAATTCGATCGAGCGCCGCGCGTGTGACCTCCACGGGGGACAGCTGGCCGGCCCGGTAGGCGGTGGAGAGATCCTGGGCGCTGAGGTGGTGGAGTGGGGTGGTCATGGGGTTCTCCGAGGGCTTCCCGGTCTGAGTCGGCGGCGATGCAGCACGGCAAGCCCGGCCGCGCGGCGCGCGCCACGCGAGCCATGGTCTAGTGCAGCGATTCCGAAGTTCGCATCACTTTGCGACATCCTCTGGTGCGAGCTTCGGAATCCAAAGG
>Ga0181526_10004890_pt1 | contig 10251 bp, 5 predicted proteins | sample PEATcosm2014_Bin_35_FD_119750 | JGI IMG/M metagenome (GOLD analysis project Ga0181526, IMG submission 119750) | Peatland microbial communities from MTU Mesocosm Facility, Houghton, MI, USA - PEATcosm2014_Bin06_30_metaG | ecosystem: Environmental > Terrestrial > Soil > Wetlands > Peat | place...
ACAAGGAGAGGCTATCCTTTATCGCCTCTTGAGCCGCCTTGCCATGCGATCCTTCGAGGACCATAAATCCCTGCGCACCAGAATCTTTCCGGGCATCCTCCGTCAGTTGCCGGGAGGCTTTGCGGATACGACGCTTGAGAGCCTCCCGATTCTGCCTCCAATCGAAGACTACCTGGATCGGCATGTTCTGTGGGAGTAACTGCACGGTCGTTCCCGTCCCAATGATATGGCAGGTGTGAATCCCTTTCTTATAGAAGGACGTCTGCGATCGCGGCAAAACGATGTACCGGCTCCCCAGGACGGCATTGATCGGCAGTTCTCTGAGAGTCTCAGCATGGCGGACTTCTCCATCGACCTCGGCCACAATAGCAGCAGCTGTCCCGGCCGAGAATAACCTTGAAAACTTGATTTCGACGCGAAGCTCGTTCTCTTGCAACCAATGATAAAGCGGTTCAAGGCGCCCTAGGATCTCGTTCGAGACCGCCTGGATACTCAACCAACGCCTGTGCTCGACTTCATTCTCGCGTTTGACCTCGATATAAGAACGGTACAAGATGTTCTCAACAAGCAGGTCGCTGCACCCATGACCGTTTGGCTCGAAATGAACCGTAAAGCCCCGGCGCGCATACCTCCCAGCCACGCGGATTGCCAAACTCGTATCGAGTGCTTCATGGGAAGGAAGACCGATCCGCCTTATCTGCTCCCTGATGCCGACGGCGGCCCTCAAGTTGAAGATCGAGGAGACAATCTCAGCCCACGTCGCGAGTGGGATCCCGGTTCTGTAATTTTCCGCAGTCCTGATGTTGAACATTGGCGAATGCGGCATAACCCACGCAACTAGCCAATCCTCCGGGAGCACGGACAGGGCGAAGTCGAGCGCTTCATGTCCTAAAGCGATTCGATGTTCCCCAAGAACTGCGAAAACCTCTGCACGATCAACCGCCTGGCGCAGGTCGAATTTGCCCTCAGAGGATGGCATACTGGCGTAACCTCCAGCATAGCGATTGCATGCCGCAGCGCACAAATTGCGCATTAGTCTTGTTGAAGTCCCGCCCACGTCAACTGGACAAAGCGCCCAACTCAACGAGAAGACCGCTAACGATAACCCGAAATAACGCCGCCACTAGGCCGATCGCAATCCGGGTCCTTGTCGGCTAACGCTGCGGTAATCGACGAGCTCGCAAGACTGTGGCTCAGAGCTCGACTGTAAGCTCGATGCGCGGCTTCTCTGGTAGTTGCGCATCGAGAATCCTCGCCGCGATCTCAGATGTGTCCGCCGGGGTCGAGCTGACCTTCACAGGCACATTCATTTTCAACGCTCGTGACAAGTTCCGGGCGAATACCTCAATTCCAATGATTCCGTCCCGCACCTCGGCCGTCCTCGGAAGGAAGAACGGCAATTCAAAAGGTTCTTCGTGCCCTCCGTGCCGAAAGATGTCGCACTCAAAGCCGTATCGATCCGACGGTAAATCACGGCCACCTTCCCTCCGATAGAATACATAAGGGCTGTGCGGGCTGGCTGCCCAAAGCTCAGGTTGCGGGGCGCTAAAGGGCGAAGGGGTCAGGATAACGTCTAGCGAACTCCGTGTGCGCACGACTTTTCCTCGGGGAGGCGTTGGAGGCTGAGGAAGGGGCGGCGGATCGTTCCCCGACCGATCACCGATCTTCCCGAACAGGAGACCTCCAATCGTCTGAAAGGTCACGATCAGCCCTTCCGCAGTGCGACTGCTGTCATTCAGTAGATTGACTCTGATTTCGGCCGCTCGGCTTTCAAGTCCTAGTTGTTCGTGCAAGTCTTCGAAGTACTTGCGAAGGCGATCCAACCAATCGGGATAGTCCGCTTCCCGGTATTTTGCGACTTCGTCTTTCGTCGGCGCCTCAAAACGAGAACGTGGGTCCGTCGCAAGCAGCGTCCTTTCGAACATGTTGTCTGGTCGCTTGGCGTCTACCAGCGCATCTAGCCCTTGAGCAAGAGGGATTCTACGTGTGGCCTCGCCCACCAAGCGACTCACCATTTCCGCTGTAAGGGGCCGGAATTGTAGCACGCTGAGGCTAACAGCTTGTACCGGTTTTTCTGTGCGGTCGTAGACACCGATCTCGAGTCGAGGCTCCGTCTCTTCGAGTTCCGCAATTCGACGTCGTTGTTCCTCGATTCTTTTGTCTCGCTCGTCGGATTCAGGAGGCAAGTGCCAATCTGCAGGGACGGCCAGAAACGTGATGCCGAAGTGCTTAGCACTAACGACTTGATCAGAGTCCGTAGTCAAAAAGCGAACGTCGTTCCCCGGATGCGCTGCCTGGAATGACAGCACCTCCCCGATGATCCTGTCGTCTGTACTGTTGGCATCGAGTTCGGGATTAGCTGCTGGATTTGCAGGAATACGCTGCGCCAGCCGCAATTGGACCTCCGGTCCCTGCGGCTGGACTAATTCAGCCTCTCCAGGGGACTGTGCAATCCGCATCAGGAGTGCTGATGCCGTGCGAGCGCGCTTCGAACGGCGGCTATTGCCATCAGACTTTAGGCGGCCAATTTCCTTCTGGACCGCTCTAGGCACAATTAGAATTATCGATCCGTTTCGAGAAACCCCTGACCAAGGAATCTCCTTTGCAACTTTCAGTTGCAGGAAGAAGTTTGTATCCACGAAAAGGAATATCGGTGGTGGAGAGCTTTGAGACTGGTTTTCCTGTTTCATGACTTGTCCAGCCTTCCCAATATCGCAAATCTGGAAGGAGACGCAGCAGACGGCCAACGCGGCGTTTGCCAACGTGCTTGTCGGTCCTGTGCGGCACATCAATGGCCGCGAACGGACCTACCGAACTAGGAGACCGATAACACCACGTATCGTTTCCGGGAGTTCGATGCCGCAGCGACGGAATCCAGGTCAGAGTATTGGCAGGCTAATCTTCCGCCGAACTGGAAATCTGACGGCGTTCTACGCGCTCCCCTCGTCGCTGAAGTCATCATGTAACGGATGAGATCCGAATCGCCCAGCTTCCCGGAAAACGGAGTAACCGTGGGTAGCATCCATTTGACCTTCAGTCTTCTCCTTGGGATCGCACACTCGGCGGAATCCGTCTCTGCTCTTCTTTCGGGAGGATGGCTTGACGGAGTTGGTCGTGGGTTGCCTATTGGACGGGGTATCAAGTCCCAACGCCGGAGCTGCTGCCCTGCCATGCACCCTCTGGCAATGCCTAGCTATATTCTTGACTTTGACATTTGCGGGACAATACGGGCACTGCACCATATCCTGGCGCACAATTGACTTCCGAATCGGGACCTTCGCGCTTCTCAAAGTTGGCTTGCGGAGCACTGGTTTGCTAGAAGTGGCTGCACTGGCTGAGGCAGGTGCTGCGAACGTTGTATGCGTGAAGAAGTGAGCGTCAAAATGCTGTTGAGGCACATCGGCGCCACATCGAATGCAATGAACGACCTCAGGTGTGTGCTTGGTCGGACCGGTTGTCGCGGGTTGAGTGGCCGGAGGCGGCGGCTTCTTCAGTCCGAGCATTGCCGGATGTGTCAGGATCAAGTGGCGTTTCAGGCGAATGGGGCGAAACAATAGGGAACAGTACGGGCAGTGCTCAAACACTCCATTGGCTTGCGCGGCGCGAGCCTTGCGCAACGGCGGTTCACTAGTGGGCTGGCCGTCCATGATGCCGGTACCGAAGCAGCGTTTGCAATTTTCATTGCTGCCGCCGCAAGTGCATTCTCGGGCCACAGATCGAGCTTATCGACTAGCCTGAGTGGGCGCAAGGGCCCCCGTATTGGGCCAGAGGAAGGCCGTCCTCCGTCCCGGCCTGAGCTTGATGTCTGTGCAAACGAGAGGTAAGGTCCAGATGGCTACCGATAATGCCCATTAAGGAACCCTAAATGAATGATTTGATTGTAGTTCCGCAAACGAGCCACTGGCAGAAACTCAAGGCGCTGGTGCTGGACAGCGTCTCATCCCCGATCACCAAGCGCGTATATAACCTCGGCCTCGACGAGTTCTTCGCCTGGCTGTCCGTCCAGGAGCCGCGGCCCGGTTTCACGAAGGCGACGGTGAGCGCCTGGCGCGTTGCACTCGAGGCCCGCGGGCTGGGCGCCGTGTCGATCAACGTGCGGATCACGGCGGTTCGGAAACTGGCTGTAGAAGCGGCCGACAACGGATTGCTGGCGCCGGAACTGGCCAACGGGATCACCCGCGTGAAGGGAGTGGCGTCCAAAGGCGTCCGCCTGGGGAACTGGCTCTCGGTCCGGCAGGCGCAAACGCTGCTCAACGCCCCGGACATCACCACCACCAAGGGCCTCCGCGATCGCGCCATCCTCGCCGTGCTCCTGGGCTGCGGTCTCCGGCGATCCGAGGTCGCGGCGCTGACGATGGCACACGTTCAACAGCGGGACGGGCGTTGGTGCATCGTGGACCTCGTTGGCAAGCATGGCCGCGTGCGGACAATCCCGATGCCAACGTGGGTCAAGGTGGCGATTGACGCCTGGACGGCCGCCGCCGGCGTTTGCGAGGGCCCGGTCTTTCGTTCAGTGCACCGAGGCGACCAAGCCCAGGCGGCCGCGTTAAGCGAGAAGGTCGTCTGGCAATTGCTCCAGCCGTACGCAGTGGCCGCTGGTGTTCCCGGAATTGCCCCCCACGATTGTCGTCGGACCTGCGCGAAGTTGTGCCGGGCGGCCGGCGGCGAATTGGAACAGATCCAACTGCTGCTCGGCCATGCCTCCGTGCAGACGACCGAACGCTACCTGGGCACCAAACAGGATCTCGTGAATGCGCCAAACGATGGGATCAAGCTGAGGGTCGCGGTGTGACCCGCCGGCTCCATAAGGACGCTCGTCAAAGTGAGCTTCTTAACCCCAACGATCCCGGCGTTGTGCCACGAGGCCCCGCTGGCCAACATCAGCTCTCCTCAAACCCCGAGTTATCGAATTTCAGCGTCCGGCAGTTCTCCGTAACCGTACGGACCACGTTGTCCGGCGCGCCCGAGGGGATTTCCGCTTCTATCTCTACGGTGATGGTCACCTTGGCGTCCAGCAGCCCGGCGAGGTGCTGCACCACCGAACTCGCGATCAGGTCGACGTCGCGGGAGAGGCGGGTGGCGTCGATCTTGGCCGACCCGTGGAAGCGGCGCAGCACCGGCGCCTTCGGTTTCGTTTCACCGACCCCAGCACCCTTGCCGGTCTCCCCTCCTGCTCCAGCGGTCCCGCTGCTCGTCGTGCCGGCCCCAGCTCCTGCACGTTCACCAGTGCCGGAACCAGTCCCCGTGGTCGGCGGCGGCGCGGAGTCCTTCTCTATCTGGGCGGCGGCAACGTCTGGCTTGACCACCACGCTGTTCGCGGTCATCTGAACAGTCGGGCGGCGCCCAGCCTCGAGGCCACGGTACCGGTCAGCGGTGGCGTCGTAGTAGTCCGCGTAGGCGAAGGTGTCTTGCGACCAGGTGAGCCGGCCCACGCCGTCCTGGATCGCGTCCAGAATCACCTGGGCGTTCTTCACGCGCGGCAGATAGAGATACTTTGCGAAGTCATCCACCAACAGCTTCACGCCGACGTGGTTCCCACGCCACAGCGGTACCTGGTCGATTTCGAATCGCAGGACAGCGCCGGCCATACTGGTGATCAGCAGCCCGTCGTTCTTCAGCTTCTTCGACGCACGTTCCGCCAGCCACTCCTGTCCTTGCAGCCTGAACTCCTGCCATTCAACGGCGGGAAACGCCTGGCCGGGTTCCGGCCGTTTCTGCCCAGCTACAAGCAGCCAGACATACGTCTCCGGAATTCTTCCCTTTACGGCTTGATCCGAACTCGTCAAACGCTGCTCCACCTGATTGACCTGGAATGGCGTGAGGTTCAGCGAAACGGTTTCCTTCTCGATGGATTGCCAGGCCAGATAGGAACGAACCGCCTTGTCGAGGTCCACGAACCGGGTCTTGTCGGCGGCCAGGAAGACCAGCATGTTGCCGCAGTTCCGGCCAGCCGAACCCCGATTGAGGATTTCAGCCGCAGATTGCCGGCCCGCGCTCGAATCTGTCTTTGCGCTGTGCGGATAGTCGGGGCTCAGGATGACCAGTTTCGCCTCGGGCTCATCCACCACATCACTGGAGCCGACAGGGCACGACTGCACTTTGGAGAAATCGCCACGGTGCTTCGATTCTTCTCCCAGGCGCTGCCGAATTTCTTCTGTCACATCCTCTGGGTGGTACCGCTCCGCGCGTTCCTCGGCCAGCCGGTTCACGCTGGGCTGCGTCGCATACCAGTAACGGCTCCCATCCACGTACAGGTAGGTCGCCTGGTCAGCCAGCTTCCGTAACGCATCGCCGAACGTGCCGGAAGTCTCGCCTGGCTGGACGCAGCCGAGTTTGATCTGACGGTCTTCGAGGCCTTTCTTCGTGGCGTCCTGAGTCGGGGCAGAACCAAGGTAGAGCGTGCGCGCCACCCGGCGCGCCGCGGAGTACCGCCCCAGCATCGGATTCTCCCGGTCAATTCTCAAGGGCAGCGAGTTCGGCCCGTCGATATCCTTCTCGATGATCGGGTCCCAGACCGGAGGCAGATACCGTGTTAGTTCGCTCTGGACGGCGGGTGCGTCCACCGGCACGCTTGCCGGCAGGATCATGAGCCCTTTGTCCTCGCGCTCCCACAGCGCATGAATCACCGCCGACATCAGGCGCAGCACGCCACGAGTCCGCTGGAATTTATCCAGGGTGGACCAGTCGTTGTACAGCCTGTCGAACAGTTCCGGGTGGATCGGATAGGCCGCTTTCATCCGGCGCTCGTACTCGGATTTGCCCGCTTCGGAGGGGAATTCCTGCGCGAACTTGCGATACTCGTCCGCGAACGCCTTCACCACCGCATCCCGCGCCGTGAACAGTTCAGGATCGGTGATCGGCTGGAATAAGCGCCGCCGGACGATCTCGAAGCCTTCCTCAGCGCTTGCCGGACGCCAGGACGTCTCAACGCGCTCTATGACGTTCTTCAGGCGCTCCAGTGCGGCCAGGCCACCCTCGCCGCCGATCTCATTCTGCGATGCCGGAATACTGACCACCAGCAGGGTCTTGTCTGCCAGCTTCGCCGACTCGCTCAGCGTCTGCGCAAACGTAAAATGCGCGTCGAAGTCGCCAGCCGGCAAGTCCGACTTGTTATAGAGCTGCCGCGCATAGGCCACCCACTCATCGATCAGGATCAGGCATGGCGAGTACTTGTTGAAAAGCAAGCGCAGCGAGTCGCCGGGGCTGACGGCCTTCTCGTCTGCGCTGCGCACCATCGCGTAGCCTTCTTTGCCGCCCAGTTGCCACGCCAGTTCGCCCCACAGCGTGCGAACCACGGTTCCGTCGGGCTTTTTGTGGAGATCGGCTGGGGACATCCGGTTGCCCACCAGTACGGCGCGCCGGACTTTGGGCGGCTGGGAAACCCCCGCCATCTTGGTCACCGTCTCCAGTCCTGGCAGTTGTCCCGCTGGTACGCCCGCAAAGAGATGCCACAGGGCGAGCATTGAGTGGGTCTTGCCGCCACCGAAGTTGGTCTGCAACTCCACCACCGGATCGCCGCCATTTCCGGCCAGCCGTTGCAGCGCATTGGAGAGCAGCTTCTGCAAGCCTTCCGTGATGAACGTCCGGCGATAGAACTCGATGGGGTCCTTGTACTCGTCCGATCCTTCACGCAGATAGACCTGCCAGAGATCCGCGGCGAACTCGGCCTGCTGATAGCGGCCGGAAGCCACGTCCGGGTGCGGCGTCACAATTTCACGCCAAGGACGGAGACCTGTTGCCGGCTTGCCTTCCACAGCGGTGCTCGATTCCTTCCGCTTCTGGCTTCTGATCTGCTCCTCGTATTTCACGCGGAGGATTTCGGCCTTCATTTGCTCGACGGTCTCGACCTGTTCCGCCGACACCGCTGCCAGCAATCGCGAAACGCTGTCGATTGCGCGGTAGGCGTCATCTGTGGAGAAGGCTTTCTGGTGGGCCCACTTGTTCCGCACGTCGCGGAGCTCGAACGCCAAGCTGCGCTCCGACGGCCCGAGGATCTTTTTGAAGCAGTCGTTCCAGAGATCGCACATCACCTGCAGCAGGGCCTGCGTATCCCAGTTCAGTCCTTTGCCGTCTTTGCCTGGCCGCTGCCAGTCCGGTAGGCCCGGCAGAGCGGTCTCAATCCACCGGTCCTTATAGGTTGCCTTGAGCTCCCGCTCGACGTAGGGGCGCAGTCCATCCTTCAGTACGTCCAGAGCCTTACCAACCCGTTCGCTATTTGTGATGGCCATGGTATTTCGACCGCCTCCCTACTTAAGTTCGAATGCCTCAGATGCCATGGATGGCCACGCTACCACGAGACTGTTGTAGTAACCCGCCTCTTCCGCCCAGCCCTTGCGTTCGCAGAGCGTGTACAGCCGGTAGGCGAGGTCGCGGGCGATTTCCGCCATCCCACCAATCTTCGCTTTCAAGTTCGCCGTCTCAGCTTCGCCCTTCTGATCCAGACGACGGATCAAATGCTGGGTGACTTCCCAGACCGTAAGGCGCCCGATCTCAGACGGGTCCCAATCTTCGGGAAGTTCCTCCCGACGAAGCAGCCGCACCTTTCCGGCACGTGAGTGGAGAAGGCCGGCCTCTGCGAGGTGCGAGATGCTGAGCGCCTTCGCCGTGGCCAACACCTCGGCTTCGCCATAGGCGCCTTCGTCGAACTGGTGCTGTTCGAACCAGGCCAAAGCCCATCGCGTATCTGGGTCGAACTCGCTCTCCAGTTCTGAGAGCACCTCATCCAGGCCCTGATTGATCAGGGCAAGGGCCGTGCGAACTCGCATCGGCGATCCGTCAGTTTCGAGAACTTTCTTATACCGGGAGAAAACTGCCATCCCTGGGCCGATCGCCGCTTGCGCAAGATCGACCGGGGCGATGTTGCCCTTTTGGAGGTTGCGCAATGCTTGTGGCAGGTCCTTCTTAAGTGAGGCCAGAAAGTCCTTGCGCGTGGTGATTGGCGCAGCTTCCGGGCGGGGCCGACAAGCCAAGACTATCGAAGAGGCGAGAGCGTTAGTGCCGCTGGCGACCGGTCGGTTACTCATCTCGCTTCGCAATGGCCAAGTTGCTGTGACCTGGAAGGTGGACCGAAGCAGCCCCTCCAGCATGGTTTCCCATCCCGTAGACGCATGGGCCGTGCCGCCGCCACCTTCGTCTTCCTCTTCCGATTCTGATTGCTTAAACGCGTAATAAACCGTTAGAGGGTACTCGGATTCTTGCCCTTCTCGCATCCGAGTAAATGCCTTGCCGAAACCGTCTTCAAAGAATTCCTGGGCATCCTCCCTGCTGCCTCCGAATCGACATGGATCGGCAATTAGCTCCTGTTTTTTCGGCACGAGGAGCGTGCTGAACAGTTCGGGATACAATTCACCCACGCTCCTTCGTAACCAGACGTAAAAAAAGTCCGACAGATCGGCATAGCCAATGTTGTCGTAGTAAGGAGGGTCAGTGGAGAAGACGCGGCCGCAAGCATTCTGCTCCGCCGCATCCAGTTGCCGCACGTGTGCAATTCCGGACGCAGGTAGATCAGCAACTACCTTTTCTATCCAGGTCAATGCACCGAGAAAGTTGCCGGTCGACTCGCTCAGCGGATTAACCTCAGCCATATCCCAAATCATCGGTATCGCTTGGCGGGCAAATGTGTTGCGAATGGTATCCCGACCAGAATGCCAACTACAGATTCCTGAGTTGTAGTCCGACATTCGATCGACCGCCAATCCTAGATAAGTTGCAACCGCGGCAGCGTATTCGGCAGTTGCTCCGTCATGATTCATCTGCCGGATTGCTTCGTTGACCAGGCCGCCGAACGTTGTAAGCGCGAGGAGCTGTCGCGGAGTGAAGATGTCGCGATAGGTGGTCAACCCGTAGCCGGGAGGCGAAAACCAGCGGGCATTGTCTGGAAGACGTTGATCTAGCCATGGTGTGGGCGGCACAACGAGCCCTGACGAGTAATCCGCATCGGACGGCAAATAGAGTCTGCCGGTTGGACCATCTGCGACGATCGCGAGGGGAATTGGGTCGAGCCCATAGTTTCGAGACTGTTCCCTGAGTTGACCGTCGTTGATCGGGTTGCCGCAGAACAAACAGCGACTTACCCCTCGCTGCCGAGTTCCTTGCGGCGGCGTGCCATCTCCAGACCTTACATTGAACTGGACGGTCTTAGTGGAATGATCGACCTTTGGATCGACCCAGACCTTTCTTCCCGCGCGAGTCGAGAGTGCGAAAGAGCGGACCAAGGGCATCCGGGCGCCACACGCGGGATTCGGACAAAGT
>Ga0181526_10004894_pt1 | contig 10248 bp, 12 predicted proteins | sample PEATcosm2014_Bin_35_FD_119750 | JGI IMG/M metagenome (GOLD analysis project Ga0181526, IMG submission 119750) | Peatland microbial communities from MTU Mesocosm Facility, Houghton, MI, USA - PEATcosm2014_Bin06_30_metaG | ecosystem: Environmental > Terrestrial > Soil > Wetlands > Peat | place...
CTCTTAAGATAACATGTTCGACGACGACGTCATCTACGTGGGCCGGATGGACCAGGCCGACGTTCTATCCGATGAGGATGCGGAGCCGGCTGACTACGGCGATGACGAGGACTGCACCATGGGTGCGCCGGCTGGAGAAACAGAGGCGGGGCTGTAAAAAAGGGCCTCGCTATGCTAGGTTTCTCTCAACGAGTCAGACCCTCAGGAACCGTCAGCGGCCCCGCATTCAGAGCCCTAGCGTCCTGAGCGATACACTTCGCGCCATCGGTGCGCGCGCCTAGGCCCGGCACGCCACTCTTCTTGCCCTGAATCCACCCCACGAGAGGCGCATGGATAGCACTCAGCCGCTTCCCCGTTCCGACGACGAGCCCGAGGAGCCCCTCTGGGCTTGCCATTGCGAGGCCATTGCCAAGTTCTGCGACCTGGTAGGCGTGAAAAACCTCGTCATCGAGGTCGATCCCATAGAGGGGGGCGGCTTTGAACTTGTGGTGGTCGTTCGGGGGGCTCCAATGTTCCCACGGGTAGGGCGGGACACCGAGCCGGATGGAGTAGGCGAGATCGGTTATCATCTCTGGCCCGTCCGCCGTCCCGGTCGCAAGGCTCCAAAGAAACGCCCCTAGTTCGCCCTTGAGGAGCGCGAACGAGGTTGGCTCCGAGTCCCAACCCATGCGGGGCGTCCACTCCAGGAAATGTGCGTTGCCCTCATCGTCGACCACTGCGTTGATATCGTAGATCCCCGGCGGTGCTTCGTTCTGCAAGAAGACCGGGGTCAGGTTGTCCCAGCAGAGCGCCTTGGCAATCGGCGGAAGATCGTCTTCGTACGTCCACACGGCGTTGAACGAGCAGCCCGTCGACGGTCCAAGTTCGTCATTGTACGCCTTCTTGTGCTCGATCGTGGACTCGAAGCGTCCGACCCACGAGCGCCCATTCCACCAGCGGGCGGTCGAGATCGCCGTGCCCTCGATCTTCTTCTGGATGATCGAGTGGATATTGTCGCCGTCGTGCCGGCGCACGCCCTCCAGATAGGCGGCTAGCTCTTCGCCATCTTTCGCGCCGCGCGTCGCGTCGGAATCGAGGTATTTGTCGGTCTTCCAGTACGTCGGCATGTCGCGCAGGGTGTGCGCGAACGCGATCGCATCGGAGATCGTGGTGAAGTCCTCGTACGGGGGCAGTGAACAGCCCGCGTCCTCGGCGACCTTGAACCCGTAGAGCCTGTCGTTCTCCAGCTTGTCGCAGAACGTTCCGGAGCCGATGACGTGCAGCCCCGCTCCCCGCGCGCCGTCGGCCTTCTTGCCCATGCCGCTGCCCTCGAAGACCATGATGGTCGGCCCGCGGCGTGCGTGCTCTCTGGCCCAGGAATAGAGATAATCCCAAGACGTCGCCTTCGGAACGATCCCCTCGCCCACGAGTTTGTACTTGCCGAGGCTGCCGTCTTTGCTCTCGCCGGGGTCCGTCCAGAACAGCACGGTGTGGCCCTCGGCCTGCAGGCGCATCGCAATGCCGACCCCGCAGCCGTAGTTCGACACGAACGCGACGTGCACTATAGCCCGAACAGGGTTTGCAAAAGGCTCGGCTGCTGCATCGCGCTGCTGCCGCCGGAGCCGGCATACTGCCCCGAAGTCGACGTGTTCCCGCTAAGCAGGCCCGCGAACGAAGACAGCGGCCCGAGCAGCGCTTGCAGGCTTTGCCCGCCCAGGACAGACTGCATCCCCTCGGTGGCCTGCATGCCGCTCTGCTGGCCCTGCGTTGCGACGCCCGAGAAGAGCGCGTTCGGATTGGCGACGCCGCCGGCCTGAGACTGGAGCGTCTTCACCCCGGAGGCGTTCGCCGAGTTGAGCGTGTTGCTCAAATTCTGGATCTGCGGCTGTGAGAACTGCGCGAAGTTGCTGGAGTTGCCGGCAATCCCAAGAACCGAGCTGAGCAGTTGAGGGAGGATCGACTGCGCCGCGTTCTCCGTCCCGGAACTAGACCAGCCGCTTTGATTCTGATTGGTGTTTTGCGAGGAGCCCGTTACTCCGCCCATGACAGATTATCAGCCTCGCCCGTCCAGCCGGGAAGCACATGAATCGGCATGCCGGAAACGCATCGCTTTCCAGACTTTCTGAAGATCAGACATAAGCTGATTCAGCGCGTCTTCATCGGGGTCGTTGCCTTGATAGCGCAGAAAAGCCGCCGTGACCCAGCGGTTCTCCTCTAGCGTTAGGTTTATTGCCATTACACTGCTCCCAGCTTGAAGATTAAGCCGTGCGGCACCGGCTTACCTGGACTCGATCGCCGCGAACCCGGCACGGTCCCGGCCTTGTCCACCTCTCCGATGTCGCCAAAAACCCTCACCAGCGCGTCTTGCATCGCCACGTTCTTGTTAAGAACGCTGCACAGGATGCCAGTGATTAGGCCCTGCTCGTACATCGCGCGGTAAAACACCATGAGCGCGTATACCGCGAGCTTGCCGTAGCGATTGTTCGCTGGGCACACGTTCTCGACGAGGATCACCGTGCCGATGCGCTTCTCGCAGTAGACCAAGACGATCTTGCCGTCGAACGTGAGGCCACGCCAGTCGGCACCCGAGACGGGGCCAGGCTCCAGGTCCCACATCCGGCGATACCGATTAAGCAGAATGAGCACGACTGGGCTATGCCGATCGACCTCAACGACTCCGAAGCGCGGCAGCATCTTGCGGGCGAACGAGAGGATGCGCGGCTCGGCGACGGTCGTCACGATGACTGCTGCCGATAGCTTGAGCAATAGCAGCCGGGCACCGTGCAGCGCTCCCCAAAATCGGTCGCGTGCGCAAGGAACGCATGCCCGCAGGTGCAGGAAGGCAAGGGGCTCATCATCCGATCCTCAGCAGCGAAGAGAGTGAGTTATACAGGCTATCGGTATCGGCGGGGGTTATCACGTCCGGGTCGACGCCCCGCATGGTGTTGAGTCCCTGAAACCCCTGAGTCAGCCCCTGAAATCCTTGCCCCGTCCCCAATGCTCCGGTCGGCGGAGCGACGGCCGGGCTCCCGCTCGGACTCGTCTGCGATCCCCAGCTTCCGAAGCTGGAGTTCGTCATGTCCGGTTGACCAGCGCCCGCGCTCCCGGTGTTGAAGAGATTCGGGAACATCGCGGGCAGCATGCCCATCAGGCCGCCGCTGGCCCCGGCGGATCCGCCCGTGCCGCCGCTAGACATGCCGCTTAGAATTTGTCCCACGCCCTAATCATACGCCTGGCGTTCGATGTCGGCCAGGACCGCGTTCGCGCGCTTCCACAGCACGCCGCGCGCGATGTTGAGCCGTGCGGAGTCCTTGTCCCCGGCCGCATTGAAGCTCTCGACAACCGCCTTGGCTTCAAGCATCTTCTCGTAGCGGTCCTCGGCGTAATAATCGACATCGAAGTGTGGATGCTTGGCTGGCGCGGCGATGTACGGTCTCATTGGGGCACTCCCATCAGAGCGGCTTCGACAGTCAGGTGGACAATCTGCGTCGAGAACGATGCCGGAGCGTAGACGGGCAGCGTCACCGTGACGGTTGGGCCAGAGTACGAGTTCGGCCCCTGCAGCAAGAACAGCGACCCGAGCCCGCTCGGAACGACCGGGGTGCCCGTCAAGAACGAAAGCCGCACGTACGGCAGCCCGAAGAAGGGCGACGTCGGAGGCGACCCCGTCGCCGGCGGCGTCAGGAACACCGAGACGAAGATGAACGCCGACTGATTGACCGACAGCGCGATCGGCGTGAGCGGGAAGGCGTTCGGGCTCGATTGATTGCTCGGAGCCAGCCCGAAGACCGACGTCACCAGCTCGGTCGCGCCCGCGCTCAAGCCCGGAATGGAGACGGCTTGCGTGATTTGGTTCACGCCGCCGATCTGCCACTGGCGCGGGAACAGGTTCGGGGCCTGCGTCGATACGACCGTGCTGAGCGGGAGCGTCGAGCCCCTGCCGGACATCTCCCGGCGCACGGTTTGAGGCGCGTGCGGCTGCTGCGGGGAACTCAAACCGGCAACACCCATTCGCGCTCGATCGTGCCGACCACGACGACGTTGTAAATCTCCGCAAACGCCGATGCGCCGGCCTTGTTCGTCAGCGTCACGGCAACCGAAGCGAGATAGCCCTTCTGGCTGCCCTGGGGCACCGGGAACACGTGCCAGGTGGCCGCCGAGAGATCAATGCTCCCAGTCGCCGGGAACGTCGTTACGAACGGCGACGGCGATCCCGTATCGTAGACGGTGAGCGTCATGGTTGCGGTGACCCCGGACGCCTGGATCGGATTGCTCAACCCAATGCGGGCGTAATTCTTCTCGCCCCAGGGCGATGAACTGTCCTTGAGCGGCCCCTGCCACGTCGCAACGATCGGACTGCCCAAGTCCGTCTCGGCGTTGTCCCAAGCGTCAATCGACGTCGTACGCGCGGCGAGGATTTGATTGTAAATCTGGTTGGCCGGAAAGGGCGGCTGAATGCCGGGCCTCGAATAGGCCGCGCCCGTGCCGTACGGAATCTGCCGCCATTTCTGCTTCTGAAAGTGGTAGACGTACGTCACGCCGGTGCTCGGAAATGACAGATAGTACGACCGATTGGCGAACCACCCGACCGAGGTCTTCCAGTCGCTGCGCGGGATGGCTTCGAGCGCCAGGCGGATGTCCTCGCCGATGAACTGCGGCGCGGTGAACCCGTCGCACGCGTAAACTCCATCGGGAGAAAGCCAGCAGTCCAGCTCGGCTCCTGGCAGCGAGCAGGCCGCAGCGGACGCCCCCGAGACGGTCCCGTATTCGCCAATCCCGCGCGCGACGAACGTCGTTTGGTCGTCTCCCCAAAGCACGTAGAGCCCCTGCGCCTTGTGGAGGATCGCGCACGAGGCAAGGGGCACCGCCGCGACCGGAGTGTCGCCGACCCCGCCGTAGACCGGGTTGAGCGCCGTATCGCCGTTGCCGACCAGCAGCACCTGATACGCCGCGTTGAACGACCACGGCACGCCATAGTCAGAGAACCAAAGTTGACACTGCGGCTGGTTGTTCGTCAGGCTGTCCTGGCGCAGAACGAAGCACCAGGCGCGCTCTTTGTAGGTGAAGATGACGCCGCCAGCGGGGTCGTTGGGGCTGATCGGCGATGCGTTGTCCCCGTAGATCACCACGGTCGGAGGAGCGTCGCGGTAAAGATCGAGCTGCGCGTTGGCGGCAATCGTCGTGTCCGACATGTCGTCGTTGTAGACGACTGTCACCGCGCCCGTAACGTTCGCGACGAAGAAGAACGTTGGCTGCGCCGTCGACTGCCGGTAGATATTCGTCGACCAGGTCGCCCCGTCCGCGAATGTCCCCGACCACGCCGCGCCCGTGCCCAGCGTTCCGGGCGTTATCGCGATCGCCCCTGCCGCACTCAGCGTGTAGTTTATGAAAAACGGCGTGAAGGCCGAAGGGTTCGGAGACGTCTCCTGTGTGCTCCCATCCGGGAACTCAACGACCAGCGTAAATGCGTAGTAGTATTCTTGCGCGGTTAAGTTCGTGCCGGTCCCCGCAGTGGTGCCCCACACGGGATAGTTCCCGTTGACGCTGAGCATCCGCCAATCGTACTGCCACGCGTACGCTGCGAACGGCGCAACGCCATCGTTGCCGCGGAACTGCTGGCCCTGATTGGTAAAGACCGGAATGCCGTACTGAAACGCCTGAGTGAACGCGACCCCGTTCGTCACGGTGTACGTCGTCGATCCCGCCGGGATGTAGAGCGACACGGTGCCGCCAGAGAAGGCGGCGTAAATTCCGGCAAGTATGCCGGTTATGGCGGCCGGCACAAGCGCCGTTATGACTCCGCTGCCGCTCGCCAGAGTCGCGATATTCGTGCGCCCGCGCGCGGTGCAGAGAGCGCCGACGTCCCGAAACGGGTCACAGTTGGGGGCCGAATCGGCATCGTTGTCTTTCGTGAAGACGTCCGAAGTCGACGCTTGAAGCCCTTCGAATGGGCCGAGCTGCAGCAGCGTTTGGTATTTGGGCGGCATTACACGCCGACCGTAACGAGAAGCGTGGCCGTCCCTGCAGCGGTCGCAATTCCGCCGCTGCCGAGGACTATCGCGATCTCGCCCGGATTCGACGTCGTCGTTACCTGAGAAACAAAGAGATACGCGCCCGCCGAGGCGATAATTTGAACGCTCAGGTTGCCGAGCGCGACGTTGTTTCCCACAAACGGAGAATAGACGTAGAACGTCTGATTGTAGAAGGGCGCGGAGTACGACGACGATGGACACGTAACGGTGAATGAATTGAACGAGATTGCACGCCCGCTGTTCCACGTTGAGCGAGAGTTCGAGGACGTAGCGGCAGCAAGCCCGGAGTTCACGTTGCCGGTGTTGGCCGGAGCGAACTTCGGGATGGTCTGAACGTCGTTCGAGTTCTGCGTGTTAAACATGAAGTCGGTGTACGCCGCCCATGTCGACACGCTGTTGTGAACGCCGCCATAGATACGGAACGACTGTCCCGAGCACGAGGCCGAGTTAACGCAGGCAATCGAGTACCCCGCCGTAAACCCGCCAAAGAACGTCTCATGGCAAAACAGATTGGACCCGGCGAAGTTGGCCGTGTCGAAGATGATTCCACGCGAAAGCCCAGCGCCGTCGATTGCACCGATGTTGAACTTGTTGAGATTGATCTGCACGAACGGCGACGCGGCTGGGGAGATGAGCCAGATGTTCGTGTTCGTGCACGAGGTCATGAAGTTGCCGTTGAAGATGATGCCCTGGATGCCAGCCGTGGCTCCAACGGTTAACTGCATGAGTATTCCCACCCCGCAGTTCTGAATTAGCATGAAATCTATGGTGTGGTCTATGATCGCCGTGGTTGACACCATTGCGAACGCATAGCCCATGTTCTGAATGCTGCCGATTTGCACGTTCGCGCAGCTCGTCGAGTCCGCGAAGTACACCGCGGTTCCGGTCGTCGTTCCGGGAGCTGTCCCGAGAACGCTTGGCAGAACGAGAGTTGCCGACGAATATCCGCCGGCATTGAAGTAAAAGCAGTTGGTCGCGGCCGACGTGACCTTGATCGTGGCACCCGGCCCGAAGATGGATAGCCCGTTCGGGACAAGCGTGACGAGATTGCCCGTGCCCGCCATGCGATATACGGCGGGCGGGAAGAAGATCACGGCCTGTCCGCCCGCGTTGGCTATCGCCGTCCCGGCGGCCACCGCAGCACGAATGGCAGCCGTGTCGTCCGTGCTGCCGTTGCCGACCGCGCCATACGCGGGGTCCTTGACATTGATCCAGCCGATGTCCGTCGAGGCCGTTGAAACGGTGCCGGCGCTTATGTTTGCCCCGCTCATGCTTCCGTACGTCAGCGACCCAATGACTGTGAGGCTTCCGCCGACCGTCGCCGAGCTGCCGACGTCGAGCGACGACCCGATCGTCGCCCCTGCGTTGACGACAAGGCTCGTCGAGGCGGTCAGGACCTCACCGACCGTAAGCGCACCGGTTTTCGTCTGGGTGGACGATGAGGTGTCGAGAGGCGTCGTAACGAGCGCCGCGTTCGGCACCGTCGCGGATGTCAGCCCAGCGCCCGATCCAGTGAACTGCCCAGCCGTGACTGTGCCGGAGAACGTCGGCGACGATGAGATCGAAATGACTGGCGCTGAGCCGCCCGACGAAACGATCGGAGACGTTGCTGTGACGCCCGTGACCGCGCCGCTGCCGGCCTGGAGCTGCGTCCAGGTCGTGCCCGTGCCGCTCGACGTGTTGACGTAGGCCGACCCATTGCTTGACAGGAACAGCGAGCCTTCCGTCGCCGAGAACGACGGCGTTCCCGAGCCGCTATAGACGAGCGCCGTTCCGGCGGAACCGCTGTAGCCCGGCGTGATCGCGCCAGTCGAAACCAGCGCGGCGACCTGCACGGTGCCCGAGAACGTTTTGGTCCCCCCGATGGTCTGCGTGCTCGTCGTGTCGACCGCGTTCGGCGCTGCGATCGTGACCGCGCCCGTAGCTCCCGATAATGCGGTGAAGATAGCGCCCGAGGTCGAGATCGAGGTAACAGCGGCCGAAGCCACCCCGAGCGTGCCCCAGGACGTTCCGCTCGTACCGGACGTCGAAGTGTTGACGTACGCGTTGCCGTTGTAGCTTAGAAAGATCGACCCGGCCGGGGCCGAGAACGCAGGGACCCCCGTGCCGCTGTAAACCTGGGAGGTGCCGCCCGTGCCGTTGTAGCCGGGTACGATCCCGTAGGTCGACGCGATCGAGCTGCTGCCCGTGGCCGAGACGCCGGTCGTGAACGTCTTGAGCCCGGCGATGCTCTGCGCGTTAAGCGTATCGACGGCATTCGGAGCCGCGAGCGTGACCGCTCCGGTCGCGCCCGTAAGGGCGGTGAATATTGCTCCGCTCGTCGTGAGGCTCGCCACGCCCGACCCGGTTGTCGCGACCGCTGTCCACGACGTGCCCGATGTGCTGGCCGTCGACGTGTTAAGGTATAGGCCGTTTGAGTACGAGAGGAAGACCGACCCTGCCGGCGCGGAGAACGCGGGCACGCCCGTGCCGCCGGAGATCGACGCCGTCCCGAATGCCGTGTTGTAGCCAGGGATGATCGACGCTGCGGTGTAGAGCGTCCCCTGAATGGTGACGGTGCTCGCCGCCACAAGCGTCGTGACGTTAGCGTAGCCCCCGATGAAATTCCCGTAGTAGGTCGGGAAGCTCACGATCCTTGGCTCTGCCAGCTAACCGAACACGTCGACCCTGGAGCGCCGCCGGCCACGTAGACCGTGAACCCCGTGAGGTTCCCGCCGCTGGCCTGCACGGTCAGCTCGTCCTCCGCGATGCGCGTCGTGGCGATGATGTTCGCACTGTAGAACGTTAGCGCGGTCGAGTACGCTAGCGGAAACGTGACGTTCACGGTGGCCGAGCCGTCCGCCGGTACGTTCGTAACGATGCCCGACTGCTCGCCGGCAGCGGTGAAGATCGTTGGAGAAGGACCCCACGGGTAGTACGTGACGATGAAGCTCACCAATCACTCCAACCGCTATTGCGGCGGACGGCATGCGCGTAGAAGCTGCGCCCGGTGAGAAGCTTCGGCCCGCGCGGCGCATCGCCTGAATAGCGGCGCTTGAGCAGGATCAAGTCCTTCTTGAGCTTCTCGTAGCGCGCGGCGGCCTTGTCGGCCTCCCTGCTCGACGAATCGTCCCGGTCCGAAGAAAGCGCCTTCCAGCGCACGCCCTCCGCCGCACACTCTTGCCACGATCGTGGGATGAGCAAGACCTGAGAGTCGGCCGTGATGACCGGATGCTCGATGACGCCCTCAAGGCAGGCCGTCACGATGTTGAGCGGCATCGGAACAATGCCGAGCACGCCCGACCGATAATACGCGCGCGGCTGCGACCCGGTGTACCACGGTGAAGCATCCGGGGCGGGGAACGTCGCCTGCCCGGCGACCGGGTAGTCCGCCGCTACCTGCAGCGTCCAGCGCGGCGACGCGGTGCCGACGTTGCCAGGCGGGCCGCCCCCCTGCGCGACCGGCGGACCCGTCGTCCCGGTCTGGTCGTAGAACTGGATCTGATGGCCTTCGAGCAGGTTGATCGTCGTGATCGGAATGGACTGGCCCGCGAAGTAGCAGCGAGGGGTCCGAAAGAACTCCGGCAGGCCGGTGTATTCCTGAACGTACGGTATCGTCGAGAACGTGACCCGGCATTCCGGCCAGAGGATCTCGCGGGTCAGCTCGTTGACGATGCGATCGAGCCAGTCCAGCATCGCCGCATCGGAAAAGCGGCCCTGGTTTACGAAGTCGCTAGAGTCGTATCTCGCAGATGCGATGACCTGGCCGGCAGTGATCGACACACGTCAGTCCTTACGCCACGGCCATACCGATAACCCGGCACGTGCCCGTGCTGTTCGCCGCCGCGGTCACCACGCAGCGCACCGCCAGCGGCTTCTGCTTGCACTCCAGCACCTGCCCGACAGCCGTCAGCGGGTTGAGCGAATATCCCGCGCCGCTCTGATCGCTCGGGGCGATGAGCGGAAACCACGAGAGCACCGGAACGGCGATGGTGTTGCCCTGCCACGGAACATATGGCGTGTTGTAGCCGAAGACACGCGCGAACTCCGGCGCTGAATAGAACGTGAACGCCAGCGGATCGTACGTGCCGTAGAACTGCGCCGACATGCCCGTGAAGACCCCCAGCAATTGGAAGTCGAACGTCGGGAAGCCCATCGCATCCATGAACTGCAGGCCCGAGTCATAGGCCGCGCCCCCAGCGTTGCCGGCCGCCGACAGCATGACGCGCCCGCCGCTCTGAGGTACGCGTATCGAGCC
>Ga0181526_10004900_pt1 | contig 10244 bp, 7 predicted proteins | sample PEATcosm2014_Bin_35_FD_119750 | JGI IMG/M metagenome (GOLD analysis project Ga0181526, IMG submission 119750) | Peatland microbial communities from MTU Mesocosm Facility, Houghton, MI, USA - PEATcosm2014_Bin06_30_metaG | ecosystem: Environmental > Terrestrial > Soil > Wetlands > Peat | place...
TCTTGGTGTCGTGCGCAGCCTTGCCCGCGGCGGCGTGCCGACAATCGTCATGGATACGACCTATGGCCGCGCCGCCATGTGGTTGCGCTTCGCCCGGCCCGTGATCGTGGAAAAGCTTTATGGACGCAAGCTCGTCGACGGCCTCATGGCTTTGCAATGCGGCCTCGGCCATCGGCCTGCGCTGCTGCTGGCCGACGAAATGGTTGTCCACACGGTGTCGACGCATCGCGAGGAATTAAAACGCGCCTATCGGTTCCAGCTTCCGTCGCGGGACACGGTGAAAATCCTCGATAACAAGGCGCGATTTCATGAATTTGCGGAGCGGCATGGGCTACCGGTTCCGCGTAGCATCGTGGTCAGCCGCGTATCCGATCTGAAAAAGCTTGGCGATTTGCGATTTCCGGTCATTGTCAAACCTGCCGACAAGCGGCTGGTTTATCTGCGCCGGACGCAGCGCCTGCATATGCCGGCGGATATCGAAGAAGCGCGCGAACTTTGCCGCACGCTCCTGCAAACGGTGGGAGAATTCGTCGTTCAGGAGTGGATCGAGGGTCCCGTCAGCAACATCTATTTTTGCCTTTTTTACCGCGGGCACGATCGGGCTCGCACGATCTTCTTTTCCGGTCGAAAGATTTTGAGCCATCCACCGACGGCCGGAAGCACCGCGCTATGCATTGCCGCGCCGGAGGTCGCCGGGCAGTTGGAGCAGTTCACCGCGGCGTTCATCGAGCGATGCGATTATTGCGGGCTGGGAAGCCTTGAATTCAAGTGGGATCCGGCACGCCGGATATTCGTGGTGATCGAGCCGACCGTCGGACGCACGGACTGGCAGGAAGAAGTGGCGACGCTGAACGGCGTCAACATTCCGCTCGTTGCGTATCGCGACTTGATCGGCTTGCCCAACATCGAGCCGGCTCGTCCCGCGCAACCGGTTGCTTGGCAGGACTCCTGGCACCGCTGGAGAGGCCGGTCCGCGCTGAAGGCTCGTCTACCTATCTATGACGGTTACTGGCGGGCTAGCGACCCGATCCCCAGCCTCGCCTATTACGCCACCGAGCTTGGCAAAGCGGCCGGGCAAATGACGCGGCGCCTTTTTGCCGCTGCGCCGGCAAAACGCCACCCGCGCGTTGCCGGCGGCAAACAGTCATGACGTCATCGATCCGGCAATTCAGGGACGTGCTTCATGGTGAAGGTTGAAAACGCAATCGTCGGCGCCGGCCCTTATGGATTGTCGATCGCGGCGCACTTCCGCGCCGCGGGCATCGAAAGCCTCGTCATCGGCCAGCCGATGGCCTCGTGGCGAAACAACATGCCTGAGGGCATGATCCTGAAATCCGAACCCTTCGCGTCAAACCTGTCTGATCCTCAACGCCGCTACACGCTTGAGCGCTTCTACGCCTCGCGCGGCGGGGCGTATCGGCCCATCGGCAGTCCGTTGTCGATTGCGGATTTCCTCGACTACGCACGGTGGTTTCAGCAGCAGACACGCATCGAGGCCGTGGACGCAACGCTGATCGATCTGCGTCAGGCGGACGACGGGTTTGAGCTCGCCCTGGCGGACGGCGGTGTCATTACGGCAAGGCGCGTCGTCCTAGCGACAGGATATTTGCCGTTCAAGCGAATGCCGTCGGTACTCGATGGCTTGCCGAGCGAATTGATATCGCACAGCTCGGAGCATCGAGACTTGGCGCAGTTCGCGGGCAAGGATGTGACGATCGTCGGTTGCGGCCAATCCGCGCTCGAGTTGGCGGTCCTGTTGCACGAGCAGGAAGTCAACGTGCGCGTGCTCGCTCGCGCCGACCGTGTCGCGTGGGGCAAAGCTCCCAACCTGTCGCGGTCGGTGCTCCGACGTCTATGTTATCCCGATGCCGGTATCGGACCGGGCTGGCGGAGCGTGATTGTCTCGGAGTTACCGAATGGTTTCCGGCGACTGCCCCGGCAATTTCGACATGACTATGTCGCAAGAAGTTGGGGGCCCGCCGGCGCCTGGTGGCTTGAGCAGCGTGCGCGCGATCGGTTCCCGTTACTGTCGTCGCATGCCATCGCTCACGCAGTGGAGCGCGGTGGCAAGCTTGCTTTGGCTGTGCAGAGTCCGGGAAAAACGGTGACGTTCGAAACCGATCATGTCATCGCGGCGACGGGATACCGGGTCGATCTCGACCGCATTCAATACCTCTCACCAGGCTTGCGGGCAAAGATAAGGACATACGAAGGAGCGCCGATCCTGGATCGGGCACTGCAATCCTCCATTGCGGGCCTGCACTTTGTCGGCGTGACCAGCGCGCAGTCGTTTGGCCCGGTCATGCGCTTTGTCTACGGCGCCAAACACGCGGCGGCGCTTCTTACCGCACACCTGCGCAAGGACGTCCCACGGCCATCCGTAGCCGCCGACGCTGCGGGAAATGCCGTGCTGCGAACAGATCCGCGGTCGATCTATCGCTGATCTGCGGGCTTGCCTGCCGACGTAACGTCACCGCCACATCGGCCTATGTGTGAAATCAGCATCGGCCGCTTGTATTGCTCCGACAGCCCGGCGCATCGCTCGCCCGGCCCTCCGCGCGTCAGATTAAGGTTACGAATTGTTTAATATTGCGACCGAATGCGGCCCTGACTAGTGAAACCTGGCGGCTTTGGTTGGGGGTGCTTCGCGATGGTAAACAAAAACGCGCAAGGCTTGCGACTTATCGACAAGGCGCATTCAAGTAACACTCGGCAAACGGTGTCCGGGCTCAGTGGCGCGCGAGACACGGTGCTGCGCGACATTGGAGCAGGCCGGGCGTCAATTGAAACCTTCGCAGTCGGTCGCATGCGGAACGGAGGGAACGCCGTTGCGCGCTCGATTGCCCCACCCGCGCCAGTCGATTCTGACGCGCTGGCTCGCGCCGTAGCGGAGATCGAAATTGCTTCTGCCGCGCTGCGTCAATCGGAACCGGCGCTGGAACCGTGGCAGCCTAACTTTGCGACGCAAGGCGAACGGCGATATCGGCCGGTCTGGCTCCTGATCGGCGCCGTCTGGATCGCGGCTCTCCTGGGCCTTACCGGGGCGACCGGCGCGATCCTCTACTTGGCCGGATGAGCCAAGCGCCGCTCTCGGACGATAGCCGGCGGCTCCTCATCAAAACGCATTGCTGAAAATTTGCCTCGGGCGGCTTGGGCGCCAACTCACGCCGTCTTCGGCGAACGCCTGATGCGCAGGCGCCATTGCCGGTCGCCAGAGGCTGGCAGGAGCCTTCTCGGCGCTGCCGAGCCATCGATGCATTCGAGCAGCCCGGCGCGGTTGAGGGTGTGCAGACGGTGCCCCGGCCACAGCGGCCCTGGCCGCAGGATGGTCTCGACGCGCTGCTCGAAGCGATCGTCGTCGAGGCGAATGATTTCCGCGAGACCCAGCGCCGTGCCGTAGCCCTTCCGGCAATCCTGAAATGGGCGAATCAACTTGTCGCCGCGCCGCACGACGCGGCCGCCGGGCCGCGCCGTCGCCAAATCGACGAGAACGGGATTGCGCCGGTGCGGCGTCCAAGGGCCGATCAATTCGGGCGCCGACCACACATGAAGTGCGTCGGAGTAGGAGCCGCCGCCATCCTGCACGGTCGCGAACATCCACCAGCGGCCGTCATGCTCGAACAGCGTCGCATCGCTCGCGACGACACCGGAGACAAGGGTCGCCTGCTTGACCCATCCATCCGGGAAGCGCTCGGCCCGATACAGATCGACGGTAGCCGTGCTGCAACTCTCCGGCACCATCCACATTTCGCCGCCGTGCTCGAACACGAATGGATAGGACAGATGCGAGCCGGTATCGAGCACGGGCCGCGGCGTCCCGATCGGCCCGCGCGAATCGAATTCAACGACTGAGATGACTCCGCGGTTGAGGCGGTGCTCAAGGTCTTCGAGAAACAAAAACGTGCGCCCATCCTTCTCGACCGGAAACGGATCCGAATAGAAACGCAAGCCGTTATCCGCCAAAACGCTCCAACCGCCGTCCGGATGGGCGCGCAGGTCGACCACGTCGCGGCCGCGCACAAAACGGTAGCCGATGCGCCAATGCGGCGTATTGTAAAACAGCCGATAAAACAGGGTGAGGGCCTGCAACGACATCGATTTGAGCCAGAACCAGGCGATCGCGGCTGTACCGGCGCGCGCGTGCGCGGGACGTTCGACGCGAAATCGCGGCGTTGCGCCATCGAGTGCCGCCTTCACCAGTGTCGCGGTGCGTGCCATAACGTCGTCGAATGCGCGGGCCAGCACGCGGCTGCTTTGAACGCCAGGATGGCCGCTGACGATTTCGCTGCCGGTCGTGGCATCCACGATGGATACGACAGGAGTCCACGACCGGACCAGGGCTCCGATGGCGGCGCTTTCCTCGCGGCGGCCATCGAAGTACAAATGCCAAGTCCGTTCGCCGGGGCGAGGGTCGCCGCCGCAGAGATCGAGCACGACGTCGTCAAGGCCGGCAACGTCGCGCGACACAAACAGGGCAAAATCCGCCGGTGTGGCAACCGCGAATGAGTTTCGCCCAGGCAAGCGGTAGATCAAACATTCGATCGCCGCCATGATGATCGCGGCGCGCGGAAGCGGCGCGGCTGCGCCGCCCCATTCGACGGCAACCCGCGTGAGCGGCCGCTGCGCCAGGCGCTGGACCAGGCGCAGGTGCCACTGCCTTAATTGATTCGGGTCGAGTCGGATGGTCAGGCGCATGATGAGATTGCGTTGCGGGGTTGCATCACGTGACGCTGGAGCGCAGGGCCTGTCTGGAGCCGCCTGGGCTCGCTTTGCCGTTCACTTCGGATTCAATGAGCGCGGCGTAGGCGGCAACCATGGCTTCCCGCGAATAGTACGCGGCGAGCTTTGCCGCCCGGGCCGACAAAGTTGCCGCTAACGCCGTATCCTCCAAGAGGCGGTGGACTGCGGCCGCGAAAGCTGCCGGGTTGCCGGCATCGGCGAACAGCACGCAAGGCTCACCATCGGGCGACAACACTTCCTCAAGCACCGCGAGCCGGTTGGCGACAACCGGGACGCCGGCATGCGCCGCCTCGACGACCGCAAGCCCGAAAGTTTCGGCGAGACTCGGAAAAACGAACACATCAAGCGCACTGAGCAGCATCGCCACCCGATCGGGCGCGAGCTCGCCGAGGAAATGGACGCGATCGGCGCAGCCGAGCTCGCGCGCCAGCGCGGCGAGGCCGTCCTGCTCGGGGCCCTGGCCGGCGATGGCCAGGTGCCAGTGCGCATCGAACGCCAATAGCTTGATTGCAAGCGTCAAATTCTTGAGCGGATGCAGCCGCGCGACGCAGCCGAGCAGCACGACATTGACCGGCAGGTTCAGCCGCGCCCGCGCGATGGCGCGGTGGATATTGCATGTCTTGCTTTCGAAGCCGTGATCGATTCGGACCAGCCGGCGGCGATAGGCGTACGGGTAATTGGCGAAGTCCTGGGTGACCCTGCGCGAATTAGTGACGACACGCGCGAACAGACCAAGCACCCCAAACCAGCGATCGGTCAGCTGCAGCCAAGCCGGAGTCAATTCGCGCGCCGAGGTCCAGTTGGCAATGACGATGGGGATGCCGGCCGCGCGCGCGATTGGCGCGCCGACCAGGCTGCCATAGTGCTGGAAACACAGCACGACGTCGGGGCGCAGCCGGCGCAAATGGCCGAACAGCGACAACAGCGTTCGGGCGAGCGACCACGGCGTCGCCGGCCGCTCGCGCGCGCAAAAGATCGCGTTCGGCTGGCGGTCGAAGGCTTTGGTGCGACGAAAGAAAAAAACATGATGCACCTCGTAGCCGCGCGCCTGCAGCCCGCGGTCGAGCAGCCGAGCGATCTCCTGGGCGCCGGCGCCCTCGGCTTGCGGCTGAATCAGCGCGACGCGCACCGCCCTCGTCATGGCTCGATTCTCCCGCCGCCGCCGGCCACCGAAGCCGGAACCGGAGTCATGAGCGTGTTCGCGGGGTTGAGCAGCGTGATCACGGAAGGATCGATGCCGACATAGCGCCGGCACACCGCGTTCAAGGCGATCGTGGTTCCGATCAGGCACGCGCTCCACGAGAAGGCGGCGGCGATGGCGCCGAACCTCGGCGCCAAAACGACCAATGCGACTATTCGCAGCACCAGACCGATCACCACGACCCGCGAATACAAGCCTTCATGACCGGTCAGCAGCAGGACGTACATGGCCGGCCCGCCCAGAGCTGCCACTGCGGTGCCGATCGACAGCACCACCAGGATGCCGTGCTGGTCGGCATAGCTATTGCCGAAGATCATCAGCAGTAAATCGCCGCCGACGAAGATCACCGCGAGGCCGGCGACGACCAGCGCGGCCACCGCGAGCGATACCATCCGCAGCGACCGTTGCAGCTCGGGATGGTGCCCGGTGAAGAACAGCGAGGCGATCGGCGTCGCCGAATAGTTCGCCATCCCGCCGGCGATCATGGCGAATACGTTGGCGAGCCTCGCGGCGACGAAATAGCCGCCGGCCGCAACCGGGCTCAACAGCAGTCCGAGCAGGATGACGTCGAGATACTGGCTCGATGCATCGAGGAAGGCGGCGGCCCACATCGGCAATGAGCGCTTGACCCAGGCCGACACGTCGGTCGTCGGCGCGACGCCGCGAATTTGCGGGGGCAGACTGCGCCGAACGACCACGTATTGTATCAGCATCATCAGGCTTACGCCGATGATGCACAGCGCGAACAGCATGGTCATCGTGACCTGGAGCTGGCCAAGAGCCAACACCAGCGCACCGATGATCACGACGAGGCGCCAGGCTTCGCGCAAGCTCTCGCCAAGCAAATAGCCCACGACGGTTCGCGCCAGATTGGAGCTGAAAGATGCCATTGTCTGCGCGATCAGAAACAGACAGGCGGCGATGACGAGGCCCGGCGAGGCGGCCCAGCCGGCCACGCTGCTGCCGAGGGCGACGCAAGCGGCCCAGAACAGCGCCGCTGCCGCGCATACGACAATGCCAAACGAGATCGCTCCACGCACGAGGTCGTAGCGGTGCTGGTGGGTGTATTCGTTCCATGAGCGGACGATCAGAGTCTCCTGGCCGCATAGTGCAATGACGGCAAGGAATGAAACCAGATTGAACCAGATCGCGAATTGGCCAAATTCAGCCGGTCCGATGACGCGCGCCGCGATCGTGAACATCACGATGTTCAGCGACGAGCCGCCAAGCTTGATCAGAAAGGCGACCAGCGCGCCTTGCGCGATCCCGGACTCGGCAAATCGAGAAGAAACGCTTTGCGCGATTTTCATCGTCGAGCTGCCGATTCTTTATTTGTTGAACCGCACGTCGAACGCGACAGTGGGACCACCGAAGACCGCTGCCGTATCGGTCGGGCCGTTCGCGCACGAAAGGGGCGTGGGACTCTGCATCACCGATGCTCCGTCGCAAATGTTGCGCGACCTCGCCGCCGCGCTGCAGCCATAGAACAGTAACCGAGCAACGCGCGAGAAACCCGCGCCGCAGCATATTTACGTTAATCCGCGAGGGCACTTGTTCGGAGTTAACAGATTGCGCTCGCACCTTGTGGATGTCCGCCGCTCCAGTGCAGCGCGCCAAGCGCCTTGCCCGCCATAATCGCGCGTTCTACGGCGTTGTCTGCCGGCTGCTGTAGTCCGCGCGTTCCGGTGTTTCGGCACGCGCGCTGTGCGGCATCAATCCGTTGACAAGGGGTGTCACCCACCGGTCGGTGTCGGTGTGAAACAGCGCAAAATCGTGATCGAACTGCCAATAGGCCCACGGCCAGCCCAGGCGTTCGGCCGTGCGCGCCACGAACGAGGTGTAGCGCACCCGCGCGTCCATGGCGGCGGCCTCGTAGGCGCCGAACTCACCGAGGTAGATCGGACGCCCCTGTTCCTTCGCCCAGGCATTGATGGTCTCCAAGTCGTTTGTGACTCGGCTCTTGTCGTCCTCGCTGCTCCAGTCGATGCCTCGCAACAGGGCGAAACGCCACGACCACGGCGCCCCCTGATGGGTAAACTGCATCGGCTTGTAGTAATGGACGGCAACAATAATGTTGCGGTCTTGCGGCGGCAGCTCGAGCTTTCGGATTTCAAGAGGATCTTCGGAATTGATCGCCGCCACGATGACCGTGCGCGCGGGGTTGTTGGCTCTGATCACCTGCAAGGCGGACTGTATGAACGCGTTCCACCAGGCCGCCGTCATTTTGCCGCCTGGCTCATTGAGAATCTCGAACACTGCCGTGGGAAATCGACCTGCGTAATGATCTGCAAGTTGCTTCCAGAAAGCGCGCAGCTTGACGCCGCAATCGTCCGGATTGCGCTGACACTGATCGTAGTCATGTTCGTCGATGACTGGGATAAGATCGTTGGCAACGGCCTGTTCCAACACCCAATCGAGCCGCGCCAGTATTCTCAGATCTAGATCGTTTCTGCTGTCCATATATTTAAATGCGGACAGATTGATCCGCACGTGATGGAAGCCGGCATCACGAATCATTTTGAAATAACGCTGTTTGAACGGAGCATCGACGCCACCGTCCCAAATGCCGTCATAACCGAGAATATTGACGCCCTCGGCCATTCGCTGCGCCGTGGCTGTGGCTTTGTTCTGGGCCGCGCAGGGCGAGGCCGCCGGTAAAGCACACGCAAAGACCATAACCGAGCACAGCATCGCCGATTGGGCCATGCCAGCGATCCCTGCGCTGAAGGAGCGTAAGATCGACGTCAGCGCCCGCTCCACTTTACCGCTTTGGCTTATGCATCGCTTCGCTCCCACGGAAATAATCGTCATGCAAATTGCCGCTTTTGAGTCGTCAGTGAACGACGCGGCAGCGATTGAGACGTCGGCAACCGCGCGCCGGCGCTGGCAATGAAAAATGCCACCAGTAACGCTTCCGAGAAATCGGTCGATCTGAGAAACAATGTCTCGCTGAAGTTGATCAGAAACATGAGATTTGCGTAACCGACGATGAGATCGTAATCGGCCGCAGCGATCAGCCGGTTCGTTCGCAACCACGACATCCGGAAGCCGAACAGCAGCGCGCAAAGCGCGAACAAAGTCATCCCGACGATGCCGGTTTCCGTTAGGATCGCCACGTAACCACTGTGATAATTGTCCAGCACCCAGTCGTGTTCGTGCAGGAATCCGAAATAGAACTCCGGTGTCGTCCAAAAACCGTTGAGCCCGAAGCCAAAAAGCGCGCGTTCGCTCAAGTGGCGAAGCGCATATTCCCAGATTTGAGTCCGGTTGGTGAAATTGAGCTGGTCGTCGAACCACGGCAGGTAATCATGCCCCGTGCTCATAATGTAGGCCATAAGCGCGCCGGCCACGATGGTCATCGCAATCGGCCCAAAGGCCAGCAGCGTTCCAAAGCGCGGTGACCGGCGCGACAGATAACAGCTGACAATGGCAGCCAGCGCCAGCGCACCGCCGCCTCGCGATCCCGACCCAATGACACAAATCGCGCCCAAGGCGAACAAGACGAGGAACTGGATCTTGCCGCCGCGCCGCAGTGCGTTGTGACAGGCCAAGAACATCAACAGCGCTCCGCTGAGGCCAAGGCTCTGCTTTGAGTCGAAAATGCCCTGCCACAGGCCTTCCTGCATCCAACCGGTCGCGACCCCGATGTCGGGGAAAAGCAGCACGACAACGAGAGACAGGACGGTCAGAATGAAAAGTCCAATGATCGTGCAGCCGACGATGGCATCGAGCGACATACGGCAGGCGAGCCGGATCACGCCGATCGTGGTGATCAACAGCGCGACGGATTTCATGACGCTGTCGCCCGAATGGTTGGACCACGCGACGGACAGGACGACGAAGCTGAAGAAAACCAATCCTGCGACGATGTCGGGCGAGCGTTCCACCCGCAGCACCGGCGGAATGAAGCAGCTCGCGTACAACACGACGACCCAAAACGTCAGCCCCAGGCTTTGCTGCAGATACGGCAAACCCTGAGTGAGCGTCTCATTGATGGAGCCGACGAAGTTGCCGACGGACAGCAATATGATCGCGAGCAGCGTCGCCCTTATCGCCCATGTCGCCAGGCTATTCGCGGTCCGAGGCGCCATTATCTCCGCGGGTCGTTGTGGGGCTGCGACAGGGACGGTTGGCGCGGCACCGGCCACGCGCCGCACGAATGATCAACCGACGTTTTATCGTAGCCGTTCGTCTGTCGTTCGCAAATCGGACCGCTGCGAAAGTGCGACGGCCGGGAGCAAAAATTGCGCCGATGGCGAATCTTTAAAGTTAATGACAGATGCAAATCGGTTAAGGTTGACAA
>Ga0181526_10004901_pt1 | contig 10242 bp, 11 predicted proteins | sample PEATcosm2014_Bin_35_FD_119750 | JGI IMG/M metagenome (GOLD analysis project Ga0181526, IMG submission 119750) | Peatland microbial communities from MTU Mesocosm Facility, Houghton, MI, USA - PEATcosm2014_Bin06_30_metaG | ecosystem: Environmental > Terrestrial > Soil > Wetlands > Peat | place...
CGGTTCGTTCCTTGGTGCGCCTAGGCGAGCACATCGGCTTCGGCGTCGTCCATCAGCGCGGCGAGCTTTTGAACGGTCGGCCGCAGCTGGTCGGCGACCTTGCGCCATTGCGTCTTGGCGGCGTCGGCGTCTTCCTGCGCGAAGGCCGTGCCGATCAGCCCCGAGACGACACGCCGTCCGCTCTCGCCGGCGTGGGCCAGCGCATTGCGCATGAAGTGCACGCGGCAGCGCTGCCAGCTGGCGTGCATGATCTTGGCGACGGCGGCTTTCAGGCCCTCATGGGCGTCGGAGATCACGAGCTTGACGCCGCGCAGCCCGCGTCGGCGCAGCTTACGAAGGAAGTCGACCCAGAAGGTCTCGGCCTCCGACGAGCCGGTGTCCATGCCGAGCACCTCGCGCCGACCGTCGGCGTTGACGCCCGTGGCGATGATGACTGCGACCGAGACGATGCGGCCGTTCTTCCTGACTTTGACGTAGGTGGCGTCGAGCGATACGTACGGCCAGTCGCCTTCGAGCGGGCGGTCGAGGAAGGCGTTGACCTTCTCGTCGATCTCCTCGCACAGCCGGCTGACCTGGCTCTTCGACACGCCCGAGCCGCCCATGGCTTTGACCAGGTCGTCGACGGAGCGGGTCGAGACGCCCTGGACATAGGCCTCCTGGATCAACGCGGCGAGCGCTTTCTCGGCCATGCGGCGCGGCTCGAGGGAACAGGGGAAGTAGGAGCCCTTGCCCAGTCTGGGGATGCGCAGCTCGACGCTTCCGGCGCGCGTTTCCCAGTCGCGGTCGCGATAGCCATTGCGTTGGACGCGCCGATCAGGGGAGCGCTCCCCGTGACCAGCGCCGGTCGGCGTCGCTCGTCGCTCGTAGCGTCGCGCTCAGGATGCGGGCGGCGTGTCGTCCCAGCGCACGGCGCGAAAATCGAAGCCCGGCGCGACAGCCGATTTGATCACTTGAAAATAGGGGGAAATGTCGAAATCGCGCGGGACGAAAAGGCTGTGGTGACGTATCCGCAATATTTCCTCGACGCATCCTGGGCAATCGATGCTGCTGGCGTCTCGCGTCACGATCTCGGGCAGTATTGGATATTTGATCGACTCGAAGGCCTGAGCGATCAGCGTCGAGCAGATTGCGCGGGTGGGGTCGCCGCTGCCCAGCGCGATCATGCGTCGGCGAAAGCGCGAAGGTACGGGCGGCGTCGGCAGCAGATAGCGCGCAAGGTCGATGACATTGCGCAGATCATAGCGTTGGCCGAGCCGCTTTATCGCGTGGCGTGTCACCGCACGGCGATCGTCGTCGTTCAATCCGATCGGGCGGCAGATGCGCGTGTGTTGACCGCCGAACATATCTACGCCGACGCTTCGCACGCCCTCGATCACATCCGCCTCGACAAAGCAATGCGCGGGATCGCCACCGGTCTCGGCCAAGTGAGAGCCGACATAGAGCGCCGCATGGGACCAGGTCGACTGCGACAGATATTTTATCGCGACGCTCACGCGGCTGTGGCTTTCGACCAGCAGCACGTCGGCGGGCTGCAGGCAGGCGAGCAGTTGCTCGGGCCGCGATCCTGGCGCCGCGCCGTGGACATGGGCCGGCTCGGTCAAGAAGCCCGCCAGCAGCCGGCCTAACCCTGATAAAGCGACTGCCATGGCGTTTGAACCCTCTTCTGTCGATGAACGGCGAGACGCTACCGCCGCAGCCGCGATCGTCGAACCGGAAAAATGTTGACTTCCATTGTTCGTCATTTTCGCGCGAAGGGTTACAAAGGAGCGTTGCACGCGCTGTGCGCGGCAAACGAATGGACGTTTTGAATTCGAAGTAACGTTTCGACCGCGTGCAACGAGAAAAGGACTAAGCTCTTGCGACTAGGCGACGCCGAGGAAGAGTGGGCAGAACTTATGCGCGCGGCGATTGGGGGAAACGCTTCGGCTTACCGAAGCCTGCTCCAGACGCTGACCCCGGTTCTGCGAGGGGTCGCGCGGCGGAACTGCGCGCGGATCGGATTGGATGGGAGCGAAGCGGAGGACGTAGTGCAAGAAGTGCTTATAGCCTTGCATCTCAAACGGCATACATGGGATCCCGATCGACCGATCGGGCCGTGGATCATGACGATCACGCGCAACAAGCTGATCGATGCCCGGCGCAAGCGTGGTCGATCGACCCATGTCCCGATCGAAGAGATGAACGAAGTATTGAGCGTAGACGGAAGCGGGGATAGCGTGGCCAGGTTCGATATCAATCGGATGCTCGAAAGATTGGGCGAACGCCAACGCGATCTCTTACGCTCGCTGTCGATAGAAGGCTGTTCCGTGCAAGAAACAGCGCAGAGGCTCAATATGAGCGAGGGCGCAGTTCGCGTGGCGCTGCATAGAGCCATCAAGGGACTCGCATCTCTATATCGGGAATCCCCGCAATGAAAACCGACGATCTCGTAAACGTTCTCGTCGCCGACCTTCCGATCACGACTCCGAGGTTTTCGCGCACTCTGACGCGCGCGTTGATATTCGGCGCGCTGATCGCGGCGCTCGTTTTCGTGCTTGGCGTGCACATGCGTCCCGATTTCGCCGCTGCTATCGAGACGCCGCGCGTCTGGCTCAAATTCGCCTTTGGCCTATCGTTGCTCATTGCGAGCTTCAAACTGACGCAACGTCTTGCGTCTCCGGGCGAGCCCATCGGCTTTTGGGGCATGGCGCTCTTGGGCGCGCCGTTAATGCTGGCGCTCGGCGTCGCGGCCGAAATGTGGCTTACGCCGGAGTCGAGCTGGAAGATGCGCCTGATCGGTGCTAACGCGCGCTTCTGCCTGCTTTTCATACCAATGCTTGCAACGGCGCCGCTCGCCTGCCTTCTTTTCGCTCTGCGCCAGGGCGCGCCCACGAACCCCGGCCTTGCGGGGGCGGTCGCCGGGCTTCTAGCCGGCGCGGTTGCCGCGACGCTTTACGCACTACACTGCCCAGATGACAGTCCGTTCTTCTTGGCGACCTGGTATTCGTCGGCGATCGTGATCGTATCGGCATCGGGATATGGGGTCGGCTCCCGCATGTTGCGCTGGTAACTGGCCCAGACCCAACAGTCGTGTCACCAGGGGCCATGATCGGCAGTCGGGCATCCATGCCTAGCTCGAGGCGACCGTAGGGGTTCACGGCCTCCCAGATCAGCGGGGTCAGGGCGCGTAGATCCCTGGGCGTGAGTTTTCCTGACGACTATTGCTTCAGTAAGGTTTCCGAGCCGGGTAACGGTGAGGGCCATAAGCACGAACTATAAACTACGGACATTCAGGCGACACGACACTCGCTGGGGGGGGCGGCGGTTTGGCGGCGAAAGGTGATCGATTAGGAGGTTCCGCCGCATTAGCGTTGCTTGCGCTTATGGCCGCGAGACTCCGCTTTGAGCAGCGCCCGTCTGTTGGCAACGCGGACCCGACGAATGCAGCACCGAAGCCGGAACGCGGATTTTGTTGATGCGGAATGCCCGATGCGTCATAGCCGTTTCCGCCAAGAGGACGTGGAAACATCAAGTGCAGTCGATGCATGAAGTCTCGGATAGCTCAGGCGGCGACGACGCGCTAAACCGCCTCGTGTCGCCGAACAAATCCGGTTCGAACCTTAGAGGTTTCCGTCCATGGCCGCGCTTTCGATTATCGTAATGAAGTCGCTGGATCTCTTGTCCACGCTTTTCGTCTTTGCGATGGGTTGCGGTGTACTGTTTTTAATGGCCGTATTTGTCTCGGACCGCCTGCAAAGTCGCGACGCAATTTTGCGCAACTACCCTGTGATCGGTCACGCCCGCTACATTCTTTCGAATCTCGGAGAATTCTTCCGGCAATATTTCTTCGCGATGGATCGTGAAGAGCTGCCCTTCAACCGCGCCGACCGAAACTGGATTCAACGCGCCTCGACAAACGAAGACTCCACCATTGCATTCGGATCGACAAAATACATCAAGGAAACGGGAACGCCCATTTTCGTGAATTGCCCCTACCCGACGCTTGACGAGCATATCGAGCGCACGCCTGCCTTCGTTATCGGATCCGGTTCGCAGAACCCCTATGCCGCACGCTCTTTTTTCAACATCTCTGCAATGAGTTTTGGAGCGTTATCCGCCCCGGCGATTCTGGCGCTGTCAAAGGGCGCAAAAATCGCAGGTTGTTGGTTGAACACAGGCGAGGGCGGGCTTTCATCGTATCATCTCGAGGGTGGCGCCGACATTGTTTTCCAGATCGGCACCGCGAAATACGGCGTAAGAAGTCTCGATGGGACTTTGAACGAGGACAGGTTGAGGGAAATTGCGGCTCTCCCCCAGGTAAAGATGTTCGAGATCAAGCTTTCGCAGGGCGCGAAACCGGGTAAGGGAGGAATTCTGCCGGGCGTGAAAGTCACCCGGGAAATCGCAGCCATTCGGGGAATCGCCGTTGGCGAAGATTCGATCAGTCCAACTCGCCATCCCGAAATCAACAGCAACGACGAACTGCTCGACTTCATTGAAAGAGTAAAGCAAATTACACGAAAGCCGGTGGGCCTAAAGACGGTGGTGGGCGGCTTCGGCTGGCTTGACCACCTTATGCAGAAGATCAAAGAGCGCGGTGTTTCGCCCGACTTCTTCACGCTGGACTCCGGCGACGGGGGCTCAGGGGCCGCGCCCATGGCGTTGATGGACAATGTGGGCCTTTCCATCCACGAATCTCTCCCGCAAGTACGAGACATCATCATCAAGCACGGGTTGGCGGCGCGCATCCCGATCATCGCTTCCGGCAAGCTCGTCACGTCCGCCGAGGTCGCCTGGGCCTTATGCGCGGGCGCCACATTCGTCGCTTCGGCCCGCGGGTTCATGTTTTCACTCGGCTGTATTCAATCTCTCAGATGCAATAAAAACACTTGCCCCACTGGGGTCACCACTCATGACAAAGGATTGCAGATGGGTCTTGACCCAGCGGACAAGGGTGTGAAGGTCGCTAATTATTGCCTCAACTTGCAACGTGAGGTGGAGGTGATCGCACATAGTTGCGGCGTATCCAACGCTAGGCGGCTCGAGCGTTCGCATGTGCGCATAGTATGTCCAGATGGCATATCTCGGCCTTTGAACGAACTTTATCCTGCCGGCGATGCATCAGTGTAGACCGCCTGCACAGAGCGTTTCGATTCAGAAGAGTAGCGGGCGTCTGCGATTGCTGTTTCCAGGGCATCGACCCCGGGCACTCTTCGCAATTGCTGAGCTGACCATGTGGCGCAGCGCCGCTAAAAGTTTCGACTCAGATTTTCCCGCGTACGTATGTAAGGCCGTTGGAAGCCGCTCGTTTGCGTTTTCGACTGGTGGTCGGCGCTTCGGCTCGGTTAGCTGCGGTTGGCATGGCGGTCTCCAGAGTGGCTGTTCGCAACCTCACTCTGCCAGAAGGCTGGTCGCTATCCACCTCCCCATGGGATCTTGTCGGCAATTAGATCGCACGGTTCTTCCTCGGCCAAAGGCCCACGGCGGACAAATTCTTTTCCGCTTCTTCGAGCGTGGGATCGAGCGTCGCTGTGTCGCCCCGGTCGCCCTAACGCCACATCGCTATCGTCGCAGCCCGTCAGGAATCTTCCTTCGTCAGACAGAATTAGGCAGCGGCGACTTCGTCAGCACGCGGTTATTTCGTTGGACGCCGTTTATTTGTTACTCCGCGCCCACGCGAAACGGGGAGCGTTTGTTCTATCCATATTTTGACCGCGCGATATTACGAAGCGCTGTCACGTGTAACAACGACGTCCTGCCGCCCGAAGAAAGCATTGTGAGCCGCTTTCGTGCTCACGTTTTCTTCGAGGAGAAAAGCAATGGATCGTCGTTCCGTGAATCTTGTGCTGGCGGGTTCGCTTACCACCGCTTTGTCTCTCCTAGCAGCTTCGGCCTCGGCGCAGCCCGCCGCAGAACAGGAAAAATGCTTCGGCGTCGCGATGGCAGGCAAGAATGATTGTGCGGCTGGCGCGGGCACGACCTGCGCCGGAACGTCTCACGCGAACTATCAGGGCAATGCATGGAAATATGTCGCCAAGGGAACATGCACTTCGATCAAGACGCCGAAAGGGAATGGTTCTTTGACAGAAATTTCCGGCTCCCGAGGCGGCTAAATCTTCCAAAATGGAGTCCGAACCATGAGACCTAGCGCAGGAATAGGATTCAAGGCCGAGCATTGCAGCGATGCTGTGGAATGTATTGCGAGCGGTCTCTGGTTCGAAGTGCATGCGGAGAATTACATGGTCGAGGGCGGGCCTAGGCTTGCCATGCTAGAGACATTGAGAAGCGCCCATCCAGTGTCCCTGCATGGCGTCGGTTTGTCTCTTGCCGCCGACGCCGATCCAGACATGCGCCACGTAGCGCGACTGAAGATGCTGGTGGACCGCTTCGAACCCTTCGTCGTCTCCGAGCATCTAGCGTGGTCGGCCTGGCGAGGAGTTTACAACCCGGGTCTTCTGCCATTTCCCCGCACCCGCTCGGCACTTGATCGCGTCGTGGCGAATGTCATGCGCGTCCAGGAGGCGTTGGGTCGCGCCATTCTCATAGAAAATCCGGCGCTTTATATGCCGCTCGATGGGCACCAGCTGGCTGAAACCGAGTTTCTAGACGAACTCGTTCGCCAGTCTGGGTGCGGTCTATTGATCGATGTCAATAATGTGTATGTCAGCGCCAACAATCTTGGTTTCAGCGCACAGGCGTATCTTGAATCGATTCCAGGCGCCGCCATCGGCGAAATTCATCTGGCGGGCCACGCGGCGGACATGCGTTACGGCGAAAGCCTCCTGATCGACACCCACGACGCGCCGGTTTGTGAAGCGGTCTGGGGTCTCTATGAAGGATTGATCGATAGGGTCGGACCAAGGCCCACTCTGATCGAGCGTGACGACAATATCCCCCTCTTTGCTGAGTTGCGGCGAGAGCGTGATCGCGCTCACGCTGTTTTGACTTCGGCCCCATCACTTGAATGTCGCGAGGCGGCCCATGTCTGACCTCGCCGCCTTTCAGGATCAGTTTTCCGAGGCTCTCCACCATAGCGGCGATTTGACCGGAAACGGAGACGCCAAAACTCTGCGGATTGGTCTCAGCGTTCATCGCAATACGGTCTACAAGGCATTGATCGACGCGCTTCGCGCCAACTACCCGACCGTCGAACGGCTCGCGGGCGACGAGTGGTTCAAGGCCAGCGCTTATGCGTTTTTGGCGGAGAACCATCCCGAAGAGGCTTCTTTGAGCGCATTTGGCGTGACCTATCCGGACTTCCTGGCCACGCTCCCCGCTGCCGCGGAATTGCCCTATCTGCCCGGAGTCGCCCGCCTGGACCGGTTCTGGACCGAGGCGCATATCGCGGCGGATGCGGATGTTCTGTCGCCGGCGGCGCTGGCCGGCATTCCTTCCGACTCTCTGTTCGATTTAAAGTTTCGCTTGCACCCCAGCGCGCGGCTTCGATGGTTCGCGCAACCCTCGCCTTCGATCTGGCGGCTGAACAGGCCGCCGTCGCCGGTGCCGGCGCCAGATCGACTCGATGTCGATTGGGTCGCCGAAGGCGCCCTGGTCGCCAGACCGCGCGGCGAGGTGGTCATGCTGATGCTCGACGCTGCGAGTTTCGCCTTCCTCGGAAAATGCCTTGCCGGCGCGACTCTCGGCCAAGCCGCGACCAGGGCTCTCGAGATCGATTCCGCAGCTGACCTAAAGACCCGGATCGCTCAATTCATCACTTTCGGCGCGTTCATGCCGATTGCCGTTCCTGGCTCGAATCAAAGGGAAGACCACGAATGACCTCCATCGCCGATTGGCTGAGAAAACCGTTTGCGACCGTCGCCGACCTCGCCGAGACATTGACGCCGGACTGGCTTCCGCCATTCATCGCTCGCCTCGGTATCGCCGCGGTCTTCTTTCAATCCGGACGCACAAAAGTGGAGGGCCTGCTAACCATCACGCCCAGCGCATATCAGCTCTTTGAAGAGGAATACAAACTTCCTCTACTGTCGCCGCATGTCGCCGCACATCTGGCGACTTACGCTGAGCATCTGTTTCCGATCCTGCTGGCGCTGGGCCTATTCACGCGCTTGTCCGCCGCCGCGTTGCTCGTTATGACGTTGATCATCGAAATCTTCGTCTATCCCGACGCTTGGCCAACTCATTTGAGTTGGGCTGGTCTGCTGTTGCCGTTGTTCGCGCGGGGCGGCGGCGCGCTGTCAATCGACCGTCTCCTGAACATCAGGTAATTTACGCAATTCCGACAATGCTCGTCAGGAGGTGCTCTGATCGCATCATCGGCCGTACAGCATTAACGGTCTTTGATGGAGCGTCACCGCCGTCGACGTGTCAGGCGGCTTTTCATTGAGCCGCCTGACACGTCGACTCGTGAGGTCGTTTCAGGTGTTTGCAGCGAGGATTCTCTTGTTTCGACTTTAATCATCCGCAGCCGAGCAGACACGAACGGTTTGCAATATGATCGAATGTTCGAAACGGCTCCAGACATGTCGCACCGGATCGCAAGCAGCGCTTGCGGCTGATTGCCTTTCGCTTGCAGAATCTATCTGATGCTCGCGCCCTGGCGCGAGCACGCATTGATTCCTTCGAGCGAATGCTCACGAGAACGTTATCTTTTAAATTTTCACTCTGCGAGAGAGCGGGCTTTGTAACGTTGATCCTCACTAAAGCGAAGAATGTTTCGTAAGCACTTTTCCAGGGCTCACAATCTGCTCGTCATGCGAGCGAATTCCCGAGGAGATCAACATGAAAGTCAACATCGTTTCCGGTACGACCCTCGCGGCTGCGGCGATCGCGCTCGCACTGAGCGGCATGGCCGTTGCGCCCGCTTCCGCTAAGAAGGCGGCGAAGAGCGTTCAATGCGTGGGAATCAACTCCTGCAAAGGCACGAGCGCCTGCAAAACTGCCAGCAACGGATGCAAGGGCCAAAATACCTGCAAGGGCCATGGATGGCTGCCGGCGCGATCGGCGGCGGCATGCGAGGCGAAGGGCGGTACCGTCGGCTAATCGGCCTCGAGGACAGGCGGGTGGCGTCATTCGCCTGTCCTCCGAAAACGACAGAGGGAGGAGTCATCCATGGATAAACCTTCATCGCTGGGATTTGGCCTTGGTCTGCGGCCAGTTTACTACCAGGAAATCCTCGAGAAGAAACCGAGGGTCGACTGGTTCGAGGTGATTTCAGAGAATTACATGACCCCTGGCGGCCGGCCACTCGCGATTCTCGAGCGCATTCGCGCGGATTATCCCATCGTCATGCACGGTGTGTCCTTGTCGCTGGCCTCGACCGATCCGCTCGATCTCGGATATTTACGCGCTCTAAAGCGCCTTGCTGACCGCGTAACCGGGGCAAATTCCCGGGCGACGGGGGGAGTCAAAGTCTTGAAAGTGTGATTCAAGCTTTGAATGACACTGCCGCCGCGTGATTCGTTGGAACGCTTGACGCACGCCGATCTGATCGGCGTGGTTCGCGATTTGATTGGCGAAGTGACGCGGATACGGGCGGAGAATGAGAAGCTCGGCGGGGCGTTGGCGAAGCTTCGGGGCGAGTATCAGGCGGTGAAGGATGAGCTTGCGCGGTTGAAGCATTTGCCGCCGCGTCCGCCGATCAAGCCTTCCGGCATGGATAAATCAACGCAGGCCAAAGGATCGGAGGCTGGCGACGACAAGGGCGGGCGCTCATCGCGCCGGCGCGGCAGCCAACTCGACAAACTGAAGATTGGCGCCACCGTCGTTGTGAAGGCCAATCCGCCAGCGGGGTCACGGAACAAGGGTTTTGAGGACATCGTTGTCCAGGACTTGAGCCTCAACCCGCAGGTGACGCGATATCGCCGCGAACGTTGGGAAACCCCGGACGGCAAGACGATCATCGCCGCTCTCGATCCCGGATTTCTCGGCGGCTATGGCCCAAATCTGCATCGTCTGGTGTTGACGCTTCACTTCTCCGGGCAAGTCACTTGCGAGCGGATCGTCGCGCTTCTCAATGGCATGGGCGTGGTGATTTCGAAACGGCAGGTGGTGCGCTTGCTGACGGCCAAACTGGAAACGTTTCGCGCCGAGGATGAAGCCGTATTGAAAGCCGGTCTTTGCGGCGCCTATGTCACGGTCGACGACACGGGCGCGCGCCATGCCGGCAAGAACGGCTACACCACGCAAATCGGTTCCTACAACTTCACGACGTTTCGCACCGGCCCCTCCAAATCGCGCTTGGCGTTTCTGTCGCGGCTGTGCGGCGGCGCATCGCTCTATGTGATCAACGACGCCGCGCTTGCC
>Ga0181526_10004905_pt1 | contig 10239 bp, 10 predicted proteins | sample PEATcosm2014_Bin_35_FD_119750 | JGI IMG/M metagenome (GOLD analysis project Ga0181526, IMG submission 119750) | Peatland microbial communities from MTU Mesocosm Facility, Houghton, MI, USA - PEATcosm2014_Bin06_30_metaG | ecosystem: Environmental > Terrestrial > Soil > Wetlands > Peat | place...
CACCGCGTGGATGGCCGGGACAAGCCCGGCCATGACGGCGTTGGGTTCTGGGGTTTTCCTCAGTGAGTCGCTGTCAGCGAGGTCTGGTATTACTCGCCGGCCGCGCTCGGCGCGCGCGGCTACAGCAAGGCGCCGCAAATTTGGAACGGTTTGACCCGGGGCTACAAGAGCTTGGAGGGTTCGAGGCCCGGCGCGGCGGACGCTCCAGCCTTGGCGAACTCCGGCTTCAGCGCGCGATAGAGGCTGACGAAGCGCGGGCGACCGCGCGCGAACGCCTCGACGAGCGCCGGCTCGGGCGCCGCGACGTCGGCGATCTCGGGCGGCTTGCAGACCTCTTCGGGCGCCTCGCCCGTAGCCGCGAGCCGCGCCAGGCGGGCGGCGCCGAAAGCGGGGCCCGATTCGCCGGCGCGATAGCGCACGATTTCGCGATTGAGCGCCGCGGCGATCATGCGCGTCCACAGCGCGCTCCTGGCGCCGCCGCCGATCAGGCCGATGCGGCCGAAGGAGTCGCCGGCGGCCTCGAGGCAGTCGCGCGCGTCGGCGAGCGTTAACGCGACGCCCTCCATCACGGCGCGCGTGACATCGGCGCGTGCGGCGCCTTCGCCGAGGCCGTAGAGGACGCCGCGCGCGTGCGGATCGTCGTGCGGGGTGCGCTCGCCCGAGAGATAGGGCAGGAAAATCGTCTCGCCGGGCCCGCGATAGCCGCTCGCCGCCTCGGCTTCGAGTTCGGCGACTTCGCGCCCGAGCAGGCGCGCGGCGAAGGCCAGCGCCCCGGCGCCGTTGAGCATCGCCGCCATGCGGTACCAGCGCTTCGGCAGCGCGTGGGCGAAACCGTGCACCAGCTTTTCCGGCGCGGCGCGATAGCGGTCGGAGGCGACGATGAGCTGGGCAGCGGTGCCGAGCGAAATGAAGGCGTCGCCGGGGCGGACGGCGCCGATCCCGATCGCGCCGACCGCCGCGTCGCCGCCGCCCGCCGCAACGACGACGTCGCGCGGCAGCGCGTGCTCGTCGGCGACGCCGCGCGCGAGAGGTCCGACCGCGTCCGAGCCCTCGCTCAACGCGGGAACCCGAGCCGGATCGACGCCGCTCGCCGCGAGCGCGTCGGGCGACCAGCGCCGCTCGGCTTCATCGAGCCACCACGTGCCGGCGGCGTCGCTCATGTCGGTGCGCTTTTCGCCGGTCAGGCAGAGACGCAGATAGTCCTTGGGCAGCAGCACGCAGGCGATGCGCGCGAACGTCCGCGGCTCGTGTCGGGCGAGCCACATCAGCTTCGGCGCGGTGAAGCCCGCCATCGGCTTGACGCCGACGACCCCGGCCAGACGCGGATGCTTGCGCCAAAGCTCGTCGGCCTCGGCGAAGGCGCGCGCGTCGTTGTGCAGCATCGCCGGCCGCAGCGGGCGGTCGTCAGGGCCGAGCAGCACCGCGCTGTGCATCTGGCCGGAAAAGCCGACCGCGCGCAACGCCTTCATCGCCGCCGGCGCGCTTCGCTGGAGATCGCCGATCGCGGCGAGCATCGCCGCGCGCCAGACTTCAGGGTCCTGCTCCGACCACAGGGGATGCGGATGGTCCGGCCGATAGGCGCGCGAAGCCGAGGCGAGGACCGTCTCGTCGGCGTCGACCAGCACGGCCTTCAACGCCGAAGTGCCGCAATCGATGCCGAGCGTCACCATCGCGCCAATGTCGCGGAAAAGTCACGCCGCGACAAGCGCGGGCGGGGCGCGCCCGCCTATTCGCGCCAGCGTCCTGCCTGCAAGGCGCTGATCGCCCATGCCGGCGGGGTTTCCTCGGGCAGGCCGTCGTCGGCCGCCGCGGCGCGCAGGCCGTGATCGAGAATATAGCGCAGCCCCGACAGGATGGGTTGATCGGCGCCGCGCGTGACCTCGTCGACCCCCTGCCGTTCGCCGACGTCGGCCTTCATCGCGAAGGCGTGAACCAGCCGGGCCGCCAACACGCCGCTCGGCAGATCGCGGCGCAGGGCGTCGGCGGCGAACTTCTGGGCGAACTCGCCGCCGATCGAAGCCACGGCGGCGCGCGCGACATGCGCGTTGGAACAGGTGCGCACGATCTCACGCCAGGTCGTCATGGGCTCCTCCTGTCGCTCCTTCGTTCTTAGACGAACGTCTAACCAGCGATCGCGTCGAAGATATGGCGGCCGCGGAGAGGAGCGGCGGCGAAAAAAACGCGGCGCCGTGGAGGCGCCGCGTCGGGTCTGCCGGATCGAAGCGAGGCGCTCGCCTCGCTTCGGCCGCCTTTCTATTTCGCCAGCGCCTTGTCGGTCACGGCGGTGGTGTAGGCGCCGGTCGGCTCCTTGGAAATGACCGGGTCGGAGCCGCCGGTGAGCAGCGTCTTGACCGTTCGCTCGTAGTCGGCCTTGTCGAGCCGGCCGTCCGAACCTTCGGTCAGCTTGTTGATTTCGCCGAGCATCTGCGCCTGGTGATGTTCGGTCTGGGCGCCGGTCGAATCGTTATCGAGCACGATCTTCACCGCCTCGTCGGCATGGGCGCGCGCGTAGGTCCAACCCTTCATCGAGGCTTTGACGAAACGCGCCATCTTGTCGAGGAAGGCGGCATCCTTGAGCTTGTCCTCCATCGCGTAGAGGCCGTCTTCGAGCGTGGCGACGCCCTGGTCCTCGTATTTGAACACGACGAGCTGCGCGGGCTTGTAGCCGGCGTCGATGACCTGCCAATATTCATTGTAGGTCATCGTCGAGATGCAATCGGCTTGCTTCTGCAGCAGCGGGTCGACGTTGAAGCCCTGCTTGAGCACTTTGACGCCGCCGGGCGAGCCGTCGGTCTTCAAGCCGAGCTTGCTCATCCAGTTGAGGAACGGATACTCGTTGCCGTAGAACCAGACGCCGAGCGTGCGACCCTTGAGATCGGCCGGGGTCTTGATGCCGGTGTCGGCGCGGCAAGTCAGCTCCAGGCCGGAGTGCTTGAAGGGCTGGGCGATATTGACCATCGCGGCGCCCTTCTCGCGCGCCGCCAGCGCCGCCGGCATCCAGTCGACCACCACGTCGGCGCCGCCGCCGGCGAGCACCTGCTCGGGCGCGACGTCGGGCCCGCCGGGCTTGATCGTCACGTCGAGCCCCTCGTCCTTGTAGAAGCCCTTGTCCTTGGCGACGTAAAAGCCGGCGAACTGCGCCTGGGTGACCCATTTGAGCTGTAGCGTCACCTTGTCGGCCGCTTGCGCGGCCCCCGCGGCGAGCATCGCCGCCGCGCTCGCCAATGCGAATACACACTTATTCATCGAACCACCTCCACTGCTGCATGAACTCATCAACGCCTCGCGAACGGCCGGCAACCCCGGCGCCCGCCCGCCGAGCCGAGCCGCTCAATTCTTCCTCGCGCGATAGGATGCGTGCCAGAACGTCGCGCGGCGCTCGATCAGCGCGACGATAGCATAGAACGACGAGCCCGCGACCGCCGCCACGACGATCGTCGCCCAGACCATGTCGATGCTCAAATGGCCGACCTCGGTGCTGATGCGAAAGCCCATGCCGACCGTCGGCGTGCCGAAGAACTCGGCGACGATGGCGCCGATCATCGCCAGCGTGGTGTTGATCTTGAGCGCGTTGAAGACGAACGGCGCGGCGGCGGGCAGGCGCAGCTTGCGCAGCGTCTGGGAATAGTCGGCCGCGTAGGTCATCATCAGATCGTGCTCCATCGCGCCGGCGCTGGAGAGGCCGACCGTCGCGTTCACCAGCATCGGAAAGAACGTCATCACCACCACCACCGCCGCCTTCGACTGCCAGTCGAAACCGAACCACATCACCATGATCGGGGCAATGCCGACGATCGGCAGCGCCGAAACGAGATTGCCGAGCGGCAGCAAGCCGCGCTGCAGGAACGGCGAGCGGTCGATCAGGACCGCCACCGCCAGCCCCGACGCCGAGCCCAGGCCGTAGCCCGCCAGAACCCCTTGAATGGTCTGCACGAAATCGGCGGCCAGCGTCGGAATGGAGGTGACGAGCCGCAGCACGATCGCCGACGGCGCGGGAAGGATGATCGACGGCACGCCGATGAGGCGCACGCCCGCCTCCCACAAGGCGAGGACGGCGAGCCCGAACGCCAGCGGCGGGGCGAGATCGGCGGCGCGCGCGTTCATGGCGTCAACGCCATGCGGCGCAGCGTGATCCGCGACGCCAGCCCGATGAGGCCGACGAGCGCCGCCGAAAGCGCGGCCGCGGTGAGCAGCGCCGCCCAGATCTGCACCGTCTGGCCATAGTAGGAGCCCGCCAGCAGCCGCGCGCCCAGACCGCCGTCCTCGCTCTTGGTCACCTCCGCCACCACCGCCCCGACCAGGGCCGCCGCCACGCCGATCTTCATGCTGGCGAAAAAGAACGGCGCGCTCGCCGGCGCCCGCAGCTTGGCGAATGTCTGCGCCGAGGTCGCCGAATAGGTGCGCATCAGGTCGAGCTGCAGCGGGTCGGGCGAGCGCAGGCCTTTGACCATGCCGACGGTGACGGGGAAAAACGACAGATAGGCGGCGATCACCGCCTTGGGCGCGATCCCCGTGACGTCGAACTGATTGAGAATCACCACGATCATCGGCGCCAGCGCGATGATCGGCACGGTCTGCGAGGCGACGATCCACGGCATCATCGACCGCTCGAGGCTGCGCATGGAAATGACGAGGATCGCGAGGCCGATCCCTAGGCTGGCCCCGAAGAAGAAACCGATCACCGTCTCCTGCAAGGTGATCCAGGCGTGATAGACCAGGCCGCGCTTCGAGGTCGGCGCGGTTTCGATCACCAGTTTAAAGAGTTCGGCGACGATCTGATGCGGCGCGGGGAGCTTCGGCCGATCCATGGCGAGCGAAGCGCCGATGAGATCGGCGGTCGAATAATCGGTCTCGCCCGCGTTGGCGAAGGCGTCGCGCTGCAACGGCGCGTTCATCAGCGCCGCGGCGACGTACCAGAACGCGAGCAGCGCGACGACGACGATCGCGACGGGCAGCGCCGATTTCATGGATCGGCCCTTGCTCGATCGCGCAACGCCTGACGCATCCGCGAGGCCGGCGGCCAATCCCCCCGCCCCTCGCCCGGCTTCTCCCCGCTGAGCGCGGGGAGAGGAGCGCGCGGCGCCTTTCTTCCCCTCTCCCCGTTTACGGGGAGAGGCAGGGTGAGGGGCCGGGCGACTAGCCGCTCCCCCAAATGACGCTCACTCGTCATAGGAATGTCCCTCGCGCAAGCCGCGCCGCACGCGGTTGGCGAATTCGATGAATTGCGGGGTCTCGCGAATTTCCAGCGCGCGGTCGCGCGGAAAGTTGGTCTCGATGATGTCGTGGATGCGCCCGGGGCGCGGCGACATCACGACGATGCGGCTGGAAAGAAACACCGCCTCGGGGATGGAATGGGTGACGAACAGCACGGTCTTGCCGGTCTTCTCCCACAGGCCGAGCAATTGCTGGTTGAGCATGTCGCGCACGATTTCGTCGAGCGCGCCGAACGGCTCGTCCATCAGCAACAGATCGGGATCGAAGGACAGCGCCCTGGCGATCGAGGCGCGCTGCTGCATGCCGCCCGACAATTGCCACGGGAATTTGTTGCCGAAGCCGGCGAGGTTGACGAGTTCGAGGCCCTTGGCGACGCGCGCGTCGCGCTCGGCCTTGCTATAACCCATGATCTCCAGCGGCAGCGCGATATTGCGCGCCACGCTGCGCCAGGGATAGAGCGCCGGCGCCTGGAACACGTAGCCATAGGCGCGCTTCACCCGCGCCTCGCTCGGGCTCATGCCGTTGACGCGAATGACGCCGCTGGTCGGGCTCTCCAGATCGGCGACCGCGCGCAGCAGCGTCGTTTTGCCGCAGCCCGACGGGCCGATGAACGAGACGAATTCGCCGCGCGCGATGGTCAGACTGACGCCGCTCAGCGCCTGCACCGGCCCGTCGCGCGTTTCGAACCGCAGCGACAGGCCGGCGATGTCGATCACGGCGTTCGCTTCGAGCGCCGTCGGCGCGCGGGTGAGCGGCTCCAACATCTCAGCGCGCGACCCCCTCGGCGGCGGTGTATTTCTTGAAGGCGGCGAGCGCGCGCGCGTCGGCGGGGAACGGTTCGCGCCTGACGAACCGGCCTCGTCCGAGCTCGGCCTGGACCTTGCCGTCGCGGAAGACGACCTCGCCGCGCGACAAGGTGAAGCGAGGCAGGCCCTTCACCTCGAATCCCTCGAAGACGTTGTAGTCGATCACCGAAGCCTGCGTCTTGGCGGAAATCGTCTTGTTGGCCTTGGGATCCCAGACGACGACGTCGGCCTCCGCGCCGGGCATGATCGCGCCCTTGCGCGGATAGAGATTGAGGATGCGGGCGATATTGGTCGAGGTCACCGCGACGAATTCGTTCGGGGTCAGGCGGCCGGTTTCGACGCCATAGGTCCACAGGACCGACATGCGGTCCTCGAGGCCGCCGGTGCCGTTGGGGATCTTGGTGAAGTCGCCGAGGCCCATTTCCTTCTGCTTGGTGGTGAACGAGCAATGGTCGGTGGCCACTACCTGCAGCGAGCCGGCGCGCAGGCCGTTCCACAGGTCGTCCTGGTTTATCTTGTCGCGGAACGGCGGCGACATCACCCGCCGCGCGGCGTGCCGCCAGTCCTTGTTGTAGTACTCGCTCTCGTCGAGCACGAGATGCTGGATCAGCGGCTCGCCGTAGACCCGCTTGCCGAGCGCGCGCGCGCGGCGGATCGCCTCGTGCGCCGGGATGCTCGAGGTGTGCACGATATAGAGCGGAACGCCGGCCTGGTCGGCGAGCATGATCGCGCGATTGGCCGCCTCGCCCTCGACCTCCGGCGGACGCGACAGCGCGTGCCCTTCCGGCCCGGTGATGCCCTTGGCCATATAGTATTTCTGCAACGCGAGGACGACGTCGCCGTTCTCGGCGTGGACGAGCGGCATGGCGCCGAGTTCGGCGCAGCGCACGAACGAGGCGAACATCTCCTCGTCGTTGACCATCAGCGCGCCCTTATAGGCCATGAAATGCTTGAACGTCGTCACGCCGGCCTGGACGACCTTGGCCATGTCCTCGCGCACCTGGTCGGACCAGTAGGTGACGCACATGTGGTAGGAATAGTCGGCGATCGCGTTCTTCGAGCGCGCCTCCCAGTCGTGGAAGGCGTCCATCAGCGGCTGGCCGCGGCCGGGAATGCAGAAGTCGACGACCAGGGTGGTGCCGCCCGACAGCGCCGCCGTGGTGCCGCTTTCGTAATTGTCGGCCGAATTGGTGCCCATGAAGGGCATGTCGAGATGGGTGTGCGGATCGATGCCGCCGGGCATGATGAAGCAGCCCGAGGCGTCGAGTTCGCTCTTGCCCTTCAGGCCTTCGCCGATCGCCGCGATCTTCTCGCCTTCGACGAGAACGTCGGCCTTGTAGCTGCGATCGGCCGCGACGACCGTTCCGCCTCTGATGACGAGCGACATGATTGCGTCTCCTCTTTCGAATTGTTCGTTCCGGCGCTTGCGGCTCGTCCGCGATGAAGAGCCCCGGCCGTCGTTGCGAGGAGCGAAGCGACGAAGCAATCCAGCGGTTGCGGCCTGCATCGAGACTGGATTGCTTCGCCCCGCGCGCAATGACGGCGTGAAGGCCCCCTGCTCCCTCCGTCCGCCTAGCCCACGATTTCCGCCTTCTCCAACACGGCGTGCATCAACACGTTGGCGCCCGCCGTCGACCATTCCTGCTTGATGTCCTCACTCTCGTTGTGGCTGACGCCGTCCACGCATGGGGTGAAGACCATCGAAGTCGGCGCGACGCGGGCGATGTAGCAAGCGTCGTGCCCGGCGCCCGAAACGATGTCGCGATGCGAATAGCCGAAACGATCGGCGGCGCGGCGCACCGCTCCGACGCATTCCTCGTCGAAGGCGACGGGTGGGTAATAGAAGACCTGCTTGAGCTCGTAGGTCAGGCCAATCTTCTGCGCGATCGCCTTGACGCCCTCGTGCAGCGCCGCATTCATTTCGCTCAGGACGGCGTCGGCCGGGTGGCGGAATTCGCAGGTCATGAACGCTTCGCCGGGAATGACGTTGCGCGAATTCGGATAGGGGTTGAGCATGCCGACGGTGGAAACCGCGAGCGGCGCCTTGGCGAGGCCGATCGCGTTGACGAGCTCGACGATGCGCGCGGCGCCGAGCAGCGCGTCCTTGCGGCGCGGCATCGGCGTAGAGCCGGCGTGGCTCTCGAAGCCGGTCAGCCGGATTTCGTACCAGCGCTGGCCCTGGCCATGGGTGACGACGCCGACGTCGATCGATTCGTCCTCGAGGATCGGCCCCTGCTCGATATGCAGTTCGAAGAAGGCGTGGATCGGCCGCCCGCCGACCGGCTCCGCGCCCTTGAAGCCGATGCGCTCGAGCTCGTCGCCGAGCGTCTTGTTCTCGGCGTCGAGACGCGCGTAGGCGAATTCCTTGGTGAAGACGCCAGCGAACACGCCGGAGGAAACCATCGCCGGCGCGAAGCGCGAGCCCTCCTCGTTGGTCCAGTTGGCGATCTCGATCGGGCGCCGCGTCCTGATCTTGAGGTCGTTGAGCGAGCGCACCACCTCGAGCGCGCCGAGCACGCCGAGCACGCCGTCGAACTTGCCGCCGGTCGGCTGGGTGTCGAGGTGGCTGCCCATCATCACCGGCGCCAGGCCGTCCTCGACGCCGGGACGGCGCGCGAACATGTTGCCCATTTCGTCGACCTTGACCGCGCAGCCTTCCCGTTCGCACCAGCCGCGGAACAATTCGCGCCCCTGCTTGTCGAGGTCGGTGAGGGTGAGGCGCTTGCAGCCGCCTTTCGGCGTCCCGCCGATCTTGGCCATTTCCATCAGCGCGTCCCACAGCCGCTGGCCGTTGACGCGCACGTTCGACAGGTCGGACATCCCCCGCTCCGCATTGACGGCGGGCCAACGCTATTATGAATTTGACCAAATGGTCAAATGCCGTAATTCTGCGCGCGGGCGCCCAGGATTCGGGCGCCGATCGAGGCGTCGATGGACAAGCCGATCGCCAAGCCGAGCATACGCGAGGAGAACGAGCGCGCGATCCTCGCCGCGGCCGAAGCCGCGTTCGCCGAGCAGGGTTTCGGCGGCGCGACAATGGCGGGAATCGCGGCGCGCGCCGGGGTCCCCAAGCCCAATGTCCACTATTACTTCCCCACCAAGGAACGGCTGTACCGCGCGGTGGTCGAGCGCGTGCTGATCGCCTGGCTCGAGGCCGCTTCCTCCTTCGACACCAGCGACGATCCGGCCGAGGCGCTGACCTCCTATATCGGCGCGAAAATGGACCTCGCGCGCACCATGCCGCTCGGCTCGCGCATCTGGGCGAGCGAAATCATGCGCGGCGCGCCGGTGATCCAGGATTTTCTCGACACCACGCTGACGCAATGGGTGCGCTCGCGCGAGCGCGCGGTGAAGAAATGGATCGCCGCGGGCAAGCTGAGGCCGATCGAGCCGAAATTCCTCTTCTACATGATCTGGGCGACGACCCAGCAATACGCCAACGCGGCGCACGAGATCGCCACGCTGGAAGAAGGCCCGCTCGACGACCAGGCGTTCGAGCGGGCGAAGCGGCAGGTCACGGAGACGATTCTGAGCGGCGTGGTGGCGAGGTAGGGGGCGCGGGCGCGGCTCTCGATGACGGCGTCGGCTCCGTTCAATCGAAGCGCGCTCTATTCGGGTTCGGTCGTGCGAAAGTAAGGCTCGACGGCGCCGGTCAGCTTGATCGTCAAGAGATTGCCCTTGCGGTCGCGCGTCTTGCCGATCGGCGCGCGGATCCAGTTTTCGCCGACGCAATATTCCTCGACGTCGTCGCGCTCCCGGCCCTTGAAGCGAACGCCGACGCCGCGCGCCAGCGCGGCCTCATCGTAATAGGGGCTCGTCGGATCGACGCTGAGACGGTCGGGCGGCCGGTCGGTCATGGCGAACGATCCCGCTCCGGCGCGCCGACCGCGCGCTCAGCCGGCGAGCGCCTTGACGCGTTTGGCGAGGCGCGAGATCTTCCGCGACGCGGTGTTCTTGTGCAGGATGCCCTTCTGGGCGGCGCGGGCGATCAACGGCTCGGCGCCGCGCAGCGCATCGGCGGCGGCGCCCGCGTCCTTGGCCGCGATCGCCTCTTCGACCTTGCGCACGTAGGTGCGCATCTGGCTGCGCCGCGACTTGTTGACCGCGGTGCGGCGGGCGATCTTGCGGACGGCCTTCTGGGCCGACTTGGTGTTGGCCATGAACTCGCTTCCCTCGCTGCGAGCGCGCCCGAGGACCCGCGCGCGTTCGCTGAAATGAA
>Ga0181526_10004908_pt1 | contig 10234 bp, 13 predicted proteins | sample PEATcosm2014_Bin_35_FD_119750 | JGI IMG/M metagenome (GOLD analysis project Ga0181526, IMG submission 119750) | Peatland microbial communities from MTU Mesocosm Facility, Houghton, MI, USA - PEATcosm2014_Bin06_30_metaG | ecosystem: Environmental > Terrestrial > Soil > Wetlands > Peat | place...
CAGTCCATCGGGGAGCCCGGCACCCAGCTCACCATGCGCACGTTCCACATCGGCGGCGTCGCCTCGGGCGGTTTCAAGACGCCCGAGATCCGCGTCAAGTCGGCCGGCGAGGTCAAGTACCGCGGGCTGCGCCTCGTGCAGGCTGCCGAGGGCGGCAACATCGTGCTCAACAAGACCGGCTCCATCCAGATACTCGATCCGGAGGGCAAGGAGCTCGAGAGCTACAACATCGTTGTCGGCTCTTTCCTGCACGTCGGCGACGGCAAGAAGATCGCCAAGGGCGAAGTCCTGGCCGTCTGGGACCCGTACAACATCCCGGTCCTCTCCGAGAAGGGCGGCTCGATCGTCTTCAAGGACATGATCCCCGGGGTCACCGTCAAGCGCGAGCTCGACGAGTCCTCGGGCCGCATCGCCACCGTCGTCATCGAGCACAAGGAGGATCTCAACCCCCAGGTCGAGGTCCGCGACGCCAAGAACAAGGCCCAGGCCGCGTATTCGATTCCGGTAGGTGCGCAAATAGCCGTCAACGAGGGGGATACGATCGCCCCGGGCGCATTGCTTGCCAAGACCCCGCGCCAGGCCTCCAAGACGAAGGACATCACGGGCGGCCTTCCCAGGGTCGCCGAGCTTTTCGAGGCCCGCCGGCCGAAGGAGGCCGCCGAGATGGCCCGCATCGACGGCATCGTCTCCTTCGAGGGGACGATCCGCGGCAAGCGAAAGCTTGTCGTCAAGAACGAGGAGACCCAGCAGGAGGAGGAGCACCTCATTGCCGCCGGCAAGCACATCATCGTGCAGCCGGGCGACGTCGTCCACAAGGGCCAGCACCTGACCGAGGGAGCCGCAGACCCGCATGAGATCCTCGAGATACTCGGGCCGGCGGCGCTCTACGAGTTCCTGATAGGCCAGGTCCAGGAGGTCTACCGCCTCCAGGGCGTGACCATCAACGACAAGCACATCGAGATCATCATCCGCCAGATGCTGCGCAAGATCCGGATCACCGACCCGGGCGACAGCGAGTATTTCTGGGGGGAGCAGGTCGACCGCGCGGCATTCCTATTCGACAACCATCGGATCGAGGAGGCGGGCGGCAAGCCCGCCGAGGCCGAGCCGATCCTCCTCGGGATCACCAAGGCCTCTCTCGAGACGGAGAGCTTCATCTCCGCCGCCTCCTTCCAGGAGACGACCCGCGTCCTCACCGACGCCTCGACGCTCGGCAAGGTGGACTTGCTCAAGGGCTTCAAGGAGAACGTGATCATGGGCCACCTCATACCGGCGGGCACGGGCCTGCCGCAGTACAGGCACCTGAAGATCAGCCTTCCCTTCGGCACCGAGCTGGTCGACGAGTCAAAGGCGGCCGAGGCCAGCGCGGGCTGATCCCCTGGGCTGGCGCGGCCGCGGCAACATTGCACTTGCAAGCGGGTGCGGGGGTGCCACGTTTTTACTTCCTCCCGCCAAAAATCGCATGTCGAGCACCGCTCCGTGCGGTTTTGACGCCCGGCCCTCAAGGCCGGGCGTTTTTTCTTGTGTTTGCAGGGCGCAAACGGGATTTTGGCACCCCTTTTCCTCAGTCCATATGCGCGGCCGGTTCAGCCGGTGTGCGCCTCTTCTCGCGGGCCGCGCCCGAAACGCGGATTTCGCGATCTAAGATGTCTTTTCGCCAAAAAGTTCTTGCCGACGTTTTGGCCCAGCGTAGTTTTAACCTCTTTTCCCGATTCATCACCCATCAATCTTAACCGTCTCGTATGCCGACCATTAACCAGCTCGTTCGCATGGGCCGCAGGAAGGTGCGCATAAAGTCGAAATCACCGGCTTTAGAGGGCAACCCGTTCCGCCGCGGCGTGTGCGTTCAGGTGATGACGCGCACGCCCAAGAAGCCGAACTCGGCCATCCGGAAGGTCGCGAAGGTCAGGCTCACGAACGGCAACGAGGTCATCTCGTACATCCCCGACGAGGGCCACAATCTCCAGGAGCACTCCATCGTCCTGGTCCGCGGCGGCCGCGTGAAGGACCTGCCCGGGGTCCGCTACCACATTGTGCGCGGCGCTCTGGACGCTACGGGCGTCGAGAAGCGCCGGCGCAGCCGGTCCAAGTACGGCGTCAAGCGCCCGAAGGAAGCCAAGAAATGACCGCGGGGGAAACCTAGACCATGTCACGCCGCCACAGAGCCGAGAAGCGAAACGTCATCCCCGACATCCGGTACAAGAGCCCGCTTGTCGCCCACCTGGTGAACGTCATCATGAAGAGCGGCAAGAAGAACCTTGCCCAGCGCATCGTGTACGGCGCCTTCGAGAAGGTATCCGAGAAGCTGGAGAAGGGCGACCCGGTGGACCTACTGCTCGGCGCGCTCGAGAACGCTCGCCCGAGGCTCGAGGTCAAGAGCCGCCGGGTGGGCGGAGCCACCTACCAGGTGCCGATCGAGATCTCATTTGAGCGCCAGGAGAGCCTCGCGATCCGCTGGATCGTCGACGCGGCCGGCTCCCGCAAGGGCGTGACGATGCGCGACGCCCTCGCGGCCGAGCTCATCGACGCCTACAACAACACGGGATCGGTGGTTAAGAAGAAGGAAGACACCCACAAGATGGCCCAGGCGAACCGCGCCTTCGCCCATCTGCGCTGGTAGCAAAGTAAGGGTTACAATGTCCGCCGTGGCCTCACCTTCCATTTCCGTCGTCACCGACAAGGCGCACATCTCGCCGCGGAACTCGCCCGACCGGCCGTTCCCTCTCGAGTGGACCCGCAACATCGGCATCGCCGCGCACATCGACGCCGGCAAGACGACCACGACCGAGCGGATCCTCTTCTACTCCGGCGCCGTCCACAAGATGGGAGAGGTTCACGACGGGACCACCGTGACCGACTGGATGGAGCAGGAGCGTGAGCGCGGGATCACGATCACCGCCGCGGCCATCTCCTGCGCGTGGAACGCCTCCTGCGGCCCCTGGAAGGGGATCAAGCAGCGTATCAATATCATTGATACACCAGGGCACGTCGACTTCACGGCGGAGGTGGAGCGCTCGCTGCGCGTCCTCGACGGGGCGATCGCGGTCTTCGACGCCGTCGCCGGCGTCCAGCCCCAGTCCGAGACCGTCTGGCGGCAGGCCAACAAGTACAACGTGCCGAGGCTCGTGTTCCTGAACAAGATGGACCGCGTCGGGGCGGACTTCCACCGCTCGGTCGACGACGTCCGCATGAAGCTCAAGGCCAACGCGCACGCCCTCTTCCTTCCGGTGGGGGCCGAGGAGAGCTTCAGGGGCATGATCGACCTGGTCCAGATGATCGCCTACTTCTTCGACGACACGAAGGACCCGCTGGGCCTGACCCCGATCACGGCGCCGATCCCGGCGGACATGCTCTCGGAGGCGAAGGTGTACCGCGACAAGCTGATCGAGGCCGTTTCGGACTTTGATGACGACCTCGCGGAAAAGTACCTCGAGGGCAAGGAGATCGAGGTCAACCAGCTGATGCTCGCCATCCGCAAGGCGACGGTGTCCCTCAAGTTTTTCGGCGTCATCCCGGGCTCGGCCCTGAAGAACAAGGGCGTGCAGCGGGTCCTCGACTGCGTGGTCAACTACCTGCCGAGCCCGATCGACGTCCCGCCCATGACGGGCCACGACGACGATGGCGGCACGGTCGAGGCGGTCGTCGACGACAAGAGCAAGGTCGCGGGCCTCGTCTTCAAGCTTTGGACCGACCCGTACTTCGGTAAGCTCGTCTTCTACCGCGTCTACACGGGCAAGGTGACCAAGGGCATGATGCTCTACAACCCGCGCACGCGCCGCAGCGAGCGCGTGTCCCGGCTCGGCCTCATGCGCGCCATCGACCGCGAGGACATAGACGTCGCGTACTCCGGCGACATCTGCGCCCTCGTGGGGGTCAAGGACATCATCACGGGCGACACGCTCTGCGACGAGGATTTCGACATCCGCCTCGAGCCGCCGTCCTTCCCGGAGCCGGTCATCTCGATGTCCATCGAGCCCAATTCAAAGGCGGACCAGGAGAAGATGGGTACCGCGATCCAGCGCCTTGTCGCCGAGGACCCGACCCTCCGCGTCAAGACCGACACTGACACGGGCCAGGTGATCCTCTCCGGCATGGGAGAACTCCACCTGGAGATCATCCTCGACCGCATGAAGCGCGAGTTCAAGGTCGAGGCAACCTCGGGCAAGCCCCAGATCGCCTACCGCGAGACCGTCAAGGGCTCCGCCGACGGCGAGGGGAAGTTCATCCGCCAGTCGGGCGGAAAGGGCCAGTACGGCCACGTCCTCATCAAGCTCGAGCCGAACGAGAAGGGCAAGGGCATCGAGGTCATCAACGAGACCGTGGGCGGGAGCATCCCGAAGGAATTCATCAAGCCCTCGATCGACGGCATCATGGAGGCCACGAACAACGGCGTCGTCGCCGGCCACCCGGTCGTGGACGTCATCGTTCGCATAGTCGACGGCTCCTTCCACGCGGTCGACTCCTCGGAGCTCGCGTTCAAGATGGCCGGCATCTTCGCGTTCAAGGACGCGATGAAGAAGGCCACCCCCATACTCCTCGAGCCGATCATGAGCGTCGAGGTGACGACGCCCGACGAATACCAGGGCGACCTGATCGGCGACGTCCTGCGCCGGCGCGGCGTTATCCTGGGGCAGGAGAACAAGGCCGGCGCCTGCATCATCGCCGCGACCGTTCCCCTGGAGACCCTCTTCGGCTACGTGACCGACATCCGCTCCCTCTCCAAGGGGCGGGCCAGCGCCTCGGTCACGCCGTCGCACTTCGAGCAGGTTCCCAACTCGCTCCTGCAGAAGATCATCGATGAGACGGGCAAGGGCCCGGCGCGCAGCTAACCCCGTTCTTTTTACGCCATGAAAGGCCAACGCATTCGCATCAAACTCCAGGGCTTCGACTACCGGGTCATCGACCAGTCGGCCCAGGACATCGTCGAGACTGCGAAGCGCTCGGGCGCGCGCGTCTCCGGCCCCATCCCGCTGCCCACCCGCATCGAGAAGCTTTCGGTCAACCGTTCGCCGCACGTCGACAAGAAGTCGATGGAGCAGTTCGAGACGCGCACGCACAAGCGCCTCATCGACATCATCGAGCCCACCGCCCAGACGGTGGACGAACTCAAGAAGCTCAACCTGCCCTCGGGCGTCGACATCACCATCAACGTCTAAAGTCCACAGTTAGCAGTTGCCCGCGTGCCCTGATGGGGCACCTCCGGGCCCCTCTAATGTAGGTCAAAACGGAACCCATCCACCTACCGCTTAGCCCATGATCTCCTCACTTCTCGGCAAAAAAATCGGCATGACCCAGGTCTACGACGCTCAAAACGTCCTGATCCCGGTCACCGTCGTTGAAGCGGGCCCCTGCGCCGTGGTCCAGGTGAAGACCGTGGAGTCCGACGGCTACAACGCCGTCCAGATCGGCTTCTCCAGCAAGAAGGCCAAGAATTCGAGCAAGGCGGAGCTCGCCCACGCGAAGAAGGCCGGCGTCGAGAACGCCCCCCGCGTTCTCTCCGAGGTCCGCCTGCCCGCCTCCCCGGCGCTGAAGGTCGGGGATGTCGTCACCGTATCCGCCTTCCAGGAGGGCCAGCTGGTCGACGTCATAGGTATCACAAAGGGCAAGGGCTTCCAGGGCGTCGTGAAGCGCTTCCGCGTCGGCGGCGGGCCGGCGGCCCACGGCTCCATGTTCCACCGCCGGATCGGGTCCATCGGCATGCGCCAGACCCCCGGGCGCACGTGGAAGAACCAGTCCATGCCCGGGCACATGGGCAGCGAGCGCCGCACGGTCCAGAACCTGCGCGTCGTCAAGGTGATCGCCGACAGGAACCTCATACTGGTCAAGGGCGCCATCCCCGGGGCGAACGGGGACGACGTCCTCGTCCGCCTCGCGATCAAGGGCCAGCAGACGAAGGCCTGAACACCGGAGAAAATTTGAGAGCCATGAAATTCACCGTCTTCAGCCCTGATGGCACAACGAGCCGCGAGCAGGAGTTCGCGGGCCTTCCCACGTTCGAGGGGGACAAGGGCCTGCAGGCCGTCAAGGAGGTCATCGTCGCCATCAACGCCAACAACCGCCTCGGCACCCACTCGACCAAGACGCGCGCGGAGGTCAGCGGCGGCGGGAAGAAGCCCTGGCGCCAGAAGGGCACGGGCCGCGCCCGCGCCGGCTCCAGCCGCTCGCCCCTCTGGTCGGGCGGCGGCGTCGTCTTCGGGCCGAAGCCGCGCGACTATGACAAGAAGGTCAACGGGAAGGTGAGGGCGCTCGCCTTCAGCCGCGCTCTCTTCGACCGCGCCACCGCCGGCGAGATCGCCGTGATCGAGAACTTCGGGTCCGCGGTGTCCAAGACGAAGGTTGTCGACAAGGTCGTCGGGCTGATCGCGCCCAAGGGCAAGATCCTGCTGGTCGACGCGCCCTTCGCGCCGGCGACCCGCCTGGCCGCACGCAACATCGGGCGCGTCTCGCTCCAGGAGGCGGCCAAGCTCAACACCCTCGATCTCGCGCAATACAGCAGGATCATCGTCAGCACCAAGGCCCTCGAGGCAATCATCGCCCGGGTTGGGGGGGAGAGGAACTGATGAACGCGGACAAGGTACTCAAGGGGATGCTCCTCACGGAGAAGGCCGGCAAGCAGTCCTCCGGCCTCGGCCAGTACACCTTCGAGGTCTTCAAGGGCGCCGACAAGCGCGCGATCGCGGCGGCCGTCGAGTCGACGTTCAAGGTCACCGTCCGCCGGGTGAACACCATGAACTACCGCGGCAAGAACAAGAAGAGCCGCACGGGCCAGCCAAGCACGACCTCCGACTACAAGAAGGCGATCGTGACGCTCAAGACCGGCGACAAGATCGAGCTCCTCTAGGTCGCCCCGGCAAACCAACACACCCGCCATGCCCATCAAGCATTTCCGCCCACTGACGCCCTCCCAGAGGTTCACCTCACTCAACAAGCCCGTGGGCCTCTCGAAGAAGCGCCCCCTGCGCGCGCTCACCGAGACCAAGAACAGGTCGGGCGGGCGCAACGTGTACGGGCGCGTCACATCGCGCCGCATCGGCGGCGGCCACAAGCAGCTTTACCGCATCATCGACTTCAAGCGGGACATCCTGGACATACCCGCGAGGGTCGAGGCGATCGAGTACGACCCGAACCGCACCGCCCACATTGCGCTCCTCCACTACACGAACGGCGTGAAGCGGTACATCCCGGCGCCGGAGGGGCTCAAGGTCGGCGACAAGATCGTCGCCTCGAACGCGGCGGCCACGAACGACTTCACGGTCGGCAACAGCTTCCCCCTGTCCACCATCCCGCCCTCGACGCGCCTGCACTGCATCGAGATGGTCCCGGGCAAGGGCGCCCAGATGGGGCGCTCCGCGGGAACCAGCATCGAGCTGATCGGCGTCGAGCACGGCAACGCCCACCTCAAGATGCCGTCCGGCGAGATCCGGATGGTGAACGCAAAGTGCCGCGCAACGATCGGCGTCGTCGGCAACGGCGACCAGGCCAACCGGTCGCTCGGCAAGGCCGGACGCGCCCGCTGGCTGGGGCGCCGCCCGGTGACCCGCGGCGTGGCAATGAACCCGGTCGACCACCCGAACGGTGGGGGGCAGGGCAAGTCCAAGGGCGGCGGCGGCCGCCAGCAGATCGTCTCCCCGTGGGGCCAGCTCGCCAAGGGCTTCCCGACGCGCCGGCGCACCCGGGTATCGGACAGCTTCATCCTGGTCCGCCACAACGGCCGCCCTCCGCGCGGCAGCAAGAAGTAACCCCCGCCGAACCGAACCATGGCACGCTCCATCAAGAAAGGCTTTTTCGTTGATTACCACCTGCTCGAGAAGATCGAGAAGGCGGTCAAGTCCGGCGCGCGCAAGCCGATCCAGACCTGGTCCCGGCGCTCGACTATCACGCCGGACTTCATCGGGCACACGTTCAACGTCCACAACGGCAAGCTCTTCATGGCCGTCTACGTCACGGAGAACATGGTCGGCCACAAGCTGGGCGAGTTTGCTCCCACGCGCGTGTTCAAGGCGCACGGCGGGATGACCCGCAAGGAAATCTAAGGAAACCCGCACCATGGAAGTCTTTGCCCTCACCCGAAACGCCCGCATGTCGCCCAAGAAGGTGCGCGAGGTCGCGCGCACCATCCAGGGCCGCATGGCGACCGATGCCGTCGAATACCTGGCGCTGATCCCGCGCAAGTCGGCGCGCCTGATCAACAAGACGCTCAAGAGCGCGATCGCGAACGCCGAGAACAACAACAACCTCGCCGCCGACTCGCTGACCGTGAAGAGCGCCGTCGTCGAGAACGGCCCCGTCCTGAAGCGCTTCAAGGCCGGCGCGAAGGGCAGCGCGATGCCGCGCCGCAAGAAGATGTCGCACATCCGCATCGTCCTTTCGGACGGAAACCCAAACCAAGCCTAATCCATGGGACAGAAAACAAATCCTATCGGCTTCCGCCTCGCAGTCCGCCGCGACTGGCAGTCCCGCTGGTTCGCGAGCAAGAAGGAGTTCCCCAAGCTCCTCCTCGAGGACCAGCTGATACGCTCGACGCTCATGGAAAAGCTCAAGCAGGCCTCGGTGCCGCGCATATTCATCGAGCGGGCGTCCAGCCGCGTCCGGGTGAAGATCTATACCGCGCGCCCCGGCATCGTGATCGGCCGCAAGGGCCAGGAGGTCGAGAACATCAAGGCGCAGCTCATGAAGCTCACGGGCAAGGAGATCCTCCTGGACATCCAGGAGGTCAAGAAGCCCGAGATCGAGGCGCAGCTTGTCGCGGAGAACGTCGCCCTCCAGCTTGAGCGCCGGATCACCTTCCGCCGCGCCATGAAGAAGGCGGTCGAGATGGCCATGGCCCTCGGGGCCGAGGGGATCAAGATCCAGTGCTCGGGCCGCCTGGGAGGCGCCGACATCGCGCGCCGCGAGTGGCAGCGCAAGGGCCGGGTTCCGCTGCACACGCTGCGCGAGAACATCGACTACGGATTCTCCGAGGCCCTCACCGTCTACGGCAAGATCGGCGTCAAGTGCTGGATCTGCAAGAAGGAGGCCGACGCAGCCTAAGGGCCCGCGTTCGCCGGAAACCACCCAACTAGAAGACACGAACCCATGGCCCTCGCCCCCGCACGCACCAAGTACCGCAAGTCCCAGAAGGGCTCCCGCGCCGGCAACGCCAAGCGCGGCAACACGCTTGCGTTCGGCGAATTCGGGCTGCAGTCCCTCACCCGGGGGCCCATGACCGGCCAGCAGATAGAGGCCGCGCGCGTGACGATCTCCCGGCACCTCAAGCGCAAGGGAAAGCTCTGGATCCGCGTGTTCCCGCACAAGCCCGTGACGAAGAAGCCCGCCGAGGTGCGGATGGGGCAGGGCAAGGGCCCGGTCGAATTCTACGTGGCCGTCATCAAGCCCGGCGCCGTCCTCTTCGAGCTATCGGGCATCCCCGCGCGGGTCGCCAAGGAGGCCTTCCGCCTCGCCGACGCGAAGCTCCCGTTCCACTGCCGCTTCATCGTGCGCGAGGGCACCGTAGTCTGACGCACCACCCGAGGGCCACACCATGACATCCAAGGAAATCCGCGACCTCACAGCGGTCGAGATCACCACCAAGATCCGCGAGACCCGCGAATCGCTCCTCCAGGTGCGCCTGCGCAAGCAGACCGGCCAGGTGGAGAAGACCCACGAGCTGCGCTCCCTCCGCAAGGACGTCGCGCGCCTCGAAACCATCCTGCGCCAGAAGGCCAAGCAGGCCCCCGTCGCCGCCTAGTGCCCGTACGGCACCGAAGCAAACGCCTCTTTAAGCCATGTCCACCGCCTCAGACACACGCAACACGCGCAAGACCATTGTGGGCTTTGTCACCAGCCGCACGGGCAACAAGTCCGTGAAGGTCACGATCCCCTACAAGACGCCGCACCCGCTCTACCACAAGGTCATCAACCGCAAGACGGTCGTGCACGTGCACGACGAGAAGAACGAGGCCAAGCTCGGCGACAAGGTCGAGATCATGGAGACGCGCCCCATAAGCCGGCTGAAGCGCTGGAGGGTCGTCTCGGTCGTCCACAGCGCGGTCGTCGCGACCGCGCAGGCGATCACCGAGGCGGACGTCGCCGCGGCCGTTCCGACAAAGACCACGCGCGCCGGTGCGGCCGCTGCAGAGACCAAGGCATGATTCCAGCCCCCGAAGCCCACACAACCCTCTAGCCCAGCCCCCGCCATGATCCAACTCCGTTCCATCCTTGAGGTCGCCGACAACACCGGCGCCCGCAAGGCAGC
>Ga0181526_10004910_pt1 | contig 10231 bp, 6 predicted proteins | sample PEATcosm2014_Bin_35_FD_119750 | JGI IMG/M metagenome (GOLD analysis project Ga0181526, IMG submission 119750) | Peatland microbial communities from MTU Mesocosm Facility, Houghton, MI, USA - PEATcosm2014_Bin06_30_metaG | ecosystem: Environmental > Terrestrial > Soil > Wetlands > Peat | place...
CGTTAGCCATCGCGTTTATTCTGGCTGTGGCGCTGCCAGCGGCGCAGGCACAGACGTACACCGTGCTTCACGCCTTCATGGCCACAGACGGCGCCCTTCCCTACGCGACCCCAGCCATGGACGAGGGAGGCAATCTCTACGGAACCACCTATAATCGGACGGGCTACGACTGGGGGACCGTCTGGAAAGTGGCGTTCCACAGCTCCGGCTGGACTTTCTCCACGCTGTTTGACTTTCCGGGTGGCTATGCCAGCTATCCGTATGGCGGAGTGATCTTCGGTCCCGACGGTGCTCTCTACGGAGCAACCGAGGGATCATTCGGAAAGGGAGTGGTTTATCGGCTCACGCCTCCACCCACTTTCTGCCGGAGCGTCTCGTGCTTCTGGTTCTACGGCGGACTCTATCAGTATGCGGGCAGTGGCGACGGCGCTCACATGGAGGGTGATGTCGTCTTCGACGCTGCCGGAAACATGTATGCCACCAGTTACGCCGGAGGCTTGTATGACGGGGGCACCGTGTTCAAGCTCACACCCGGCAGCGGCGGCTGGACCAAAACGGTGATACACGATTTTGGCAACGGCAATGATGGCAAGTTTCCCTTCTCTGGCCTCGTCTTTGATAAATACGGGAACCTCTACGGGACTACCACAGGCGGTGGCAATTCCAGCTGCGGTTCGCCTTATTACAGCTGCGGCACGGTGTACCAGTTGACGCTCTCCGGCGATACTTGGATGGAGAGTGTCATTTACGACTTCCATGGACAGGCGGACGGCAGCGTGCCTTACGCTCCGCTGATTATTGACGACGGCGGCAATTTATACGGCAGCGCATCCGCCCAAGGTCCCACTAATGGCGGAACGGTATTCGAACTCAGCCCATTCGCGGGTGGATGGACGTTCAATTTGCTCTACGCCTTCGACTACTCCGGATATAACCCATGGCCCGGCCCGCGCGGCAACCTGGTGATGGATCCTGCGGGCACTCTCTACGGCCTCACCAGCGCAGATGGAGCCAACAATAGCGGCACCATCTTCAAGTTGGCCCCGTCCGGCGGGAGGTACGCATATAGCACTCTGTACACCTTTTGCAGCCAAACCAACTGTAGCGATGGAGGCGGCCCAGTGGGCGGCCTGGCGCGCGATACCGACGACAATTTCTATGGCACGACAAGCGGCGGTGGCAACACCGGTCCTAGTTGCGGCAATGAAGGCTGCGGCGTCGTCTTCAAGTTCACTCCGTGACAGTTCGTTCAGGGAGAATATCCCACCCTGCGCCGGGCGTTTTTTCGTAGTGATGCAACGGCACTACCAAAGCCGCTTTCCGCTTGACTTACGGAATCGCGAAATTCACAATACCCGCGGAAGCGCGTTTCTTGTCCGCGGCAGTATCGAGCGGGGCGCAGGCTGCCGGGATGAAAAGGCCAGCCCGACAACGCTCCCAATGTTCACTCGAAACCGGAAAAAGAGTGTAAGAGTTTCGATGAGCGTCGGGCTGCTGGAGTCTTTCATCCTGGATTAGCGCATCCGAAATGTGCCGGAGGGCCGCTCTCCCCACTGGCACGGTCCTGCTGTCGAACTCGGCGCGTCGATACGATCTATGACGCGGCTGCAGTCCTTACCTTCCCGAAAGAAAAATCCTGCGACAGCGTTGGATGTGAGAGCTCTGCTCACGAAAGGCGGCAAAGATGGGCGAGTTCTACGATTTAGTAAGGGTCTATCGATTTTCCGGGAGGGCGAGCCGGCCGATGCCGTGTTCTATATCCAACAAGGACGCGTCAAGATCAGCATGGTATCGGCACAAGGAAGGGAAGCTATCCTGGCGCTGGCGGGGAACGGAGACTTCATAGGCGAAAGGGCTCTCGCCCCAAGCTACATTTCGCGGGGGACTACGGCGACCGCAATTACGGATTGTGTGTTGCTGCGTATCGAAGTGCAGAAGATTTGGCGGCTCTTGAGGAAAGAGCCGGACTTCCTGCGTCTGTTTGTGACTTCCCTGCTCCACTGGAACAGCCAACTTCAGGAATCACTGGCAGACCAACTGTTCAACCAAAGCGAGAAGCGCCTGGCTAAGGTCCTGCTCTCACTCGCCGGCCTGAAGAACAAGCAAACCCCTGGTGCGCCCGTACCCAGAGTGACTCATCAAACCTTGGCCGAGATGGTTGGCACGACCCGGCCGCGTATAAAGCCTGTTCATGAGCCGCTTCAAGAAGCTAGGGATGATTACATACGATAAGAAAGAATTGTACGTCCACAATACCCTTCTGGATTTTGTTCGTGGTGGATGAGGGATGCGGCTTAAGCCCTGAGGAAACTCGAATTCAGCAAACCCATATAATCCGAGTTCCCTCGGCGGCTAAAGCCGGAGGGTTCGACGGCTTTAACGGCGTGCCTAAAGGCACGCCCCTTCACATTCGACGGCTTTAACGGCGCGCCTGAAGGGCCGCACCTTCACAATAAGTGTCGGAACAACTACAACAGACTCAAAGCGGGTTGGATGTGAATTCGCCGCTCTTGAAGCTGTCGCGCAGTGCCTCTTCAGCGGTGTACTGGATCACGCGCGGATAGTCCGGGCCGAGGAATTGCTGCAAGCGGGTGGTGTCCATGGTGTAGGAGCCGATCAGGTACGGCAAAGCATCCGGCGGAATTGACGAGATCCCAAATTTCCACAAGAAGCGCAGGACACTGCGGAAGGCGGCGCGCGTGGGAACTCGTTTGATCGTAGCCTGGGCAATTTCCGCGCAGCGCTGCACGGTGAGCGGCTCGCCGCGTCCAGCCACATTCATGATGCTGATGGGCGGGTCGCTTTCAGGGCGAGATAGCAGAACCACCAGCAGCCGAGCCATGTCGTCGACGTGGAGAAACTGCAAACGCTTGTCCAGATACTTAGAGCCGCGAGGAAGCATGAGCGGCAGACGCCGTCCCTCGGCGCGCATGCGCGCAGCGCGCTTGCTGGCGCCTAGCGGCGTGCCGCGCAGCGCTCCCACCATATAGTTCTGCATGCTGGCGCCAGTGAAGATGTGCGGGCGCAGGAGATAGCAGCGGCAATCGCCCAGGCTTTCGGCGCGATAACGGACCACTTCATCGCTCTCGCGCTTATGAATGGCGTATGCCAAGGTGTGAGCGCGAAGGGGAGCGTCTTCTTTCACCGGACCAGCCGTCTCCGGTCCGTAGGCCGCGACGCTGCTGGGAAAGATAAATCGCTGAATGTTGCCACCGGTACGGTTCACGACGCTCACCGCTTCCATCACACGCGCGGTGCCGGCAACATTGATTTGCCACATGCGTTCCACGTCCAGAACGCCAGTGCGCTGCGGATCCAGAACGAATGCCAGGTGAACCACGGACTGGGCATCGCTGGCACGGAACAGCTCGATGAGTTGGCGGCAGCTGGCCTCGCGGCCCAGGTCCATTTGTTCGAATTGGATGAGCGAGGAGCTCTCGGGTGGGCGCATGTCAACGCCCACCACGCGAAAGTCCGAGAGCAAAGGAAGCAGCCTGGTCCCCAGATTTCCCGAGATGCCCGTAATCAGGACAGTCCGGTTTGGCGCCATGACTACTTCGGCGACGGTGCAGAGTTGTCAGCCGGAGGAGTTCCTCCGGAGGCAGGCGGCGGAGGCGGTGCACCCGCGCCAGGACCAGGACCAGCACCGGGCGGCATGGGCGGCCCGCCTGGTCCCCGCATCGGACCTCCCGGCCTCATCATATTGCGCGGCGCCGGCGGCGGAACATCAGGTCCGAAGTAGGCATCGTTCAGTGTGACCGTGACGGCATTCTGCACCTGCTGGATCTTATCTTTGAACATTTGCTGCTGCAGAGTTTGCGAGATAGTGGACTTCACCTCGCTGAGGGGAACCTGGCGGACTGACAGCACTTTGTAAATGTAAGACGCGGCCTGGTCGGAGTAGACCGGCGAGATTTCGGTGGCCTTCAATTCGAACACGCCGCTGTGGGCTTCCGGCAGCGTGCCCGGACGACGAGCACCGACGTTAATCTCGGGAGCGGCGGTGGTGACACCGTTATGTTCCATCACGTCTTTTTGCAGCTTGACCGGATCTCCGCCAGCCACCCACTGCGCCCGGATCGTCTCAGCGTAAGCGGTCCGTTCGGCCTCAGTTGGCTTCGGCTTATCTTTATCGGCGGCTCCCGGGTTGGCAGGGAGGATGATGCGCTGCAACGTCACTTCTTTGTACTTCTTGATGTTCTGGTCGTAATACTCCTGGATCTGCTGATCGGTGGGATGGGCGAATTCCTCGGTGTAATGGGAATTCAGCGTCTCGGCCAGGATCTGATTCATGGCGAAACGGTAGATCTCCTGGACCTTGGGGTCGTTTTGCAGCCCCAACTCGCGAGCCGCGTCCGCAAAGGTCAGCAGCTTGGCATACTGGGTGGCGAATCGACGTTTCACGTCGGGAGCCACGGGCCCCTTGTCGGCCGATTGCAGCGCGTTAGTGAGTTTCTCGAACTGCTCACGGGTAAGGCTGCTGATACAGCCGGCGGGCGGTGTGCTGCCGGCTTTCGCCTCGCAAGCGCCTTTCAGGGTCATTACGACCGTGTCCATGGGAACGTTGGTTGTCGCGGGCGCTGGGGCTGGTGCCGGATTGGAAGACAATTGGCCAGCGGGCGCTGCCGGAGGCGGTGCTTGTTGCGGGGACGGTTGTTGACCGTAGGTGGTGCAGGTGATGGCACACGAAAACGCAAGTGCCCACAGTGTGAAACGTGGCATGAAGTGGTGTTCCTCCAGAATAGTTACCGCCTGAGGCGGAGCAAGTGGATGCAGAAAATCGTACCACATTGTGACCAAAATACTGTAAACGCGGGCGAACGGCCCCCTGCCGCCGGTTGGCGGATTTCGAGCGGAAAGTGAATAATCGGAGCAGCTATGGACACTGCCGCCACCGCCAACATGCAGCGCGAGAAGAAGGCGGTTGCCCTGAACTCGATTCTGGCGGCGGTTGGGATCACCGTGATCAAGGTGATTGTCGGCATAGCCACAGGTAGTCTGGGCATTTTGTCGGAGGCGGCGCATTCCGGGCTCGACCTCGTGGCGGCAGGGGTCACCTACTTTTCGGTCCGCGTGTCCGACAAGCCCGCCGATGCTGATCATCAATACGGGCACGGCAAAGTCGAGAGCTTCTCAGCGTTTGTGGAAACCGGCTTGCTGCTGCTGACCTGCGTCTGGATTGTCTATGAAGCCTGCAAGCGCCTGTTCTTTCACTCCGTCGAGATCGAACCTACAATCTGGGCCTTCGTAGTGATGGGCGTCTCGATCGTGGTGGACACTTGGCGTTCACGGCGGCTGCGCCGCATCGCCGACCGGTACGACAGCCAGGCGCTGCATGCCGACGCGCTGCACTTCCGTACCGACATCTGGTCCAGCAGCGTAGTCATCGTGGGGCTGGCGCTCGTATTAGCGGGACGGCAGTTTTCAATGCCATGGCTGTCCAAGGCCGATCCGATTGCGGCCCTGTTCGTGGCCTGCATCGTGGTGTATGTGAGTTGGCGGCTGGCGCGCCAGACCATCGACGCCTTGCTGGACGCGGCGCCCGCCGGCATCCGCAGCCACATCATGCAAGAGGTCTATCGCGTCGACGGCGTGCTGGAAGTGGGGCGGGTACGCATTCGCCGCGCCGGCAGCCGGTATTTCGCCGATGTTTCCATCGCCATGTCACGCAGTGTAACGTTTCAGAAGTCGGAGCAGGTTTCCAACGAAGTCGCGACACGCATCCGGAAATTGCTGCCCGACGCCGACGTGGTGGTCAATACCGTGGCCCGCGCCAGCCGCCAGGAGAGCCTCTTCGACCGCATTCGCGCGGTGGCCACGCGCAATAACCTGAACGTCCACGACATCAGCGTGCAGGACATCGACGGCAGGCTGCATGTGGAGCAACATGTCGAGCTGGACGAACGGCTGAGCCTGAAGCAAGCCCACGATCGCGTGACCCGCCTGGAAAGCGAGATGAAGCAGGACGTGGGCGAGATCTCCGACATCCTGACCCACATCGAGAGCGAGCCTGCGACCATTGAGACCAGCGATGGCCTGCTGCGCGTACCGAACTTCGAAGAGCGGCTTCAAGCGGTGACGGAGAATTTTCTTCCCGAAGTCGTCGACATGCACGACCTGATGTTCAAGCGAGTAGGCGGGAGGCTGTATCTGTCGCTGCACATCACCATGCAGGACGACTTGCCGCTGTCGCGCGTGCACGACATCCAGACTGCGGTGGAAGGCCGCTTCCGCCAGGAAGTGCCGGAGCTATTCCGCGTGCTGATCCATCCCGAGCCGCAGACGGATAATCGGCGATAGTCGACGCGTGCGGCTTCGGAGCGTTGTCGCGGTTCCCAGCACTTCTCTCCTCTCGGCCGGGGGCACATCAGCCTCACTGAAGGGCCCCATGCCCACACACGGCACACGGATAAACGTGCGTCAAAATGGGCGTCAGCTCGAACACCGTCCCGTCGCCGTAAGTGCCGCCATAGCCGGTCGTGCTGTAGAGATTGCCTTCGGCATCGAAGATCAGGCTGCCGTCGGGCCCAACTCCGTCCGTGCCGTTGCCGAAGTCGTGCAACACCTGCTCCATCCAAGCCCCGCCCCCTGCGGGCGTCAACTCGAACACCGTCCCGTCGCCGTTAGTGCCGCCTCCGGTCGTGCCGTAGAGATTGCCGGCGGCGTCAATGATGAGGCCAGCCAAGGGCTGAGCTCCGTCCGTGCCGTTGCCGAAGCTATACAGCACCGCCTCCGTCCAGCGGCCGCCGCCAGTGGGCGTCAGCTCGAATACCGTCCCTCCGTCGTAAGTGCCGCCGAGGTAGGTCGTGCCGTAGAGATTGCCAGCGGCATCGAAGATCAGGACACCGAAGTGGGGGAACTCCCCGTCCGTGCCATAGTTGCCGAAGTTATGCAGCACCGTCTCCGTCCAGCCGCCGCTCCCATTGGGCGACAACTCGAACAACGTTCCAGCGCCGTAAGTGCCGCCGAGGTAGGTCGTGCCGTAGAGATTGCCGGTGGCATCGAAGATCAGGCCGGCCCAGGGATACATGCCGTCCGCGCAATTGGCCTCCGAGCAGAAGCTGTGTATCACCGTCTCCGCCCAGTTACCGCCTCCGATGGGCGTCAGCCCGAACACCGTCCCAGAGGAATAAGTGCCGCCATTTTGGGTGGTGCCGTAGAGATTGCCGGCGCCATCGAAGATTAGGCTCGCGGAAGGGTTAGCCCCATCCGTGCAATTGGTCTGCGAGCAGAAGTTGTAGAGTACCGTCTCCTCCCCCGAGGGCGTCAACTCGAACACCGTCCCGCAGTTGGGACCGGGGGCAGTGCAGAATGTAGCGCTGCCGGTGCCGCCCGCCCAGGTCGTGCCGTAGAGATTGCCGGCGGCATCGAGAATTAGGCTGGCGGAGGGAATCGCCCCGTCCGTGCAATTGGTCTGCGAGCAGAAGTTGTACAGCACCGTCTCCGTCCACCCTCCACTCCCGTTGGGCGTCAACTCGAACACCGTCCCGTAACCGTAGGCGCCGCCCCTGCCGGTTGTGCCGTAGAGATTGCCGGCGGCATCGAAGATCAGGCCGACGACGGGATTGGACCCGTCCGTGCCGCTGAAGTTGAGCAGCACTTTCTCCTTCCAGTTGGTAGCCGCCCAGGTGCTCGTCACCAACAGGGTCACAGCAAAGATCGCCAGGGCCCTCAATCCGATGGAAAATTTCTTGCCTCGCATGAGATGTCCTCCTTTACGCGGGAATGTCCGTGAACATGACGGTGGACCGCAGCCGCTAGACAGACCTTCGGATCATCGTTGCTGCTCGAGCACGTCTCTCTGCTCGGCTGAGGAGCGCACCGACCTCACTGACGGACGGCGTGACTGCACACCACACACGGATAAAGGGGCGACAACTCGAACACCGTCCCGTAGCCGTTAGCGCCGCCATACCAGGTTGTGCCATAGAGATTGCCGTCGGCATCGAAGATCAGACCAGCGTAGGGGCTAGCCCCGCTCGTACCGGGCCAGCCGAAGTTGTACAGCAACGAGTCCGTCCACCGACCGTAATAGATATACAACTCAAAAACCGTCCCAGCGTTGTCGCCGCCGCCCGCGAAAGTGGTGCCGTAGAAATCGCCGGCGCCGTCGGAGATCACTCCGGCTTGTGGATAATCTCCGTCCGGGTCCCCGGTGGGGCTGAAGTTATACAGCACCGTCTCCGTTCCTCCGGGCGTCACCTCGAACACGGTGCCGCAGCCATTCTGGCCGCATTGGCCGCTAGAGCCGCCGACCCGGGTTGTGCCGTAGACATTGCCGCCGCCATCGGTGATCACGCTGGCCACGGGATAGTACCCGTCCGTGCCGTTGTCGCTGAAGCTATGCAGCACCCTTTCCGATCCACCCGACAACACGAACACCGTCCCGCAGCCGATACCCTCACACGGGTACTCGCCACCATACTTGGTCGTGCCGTAGAGATTGCCATAGGCATCGAAGACCAGGCCGGCGTAGGGAACAGCTCCGTCGGGACCGTTGCCGAAGTAATGCACCACGTGCTGACTCCAGCCCCCACTCCCATTGGGTGACAACGCGAACACGGTTCCCCACTCGTCGCCGCCCTCGCTGGCCGTGCCGTAGAGATTGCCGCAGCAATCGAAGATCAGGCCGGCGACGGGGTTAGCACCATCCCCGCAAGAGGAGCCCTGCGGGCAGAAGCTGTATAGCGCCGTTCTCGTCCAGCCGCCACTTCCATTTGGCGTCAACTCGAACGCCGTCCCGCATCCGTGCGCCGAGTAAAACGAGCAGTCGGAACTGAAATTGCCGCCATATTGGGTGGTGCCGTAGAGGTTGCCGGCAGCATCCATGACCAGGCCGCCAACAGGATTAGACCCGTCCGTGCAGCCGATCTGGGAACAGAACTTGTACAGCACCTTCTCCGTCCAGCCTCCACTCCCGTTGGGCGTCAACTCGAACACCGTTCCGCATCCTACCTGCGAGCAGTAGCCAGTGAAATTGCCGCCGCCTGCGGTAGTCCCGTAGAGATTGCCGGCGGCATCGAAGATCAAGCCGGCTTCTGAATAACCCCCGTCCGTGCCGCTGAAGGTATGCAGCACCTTTTCGGTCCAGTCGGTAGCCCCACAGGTGCTCGTCACCAAGAGCGTCACGGCAAAGATCGCCAGGGCGCTCAATCCGATGGAAAGTCTCTTGCCTCGCATGAGATGTCCTCCTTTACGCGGGAACGTCCGTGAACATGAGGGTGGCCCGCAGCCGCTAACCTGCGCGACGCAGCCGTCCTCATACCTTGCGAACCTAGCAAGATCAGTGTCGGAGGAGAGCCAGGACAGATCAAGACAAGAACTAGAATTCTTCCTGTTTTCGTCCACCGCTTCCCGAAGTGGAACCGAGGGCGATAGTGCCTGATTAAAGGAGGTTTCACTGTTGGTATAGAGGAATGGGTGGAGCACGTCTTTCAGGCGTGCAGTAGCGAGTCGAGTTTTGGATCGCGCTTTAGCGCCTGAGGTAAGGGTTTCCGTCACCTCAGCGGCAAAAGCCGGGTTCTTACGATGCCTTTTTCTGCACGCCTGAACAGCCTGCCGAAAACCTCGAGAGCAGATCCCTCGTCGGCCTTAAAGGCCTCCTCGTGATGACAAATCTAAGGGACTTGCAACGGTGCAGCACCCCCTGAAGGCGTGCTCCACCCGCTGCAGCCAAAAGCGCACAGCGAACGGCGAAAAGCGGCCTCTCACGCTTCCAGTGTGTAGCGGTTAGACGCGAGGCGATACAGTCTGCGCCAGACCAGTCGGTTCACGGTGACGACGATAAGCGACATCACGATGGTCGATCCCAGCAGCAGGGCGAAGTTGCCGGAGTCGGTGGCGCGCGAGATGGTCGCGCCCAGGCCGACGGTCGTGTAAGTCTGGTCCTTCAGGCGGAAGTACTCGGCGACGATGCTGGCGTTCCAAGCGCCGCCGGAAGCGGTGACCATTCCGGTGACGAGATAGGGAAAAATTCCCGGCAGGATGACTCTGCGCCAGCGCTGGCCGGTGGTGAACTTAAACACCGATGCAGCTTCCTTCAGGTCGGTCGGGATGGCCATTGCGCCGGCGATCACATTGAAGAGGATGTACCACTGCGTTCCCAGCAACAACAGCAGGATGGATCCCACGCCCAATCCGCCGCCGATGCGGATGAGAACCAGCAGCACAATGGGGAACAGCGCGGTGGCCGGAACCGAAGCTGCGATCTGCGCCAGCGGCTGCGCGATGC
>Ga0181526_10004912_pt1 | contig 10229 bp, 12 predicted proteins | sample PEATcosm2014_Bin_35_FD_119750 | JGI IMG/M metagenome (GOLD analysis project Ga0181526, IMG submission 119750) | Peatland microbial communities from MTU Mesocosm Facility, Houghton, MI, USA - PEATcosm2014_Bin06_30_metaG | ecosystem: Environmental > Terrestrial > Soil > Wetlands > Peat | place...
CGGGCGAGCCGTGCCTGAATCTCTGTGACCGGTTCGATGAGGACTTGGGCCTCTTTAAGGAGGTCATCAAAGCGACGGCTCGCGACCGGATCACGGCTGCCATCGATGACGACTGCGGCTTCGACAAAATTTACTGCCGAGAGGCGGCGCTGGGCAGCGCGCTCGATTGCGCGTGCGCAAATTGCGGCCTCCGGTTCGTCGCGAAGAATGGCCACGAGCGCTGACGTGTCGATGATCATCGGGGCAACCCGCGGTCGTCGTACAGCAAGTCACCATGGTCGGCGGATCGGTACGGCTCCTTGAGGCGCGCAGCACAATCTTTCCCGATCGTCAGCAAGCGATCGGCGAGACCCCCGTCTCGTTCTCGGCGTATCCGATCAAGGCGCTGACGAACCGCTTCCGTGACTGCCGCAGTCATGGTCTCGCCGGTGAGTCGCGCCAATTCCTCCACGAGCCGATGCGTTTCTTCGTTTTTGATGTTGAGGCCCATAAATATACCTATATACCAATTATATATAGAATTCTACCGTATGCTAGCTCCAATGCACAATTGCGCGAAAGCACGCCACCGGTGCGATTTCGCGAGGTATTGATTGACATATGCCATGGCATATGTCAAGCTATCAGGGATGAAAGAGCGGCACGTCAAGTTGTTCAAAAACGGACGCAACCAAGCTGTGCGAATTCCGCGCGAATTTGAGCTCCCCGGCGAGGACGCTGTCATTCGTCAAGACGGTCAGCGACTCATCATTGAACCGGCACCGCCCAAATCCCTGCTGGCCGTACTCACCGCACTGCCAACCCTCGATGAGCAGTTTCCGCCAATTCAAGACCGCGCCGCGGAGCCGGTGGAATTGTAGTGGTGCGGTTTCTACTCGACACCAACATTCTATCGGACCTGGTGCGCCATCCGCGCGGCCGGATTTTTGATCGCATAAAGGCAGTCGGGGAACAGAATATTTGTACCAGCGTCGTCGTAGCATCTGAATTGCGCTATGGGGCTGCCAAGAAAGCTTCTTCGCGTCTGACGATGCAGCTCGAAGCCGTTTTGGATGCCGTCGACGTGCTTGCACTCGAACAACCCGTCGATGCCGTGTACGGCGAGGTGCGAGCGCGGCTAGAGCGAGCCGGGCAGTCCATTGGCGGCAACGACTTGCTCATCGCCGCGCACGCCCTGACGCTGGGTCATACTATTGTGACCGATAACGAGCGCGAATTTTCTAGGGTCGTCGATCTTCGGATCGAAAATTGGCTGCGGTAAGTCTTCTGCCGATCGCGATTGGGAACGTGGCCAGTCTCGCCCGCGTCTCGCGACGATTGAGTAAGGCTCACTAGCCCTTTTTTTGTTGCCGCTTTCGCAGCCGGACCCCTGGGCCACCCCCGTTCTCGTCGATGAACTCTACGTCGGCCGATTCCAACGCCCTCCGAATGACGTCAAGTGTAGCGCGACGGGGCTGAGTTTCGCCCCCTTCCAATTGTCTCACTGTAACTATCCCCACGCCTGCCCGATCGGCGAGATCTTGCTGGCTCCAATCAAGGAGACCCCGCGCCGCCCTGCACTGTGCTGCTGTGACCATAGGGACTTATAGCGAATCGTCGGATTCCATCAATTGTGTCGAAAAGCGATTGACAAATGGATCATGTCTATAATAATCATTTATGTCGTTTAACGACATAGGAGTGACTTCGATGCAAGTCAGGAAAATTGACCGAAGCCGCCGCTCCTTCATCGGCGGTTCCGACGCCCGGATCATCATGGGCAGCGATGAGGTCGCCCTGGTGCGGCTGTGGCGGGAGAAGCGGGGTGAGGTCGAGCCGGAGGACCTTTCTGGGAACCTGATCGTCCAGCTTGGGACGGTCACCGAATACCTGAACCGGCGCTGGTACGAGCTCAATTCGGGGCAGGTGATTACCGACGTGCAGCGGCACGTCAAACACCCAGCGCTGAAGTGGATGGCGGCGACGCTCGATGGCCGGGTCGAGGCCAGTGGCGCGGTGTTCGAGGCCAAGTTCATGCTGCCGTGGTCGTTCTCGGAGGAGGCCGCCGCCGAGAAGTACATGCCGCAGCTTCAGCACAATATGTGGGTGGTGGCGGCCAAGTCGGCGGTGCTCTCGGTGATCACCGGGGGCGGCAAGTGGGTGGAGATCACCGCCCATGCCGACTCGCTCTATCAGCACCTGATCGTCACCGCGGAGCGAAAGTTCTGGCGCTGCGTCGAGAGCGGCGAGCCACCCCGGTTGTTCGGGATCGAGCCGCCCAAGCCGCGCATAGAGGCGATCCGTATCGTCGACATGAGCACCTCCAATGCCTGGGCGGAGTTCGCCGCGGTGTTCTCGCGGACCCGGTCGGCGCACCTCGAACATGAACAGGCCAAGGCAGAGCTGAAGGGGCTCATGCCGGAGGATGCCAAGGAGGCGATCGGGCATGGCATCCGCGCCAAGCGCTCGAAGTCGGGCGCGGTGAGCTTTGATCTCCTGGCCGTGGAGGGCGGCCGTGCATAGGTCCAGTCCATCCATCGCCAGCCTGGCCGCGGCCTTGGCCAAAGCGCAGGCCGAACTGGTCAATCCGGAAAAATCCCTAACAGCAACCATTCGCTCGGACGAAAGGGGCAGGACGGAGCAAACCTTCCGCTATGCCCCGCTATCGAGCGGCCTCGACATTGTGCGCAAGACGTTGGGCCAGCACGAGATCGCCACCGTGCAGACGACCGCGATCGATCAGGCCGCCGGCGTCGTCAACTTAACGACCGTGCTGGCCCATTCGTCGGGAGAGTGGATCGCCTCGGACTGGCCGGTCTGCGCCGTTGCCGACACGTCCACACCACGTCGAATGGGCGCTGCCCTCACTTACGCCCGCCGCTATGCACTGTTTACGCTCGTTGGCATCGCGGGCGAGGACGATGTTGACGCCCCTGACCTTATAACCCCGCGACAGCAATCATCAGAATCTGAGAGGCCTAAAGGAAACGGTACGCTCAATGGCGGCAAACTCCATGCGCCGCAGCCCGTGAATGGTCGCTCGACTGCAAACATTCGTTCGGTTCCGCGTGAGCCGGCGCTCGGCGCTGAAGCATCGGCGGAATTGCGCGATCGGCTTCTGCGCGAACTCAATGAGCTCGCATCTGGCGATGAGGCCGCGCTTTGGGCGCACCGGTCCTTACCAGAAAAAAACAGGTTGATCGCAGCCGATGCCGATCGTATCGAGCAAGCTTTCCAGGCGAGAATAACGTCTTTCGCTTCGCCGGTTGAGCCACAAACGTCAGGACAAACCGAGCAGGCAGCGAAGCCGCATAAGTCCAAACCCGTTCAATCAAAGAAAAGGCGATCACAACCAAAGGGTATCGACAAGAGTGCACTGCTCCTAGCCGAACCACGCCGCATCCGCGATCGTGATCATGTCAGATACGTGGCCAAGCAGCCGTGTCTGATCTGCGGCCGCAGCCCATCTGACCCGCATCATTTGCGCTTTACCCAATCCAGGGCGCTCGGTCGCAAGGTCAGCGATGAGTTCACCGTGCCCTTGTGCCGAGGGCACCATCGCGAGGTGCATCGCTGTGGCGATGAAGCCGCATGGTGGCAAAAAGCCGCGCTTGATCCGACCATCGCGGCACGCGCACTGTGGCTGAAAACGCGTCCGCTCTCGACCGGTCGTCCGCATCATTTAACTGCCTGATCCACTCGGCGGCGTTGTCGTTGGGCCGGCCTGCGCTTGCCTGGCGCTGGTTCGACCAATTTCGCGGCGACCTTGAAACGAATGCGCTGGATTTTCGGAACGAACTAGAATCTCGTTTAGGCAAAGCTGCGCCTGATCGCTGTTCTCCCCCTCGATTGGGAGGCCATATGAGATTCCTAGGCGCCGCGCTTGTATGTATCGCCGTCCTCTACGGAGTTGACGCGCTTTTCTTTGATGGCCAGTACGGACAGAGCATAGATAGTGCAATATCTGACATTTATCGGAATTGGTGAGTGTTGCATATGGAAATGAGAACGGAGCCACGCCACAAACGGCGCTTCGCCCTCATGACGGGGCTCGGACTTTGCGAAGCAGTCGAGCGGGAATTTCCCGAATGAGCAATATGCTCTTTGGACTTTTTTATCTTCCGGAGAAGCTGGTTTGGGCTTGTCAACAAAAACCCCCAGGCGTTTGGGCCCGCCTGAGGCTTTCTGCCTTAATATAAGGCCGATCCCGGCGCATTGGGGTGTCGGGAAAAACTCATCAGACGCGCAGAGCAAAAAGTTTGACACCGGTATGTACTGCCAGCTGGTTCTGGCTTAATGTCAACTATATGGTGGCCTGAAGGTGCCCGACAACAAGGGATGTTAAATGAACGTATGGCTTGGTGCGTTTATCGCGGTGGCACTTCTCCTGGCTGCCATAGCCGTACGGTCACGAGCAAGCGGTGGTACAATTTCTTGTCCGTTGTGCGGCCAGCCGGCGAGGCTTCATGACCAGTACGTGATGTGCGACTCGTGCCAACGCTGCGTCGGCCTCAGCATAGACAATAAAACTTATCCCTGACTGCCATTATTGAATGCTGACGCACGTAGGACGCATTCTGTATTGGTTGGGCTCGATTTTGGCCGCGGCTATTCTTCTTTCTGACCTCCTCCTCGTGGCATTCGATGACGAGCCGCACGCTCCATATTCTGGGTATATTCTGATCGCCTACGCATTTATCGCATGGCTGATCGGATGGATCTGCCGCTACGTGCTTTCTCGGCCGCCTGCGGACCCACTCTAAAGCCAATGTTGCAAATTCTCGAGCAGGCGCTTCGATAGAGTACTCGCGCGAGCTTCCCAAAGCAGACTGAACGGCTAGCCGCAATTTTTGCGGCCTTGGCTGTCATCCTCCAGGTCACCAGCTTTCTGTTCACGCCGCAAGCGTGTCGGGGGCCTGAGGCCCTAACTATTCACAAGCGGCAAACTTAAAAAAAGTTGCCAAGCAAGCCATAACAACAGTCCATTCCATGCGACCGTCAATAATACGACAAATCCCATAGTTGCACCGACCAGCCAGTCAGTCGCTTCTGTCGAAAGGTATTTATCTTTCGATGCGCCGTATTGGCCACTTAAAAGAGAGATCCTCATTACGCGTCGGTCCGTGGATATGATCGCGTACTCGGCGAATTCCCGCACGCTCTTCTATATCGATATGCTCTTTAATGCAGCCGTCGAATCTGAAATTTGAGCCATTAACCTTTCCGACGCAGTTTTCATCCGTTGTCTGAAGGCCTGAATATTTCACCTTTATATGTGTCATATAAATATGTAGAGGGATTGCTCGATCAGCGACGCCTACCGCGTAAACTCGCCCGAATACTTATTTCAATGAAACCGATCCGCAAGGCTGTCTTCCCTGTCGCAGGCCTCGGCACCAGATTTCTCCCAGCCACCAAGGCAATGCCGAAAGAAATGTTGCCGGTCGTTGACCGGCCGCTCATTCAATATGTCGTCGACGAAGCGCGCGAAGCCGGTATCGAGCATTTCATCTTTGTCACAGGGCGCAATAAGCACATCATCGAGGATCACTTCGACCGCCAAGTCGAACTGGAGGCTACGCTTCGCGGTCGCCAACGGCAGGAAGTCATAGATTTTTTGGCGCGAGAGCTGCCGCCTGCAGGCACGACAAGCTTTACCCGCCAGCAGGAGCCACTCGGTCTCGGCCACGCCGTATGGTGCGCGCGGGAACTGGTCGGTTCCGAACCATTCGCGCTGCTCCTGCCCGATATGCTGATCCAACATACTCCCGGCTGCCTGGCACAAATGATCGACGCGGCATGGCGGCTCGACGATGCTGCAAACGTCATCGCCGTCGAGGAGGCCCCACGCGACCACCTTCATATGTACGGTGTCGTTGGGATTGGTGCGCAATGGGACAAAGTCTTCTCAATCACTGAAATGGTGGAGAAACCGGCACCCGAGCAGGCGCCCTCGAATCTCATCGTCACCGGTCGCTACATTCTGCAGCCGGAGATATTTGACCTGTTGGCTAGCCAGAAACGCGGCGCGGGCGGAGAGATCCAGTTGACCGACGCGATGATCTCGCTTGGTAAGAGCCAGCCTTTCTACGGTTTGCAATTTGACGGCAGGAGCTTTGACTGCGGCTCGAAGGTCGGGTTTTTGACAGCGAATGTGGCTTACGCTCTTGCCCGCCACGATCTTGCGCCGGCGTTCCGCCAAGAGCTGCGAGAAATGCTTCAATCGACCCTACCGCAGCAGGAACCAAATCCGACGACATCTCCTTCCCAGACCAAGAGCAGTCACGCGGGCACGGCTAAGCACACGCCGCAGCTTTCGACGATCGTCTAGTGCACTGAATTAATTGCCGCTATCTTTAGGCTCTGGCAGTGCTATTTCAAAACTCGACCGAGATCGAGTCGACGGAGGTCCATTATGGGGAGCATATTTTCTGCCACTGCCGCGGGTGTTTTATCTGTCCAGATTCTTATTCTATCGACGGCTTCACCAGCGATTGCCATCAGCGCCGATCTCGCAAAAAAGTGTCGTGAGATGGCCATAAAATCGCATCCGCCGGCACCGGCAGGAACGACACCATATGCTCAAGCGCAACGAGACTTCTTTCGCAACTGCATTTCCAAGAGTGACGATGCAAAGGACAACGGCCCCCAGAAAGCTCCACCAGCCGGCCCATTATAAATACCGGCGTTGACGACAGAAAATCATTGCCAGCGCACTCTAGTCGATCAGGCTTAGATTCAAGATCCTAATTCGGAGTTTGCCGCTTCGGCTCGCCCCAAAATTGCCCTGGGTGCTCTACTTCCCACTCTTGATGGCTCTTGAATTCCGCCAATGCGTTTGAGACATCCTTGGCCCGGGCGACCGGGTCATTCGCTGTCGTCAGATCGTTAATCAGAACGTGCAGCCTTGATTGCTCCTTGGGACTCAAACCCCGGATCACCACGCCGTCACTTTGCACGTTCTGTGTTGTCAAATAAACGAGGTCCGCGTCGGTCAAGCCGACGGCGAATGCCGGAGTAATGATGAAAAAACTGGCGAACACTCCAGCACGAATTGAATATTTCAACACGATCCTCATGCTTCTAAACTGCGGCCAACCTGCCCATACGCAAATCTTGTATTTCCAGCGCCAACTGGATTGCAGTAATTCTGAGCTTGGTATTCTCCGCCTCGAGTTCACGCAGACACCGTAAGTCGATCCCCCGAAGGTCAAGGCCGTCGAACGCTGCAACGGCAGATTTTCGCGCAGCCGAAACTGAACTTCTCGGATTCAGGACTACCAAGCGTAACCGATTAGGCTTTTCTGTGCATGCAGCCGGGGGTTTTTGGTTGGTTCGCTTGGGCATGCATCGCTCCGTCCAGTGGTGAGAAAAAATACCCCTGCCTTCGAATGTCGGGGACTAAATGAGCAAGTACAAAAGCCAGGCCAGGCCAATATTCCAGCTCAGCGTCAGGACGAGACCCAAGGCGATTAACGCTGGCGGCCAGAAGTTGGCTAGCCTGCTTCTGATCGTTGCAACTCTGCGTGTTGCGGTCGGAGAAGCGTCCGTTGGCGGGAACGTAACTCCAAACTCGTGCGTGCGTTCCACGAAGGCGCTCATGACCTAGTCCGATCTCGCCGTGCGACTGCTACTCTCATCCGCTCCCACCCGGATTCGCCAACTACCGCACTGCAGCATTTTTAATGCCGCAATGCAATAGTTATGTAATTAACGCTTGCAAAACTTACATATGTGGGTTCCGCAGCGCACAACAAGGGGGACCTTGCTTAGTCTGGCGGCAGTTCATCGCCGATGGAGCCAATATGCTAGAGAAACATGTCGGCCATATTTCTGAGTAATCGGATCGGAGGATAAAGGCTGTGCCGTGCGTCACAGCCAAAAATGGGCCGTCCACACTGGCTCGCGGTAGCGGGTGAGGCGGACAGCCAATTCGACTAGCCGGTCGGGCGAAGGACACAAGCGTATGCAGTTGCCTTGGAGTTTTATGGGTTTCGGCATTCGGAATAAATCGGGCTATTTAAAGCGTCGGTTCGTTCAAGACAGTGCGCCGCATCGGTAATCGGGCCGTCGAGAGTGAAATCGTACGCGACATTTTTCAGGACCAAAGCATAACGGCCAGCCGGAAACACAAATTCCGCATGCTCTGGCCGGATAAGAATCATCTCGGGATTGTCGGGTACCGGCGCCACTCTCATTTGGTACGAATTGCCACGAACGACCCACGAATCATCGACCTTTGTAACTTTGGGCTTGCCCGCTGAATCGAAGGTTAGCGCCCGCATCACTTGCGCAACAATCCGCACTGCAACCCGGTCCGGTGCATCACTTGCAAGGTCCCGTCGATAGACAACAAATTCAAGCTGGCCGATCGGTAGATGAGCCCGACTGGGAGTCGAGATCGGGGCCGATATGGCTACCCGCTGGTCTGGGACCTTGATGGGTAGCAAATCAAGCTCGGTCAGTTGTCCATTACTGACGGCATAAATTCCATATGCGCTCGGCATGGGGATATTAGGCATGTTAGGTCGAGACGCGACCTTGGCTGGTGCTGCCAAGTTCTTCCCATCAGGCGAACCGGTCTGCTCGCCATTATTCACATTGGCCGTGGCGAGCCGATGTGATCCCAAGAGGGGGAGGGTGGATCGGCCGTCAATTGCAGCGAATATTGCTACTCCCACTACAACGGCGACGATCAGCTGAATGGACCACCAAAAATTGGATTGTAATTTTTCGTTTAGACGCGCGATCGTGCGACGATCATTAAGCTCAGAAGCTGTCGATAGCGAGTAGGTGTGCTCGATTTCGAACGTGGTTGAAGCTGGCAGCGGCGATAAGACTTGTGCATCGTAGCCACCCACCATCAAGGGTGGCGCTGAATTTGGGTGCGGAACGAGAGCAGACTGCGGCAACTGTTGTGATATTCCGTTGCTCAACGTCGGTTCTGAGGCAGGCGGCAATGATGGAGCATTGAGCGCGCGATCTGCTTCGACCTGTTCGATTGCAGCTTCAAGTGCGAGCATGCTCGTTTCTATCGCAGACCAGTCTCCGGCCACGAATTGCGGATATAGTTCCTGTCGTAGCTTGGTACGGGCAAAATCATAAACCAATGTTCGTAATCGACCTTGGTCTTGGCTGACGGACGCAACGACTTGGTCCAGGATCGTATAGAGATCCTGTTCCGTGCCATTTCCCGTAAAGCGCAAAACAATCTTTTCCATTGATTCCATGGGTTGCGCGCGTCCACTGCCCGCTAGGCTATGTTATTTGTTATCGTTGCTCGCCTTCAACCAATTTCTGTATTTGCAGCGTGAATTCGACCGCCCTGACGGCGCGATTCCACGTCCTCGGTTTTGAGCTTCGCGAGAAACTTTGCGGCCCTCCAATTTGAACGGCGTGGCGCGCTGAATTTGGTCGGATACTGGTCGGTACAGTTGCTTTGCTGCCACTCGACCGTTGTTTAGGTCTGTTATGACAATGAACCGATGTCGCTCTGCCAGCGCCATGTGCGAGCCGCATGATCTCTTTTTGCATTCGGAGGCCCTTTTTGAGAGCTAAAAACTAGGCACAGCCACACGCGCCCGCTGCCGGCGACAATAATTCTCAAAGTATTTCGTTGATATTCCAGGAGAAATACTTGGTAGTGAACTGTTTTTCTGAGAATAATCGCTGGTCTTGCAATAGTGATCTTATATTTGCAGCCACAATCCACTGTTTCCGAATACTTCTACTTAGGAATGCTTTGCAGCGCAAAGACCCAGACGGTATCCAAGATTCTATCTGGGGAAGAAAAAACGCATTTCTGTGTTGGATATCACTGTCGACCCGAGAGATCCGGCCATTTTGAGGGGTTGGTCTCGATCCCATCCACCCTCACTAGGGGGTGGGCGGTTGAGCGGACTTCGGGGAGGGGTACTAAAATGTCCAAGAAGAAAAAGTGGCACACTTCGGCGGAGATTGCGTCCAAGCTCCGTGAGGCGGCCACGCTTGAAGCGCAGGGGCACACCCAGCGAGAAATCGCGCAAGCTTTAGGTGTCAGCGTCATGACATTTCATCGCTGGCGTAAAGCGCATCCCCAAATGCTTCAGCCACGGGTCGCGGTCGACCCGGAGCCGCGTCGAATTATACCGGTCGCAAATCTCTCGGACGCACAGCGCCGGGGCCGTATTGCGGAACTCCAAATGGAGAACACACGCTTAAGAAGGCTCGTGACCGATCTTCTGCTAGAAAAGATGAGCATTGAAGAAGAA
>Ga0181526_10004913_pt1 | contig 10227 bp, 7 predicted proteins | sample PEATcosm2014_Bin_35_FD_119750 | JGI IMG/M metagenome (GOLD analysis project Ga0181526, IMG submission 119750) | Peatland microbial communities from MTU Mesocosm Facility, Houghton, MI, USA - PEATcosm2014_Bin06_30_metaG | ecosystem: Environmental > Terrestrial > Soil > Wetlands > Peat | place...
ACCTTGTGAAGGGTTTCGAGCTGGCCGACTCCTGGGCAACCGACGCGCACAAATGGCCGAACCTCGGCTACGATTGCGGACTTGCCTTGGTGCGGAACGAAGAAGCCTTGCGTGCGGCCATGGGCATGCAAGCAGCCTATCTGGGACGTGGTGGACGGCGCGAACCCTCTGACTTCACTCCCGAGCTCTCGCGCCGCGCCCGGGGCATCGAATTGTGGGCCGGTCTTCGGCAATTGGGCAGGGCGGGAATGGCTGCGATCGTCGAGCGAACCTGCGCTCATGCGCAGCGCTTTGCGGCGGGATTGAAAGCCGCCGGATTCGAAGTGCTGAACGAAGTTGTCCTGAACCAGGTGCTGGCTTCGTTCGGTGACGCCGAGAAAACAGCGGGAGTCATCGCGCGCTTGCAGGCGGACGGAACTTGCTGGGCCGGTCCGACGATCTGGCAGGGAAAATCCGCAATGCGCATCAGCGTCTCGAGTTGGGTCACGACGGAAAACGACGTGGAATTGAGCCTCAAAGCGATGATCGACGCTGCACTGGAGCAAGAAGACAAACCAGGCCCTGCCTGACAGAGCGAAGTGCGCATTTTCTTTGCGAGTGTTTTGCGCCGCGACAGATACAAACATGGCCTCCGATGACGAAAACATGCAATCGGTGACGCAGCAAGACAGCGAATCACTGTTCACGTCGGTTGCCGCGCGCGTAACCAACCCCGCTGCAGGTATCTTTGGGCCGGCCTCGATCAGTTGGCGCATCAACCGCGAGTCGGCGTTGTTCCTCGGCGCGGGCCGCGCCGCGCTTCTGCAACTGGCGCACCCATGGGTGACGGCCTCTCTTGCTGAGCATTCGACCGTGATGAATCGCCCCATTGAGCGTTTCCACAACACGTTTCGCATCGTGTTTACCATGATCTTCGGCTCGCTTGGCCAGGCGCTGGCTGCGGCCCGCCACCTGCATGCGCTCCACACTCGGATTAAGGGCGAAATCCCGGAGGATGTGGCGCAATGGAAGCGCGGCTCGCGCTACCAAGCCAACGAGATCGGTGCGCTGCGGTGGGTTTTCGCCACGCTCGTCGAAAGCGCCGTATTGGCCTACGACTGCGCGCTGCCGGCACTATCGGTAGCGGAGCGCGACAGCTATTATGCCGAGTGCAAAACGTTGGCCGGTCTCTTCGGCCTTCCCGTCGCGTCGCTGCCAGAGAATTGGGCCGCCTTCGCCGCGTATAACCGGGCGATGCACGCCTCCGACGAGTTGGGTGTCAGCGGAAGCGCTCAACGAATGGCGCACAATCTGCTCAGTGGCGCGGGATCGTGGATACGGCCACCATTCTGGTTCCGCGCCCTTACGATCGAGGGGCTTCCGGAGCGCTTCCGGGGGGAGTTTGATCTTCGGTTTGGCATCAGGCAGCAGCGGGCCGCATCGCGCGCCCATCGCCTTCTGCCAGGGATTTACCGCCGCCTTCCTGCGTCCGTCCGTTTTACCGGGCCGTGGCGCGAGGCGCAGGCACGGCTGGCTCATCGACCGGTGGACCCACTTACCCGATGGAGCAATCGGTTCTGGATCGGTCGCCCATTACTACCGTTTGCCTAAAACTGTTACGAATGCTCACCCGTTCGCGGCCAAAGTTGTAACGAATTCTCGCGATTTGCTTTGCGCGCCGGATAGCGAGGCGCGACAATAACTGAATGAAATGGCGTCATCTTTCTGCGTTGGCTCTGCTTGCTTCCTTTTCCGCACTGCATCTCCATGCGCTGGACAAGCAGCCTGCCGGCGTGTACCACGCCCGGCGCGTTGCATTGGCGGCCAAACTGAATGGCGGCGTGGCCGTGCTCTTCGCGGCAGAGGAATCGCAACTTGATTTCATGCCTTATCGGCAGGATTCGGATTTCTATTATCTAACCGGCTGGAATGAGCCTGGCGCGGCCCTGATGATCGTGAGCGACGCGCCCCAGGCAGCCTCGCCTCGTACCTACAAGGAAATTCTCTTTCTCCCCGCGCGCAATCTGCGCATGGAGAAGTACACCGGCGAAAAGATGGATGCGGCCACGCCGGGCGTAGAGGAAGCTTCAGGCGTGGATCATGTTGAGCCGATGGCCGAGCTCCCTGCGGAGCTGAACCAGCTTGTTGCCGCTGACCGCTCGCTCTTCAACAATCTGTGGACGCAGCCGGATTCAGCCGCGGCCAAGGCACTGCTCGGTTTTGCCAGCGTTGCGCTGGGATCGTCAGCCACTCCGCCGCAGCATGACGCCACCAGCGTGATCATGCCCCTTCGGCAGGTCAAGGATCAGGGTGAGATCGAACTCATCAAAAAAGCTTCGGCGGCGTCAATCCTCGCTCAGCGCGTGATGATGCAATGGTGGGTCAAGCCCGGCATGACTGAGCGCGCTATCGCTGGAGCCATGACCGCCGTGTGGATGGAGAATGGCTGTGAGCGGCCCAGCTATGCGCCCATCGTTGGCTCGGGGGTCAATTCCACCACCCTGCACTACTCGGCCAACGACCGGACCATGCAGGACGGCGACGTTCTCCTCGTCGACGCGGCTTGCGAGTATTCCATGTACGCCGCAGACATCACCCGCACCGTTCCTGTGAACGGCCACTTCACCCCGCGGCAGCGCGAAATCTACAACATTGTGCTGGGCGCCCAGCAGGCAGCCATCGATGCGTTTGTGGCCGGCAAATCCACCATCAACGATCGCGACCGACAGGATCCGAACTCCCTCGACACGGTGGCCTACAACTACATCAACACCCACGGAAAGGATCTCCACGGCCAGCCTCTCGGCCAGTATTGGCTGCATGGGCTGGGCCACATGATGGGGATCGATGTGCACGATCCTGCCAACTACCCAGCGGTTCTGAAGCCGGGAATGGTCTTCACCATCGAACCGGGTATATATATTCCCGAGGAAAGGCTCGGCGTGCGCATCGAATGCGATTTTCTGGTTGGTGCGGATGGCAAGTTGATCGACCTTGATGCTTCGCTGCCCCACACCGCGGACGAGATCGAAGCGGCAATGCACGCAAAATAAACCACGGCGCGAGCAAAATAAACCGCGAAGCAGGCTAGATGAATCCGGCGTGAGCAACGTGAAGCGCGAAGCGAAGAAATGAACCGCGAAGCGAAAAAATGAATTTCGACCCGCGCGACCGTATGCCTTCCGATCAACTCGAGGCGCTCAGCCGCGTCTTCAGCGAACAACTATTGGCCTGCCTTGACGAATGTGCACGCGGGCGCGCGGGGCTCTTCTCGCAGTTGATGGACGAGGAAGAAGAAAAGTCCTGGCCCGAAGCTGCACGTCTGCGTGAGCTTGCGGTCGCGCTCCAAAGTGTCCTCGCTCAGCACGAGGAAAGGAACGCGCTCTGTGACGAGTTCCTTGACCTCTGCACGATTCACGGCGAAAGCCATCCGGGTGAGCGCAAACTAGCGCGTGCGTTCCTGGAGCGAATCGAGCGCGGCGAAGTGGGTTCGCCCACGCAAGAAGAGCATAAGCCTTGGTGACCTGGGGCACTTGTCGCATTTCCGAGCCGCACTCCTACCACTGCACCCCCGGATAAAGACTCGGAAGACGATAAACGTGGAACTGGTCTGCTCCGGGCGTGGTTCCCTGCCACACCACCTGTGACCCCTGCGGGTTTAGTTCCTGCACGATGGCTCCCGACAGCGCCGCGCAAAAGTCTACTTCCACGTCGTTGTTGGCGAGCAACTCGGCGTTCCCTCCAAAGAAACTGAAGTAGGTGGGCGGCGGAACGTAGTGCGTGACCATCGTTGCCGTCATGTTGTTTTCGTTCAGTTCCAGTAGCGGCATGGTTGAGTAACATTGAGCCGTCGCCGCCATGTACGGCTTGCAAAATACTGACCCAGTCGGAAACATTCGGTCATTGCCGTTGTCCATCATCCCGATGCGAAATACGCCAGTCGTATTGGGGGTAAAGTAGCTCATTCCGTGCTGCGCGTAAAACCAGTCAGTCGGATCGGTGGCGTTCACCAGCTTGAAATCGCCGCCCTCGCCCAGGTGCCACATGATGGCGCCGGAACCTGTGCCGTCGAGAAAATTGATCTTGATCAACCAGTTTTGGTGGCGCATCGAGATCACAAGGTTATGATCGTCGCTCGAATAGAGCATTCCGTTGGAGTGCGTCCAGTCGGGAAAATTCATCGGGCGCCGGTTGATATCCAAATGGTCGAACGTGTTCCACACCCAGTCGGGATTGAAGTTCTGGTCCACATCCACCAGTGCATCGCCAATTACGGTGGTGGTGCCCGTGGTTCCGGAAAGATTGCTAAGCTCCCGAACATACGTTGCCAGCAGAACCAGGTGGCCGTTCCGCAACGGAAGAACCGCGTGATGAAAACTCCCAAGTTGATAAACGTTCCCCTCCGCGTCATGGAAGTTCTCCGCTGCCAGTTTCTGGTTCAACTGGGCCACAGTCAGGCCGTTCACCGTGTTGCCGGCGAGATCGATTTCCCGCACCTCGTTAAGCACGCTCGGACTCAAGCCCGTCGTAATGGAGGAGAGGTACGAAATCACCATTAGCAGATCGCCGTCGGGCAGCAATTGGACACCTTGGATGTAGTCGTTCGAGCTGTGGCTGTAGCTGTAGGTCCAAATTACGTTTCCGCTCAGATCAGTGGCGAAGGCTTGGCTATCACTTGCGGGCTGAATCGTGTTCCACAGCTCGATACCAGGTTGCGGCGTCGCTCCGCTCGCTGTCGTTACGTTAACGGCCGAGGTGGCCGGAGGCGTTCCCGTCAGGCAGGTGTGGTCCGCGTCGTTGTAAGTTGCGCCGTTGTTCAGCGTTACCTGGGCGCGCATGTGATAGGTCGTGTTGCCCAGCATCCCGGCAACGTACGTTTCCACCTGCCCGCCATTCGCTGACGTAGTGGGCACTTGCCAGGTGTTCAGACCGTAGCTGGCTGTCTTCCCAAACTCCACGTCCATCTTTCCCGGCGCGGGGAGATAAAGCGAGTACCTCGCCACCTGCGGATTCCCCAGAGCAAAGGGACAAACCAATTCGGCGGGCGCGATGATCGCGACCACAGCTGTGGCATAATTCTGCTGCGGCGATGCGGCCAACGCCACTGTGACGGTCACATTTTCACTTTGTCCCACGGATGCCGGCGCCGTGTAGCTCCCATTACCGCTTACTGTACCCGTCGCAGCAGTTCCGCTCGCGGCTCCATTCACCGTCCATTCGACGTTGGCCCCGCCGGCGCCTGTCACTGTGAATTGCAACGACTGACCGGGCGCAACGGCGGAGTACTCCGGCGAGATTGTCAGGGAGCCGCCCTGGCCTGCCGTCGGCGGCGGGCCAGAAGGCGGTTTGGGCGCTGGACCTCCAGGCTGCAGTTCGCCTGGTTTGAAAGTGGCGTTGCACCCGCCCAGAAACGTCACGGACGCCAGACAAAGGAACACCGCCAGAGGAAGATGTGCTTGCTGGTTCATGCATGCTTGCCGGGGAAGAACTCCCATCGCCCGCCCTCAGAGCAGGTGAGGATGAAAAGCATCGTGTTACGCCGCCGCCGTGCCTACCAGCGAACGCCAACAGAAACGGGAATCACCTTGGTATCAGCGTCGATCGTTACGGGCGGAAGGCCATTTGCGGACTTGCCGACGATCGCTGGGGACAGCACTTCGAGATAGCGAGCCTCAAGAAAAATGGCTGTGGTGCTAGTGTCGCCATACATGCTCCCAAATCGGTGCTGGTAGCCGCCTCCGAAGTTAAAGCCGCCTTGGTTGCTTGAAAAGTGACCGACCGTGCCGGGGACGTAGCCAGTGCCACAGTAGAAATAGGAGCAAAATTCAGTTGCCATTGGAAACGTGAATGTAGTCACCTTGCGATAAAATCCTCCGCCCCCTGTGACATACACATCGTTGGAAGCCTTCGGAAAGAGATCGAAGACCGGATCGAGCGTGAAGGACCAGATATGCGCATGTCCGCCAGTTGCGGCGCCATTTGTCTCGGAGATCAGCGCCCCCGGCAGCTTGTCATCGAGGAACTGGTACTCGATGAGGGTCGAGAAATGAGGATTGAATCTCAACCCTCCCCCGACTGTAAAGTCTGCACCGTAGGTCACCGAACTTGATATTGGCGCATTGGCGCCCCCGCCTATCTCAAATGTCAAGCGATGAAGGAGTCCATGCTTCCCCTCGTGGAACCCGCCGCCGCCCTGGCTATATTGGCCCTCTCCCGCGGCAGACGCCTCCGGAACCGGGGCATCCGGCAATGCCAGCTCTGCCAGTTGCGGCAAGCTGGTTTGGCTCGATGAGTAGCTGGCCGAATTCGATATGCTCTGAGTCGGAGCCGACTGGGCGCTCTCGACACGGGCGGCGAACAAGGCAGCAGTTGCAATCAGGGCGGCGCGCCGTATCGGAGCGAACCGAATGGGGAATGACATGGCAATCACCTCAAGCAGGGAATTGAGTGCGGCTTCTGTAAAGGGAATCCACCTAGGTGATTTAGACACAGAATCGTGCCAGAGGTTGCCTAGGCCGATTCTAGAATTGTTCTATCATTTTCCGTAACTTGGGACCGCCAGCTTCTCATGGCGTTTCCACCGGGAAAGTACCACCCTTTTCCTTCATGGAAAGGGCACTCTTGAATCTTCAAGGGGGAGAGTTTCCCAAAAGCAAAGGCCGGAGACCCCGGCCTTTGGCTGGTTTTCTGACTCGCTCACTTGCCGCTACTACCCTTGGATGTCGAACTGCTCCGGGTGCAAAGTCGGATCGCTCTTTACCAGCACGTTTTTGCCAATCAGTTCTTCAAAGTCCGTCAGCCAGCGATTGCCGTTCGCCTTCAGAACCTTCACCGTCTCGGGATGCACGCGCAGCATCACATCGGCATTTTCAAAGTGCTTCCGCATCTTGCGCATCTCGATATAGATCTCATTGCACACGGTGGCCGAGCTCTTCACCATGCCTGTCGCCTGGCACGTGGGGCAGGGCACGCTAAGCGTCCGCTCCAGCGACTGCTTCACGCGTTTGCGGGTGATCGCAACCAACCCAAAGTCGTTGAATTGCAGCACCTTGGTCGGAGCGCGATCGCTCTTCAATGCCTCTTCGAGCGCGGCCATCACTTTGAACCGGTTCCTGCGCTCGTCCATGTCGATAAAGTCGATGACGATAATCCCGCCCAGGTCGCGCAGCCGAATCTGGCGCACGATCTCGGGCACGGCGTCGAGGTTGGTCTTGAGAATCGTATCCTCAAGCCGCGCCGACTTGCCCACGTATTTCCCGGTATTGATGTCAATCGCGACCAGTGCCTCTGTCTGGTTGATCACAATCGATCCGCCTGACTTCAGCCATACCTTCGAGCGCAGCGCCTTCGAAATCTCTTCCTGAATGCCGAAGTGCTCGAAGAGTGGCGTTTCCTTGGTGTAAAGCTTCACGCGGCGAACCAGCGAAGGCGAGAAGCGATTGAGGAACCGCACGATGCGCTCGTAATCTGATTCCGTGTCGACCCAGATATTGGCAAAGTTGGAGCTGACTTGGTCACGCAGAATACGCTCGATGAGCGATAGATCGTGGTAGATGAGCGCCGGCGACTTGGAGGATTCCGAACGCTGTTTGATATCGTTCCAGAGATTCATCAAGAAACGCAGGTCGGCGCGCAACTCTTCTTCTGAAGCGCCTTCAGCGGCGGTCCGCACAATAAAGCCGCCGGGAGCCTCGCCACGCTCGTGAACCAGAATCCGCTTAAGGCGATGGCGCTCCTCGTCGGAAGCGATCTTTCTGCTCACGCCCACGTGGGTCACGGTTGGCATGAAGACCAGGAATCGGCCGGGTAGCGCGATGTGGCTGGTGATGCGCGCACCTTTCTTCGCGATCGGTTCCTTGGCAATCTGCACCAGGATTTCCTGGCCGGACTTCAGCAGGTCGGAGATGATCGGCAGGTCCGAGGTCTGTGCTGAACGGCGCGAGGGTCCACGCCGACTCCCCTGCACGCCACGCCCACGCTGTCCGCGGCCTCCGCGGTCACGTCGTTCACGGCCGGGGACCGCCGGCGCACCTGTCGAGGCTTCTTCTCCCTCGACTTCGTCTTCCTCCACGCCGCCTTCGTCAAAGTTCTTCTGGATGCGGTGATCGAGATGAGCCTCCTGCAGCATTTCGCCCAGGTCGCCTGTGCGCAGGTGGCTTGGGATCGTCTCCTCTTCGTAATCGTCGGTATCGTGTACTTCTGGCTTGTGCCGGCGCGCATGTGGCGTAGCCTCAAGCTCGTCGCCTTCGATGACTTCTTCTTCAACCACTCCGTTGCCGGGTGCATACGTCGAAGCCGGAGCGGCTGTTGCGGAAGTCTTGCTGCCGGCAGAAGCGTCGCTGTCCTTCTTCCTTTTGCCGAAACCGAAAAGCTTAAAGCCCGTGGGTGACGACGGATCGATGCGATGAGAAGCGTCTGCATCCTCCTCGGGCTCTGCCGAATTCTCGTCTAGCGCGGCGGGCTCTGATTCGGCATCATCGCTGCCTTCAGGCGCGGAAAACTCTTCTTCAGTAAGTGTTTCGAGAGCATCCGAAGCGAGTTCCTCTTCCTCGAACTCAAAAGGAGCTTCTTCAGGATCTCTCAATTCACTTTCATGAAGCTCTGCCACAGGGGATTCTGTCTCCTCAAAGATTTCTTCCCGTGCAGATTCCGCCTGGGGCTCCTCGGCCGAGTCGTATTGCGTCTCTTGTGCAGCTTCAATGGGAGGTTCGGCCCCACCGCGTCGCAGTGAGAGCGACTCGCCCGGCAACAGTCCGCTGCCGTCCCACGCGAGGGGCGTTTCGATAAGCGTAGAGGGCTTGAATGTGCTAGCTGGGCGGCGCGGCGCCGGCGACTCTGGTGCAGTTTTTGGGGTTTCGGAACCGGGCGCACTGCCATACTTCGAAAGCGACTCGCCGGGTAGGACAAAGGGCGCTGGCGCATGATGCCCACGCTGTGCCGGCGTAGCTTCCGCAGCTTGAATCGCCGGGGATTGCTCCGCCGCGATCTGTGATGCCGAGCTTCGATCGGAAACCGGCTCGAACTCGTTTCGAATTGCAGGCTGACCATCCTGCTCGCGGCCCCCACGGCGGCGGCGACGGCCACGCCAGCGGCGTGACCCTGCCTCATCTGATTCCTGCGCGAGCCCTGACTGCTCTTGGGCACCCGGGGTTCCCGAATGCGGTGATTCGATGGGTTGCGTCCGGGCTTCTTCCGCCGGCCGATGCTCCTGGCGCGGCTCATGCCTGCTTTGGTCGCGACGCGGACCCCGCTCTTCCTGGCCGCCCCCGTTGCTGTCGATCCCATGCGGGTGCTTGACCTCGCGAGGGGCTTGCCCGGCACCACTGGCCGCAGCTCTCTCCAACTCGTCGGTCTCTTCCTGATCTTCGAGCTCGATGAAGTCTGTTACGTAAAGGAACGCGTCGCGCTCAAGCCCCAGATCGACAAACGCCGACTGCATGCCCGGTAATACGCGTGTAACGCGTCCGTTGTAAATGGAGCCCGCGAGGGTATATTCGTTTTCGCGTTCGTAGTAGATTTCCGCGAGTTGATCGTCTTCTAGAATCGCAAGCCGCGTCTCATGCGGCGTGCTGGAAATGCAAATTTCTTTTGCCATCGTACCTTTCCGTCCGGCAGCTCATGGCTGTCGGTACACTCGGCAAGGTTCAATGGGGCGCGCACGATCGGCAAAGGAATGGATGGACGGATAACCGGGGGGATGTCCCAGGAATGGCCTCTGTCTGGAGATCCTTTCCAAGGGCGGCGAACCAATGCGGATGTCGATGAAAACAAGCCGAACGGGCTGCTGGTTGTGGCAATCCGATGACAGAGAGTTTGTGGCCGTCCGGGCCGGACCATCCGGCGGGGCCGTTCGACCCGCGGCTCTTGCAAAAGGTTCTCGCGCCGGCGAACAGAGGAATCTGTCTCCCGAATTCCCCGCGCGTTGCTTGCAATGAGCGAGCCGCAAGGGTGCTTCCCGTCTCTGCGTACTCATAAACCCAATCCTGCCGGGCGCGATCCATCGGGACCATGCCGGCGAAATACTTAAAAATACCTCTCTTGCGGCCTGAAACAATCCCCAGAATATCTGGACCGTTTCCGGTGTAGCCAAGAGTCAAACCTTTGGGACAACACCTCATCCAAACGGATCGAGATGCGTCAGTTAACGAACCTGCGCATGCGGACATTCATCGCCACGCCCAGCGCCAGGAACGTAAACAGCACCGAAGATCCACCGTAACTCATTAAAGGTAAAGGGATTCCGGTGAC
>Ga0181526_10004916_pt1 | contig 10224 bp, 6 predicted proteins | sample PEATcosm2014_Bin_35_FD_119750 | JGI IMG/M metagenome (GOLD analysis project Ga0181526, IMG submission 119750) | Peatland microbial communities from MTU Mesocosm Facility, Houghton, MI, USA - PEATcosm2014_Bin06_30_metaG | ecosystem: Environmental > Terrestrial > Soil > Wetlands > Peat | place...
GAAAGCCAGGAACAAGCAAGGAACATCCTAGGAACATGCTTGCAACATGCTTGCTACTATTGCACTGCTTGGGAGGCACTAAGGCGCTGCTAGCGACCATAAGGCGAATGCAGGACGAAGAATGATGAATGATGAAGGCGGCGCGAAGCCACCCCAAAGCTACCCCAATCCCACCCCAAGGCTCCACCAAAGCCACCTCAGAGCGAAGGAAGAAGGCAGAATGTAGAATGCAGAAAGGAGGAATGATCCGTGATGCGTGACGCGTGATTGGACAACCGAGCCATCCTCAAGCCATATCGAGGCCTGGGCAGAGCCAGGGAAAAGCGCGGCAACGCAAAAGCGTGGCAGGCCGCCCGGGACCCTGATTCTTTGTAACTTCCCGGTCGTTCGAGGCTCAGTATCCGATGGAAACTTATGAGAATGCACATGATTATCCGTCGGTTTGCCGGGACCTTCGTTCTCGCCAGCCTGGTGCTGGCCCATTACCACAGCCCTTATTGGCTCTGGTTCACCGCCTTTGTCGGGTTCAACCTGCTCCAGTCGTCCTTCACCAACTTCTGCCCCCTGGAGATCATCCTCAACAAGGCAGGCGTCGGCGGATGTTGTTGCGCGTCGGAAGAAGCCGCGGGTTCCTGCTGTGAGAAATGACGAGGGCACTGGGCATCGCAGGGCTGGCGCTGTTGTGGTCATTGTCGGCGCTTTGTGCCGAGCCGTGGACGCTGGAGCGGGCTCTGGAGCAGGCGCTGAACTCCAATCCAGATGCGCGCCTGGCTCAGCAACGCATTGTGGCCGCGCAGGCCGGACTGGAGCAGGCTAACGCCGCTTTCTGGCCGCGCGTGCAGTTCCAGTCCAGCTACACTGGCAGCGACAATCCGATGCTGGCCTTCGGCAGCATCCTCAATCAGCGCGCGTATAGTTCGTCGCTCAACTTCAATGACGTGCCGGGCGTGGATGACCTCAACGCCCGGGGCCTGGTCACCGTTCCGCTCTATGCCGGCGGCAAGAACACCGCCAGCCGCAAGGCGGCCAAGGCCAATACTGACGCTGCCAGGCAGGACAATGAAGCCGTCCGCAACGCCCTCGGCTTCGAGGTGTCCCGCGCCTTCTACACGGTGCTCAAGACGCGGCAATTCATCCGGGCCGCCGAAGCCGGGGTCAATTCGTTCGAGGGAAGCCTGGTGGTTGCGAAGAAGCGCCTCGACGGCGGCACGCTGCTGAAGTCAGAGGTGCTGGACATCGAGGTGCGGCTGGCGCAGGCGCGCGAGGAACTCGTCCGCGCCCGTAACGCCAATTCGCTCGCGGTCCGCGTGCTCCGCAACCTGTTGGGCATCGAAGGTGGTGATTTCGAGGTCGCCGATACTGCGCCTGCGGCGACGGCGCCGGACTCGGGTGATTTCTCGGGGCGCCCGGAGTTGGCGGCAGCCCGGCACCGCGAGCAGGCTGCCCAGCACCAGGCGCGCGCCGCCAAAGGGGGCTACCTCCCCCGCGTTAACGCGTTTGGCAGCGCGGACTACGATTACGGGTGGACGTATAACAATGGCGGCGGCAGCTACACGGCGGGGGCGCTACTCCAGTGGGACCTCTGGGACGGCAAGATGACCCGCGCCAAGGTTGCCGAGGCGAACGCAAATGTTGAACTCGCCCGGGAAGAACAGCGCAAGCTGCATCTCGCGCTGGACCTCGAAGCCGAGCAAGCCCGGCTGGACCTCAAGGCCGCCAATGAGCGCCTGAGCGTGACGGACCAGGTGGTGGCCCAGGCCGCGGAGAGCGCCAGCCTTACCCGCGCCCGGTTCGAGCAGGAGCTGGCGTTATCCACGCAGTTGATCGACGCCGAGACCGCGCTGGTTGCCGCCCGCGTGCGCCGCGCCCAGGCCGAGGCCGACCGGCAAATCGCCATCGCCGCCGTGCGCAAAGCGCTCGCCCTGCCTCAATTGGAATCCCAAGCGAAAGAGAAATGAGCAAACCCCGCACGTCTGTTCTAACCGAGTTGCCTTCCCGAGATGTGGCCAAGGCTGTGTCCCGAAGGGACGACCTGAGAATAGCCCAACGCTTTAGCGTTGGGTTGAACGCCGGAGAAGAGCAAGTCTCGAAGGGACGGCTGATTGGGCTCAGGGCGGAATCGTTTTCAGCCGTCCCTTCGGGACTTATTTCCGGTGCCACGAGGTTCCCAACGCTAAAGCGCTGGGCTATTGTCGCCTATCCCTTCGGGATGAACCCTTTGCTCGGCCTCTTCCTCTTAGGCCTCATCGCCCTGGTCACTGGCTGCGGCAAGCATCATGAACCGCAAGCCACGACGGGCGAAAACCTGCCGCCCGCTGTGGTCCACGTCCAGACCATCGAAGCCATCAAGCAGCCAGCCGTGGAGGAGGTCGTCGGCACCGTGCAGCCGAAGCTCCAGGCGATGGTCGAAGCCAAAGTCAGCGGTCGCATCACCCGCTTGCCCGTCCGGCTCGGCCAGTCCGTCAAGCAGGGAGACGTGCTGGTGGAGCTTGCCACCCAGGAGATTCAGGCCCGGCTTGACCAGGCCAACGCCGCGTTCCGGCAGGCTGAGCTGGACTTCAATCGCACCGACAATCTGCGCAAGCAACAGGCCGCCACGCAGTCTGAATTAGACGCCGCACAAGCCCGCTACAACGTCGCCAAGGCCAGCGTGGCAGAGGCGGAAGCGGTGTCCGGCTATGCGAGAATCCTCGCCCCGTTCGATGGCGTGGTGGCCCGCAAGCTCGCTGACGAAGGCGATCTGGCGATGCCCGGCAAACCGCTGCTCGACCTGGAAGGCCGCGTTGGTCTGCGATTGGTCGCCGATATCCCGAGCCTGCTCGCCAGCCGCGTTCTGGCGGACGCCAAGCTCGCCGTGCGAGTGGACACGCTGACCGACCCGATAACGGGCACGGTGGCTGAAATCTCCCCGGCGACCGACCCCGCCTCGCGCACCGTGCTCATGAAAGTGGATTTGCCGGAAACCGCAGGATTGAGCACCGGGCAATTTGGCCGGCTCGCGGTGCCGGTCGGCGAAGCGGCGTTCCTCTTCGTTCCGCCCTCGGCGCTAGTCCGGCGCGGCCAGCTTGAGATCCTGTTTGTCACTGCCGACGGCAAAGCGCAGATGCGCCTCGTGCGGGCCGGCAAGGAGACCGCGCAGGGCATTGAGATTCTCACCGGCCTGGCGCCTGGCGAAGCGGTCGTAGTCGAAGGCGCCGGGAACTTGCGGGATGGCCAACCCCTCCAAACGCAATAGCGGGCGCGCGTGAGCACCGACTCCTCCAAGCCAGACTCGGCACGCCTGGGAATCGCCGGGCGCATCGCGCAGACGTTCATTGATTCCAAGCTGACGCCGCTGCTCGTCCTCACTTCAATTCTCTTGGGCGCGGCGGCGACGTTGCTCCTGCCGCGCGAGGAGGAGCCGCAGATCAAAGTGCCGATGATCGACGTGCTGGTCTCGATGCCCGGCTTCAGCGCCCGCGAAGTCGAGGAGCGCGCCACCCGGCCCATGGAGAAGCTGCTCTGGGAAATCCCCAACGTGGAATACATCTACTCGACATCCCGCGAAGGTGAGGGCCTGGCCATCGTCCGCTTCAAGGTCGGCGAGGACATCGAGCGCAGCTTAGTCCTCCTCAACCAGAAGATGCAGGCCAACTTCGACCGCATCCCCCAGGGGGTCTCTTTCCCGCTCATCAAACCCAAGTCCATCGACGACGTGCCGATCCTTGCGCTGACCTTCCATGGTGCGGGCCAGGACCATTACACGCTGCGCCGCATCGTGGCCGAAGTGGACGATGCCGTGAAGCAGGTGCTGCTGGTGGCTGAGACGACGCTTATCGGGGGCGAGCGCCGGCAACTGCGCGTCCTGCTCGACCCGGCCAAGCTCGCCTCGCGCCAGCTCAGCGCGGCGGACATCGTCCCGCGGCTCCAGTCGGCGAACCGGCAGCTTATCGCTGGCCCGCTCGCCGATAACAACCGCGAGGTCCTGCTCCAAACCGGCAGCTTCCTCACCAGCGCCAAGGAAGCTGGCAACGTCGTCGTCGGTGTGCACAGTGGAAAGCCCGTTTACCTGCATGACGTGGCAACGATTGTGGACGGGCCAGAAGAGCCGAGCCAATATGTGTTCTTTGGGTCGGGCGAGGCGCATTCAGCGACGGCTAACGAGCAGCCCGCCGTCACCTTAAGCATCGCCAAGCGGCCGGGAGCAAACGCCATCTCGGTGGCACACGAGGTCCTGAAGAAGCTCGACGCGCTCCGAGGCCGCGTCATCCCCAATGGCGTCGAGGTGTCCATCACGCGTAACTACGGCCAGACGGCGGAGGAGAAGTCCGATGAGTTGCTGCTCCACATGGGCATCGCGGTGGTCGGTGTGTCGTTGCTCATCCTGCTGACGCTCGGGTGGCGCGAATCAATCATCGTCGGCATCGCCATTCCCTGCACGCTGGGCCTGACGCTGCTGATGTTCTACCTCCACGGTTATACGCTCAACCGCATCACACTGTTCGCCCTGATCTTCTCCATCGGCATCCTCGTGGACGATGCCATCGTCGTGGTCGAGAACATCGTCCGCCACTTCCACCTGGCCCAGAACAAAGGCCGCTCGTGGTCGGTTATCGCGGTCGAGGCGGTTAACGAAGTCGGCAACCCGACTATCCTGGCCACCTTCGCCGTGATTTCGGCGGTGCTGCCCATGGCCTTTGTCGGCGGGCTGATGGGGCCCTACATGCGGCCGATTCCCATCGGTTCGAGCGCGGCGATGTTTTGGTCGCTGGCCATCGCCTTCATTGTCACGCCTTGGGCGGCAATCCGGATTCTGCGCTGGGGCCGGAGGTATTCCCGCCTGACAGCGGCTGCCGCGGGGGAAGCCCAAAGCGGCAAGCCCCACTCCCATTTCGAGCATGAGGAGGACTTCCTCACGCGCCTCTACCGGTGGTTCATGGGGCCGCTGATTGCCAAGACTCGCTGGCGGCTGGCCTTCCTGGCGGGAATCGTCGTCTTGCTCCTCGCGGCCATGGCGACGGTTGGCCTCGGCTGGGTGAAGGTGAAGATGCTGCCGTTCGACAACAAGAGCGAGTTCCAGATCATTCTCAACATGCCCGAAGGCAGCGCGCTGGAACTTACCGCCCAGGCCGCCCGCGAGATCGCTGCCGCCGTCCGGGTCGAACCGGAGGTGACTGATTACCAGATTTACGCCGGCGTCGCCGCCCCCTTCAACTTCAACGGCCTGGTGCGCCACTACTTCATGCGCCGCGGCGCTCATATCGCGGACTTGCAGGTCAACCTCGTTTCCAAGAACGACCGCAAAGCCCAGAGCCATGACATCGCCAAGCGTGTCCGCCCGCGCGTCGCCGCAATCGCCGCCAAGTATGGCGCTCGCGCCGCCGTGGCCGAAGTCCCACCCGGACCGCCTGTCCTGCAGACCCTCGTGGCCGAAGTCTATGGCCCCAATGTGGAAAGCAGGCTGGCGCTCGCTCGTGAGGTCATCGACATCTTCCACCACACCGACGGGGTCGTGGACACCGACTGGTATATCGAGGCCGACCAGGCCAAAGTGCGGTTCCTCCTGGACAAGGAGAAGGCGGCCCTCCACGGCATCAGCGACGAAGCCATCGCGCAGACCTTGAGGATGGCCGTAGGCGGGGCAGCCGTGGATTTGCTCCACCTGCCGCGCGAGAAGGAAGACGTGCAGATCGTAGTGCGCCTGCCGCAATCCCTGCGCACCTCGCCCGAGGACCTGCTGGCGCTGCGCGTCCGCGGCGCGAATCCGGCGGGCGACCTGGTGCCCTTGCGCGAGCTGGTCAAGGTGGAACCCGGCTTCGTGGACAAGAGCATCTACCACAAGAACCTGAAGCCGGTGACCTACGTCATCGGTGACGTGGCCGGCGCGGTGGAAAGTCCGGTCTATGCCATCCTCGAGATGAATAAGGCCCTCCGCGCGCTCGACGCCAGGCAATTCGGCGGCACCGGCGCGCCGATCAAGATCTATAACGCAACCCAGCCGTTCACCGAGGATGAACCGTCCATTAAGTGGGACGGCGAATGGCACATCACTATCGAAGTGTTCCGTGATCTCGGCTCGGCCTTTGCCGCCGTGCTGGTGCTGATCTTCATCCTCATGGTGGGCTGGTTCCGCTCGTTTCTGACCCCGCTGGTCGTGATGGCGGCAATTCCGTTCTCGCTGGTCGGCATCTTGCCGGCACATGGGCTGCTTGGGGCGTTCTTTACCGCGACCTCCATGATCGGCTTCATGGCCGGGGCGGGCATCGTGGTGCGCAACTCGATCATCCTGGTGGATTTCATCGAGCTGCGCCTGGCCGAAGGCATGCCGCTCGACCAGGCGGTCGTGGATGCCGGTGCTGTGCGCTTTCGCCCGATGCTGCTCACAGCCCTAGCCGTGGTGGTTGGCGCGAGCGTGATCCTTGCAGACCCAATCTTCCAGGGTCTGGCCATCTCGCTAATGGCCGGCGAGATCGCCTCCCTGCTCATCAGCCGCATGGCCGTCCCCGTGCTCTACTTCATGGCGTACAAGCCCAGATCCCGGAAACTAAACGACGAGGACTAATCCACTGCATCTGCCCTCTCGCCGGGCAGTGGGTGTTGGTCACAGCGGCTCAATCCAGTGTCCGGCAAAACTGACTCAAAGGACCGGCTTTTCCTTATGCCACCCCGTGCTCTGCTCGTAGGCGTGGCCGATGCGCAGGATCGTCTCCTCGCCGAACGGTTTGCCCAGAAGCTGCAAGCCGATAGGAAGGCGCGGCTGTGACCCAGTAAAGCCGCAAGGCACCACCAGCCCGCAGATGCCCGCCAGGTTGCAGGAGATGGTGAAGATATCCATCAGATACATCTGCAACGGGTCCTCGGCCTTCGCGCCGATCTCGAAGGCGGCGGTGGGCGAGGTCGGGCTAACGATGGCATCCACCTTCTCAAACGCCTTCAGGAAATCGTTCCGGATCAGCGTGCGCACCTTTTGCGCGCGGAGATAATAAGCGTCGTAGTAGCCGCTGCTCAGGACATAAGTGCCCAGGATGATGCGCCGCTTCACTTCCGGGCCGAAGCCCTGCCCGCGCGTCTTGCCGTATAGCTCGATCGGGTCCGCCCCCTCGACGCGCTTGCCGTAACGAATTCCATCGAACCGTGCCAGGTTGGCGCTCGCCTCAGCCGTCGCAATGATGTAGTAGGTTGCGACCGCGTAATCCGTGTGAGGCAGGGAGACCTCAACCACTTCAGCGCCCAGCTTCGAGAGCTGCTGCACCGCGGCGGCGACGGCTTGCTTCACTCCTGCGTCCAGGCCGCCGATCATATACTCCTTCGGCAGACCCAGCTTCAGTCCCTTGATCTCGCCGCTCAGGGAGGCAGGGTAACTCGGGACAGGCTGCGGCACGCTCGAAGAATCGCGCGGATCATGGCCACCGATAACGCCCAGCACGGTCGCCGCGTCGCGCACGTCTTTGGCGAGGCAGCCGATCTGGTCGAGCGACGATGCGAACGCCACCAGCCCATAGCGTGAGACGCGGCCATAAGAGGGTTTGAGACCGACGCAGCCACACAACGAGGCCGGCTGGCGAATCGAGCCGCCCGTGTCCGAGCCCAGCGCCGCCAAACACTCATCTGCGACCACTGCCGCTGCTGACCCGCCCGAAGAGCCGCCGGGAATGCGTGACGTGTCCCACGGGTTGCGAGTGATTTGGAACGCCGAGTTCTCCGTCGAGCTGCCCATGGCAAACTCGTCCATGTTCAGCCGCCCGAACACCACCGCCCCGGCCGCCTTTAGCTTCTCAATCACCGTCGCGTCGTAGGGTGAAACGAAGTTGCCGAGAATCTTTGAGCCGCAGTTGAGCGGCTGTCCCTTTACGGCGATGACATCTTTGACGGCGACGGGCACGCCGAGCAGCGGCTTCCGGGAGTGGGTTTGGCCTTGTGCCAGCGCCTGGTCGGCGGCGTCGGCCTGTGCCAGCGCGTCGGCAGCATCGTAGCTGATAAAGGCGCGGATTTGAGGATCTACCCGCGCAATCCGGTCCAGGCAATCCTGTGTGGCCTCACGTGCGGAGACCTCGCGCCTGGCCAGTTTCGCCACGAGCGCGGAAATCGTAAGTTGGTTCAGCATGACATGGCCGCAGGCCACATTCCGGCGGCGGCGTTGCGGGCAAAGTGGCCAAGCCTGCGCCAAAAGGCGAGTGGGAAATCAGGCGGAGTGCGAGCGTCCGGATTCGGGAGGTGCCGCACGAAGATGGCATGGGCTGGAGACCGCTACTGCGAAGTTCTCTGGGGGACCGAGCCTGAATCGCAGCAGTCTCCCCCAACCACACTACCCTGCCATCGAGCTTAAGCCACCCTTGTAATAGGCCATCAACGCTAGATGTACACCATATCAACAGGCTAGCGCCACCTATGGATGCCGCACGTAACGCCTTCGAGGCATTGGGGTTAGGCGCTCGCTAGCGGAGGGACTCAGGAGGGGGGATTGAAGGAGGTTTTGGGTGTTTGCCCGGCCTTGGACTTTGCCGGTGCCGTAAGGTATCTTGGTTCGCGTATGATTGCCTCCTCGGACCAAGCCAAAACCCCGGAGCGCAAGGCCTCCCCGCCTCGAATCAAGCATTACACAGGCGAGGTGGTGTACATCTACGCCTTCGACGTCGCTTACGAGATGACGCGCCAGCCGGTGCGGGAGTTGCTCGGCCAGCCGGTCGCGCAGTTCGTCGTGGATGCCAGCAAACGCAGTCCGCGCCAGCTTTTCTTCTACCGGCCCCAGATGGTCCGCCTGCCACCGCTGGAACGGATCGGGCCGCATGGACCGGTCCGCGTGGAGCGGGTCATCAAGCTGCTGCCCGTCGGCGCGATCAGCATCAGCGTGCGGGTCCCGTTCGAGGTGGCGCAAGTGGAGGATCTCGTCGGGTATCACGACCTGCAATTCAGCAACGGCTCGCTGAGTGACGAGGTGCGCCGCCTGGCGGAAGAGGTGCGGAGCGAATTGGCATCGTACTACGTCCGGCCAGTGAGCCAGCTCGCGGATGAAGAGGCCTACACGGTCTTCTGCTTTGAATCGCCGCTGTTGACCGAAGAAGGCACTACGCTGGGCGCCGAGACCTGGTGGCGGGCCAACCGCCGCGCCGTCGCGTCGCTGCTGACGCAGGAACCGGACGTTTACCACCTCTCGAAGCAAGAAGCGGACGAGTCCACCGGCCGCTTCCTCAGCTACTACGAGCGCGACCTCGTGGTAATCGACTGGGACGCAGCGCTAATCATCGATGAGCCGCAGAACTTTGAGGAGACGCTCTACGTGATGGAGCTCGCCAACTTGCAACTGGCGGAGCTGGAAGCCTACGACCGCATCCTGGACGACTCGCTCGAACGGGCCTATCGCGACCTGAGCCCCCGGCCCACGCGCGGGCGGGCCGCCGTGTTGCGTGAGCTGCGCGAGATCCGCATCGACCTGGCGCGGTTCAGCGACGAGCTCTCTAACATCACCAAGTTCTTCGGCGACTGGCATCTGGCGCGCATTTACGAGAACATCTCCGCCCGGTTCCACCTGGGCGACTGGCACCGCACCATCGACAAGAAGCTGCAAACGCTGGACGACCTCTACCAACTGCTCAACCACGACCAAACCAACCGCTGGATGCTGATCCTGGAGGTGACGATCGTGCTGCTATTCGTGATTGATTTGGTGATCCTCCTCCTCGGCTTCAAGCGGCCCTGAGGATAGAACGGAATTCTCAGAAGTGCCCCGATTCCTGCGGAGTGATCGGCAGGAACAGCTTCTCCGTGCCACGGAGAATCGTCAGCGGCGACTCGACGCCAATACGGTCGGCGGTCAGCAGCTTGTGCAGCGCGTCAATAGACGGGACAGGCTGGCCGTTGAACTCCACCATCACGTCTCCCTCGCGCAAGCCGGCCCGTCGAGCCGGGCTGCCGGACGCAACCGCGATCACCAGCACGCCGCTCGACGCCGCCAGCTTGTAATGCCGCACGAGCCGGCGGTGCAGCGGCACGTTCTGTCCGCCTACGCCGATGTGGCTGCGCGGGATCTTGCCGTCCTTGATGAGCCAGCCCGCGACGTATTTGGCCGTGTCGATGGCGATGGCGAAACATATCCCCTGAGCCGGCAGGATCACGGCGGTGTTGACGCCAATGACTTCACCCCACGAATTGACCAGCGGCCCGCCGGAGTTGCCGGGGTTCAGCGCGGCGTCCGTTTGGATGACGTCGTCGATGAGTCGCCCGGTATTGGCTCGGAAAGACCGGCCC
>Ga0181526_10004917_pt1 | contig 10224 bp, 10 predicted proteins | sample PEATcosm2014_Bin_35_FD_119750 | JGI IMG/M metagenome (GOLD analysis project Ga0181526, IMG submission 119750) | Peatland microbial communities from MTU Mesocosm Facility, Houghton, MI, USA - PEATcosm2014_Bin06_30_metaG | ecosystem: Environmental > Terrestrial > Soil > Wetlands > Peat | place...
AACCGGCCCTTGCGAGCATACGCCACGGCATCCGCGGCGCAGCGTCCGCCCGACTCCCAGGCAAACCCAACGAGACGCGCCCACGCCGGCGCGCCGGCCGCATTGCCGCAAATCGGTGCAGCGCGCAGCCTGCGTCCGTTCCGCCGGGCGCCAGGCGTCGACCGCCAACCCACACCTTACCGAACCCGCGCCCGATCAATCGTAAAGATACGGTCTAGTTTGGGTGCTTTCAGACCGATTCGACTCCGGCCAAAGCCGATACCGGTCCGGACTGCCGTGCGGTTGTGGCCCACCTTTGGCGCCGATTGCGGCAAGATCCGGCCCATGACCACGCCGCCACCCTCGCCGACCGTCCAAACACCGCTGGCTAGCCTGTCGCCCGCCGCCCTGCAAACCTTGCGCGCCGCTTTCGAGCAGGTGCGCGGCCGCATCTTGGCTGCCACGGCACACGCCGGCCGCGAACCGGGCAGCGTCACGCTGCTGGCCGTGACCAAGACCTTTGGTCCGGAAGTGATCGCGGCCGCGGCCGCGCTCGGGCAGCGCGCTTTTGGCGAAAACTACGTTCAGGAAGCCGTGCGCAAGATGGAGCGCCTGGACGAGGCCGGGGACGCCGCCGCCTTGCAGTGGCATTTCATCGGCCCGATCCAGAGCAACAAGACACGCCTGATCGCCCAACATTTTGCCTGGGTGCAATCGGTGGAGCGCGCGTCGATCGCCCAGCGCCTGTCGGCGCAACGCCCGCCGCAACTGCCGCCCTTGCAGGTGCTGCTCGAGGTCAACATCAGCGCGGAACAAAGCAAGAGCGGCGCGGCCCCACCGGAGCTCGTCGATTTGGCCCAACGGGTGGCCGAGCTGCCGCAGCTCAGCCTGCGCGGGCTGATGGCCATTCCTCGGCCGGGACTGCCCGCGTCCGAACAGCGGGCCACCTTTGCCCGGCTGCGGGACCTTTTTGACAACCTGCGGCGCCGCTTTCCGACGGTCGATACGCTCTCGATGGGCATGTCCGCAGACTTCGAGGATGCCATTGCCGAAGGCTCGACCATGGTGCGCGTGGGCAGCGCCCTTTTTGGAGAACGCAGATGAAGCTCGGATTCGTCGGCGGCGGCAACATGGCCGCTGCCATGATCGGCGGGCTGCGCCAGCGCGGCGGCGCCGCTGCGCAGATCCTGGTCGTCGAACGTGACGCGGCGCGCCGCGGCCTGCTCGAGCGCGATTTTGGTGTGCGCACGCAAGAATCCATCGACGCCCAGCTCCGGGATGCGGAGATCGTGGTGCTCGCCGTCAAGCCCAACGACCTGCGCGCGGTGTGCGAGTCGTTGTGCGCGGCCGCGTGTCCAGGCGCCAGCGGCAACCTGATCCTGTCCATCGCCGCCGGTATCCCTAGCGATTCGATCGCCCGCTGGTGCGGCACGCAGGCCGTGGTGCGCGCCATGCCCAACACGCCGGCGCTGATTGGCCAGGGCATCACCGGACTGTATGCCCGGGCCGGGGTCACCGAAGCACAGCGGGCCGCCGCCACGCGCACCCTGGCGGTGATCGGCGATGCCTTTTGGATGGCCGACGAAGCCCAGCTCGACGTCGTGACGGCGATTTCGGGCAGCGGTCCGGCCTATGTCTTTTATTTCATCGAAGCCTTGCAGCGGGCGGCCTGCCAGATGGGCATGGAAACGGGCCAGGCGCGCCACTTCGCGGTGCAGACCTTCGTCGGCGCCGCGCAGCTGGCTTTGCAGTCGACCGAACCGGTCAGCCTCCTGCGCGAGCGCGTAACCTCCAAGGGAGGTACCACGGCCGCGGCGCTGGCCCAGCTGGAGTCGGCCGGGGTCGCCGAGGCCATCGTCGCCGCCGCGCAGGCGGCGCTGGAGCGCAGTCGGGAGATGGCCAAGACCCTGGGGAACTGAGCCGACGCGCGACCGGCCCCGTGGGGCAGGCAATCGCGCGCGCGGCCGCGCCCAATCGGGGTCAGGCGGCGCGCCAGGCAAAGCCGGCGACCACCCCGGCAAAGACAAACAAGCCCAGCCAGTGATTATCGCGAAACGCCCGCAGGCACTGCGGCGCTTCGCGCCGCCGAATCCACCACAGGTGGCGCAGCGCGCAGGCCAGGGCGGCCAGCCAGCCAAGGGCAAAGCCCCAGCCCAGGTGCACCGAGTACGCCAAGCTGGCCAGCATGGTCAGGTACACCCCGTAGCACAACGCGATGGCCGCCAGATCGGCGCGGCCGAACAGGATTGCCGAAGAGCGGATGCCGATACGCAGGTCGTCGCGCCGGTCGACCATCGCGTATTCGGTGTCATAGGCGACAACCCAGAAAAGATTGGCGAGGAACAGCCACCAGCCCAGCGCCGACACCTGCCCGGAAACTTCCGCGAAGGCCATCGGGATACCAAAAGAAAAGGCGATCCCCAAGTAGGCCTGCGGCATCGGGAAAAAACGCTTGAAATACGGATAGGTCACCGACACGGCAACGGCCACCAGCGCCAACGGAAATACCGCCCGATTGAGCAGCGGCAACAGCAGCGCGGCGGCGGCGGCCAGTACGGCGCCGACCCACAACGCTTCGCGCGTGGACACCAGACCTTGCGCCAGCACCCGGCCGGCGGTGCGCTCGACGGAGCCATCGAAGCGCCGGTCCGCCACGTCGTTGATGGCGCAGCCGGCCGAGCGGGTGAGCACGGTGCCGATGCAAAAGATCGCCAGGCGCCCCAGGCCCGGCCAGCCGCCGGCGGCGAGCCACAGGCCCTCGAGCGTGGGCCACAGCAAAAGGTAGATGCCGATGGGCTTGTCCAGACGCGTCAGTTGCGCGTACCAGCGCAGCCGCATGCCCCAGGGAACGTGCGCCGGCCTGCCTTCGGGCGCAGGCCCGCCGCCGGGTAGCGCTTGGGGGGCTGGGTCGGACGCGGTTGGTTCGCGCATGCTTTGCCGAAGGACCGTGGACGTTGGGAAAAAGCGGGTCGGCTGCCCCGGCGGCCGGCTCCGGCTAAGCTGTCCGCGCGCGCACCGGCGCTTCAATTTTATGCGCGCCCGGCAAGCTGCAGCGCGCTACCGCCGAGCACAGCGCCTCGACGGCCGGAAGGCGCGTGAAACTCTTGCGCCAGGCCAGCACCACGCGCCGATCCGGCACCGGGCGCCGAAACGGCAGATAGGTGATGAGCGAGTCGCGCCGCGTGCGTTCGGGCACCGAGGTGCCGGGCAAAACGGCAACGCCAATGCCCGATGCCACCATCTGCCGAATCGTCTCCAGGGACGAGCCTTCCACGGGTTTTTGCAGGCCCTCGACCGTCGAGGCCCGATCCAGCTCGGGGCAGGCATCGAGCACCTGGTCGCGAAAGCAGTGCCCGCTGCCCAGCAGCAGGTTCGTCTGCCCGGCCAAATCCCCCACCGCGACGGCCTTGCGCCGGGCCCAGGCGTGGCCGCGCGGCACCGCCACGACGAACGGTTCATCGTAAAGCGCCGCGATCGCCAGCCCCGCTTCGGGCAGGGGCAAGGCCAAGATTGCGGCATCGATCTCGCCGTTTTTGAGCATTTCGAGCAGACGCACCGTGAAATTCTCGTTGAGCAGCAGCGACATCTGCGGCACGTCGCGCTGCAGCTGGCGTACCAGCGTCGGCAGCAGGTAGGGACCGATCGTATAGATCGCCGCCAGACGCAGCGGGCCGCTGAGCGGATCGCGTCCCAGGCGCGCGATCTCGCGGATTTCCGCGGCCTGCTCGAGCACGCGCTGCGCCTGGGCAATGACGCGCTCGCCGATGGCGGTCGGGCTGACCTCGCTGGCGCGCCGCTCAAAGAGGCGCACGCCCAGTTCCTGCTCGAGCTTGCGGATCGCCACCGACACGGTCGGCTGGCTGGCGTGGCAGGTCTCGGCGGCGCGGCCGAAATGGCGCTCGCGGGCCAGGGCAACGATGTAGCGCAGTTCCGTCAGGGTCATGGCTTGGGGGTCCGTGGCAATGCGATGCTCATCGCCGTTGTACGCGGCAAGCGGAACTGTACCCGGACCGGCGGCTGCGCCGCGCCTAGGCGCCCAGGTACTGGGCAGCGCCGGCGTACCAGCGCTGGATCATGGCCTGCGCGGCGGGCGGATCGTCGTGTAGGAGCCGATCCGCGCTTTGGCGCACGGTTTCGAGCCAGGACGCGTCCCGCTCCAGATCGGCAAAACGCAGCATGGGCAAACCCCATTGACGCGCGCCGAGAAATTCGCCCGGGCCGCGCAGGCGCAGGTCGCAGCGCGCGATCTCAAAGCCGTCGTTGGTTTCATAAAGGACCCGCAGGCGCGCGCGCGCCAGTTCGGACAGCGGTTCGTCGAACAGCAGCACGCAGGTGCTTTGCGCCGACCCCCGCCCGACACGGCCACGCAACTGGTGCAAGGTGGCCAGGCCAAAGCGCTGCGCATGCTCGATGACCATCAGGCTGGCGTTGGGCACGTCGATGCCCACTTCGACCACGGTCGTGGCCACCAGCACGTCGATGTCCCGGGCCGCGAAACCGGCCATCGCCGCGCGCTTCTCGGCGGCGCTCATTTGTCCGTGCAACAGGCCGATGCGCAGATCCGGCAACATGGCGCGCGTCTCGGCCACCATGCGCACCGCCGCCATCGCCTCGATCTCGTCGTTCTCTTCGACCAGGGGACAGACCCAGTACGCCTGGCGTCCGGCGGCCACCTCGCGGCGGATCGCCTCCAGCACTTGCTCGCGCCGCGCGCCGGAGATGAGTTTCGTGCGCACCGCCCGGCGCCCGGGCGGCAGCGTCTGGATCACGGAAACGTCCAGGTCCGCCAGGTAGGTCATGGCCAGCGAACGCGGAATCGGCGTGGCGCTGAGCATCAGCAGGTGTGGCGCATTCTGTCCCTGGCGCAGGGCCAGTCGCTGTTCGACGCCGAAGCGATGCTGTTCGTCGACGATGGCCAGGCCCAGCCGGGCAAAGCGCACCGACTCCTGGATCAGCGCATGCGTCCCAACCACGAGCTCGGCCGTGCCCGAGGCGATGTCGGCCAACGCGGCGCGTCGCTGCGTTTCGCGCGAGCGCCCCGCCAGCCAGACCAGGCGCACGCCCAGCGGCTGCAGGAGCTGTGAAATGCGCTGGAAATGCTGATCGGCGAGGATCTCCGTAGGCGCCATCAACGCCGCCTGGTGCCCGGCTTCGATGGCCCGCGCCGCGGCCAGTGCCGCGACGATGGTCTTGCCGCTACCGACGTCGCCTTGCAGCAATCGGTTCATGGGCACGGTCGCGGACAAGTCGCCCTCGATCTCCTGCCAGACCTTGCACTGGTCGGCGGTCAGCGAAAACGGCAGCGCCTTGCGCAGCGCCTCGGTCAGACGGCCGTTGCCCGACAACGGCGTGGCACCGACGTGGCGGCGCCGGGCGCGCGCCTGGCGCAGTGCCAGCTGCTGGGCGAGCAGTTCCTCGAACTGCAGGCGCCGCCAGGCCGGCGTCTGCTGTGCTTCGAGCGCGGCGGCATCGAGCCCGGACGGCGGCTGGTGCAGCAGGCGCAAGGCCGCGCCCAGGTCGATGAGGCCCAGCGCGCGGCGCAGCTCCGCCGGCACGATATCGGTCATGTCGGTGTCCTGCAGCGCCTTGCCGATACGTCGGCGCAGCCAGGCCTGCGACACTCCCTCGCTAGCCGGATACACCGGCGTGAGGCGATCGGGCAGCGGCAGCGCATCGTCGACCAGGCGGATCTGCGGATGCATCATCTCGATGCCCATCGGACCGCTGCGCACCTGGCCCAGGGCGCGCACCCTGCGCCCCGGGGTGAGCTGCGCCTGCTGCGAAGCATAGAAGTGCAGCCAGCGCAGCAGCAACTCGCCGCCCTCGTCCCGCAGGCGCACCAGCAATTGGCGGCGCTTGCGCACGCTGACCTGGACCGCGGCGATCTCCCCTTCGACCTGCGCCGGCGCTCCCGGCTGCAGGGAAAGGATCGGCACGATGCGGGTCTCGTCGACATAGCGCAGTGGCAGGTGCAGCAGGAAGTCCCAGCCGCGCACCAGCCCCATGCGCGCCAGGCGCTGAGCCAGCGTGTTCTTCGGCGCGCTGACGGCTTCGACCCCGCCGGCGCTTGGGCCGGGCACATCGGCTCTCATGGGGCCGGCCCCGCGCGGCGCGACCTTATACGACCAGGATCGCGTCGATCTCGAACTGCGCGCCGCGCGGCAGGCTGCTCACGCCGATGGTCGAACGCGCCGGATAGGGTGCGGGCAGCAGTTCGCCCATGATCTGGTTGACTGCACCGAACTTGCCCAGGTCGGTCAGGAACAGCGAAAACTTCACGGCATCGGCCAGCGATCCGCCGGCAGCCTTGGCGACAGCCTCCAGATTGGCGAAAGCCTGGCGTACCTGGGCCTCAAAATCGTCGCTGACCAACTCCTTGGTTGCGGGATCGAGCCCGATCTGCCCCGAAAGAAAGACCACCAGGCCAGTTCGGATGGCCTGCGAATACGGGCCTATGGCCGCCGGCGCCGCCGCAGTGCTGATGACTTCTTTTTTCACGAAATCCCCTCATTCGTTGCCGTTTTCAACAAACCGACCAATTGGCAAATTTTACCGTCCATTAAAGACCGAAACAGCCGGAAACCGCTGCGAGCCGCATGCCGCGCCCAAACCGCAATTGGAATCCCGGAGCTGCGTACAGACCCTACCTCCCCCGGTAGGAGTCGGAGCAATACCCACCCAAAGCTCATCCAATCTGCGCGAATTGACGGAAATTTCACCCCGTATTCATGGTATCCCATCTACGGAGCTCGACTGAAAATACCACCCAGATGCGCTACGAGGACCTGGTCGCGGTGCCCAAAAACGGCACGGTTTTTCCGGGGCAGCCGGGCAGAGCCGGACCCAACGAGACCATCGGGCGCTCGGGCCGATTTGCCGAGCTTGCGCGGACCGGTCGCTGGCCGCAACCCAGGTGCAGGACACTGAACAGAAGGCACGTTGATTCCATGAAGCTCAAATCTCGTCCCAACCCCGTTCGGCAACTGTTCTGGCACTGGGCCCGCGCCTTCACGCTGGTGGAATTCTTGATCGGCGTGCTGTTTGTCGCCACCGTGCTCGCCCTGGCCGCGCCCCGGCTCTGGAACATGGGCTCGGAGGCGCGCACCGCCAAGCAACAGGCGATCTTCGGCTCCGTGCGTGCCGCCGCACAGATCACGCGCGCTGCGGCCCGCGTGCACAATCAGTTGGGACCCAGCGGTTCGGTCGAGGTCGACGGCATGCGCATCTCCACGGTCTTCGGCTACCCGTCGGCCAGCGACGCGGGCATCGTCGCCGCCGCCGGCTTGGACGTGGTCAATGACCAGATCTCGCTCACCGACGGCGGCGCGCTGCCCGGTAGCTCGATTACGATAACGCTCAACGGCGCACGCGCCTCCTGCTCGATCGCCTATTCCGCCCCCGAATCGCTAGAGGCCCAGCCCAAGATCGACCTGATCAATTCCGACCAGGGCGGCGGCTCGGGTTGCTAAACGACCCCACGCTCGAATCATGGCGCCCACCGCCCCCCGCTTACCCGGCACTGGCATGAACGATGGTGCGCCGACCCATGAGGCGCGCAGCGCCATGGCCGCCGGCGCCATGGACGACGAGGCGACCGGGTACCGCTCGAACTTCGCCTGGCTGCTGCCCTGGGTGCTCGCGTCCATCGGCTTTTTGATGACGCTGGCGCTGCTGCGCTAAAAGCGCGGCCGGCGCCGCGCGCCTGCTTGCCGGCCCGACGCCACAACCGGGTTTCCCGATCCCGCGCTAGCTCTTGGGTGGCGCGCGCAACAATTCGAGCATGCCGTCGGCCGTAACGGTGGGGCCCAGGAAGTAGCCTTGCCCTTGCGAACATCCGGCGCGCAGCGCGGCGTCGATTTGCGCCGCGCGCTCGATTCCCTGGGCGATAACGGCGGCACCCAGGTGGCGCGATAGCGCGGCAATCGAACGCACCACCGCGAAGACTTCGGCATCGACGTCGATCCCGGCCAGCAGCTGCGGGCTGATCTTCACGCAATCGGCGCGACAGCGGCGCAGCAGGTCCAAACCACCGTAACCGGCGCCGTAGTTGTCCAAGATGAGCTGCACGCCGCGTTCGCGCAGCGCCGTCAGGCGCACCAGCGCGATATCGGCCTCGTCGCCTTGCAGGCTGGTTTCGGCCAGCTCGACGCTCAGACGCTCAGGCGCCAGGCCCGAATGCTCGAGCGCGCCGTCGACGATTTCCTCGAGTCGGGCACCGCGGAATTCGCGCGCCGACAGGTTGACCGACAAGCCGATCTTGCCGGGCCACTGGGCCGCCTCGCGGCAGGCCTGACGCACGGCGCTCTCGCCGATCGGTGTGATCAAACCCGTGTCGACGGCCACGTCGATGAAATCGCCGGCCGCCAGCAGGCCGCGCTCCGGGTGGTTCCAGCGCAGCAAGGCTTCGACCCCGACGATGCGCCGGCCGCGCAGGCGCACGCGCGGCTGGTAATGCACGGTGAACTCCTGCTGATCGAGGGCGCGGCGCAGCTCGGCCTCCAAGCGCACGCGGCGCGCCCCTTCTTGTCCGATCGAAACGCGGAAATATTCAAAGTTGTGCGTGCCGCGCTCGCGCGCAAAGCGCAGCGCGGCCTGGGCGTTGGCCAGCAGCGCTTCGGCGCGCGTGCCGTCCCTGGGCAGTATGGCCATGCCGACCGTTGCCATCAGCCGCAGGTCCGTGTCGCCAACCCGCATCGGCCCATCGATCACTTCGATGAGCCGATGTGCCACCTGGGTCGCGTCCACCGCCACCGGGGCGCCGGCCAGGGCCAGGGCGAACTCGTCGTCGCCCACGCGTGCCACCAGGGTCAAAATCCCCGTGGATTCGCGCGGCGCGGTCTTTGCGCGACCCTTGGTCCCCGGCCTGGGCTCGGGATTGGGTTCGAGCACCAGTTCGGCCACGGCCTCCAGGACACGCTCGCCGATGCGCTGCGCCACCTGGTCGGCGGTGCCAAATCCCAGCGACTCGCGCAGGCTCGATAGCCGGTCGATGCTGATCACCAGCACCGTGGCGGCTTGTCCGGCGCGAACTAAGTCCGCGAGGTGCGTTTCCAGGCGCTCGACGAAGGCGGCTCGATTGGGCAGGCCGCTGGCCGCATCGATGTTGCGCGCGCGTTCGGCGTCGGCGACCAGTTCGTGGCGTTGGGTCTCCTGGGCGATCAGTTGTTCGCGCGACTGTGCCAGTTCCGCGCGCTGCTTGGATAGTTCGCGCTCGAGCTCGCGCGCGTGTTCATCGAGTTCGCGCAGGCGTTGTTCGAGTTCGCTGACCCGCCGACGACCCGGATCTTCGGATTTCGTTTCGTTCTTGGTACGAGTCGACATCAATTCTTCCACGTTTGTCTGAATTTGCCCTGGACAAGGATCGGCAACCGCCCAGCATTTTCTACTCCTGTGCTGGTGGCGTCCAGGCGATTCTTCGCCAACGCCTGCAAAAAGAACCACCCGCGCAACGCCAGAAGCGCCCAACGCGATGCCGATCGTGCGAATTGCCAGGACAGCGCAAAGCCAAGCCGGGCGGCAAAAGCGGGGCGAGTAAAAATATTGCTGTCCGGATCCCTCAATTTACGGCACCGACTGCCGATAAACCGGAGGATCAGCCGGGCTTTCGTCCCGGTATTCCGGGAGAAAAGGCTTGATTCTGTTCCTCGATTACGACGGTGTTCTGCATCCCGACCCCTGCCTGGACGCGAGCCGGCTCTTCGAGAACGCCAAGCGCCTGGCCAAGGTGCTCGATCCGTATCCGGAACTCGGCGTGGTGCTGTCCACCTCCTGGCGCAACGTGCGCCCGGACCACGAATTGCTCGATCCGCTGCCGGAGCGGCTGCGCCAACGCATTCTCGGACGCACGCCCAAGTTCAGCGACTGCGTTGCCGTGGCTGGGCGGATCCCCTATCGTCGCCACGCCGAATGCGAACAATGGCTGCAGACCCACCACATGGCAGGTAGCACGTGGTGGGCATTGGACGATCGTGCGGATTGGTTCTCGCCGTACTGCGAGAACCTGCTCGAGTGCGACTCACGATTCGGATTCGACGAACGCATGGGCGCGCGTCTGTCCAGCACCCTTGAGCTGGCCCGCCAGCGCGCGGCGCGGGCGCTGGATTTCGAACTCGCCTGAGCGTGCGCCCGGGTTTTTCCTGCGCAGGATTGCTGCGCACCGATGCCCGTATGCTGAGCACCGCGCAACGGCCATTCGGGACGAGCAAGGCCCTCGGTTGGCCTCCGTTGCCCTCAGTTGCCCTCAGT
>Ga0181526_10004922_pt1 | contig 10217 bp, 9 predicted proteins | sample PEATcosm2014_Bin_35_FD_119750 | JGI IMG/M metagenome (GOLD analysis project Ga0181526, IMG submission 119750) | Peatland microbial communities from MTU Mesocosm Facility, Houghton, MI, USA - PEATcosm2014_Bin06_30_metaG | ecosystem: Environmental > Terrestrial > Soil > Wetlands > Peat | place...
GTCAGCGCCGAACCCGCCCAGCGCGTGCAGGAACTGGCCGCGCTCGCGGCCCGGCATCCGGAGTTCGTCCAGAAACTCTGCGCCGCGCCGGTTGCGGAAATCCAGCGCGAACTCGAACGAGTGCCCAACTTCGCGGAGGTTTACCGGGCTTATCTGGCCAAGTTCGGCGACCGTTGCCTCGATGAATTGAAACTGGAAAGCGCGACCTTGCACGACGACCCGACCACGCTGTTGAGATCCATCGGGCATCTTGCCCAAAGAGCGCAGACCGCGAAACCGGCGTCCGGGGCGAACATTGAAACCCAATTGCGCAACAGCGCGGAAGCCCGTGTCGGTGAAGCCCTGCGCGGCCATCCGTTGCGGCGGCTGGTTTTTCATTGGGTGTTGCGCAACACGCGGGCGCGCGTCCGCGACCGTGAAAATCTGCGCTTTGAACGGACCCGGTTGTTCGGCAGAGTGCGCCGCATTTTTGTCGCCGCCGGAAATGAGCTTCACGCGCGCGGCCTGCTGGAATCGCCCGGTGACATATTTTTTCTCGAACTCGGTGAATTGCTTGGCTATTGCGACGGCACCGCGACGAGCGCGGATTTGAAGGCATTGACCGCGCTGCGCCGCGCGGAATTCGCCAAGTATCGGGAAATGGAACCGCCCCCCGACCGCTTCGAAACGCGCGGGCCGGTTTATGACACCAACACTTTTTGCCCTCGCGCGCCAACCGGCGCGCCAACTTCAGCCGACGGAGAATGGCAAGGCACCGGTTGCTGTCCGGGAATTGTTCGCGGCCCGGTCCGGGTGATTGTTGACCCGCGCAATGCCATCCTGAAGGCCGGTGAAATTCTCGTCGCGGAACGAACTGATCCGGGCTGGATCATGCTCTTTGCCTCCGCCGCCGGGCTGCTTGTCGAGCGCGGCAGCCTGCTGTCGCATTCGGCCATCGTTTCGCGCGAAATGGGCATCCCCGCGATTGTTTCAATACCACGGATAACCCGCGAATTGGCAGACGGCCAGTGGGTCGAAATGAACGGCAGCACTGGAACGATCAAACTCATTCAACATGACTGAAGCCGCCGCCCACGCCGATTTTTCCAGCATTCGCTACGCCCAGTGTTGGGAGGACGCAGATGTTTTGGTGAAAGCCTTGGCACCCGAACCGGGTCACATTTGCCTCTCCATCGCTTCAGCGGGAGACAATGCGCTGGCTTTGTTGAGTCGCGCGGGCGTGCGCGTGGTGGCCGTGGATCTGAATGCGGCCCAGCTTGCCTGCCTGGAACTGCGCGGCGCCGCCTACCGGGAATTGGAGCACGCCGAAATGCTGGAATTGATTGGCTCCCGGCCCAGTTCCCGGCGCGCGGCCTTGTATGCGCGCTGCCGGAAATTACTTTCGGCATCGGCCAGCGCGTTTTGGGATCGCCATCCACGGGAAATTTCCTCCGGCGTCGGCGGCGCGGGAAAGTTCGAGCATTACTTCAAATTGTTCCGCACACGGATTTTGCCTCTGGTTCATTCCCGCCGTCGTGTCGCCCAACTTCTGGCCGGGGGCGATCCCGCGCGCCGCGAGTTGTTTTATTCGCGCCAGTGGGACACCTGGCGGTGGCGGCTGCTGTTTCGATTTTTCTTTTCCCGGTTCTTGATGGGCCGGCTGGGGCGCGATCCGGCTTTTTTTCGCTACGTGGAGGGCGGTGTTGCCGGGCGGATTCTGGCGCGCACGCGCTACGCACTGACGGCGCTGGATCCCGCCGCAAATCCTTACCTGCAATGGATTCTCACCGGCACGCACACGACCGCCTTGCCGTTTGCGTTGCGCCCGGAAAATTTTGATTCCATCCGGCGCAATCTGGACAACTTGGAATGGCGCCACGGCAGCATCGAGGAATATCTTGCCGCCCACCCGGATGTCCGGATTGATCGCTTCAACCTTAGCGACATCTTCGAGTATATGTCGCCGGAAAATTACCGGCGATTGCTCGAACGCCTGCTGGCGGCGAGCCGGCCCGGGGCGCGGCTGGTTTATTGGAACATGCTGGCACCGCGCAGCCGGCCCGAAAGCCTGACTGGTCGCCTGCGGCCAATGACGGAACTTGCCAACCAATTGTTTCTTCAAGACAAGGCGTGGTTTTACAGCCGATTAGTCATCGAGGAGGTGATTGGATGATCCCGCCGGCCCTGGCCATTGCCATCGTTTTGCTGGCGCTCGGCTCGCTCATCGCGGGCGTTCGGTTGGTTCAGCGGCAATTTGCCTGGGGTGCGGAGCTGTCGCGCAAGTCTGTCCATGTGGTCATGGGATTGGTTTGCGCGTCGTTCCCGTGGTTGTTTCATCAGGCTTGGGCCGTGGGTTTGTTGGCGGGCGGCGCAATGCTCGCGCTGCTGGCCGTCCGCCGCGTGCCGGCGTTCAAGGCGCGCTTCGGCCAGGTGCTGTGCGGCGTCGAGCGGGAATCTTGGGGGGAAATTCTATTCCCGTTGGCGGTCGCCTTTGTCTTCTGGCTCGCCCGGGGTTCCGTGCTCCTGTTTTGCGTGCCCGTTCTCATTTTGACTTTCGCGGATGCGACGGCGGCGCTGGTGGGCCGGCACTATGGCTACGCTCGTTATGAAACCGATGATGGCTGGAAAACAATTGAAGGATCAGCGGCTTTTTTTGTCGTTGCATTTATCTGCACCGTCGTCCCGCTTTGGTTTGATTCAAAGGTGGGCCGGGCGGAATGCCTTCTGATCGCCAGCGTCATGGGCTTCATTCTGGTGTTGATCGAGGCCATCGCGTGGCGAGGTTTGGACAACCTTTTCATCCCGATTGTGAGCTATGTCTGCCTGGTAAGCATGCTGCACCTTTCCGCCCGCGCATTGATGATTCAGCTCGCCGTATTGATGGTTGCCATCCTCGTTCTTGGGTTCTGGCGCAAAACCACCCGGCTTACGCAAAGCGCGATGATCGGCGCGGCGCTCATTTTGTTCGTCACCTGGTCAGCTGCTGATTGGCGCTGGTTGATTGCCCCGCTGGTGACCAGTGTTGGTTATACTTTTCTTTGCCGGCAACCCGTGGAGAATCCGCATCGCCACACTGTTCATGCCATCGCCTGCATCGGCGGCATCGGCTTGTGCTGGCTTTGTGTCTGGCAGGTGGCCGGGAATATTCACAGTGTTTATGCCTACGGCGTTGGTTACGCGGCCAACCTGGGAATGATTGCGCTGACCCATTTCGCGCGGCATCAACTTTCCCGTTCGGTGTTCACGGCCATCCTCAAGGCGGTTCTCCTCTGCTACTGGCTGATGGCAATTCCTTACCTGATTGTGTGGCACGATAATCCATTGGCCATTCGAATGGCCATCGGATCGTTCGTGATCATCATCGGCGCTCTGGCGATGTTTGCCGTGTGGCAGCCTTCGGTTGCCTTGTCACCCAATGATGCCAATCGCTGGAGACGGCAGGGTGTTGTTTCGGCATTGGCTTCGGCACTGGCGTTTGGCTTTGCCTTGTATCTCGATTTATGATCCGCGTTTTTTATCCGGAAAATCTGGCGGCGGCGGAAGCGCTGGCGGCGCAATCGAATCTGCCGGCCTTCAATCTCGACCAGTGTCGCGCCCATCGTTGTGATGCACACCTCGTTGCTGTCCTTAAAGGCGTGGCAATGGCTCGTTGTTCCCTTTGGTGGACTCGCGTGCCTGAAATTCCGGAAAGACGAGTTGGCGTAGTCGGACATTTTGCGGCGTTTGATTCTGCCTCCGCCGGCGAACTGCTCAAATCCGCTGTTGAAGAACTGAAGCGACACGGATGCGACCTGGCCATCGGGCCGATGGATGGGAACACCTGGCGCCGTTATCGCTTGCTGACCGAACGCGGTTCGGAGCCGCCGTTTTTTCTCGAACCCGATAATCCGGATGACTGGCCAGGCTTTTTTACGGATGCCGGATTCACGCCGCTGGCAACCTATTTCTCCGCGCTGAACGAGGATTTGACCGTGGAAGATGAGCGCATCCCGCGAACGCTTGACCGCCTGGAACGCGCCGGGGTGAAACTGCGCCCTCTCGATCCGGCTCATTTTGTTGAGGAACTGCGGCGCATCTACGAAGTGTCGCGGGTGAGTTTCCAGGCCAATTTTCTTTACACGCCCATCGCCGAATCCGAGTTTCTGGCTCAATACGAACCGGTGCGCGCCCACGTCCGGCCTGAACTAATAGTCTTGGCCGAACACGCTGGTCAACCGGTTGGCTTCGTCTTCGGCATTCCCGATCTGGCGCAGGCCAGGCGGGGGCAACCGGTGGATACTGTGGTGTTGAAAACCGTGGCGGTTCTGCTTGGTCGCACCTTTGCCGGTTTGGGCAATGTGCTCGTGGCGGTTTGCCAGCAGCAAGCCCGCGCGTTGGGATTTCGCCGCGTGATTCACGCGCTCATGCACGAGAGCAATAATTCACTGAACTTGAGCGGCCATTACGCCCGGCCGTTCCGGCGCTACACGCTGTATTCGCGACCGCTCGGAAAATGATTTTATTTTCACCGCGCCATGAACCTCGTTGAAGTCCTTCTCGACCAGTGCCGCCGCAAGCCAGACGCTGCCGCGATCATCGAGACGCTCCATGGGCATGATGCGATAACCACCTTCGCCGGACTGGAACGCCGCTCCAGCCAGGTGGCCGCGTTGCTGCGCCGGAACGGAATCAAGGCCGGCGACCCGGTGCTGATATTTCATCCCGTGTCCGCCGAGTTGTATGCCATTTTATTGGGCGTGTTCCGGCTCGGTGCCGTAGCCATGTTCCTCGACCCGTCCGCCGGTCGGGCACACATCGAACGCTGCTGTGAATTGCAAAATCCGTCGGCTTTGATCGCCAGCCCCAGAGCCCATTGGCTCCGGCTCACCTCGACGGCCCTGCGGCGGATTCGCCGGAAATTCGTCGTTGGCCGATGGGTGCCAGGGGCAATCCCGCTGGCGAACGCACAATACGAACCGCCGGTCAACGATTGCGAACCCTGTGACGCCGAAACTCCGGCCTTGTTGACTTTCACCAGCGGCAGCACCGGTTTGCCCAAGCCCGCCGTCCGCACCCACGGTTTTCTGCTCTCGCAGCATCGCGTTCTCCACCGCCATCTGGAACTGGCCGAAGGCGAAGTGGACCTCACCACGCTGCCAATTTTTTTGCTCGCCAATCTGGCCTCCGGTTTGACCAGTGTGATTCCACAAGGGGATTTGCGTTCGCCGGGCGCGGTTGAACCAGTGCCGGTTCTTTCGCAAATCGAACGGCACCAGGTCACGCGTTGCGCCGCCTCACCGGCCTTCTTTGAACGACTGCTGGCCTCGCCGCTGGAAAGCCGCAAAAATATCGCCTTGCTCCGAAAAATTTACACCGGCGGCGCGCCGGTTTTTCCCCGGCTTTTGGAGGCATTAAGTTCGGTCGCGCCGGACGCCAAAATTGAAGCCGTTTATGGCTCAACCGAAGCGGAACCCATCGCCCACCTTGATGCCCGCCACATCACTGCGGCCGATCGTTCGGCCATGCGCGGCGGTCAGGGTTTGTTGACCGGATTGCCCATACCAAAGATTCGTTTGCGCGTCATTCCTGATCAATGGGGACACGCCATCGGACCCTTTTCCGTTGCGGAATTTGCACACATGAGATGTTCCACGATGCAAGTTGGTGAAATCGTGGTGGCGGGTGATCATGTGTTGAAAGGCTATCTGCACCACCGAGGCGACGAAGAAAGCAAATTCCGGGTTGGTGATGAAGTGTGGCACCGAACTGGGGATGCCGGAAAATTCGACGAGCATGGCCGGTTGTGGCTGGCCGGGCGTTGCTCGGCAAAAATCCGCGATGCGCACGGCGAAATATACCCGTTCGCGGTTGAATGTGTGGCGATGGAACACCCCGGCATCCGACGGGCGGCGTTTGTGGCTTACGCCGGCAAGCGGCTGCTGGTGATTGAGACCAAACCGGAGTTTGATCAAACCGCCCTGAAGACACTGCACCAAGACCTGCATTGGTCGTCAGTGGACGAGATTCGCATCCTGCGGCGACTGCCCGTTGACAAACGGCACAACGCCAAGATTGACTATCCAACCCTGCAACGACTGCTGGACAAAATGCCCGAATGAGCCCCGCAGCAACACATGATTTATTTATGATTGCCGCAACCGGGGCAGTTAGCGAAGCGGAAACTGCTCCAGTTTCGGCGGGACGCCTTCGCGCCGATCTGGTTGAAATTCCACCGTGAGCCAGTGAACGGTGAAGGTCGTCTTGCCCGCCAGCGCCAGTGTTTCCAGCATCTCCCAATCTGTGATGCCGCACGCCGTGAAATTGTGCCGGTAAAAGTGCCACGTTTCCACCGCGTTCTCGAATGGGCGCAGACCGACGCTTAATTTCCCCTTGAGCGCGCTTCGCGCGACTCCCCAATCGGCGTCGTCGAGAAGCACGCGGCCGGGCACAAATTGCTGATGCAATTTAGCCGCTGTGGATTCGCTTTTAACGTTGGCAATCACGTCCAACGAATCTTCCGTCGTATGCAGCAGCAACAGCGGTGGCTGAAACGTGGCTTGGATGTGGGTTTGATTTGTCAGCGCCAACACCGCGTCGAGCAGCGATGGATTGGCGCTGGACAGCGTTGCACGCGCCCGCCGGAAAAAATAAAGCTCATCCGTCGCGCCCGGCATGAAGATGAGCGCCTTCACGACGCCGTTTGATTGAAAGGCGTCCAGCATCAGCGGCACGCAGTTCGTCCGATTCAACTCCGTCACGCCCGCGCCCAGCGGCATCCGCCCCAGCGCGTCCTGCCATGATTCACCGGCGGACGCGCCTTGCGACGCGGCGAGCAGAAGGAGCAAACCGCCCCATTTTGTCAGGTTTTTCATTCCGGTCGCCAGCAACGTAGTCATCCCTCACCTTCCCGTCAATGCGCCTTGCCTCCTAATCCTAATCTCGACCGGCGATTACGATTAAGAGAAAGATTAAGATTAGGATTAATCTCAACATCCGTGTTTATCTGTGTCCATCCGCGGTTTATTCTCCCCGCATGAAACTGATTTCTTGGAACGTCAACGGCCTGCGCGCCGTGCTGAAGAAGAACTTTCTGGAATTTCTCGACGCCGAGAAGCCAGATGTCCTTTGTTTGCAGGAAACCAAATGCACGCCCGACCAGGTGGAGCAGCTCTGGCCCGCGAAATACACGACCTACTGGAACAGCGCGGAGAAAAAAGGCTATTCCGGCACGGCGATTTTCACCAAAACACGACCGCTGAATGTCATTTCCCACATGGGCGTCGCCGAACATGACCGGGAAGGCCGCGTGCTCGCCGCCGAGTTCGCCGATTTTTTTCTCGTGAACGTCTATGTGCCGAACTCCAAGCGCGATTTGTCGCGGCTCACTTACCGCCAGAAATGGGATCGGGACTTTCTTGCGTATCTGAAAAAGCTGGAGAAAAGGAAGCCCGTGATTTTCTGCGGTGATCTGAACGTGGCGCACACGGAGATTGACCTCGCCAACCCCAAGGCCAACATCCACAATCACGGCTTCACCGCCGAGGAACGCGCGGGGTTTGACGCCTTTGTGCAGGCCGGTTTCCTCGACACCTTCCGCGAATTCGAGCCGGGCGGCGGGCATTACAGCTGGTGGAGCGTCATGGGCGGCGCGCGTTCCCGGAACATCGGCTGGCGCATTGATTATTTTCTCATCTCCAAATCTCTGCGCCCGCGTCTCAAACGCGCCTTCATCCAGCCGGACGCGGAGGGTTCCGATCATTGCCCCGTCGGGATCGAAATTATCTGAACGGCACGGCGCTCGAATTTTCTATCGGGTCAAATTCTTCGCCATGACGTAATCATCCATGGCGAAGCCGCCGCCGATATTGGTGATTACGGATTCCGTGATGGAGAAGCTGTTGCGTTGATAGGCGGCGATGGCTTTGGCATTAAGCTTGTTCACGTTCAGGATCAAGCGGCTAGCCCCAAGCTTGCTGGCTTCACGCTCGCAATGTTGCAACAGCAAACTGCCGAATCCACGGCCCTGCCACGCCGGATGCAGGTAAATTTTGTGCAACTTGAAGGTGGGGACAGCGCGCTGCGCTGTCCGGACGCCGCAGCGCGGCGTCCCTGCCTCCGTGGGACCGTAGGAAGCGAATCCAACAAGCTCGTTGCCGGCGAGCAGGCAGTCATAACGGATTCCCTGCGATTGAATCTCCTCGCGCATCGTGTCCGGCGCATACATCCACGCCAGCATATAATCAATCTGCGCCGGGGTGATGATGCCCGGATAACACGCGCGCCAGATAACACCCGCCAGTTTGGAAATGGCCGGCAAATCCGCCCCGGTGGCCCGGATGATCTGGCCGCGCACCACGCTGTCGTGAATCCGAAAGGCCATGCGAATTTTTTACCACGGATAACACGAATGGGCACGGACTATTTGCCGCGAAAAAGCGCAAAAGGCGCAAAGAGCTTGACCGCTTATAACGTAGGACAGCGCGTCCCGCCTGTCTCTGAACCTATGCCGAACATCCAACTTACGGACGCGTCTTGATTCTCAATCGGCAAGGCGACGCGCAGTGGATGACCGTTCGATATGACGAGCGGCAACAGAAAGCGGTGCTCGACCAGGAATTTCGCCTCGTGGATGCAGCGGGTTATTGAATTGAGACAGGCGGGACGCGCCCGCCGTCGCAAGCTTCGGCGCGGCAAGCTGTCCTACGGCATTGTTCGTCCGAGCATCTGCTGGCTCAAGGCCGCGACGGCTTGTTCGAGCGCGGGCAGGGAGGACGCAGGCCAGAGTTGGATTTGCAGCGCGTCGCAGAGCGGTTGCAGCACGGGTTGGAAACGCGAGCCGCCGATGATAATTTTATCCGGCAGTCGGCCGGCCTTGAGCAGGGCTTCCACCAGTCCGCGACCGGCGGCTTCGCCGGGCGTGAGCGCGCCGCTTTGCACGCTCATGCCAAGAACCAGCCCGAGTTTTTGTTCCACCAGCAGGCTGATTCTGCCAAAGCAGGGCCTTCCGTTTTCGAGAAATGAACCGCTGGGCAGCAAACTCGAATCAAATTCAAACGCCGCGCCCGGCGCGCGTTTGAGGGCACGGAATTTTTCGAGCTTGTCGGCGGGAGCTTGGAACGGATCAAGCCCGCTGACCGGCGGCGGCAGGAGTGGCCGCCAGTCGAGATCCTCCGGCGTGAGCGCGCGGTTCGGCAATATGGCTGGCAGGAACGGAATTTCCGTGGGCGCGCGGCTGTCGGAAAGTTTCGGGTTTTCCTCGAACAGTTTGCAGAACGCGGTGAAGCGCGGGAGATCGGCGAGCAGTTGGCCGGCCTCGGCTTGGTTGATGTGCCACGGATGCCAGCCGGGGTCGGCGGAGCGGAATTGCGGCCAGACGCAGCCTTTGGCGGCAGGTTTGAATGCGGCGGCTTTGAGCATGGCCAGATCTTCCTTGCATAGCTCGCGTTTGGGAACGAATTCGAGCTTGAGACAATCAATGCCGTCGGCGTTGTTGAAGTCTTCGGGGTTGGGCGCGTCGTCGAGCATCTGGAGAATCCAGCGCAACCCGGCGGCGCGGCGATAAAAGACGGCGGCAAAAACTTCTCCGGCGTTGCCCAGCACGGTGGCGATGCGCGTCTCGCCGGTGACGGGATCAATCAGGCCGACGACATCGCTGTCATACATGGTTTCCCATGGCTGGATGGCGGCAAAGTCAGCGGCAGCGGCGAGCAGTGCGCGCCAGGTTTCTGGTGCGACGAACGGAGGCGGAGCGAGTTTGGGCATGGCAGTTATCGTGTTAGCAAACGTATCGAGGACTTTTCTTCACTTCCTTGAAAGGGAATTCGAGCGGGCGGAGTTGTTGGAGTTTGCTGGGTTTGGTGTCCATATAAATTATTACGCAAGAATCTTTTCAATCTGCGCCAGTTCTCCGCCCGTGAACGGCAGGTTGCGGGTCGCGCCCACGCAATCGTCCAGCTGGCTCACGCGGCTCGCGCCGATGAGCGCGCTGGTCACGGTCTTGTGCCGCAACACCCACGCCAGGGCCATTTGCGCCAGCGTCTGCCCGCGATTGCGCGAGCTCGTTCAGCTTTTTCGTCCTGGCCAGCACCGCGTCGGTGATGTCGGCGGGCCGGAGAAATCTTGGATCATGGCCCGCGCGGGAATCGGCGGGAACGCCCTTGAAATAGCGGTCGGTGAGCAGTCCCTTGGCCAGCGGCGAAAAAACGGTGCAGCCGATGCCCTGCTGTTCCAACGTGGAGAGCAGTTGCGGTTCCACCCAA
>Ga0181526_10004929_pt1 | contig 10211 bp, 13 predicted proteins | sample PEATcosm2014_Bin_35_FD_119750 | JGI IMG/M metagenome (GOLD analysis project Ga0181526, IMG submission 119750) | Peatland microbial communities from MTU Mesocosm Facility, Houghton, MI, USA - PEATcosm2014_Bin06_30_metaG | ecosystem: Environmental > Terrestrial > Soil > Wetlands > Peat | place...
CGGTCAGGGATCGATTCTGCGCAGATTGGCGTTCCGTGATCGCAAAACCGACATCGCACCAATAGCGCCGCCGATACAAAGCCCTTTTCACACAGCCTGGGCCATGAGCTGCCTCGTGCGCTGCAACAAAATGTATCTCTATTCGATCACCTCGTCGGCCAGAGAGAGCAGCGTGGACGGGATGCTGATGCCCAGCGCTTTGGCAGTTCTCAAATTCACGACAAGCTCAAATTTCGTCGGCTGCTCGATGGGGAGATCGCCGGGCTTCGCCCCACGCAATATCTTGTCGACATATTCGGCGGCGCGCCGAAACTGATCCCCATAGTCTGGTCCGTAAGATATCAAACCTCCCGCATCGACGTTCTCCCTGATGCCGTACATTGTCGGCAGTCGTGCCGTGAGCGCCAGTGCGCTGATGCGAATCCGATCGGCGTTTAAGAGCGGATCGGGAGCAACATACATGGCGTCCGCACGGCCATTGAGTGTTACGAAGGCGGGCGCGATATCTCCAGCTGCTCGGATTTCAAGTGCGACGACATCGAGACCAAGTTTGGAGGCCGTAGTCTCAAGCTCTTGCGTCTCTAGTACAGCCGGAGGAAAGCCCACATTGGCCATGATTGCCAAATGTCGGAGAGTGGGCACAACCTCGCGCAAAAGTCCGAGCCTTTTGCCTGCAAGATCTGTCGCCTGCACCGAAAGCCCGGTTACGTTGCCGCCCGGTCGCGCCAAGCTCTTGACCAAACCGGTGCCAACGGGGTCGCCCAATACCGCGAAAACAACGGGGATAGTCGATGTAGCTTGTTTTGCAGCAAAGGTTCCGAGACCCGCCGTAACAATCACATCGACCTTAAGCCGAACGAACTCGGCGGCAATTTCCGCGTAACGCTCATTGTGCCCCTCCCCCCAGCGATATTCGATTGCGACGGTTTGGCTATCAATCCAACCGAGTTGGCGAAGCCGCTCCACGAATTTAGCCGTCCACGAGTTCCAGGATGCTGCCGTGGTCGTGCCGAGGAAGCCGATTGTCGGCAGCTTGGCGGGCTGCTGTGCACGCGCGCCTAACGGACAAGCTACGGCCGCTCCGCCGATAAGATTGACGAAATCGCGCCGTCGCATGCGTGCCCCCAGGCTCAGCCGACAACACCTTAACGGCTCAAACGACTATTATTCTAGGGCGATTAAACGGCATGTTGACCATTTGCCGTAGTGCACACGAGCAAAACATCGCTGTAGTGCCCGGCGAATGTCGCTCATGGGTCAGAAGCGGCGCTTTGGATGTGCGTCGTCCGCGTCGGCCAGGCCTCCGACCTGACCGCTGCGCTGCGGCAAGCGTCGGTCTGGTCCAAACTTGGCCATTCGCTGGGCCCGCCTTGGTAGGCTGAAAAGTCAATTTAAGTGATTGGCGTCACAGTACTCGCGGCGGGTTTCGAACATGTTGACCCTACCGGGACTGATGGAGACCCCCCATGAAAGCGCTCTTAACTGGCATCGCCTTCGCGGTTGGAATGGTTCTCGCCACTCAGGCATTTGCATCTGATGACCTTGGCACGCGGTGCCCGCACTCCGGTTGGCAGAACGGGCATTACGTGTGCGGCGACATTTCGAACAATTCGTGAGAGTTGCCGCCAGCGGCGCTACGGCTGCCCGACGACGAGAGAGATTGGCCACTGATGGCCGGGATGGTTTGTCTTCGATCGAGGGATCTACTTGCCTGCGCTCGGAGCTTTCTTCGAGCGCGACTAGCTGAATGTAGTGTTGCGAGGGCAATCGGTAACGATCGCCGAATTTGACCGAAGAAGTGCTCGAAGCCGTGAGCCGGCGTTTGCCGCTCGATCACGGTAACCGTACCAGACGCCAAATGGTCTGCGATCGCACGCTCACCGGCTGCCGCTTTCGCCCTGCAAGTTTCCTCCGGATGCTGATTGTCCGTCAACGCCGCACCGCCTTTCGAACTGCGGCAGTGGAAGGTGCGGGGAGCCCATTCAGGGTCCATCGCCTCCGTGGCGGTCACGGGCTGGCACGGCAGCTTCAGCCCCTCATAACGGACGCGACGGCGGACGTTCCCGGTGTCCGCTTCGGACCGATGCGCGACATCCGGCATGATCAGCCTCGCGCGGTGCGCTATGATCGCCCTTTTAGGCCGCCGTTCCGGCCATTGTCGGCACCCAGCAAGCGATCATCGAATGGCAGTGTACCGTGCCATTCGCAATGACGATCGAAGCAGCTGAGGCGACTGCCGGCGGCCGCACAGGTGGCCGCCTGTCATAGCTTTATATCGTTGACATCGCTGGATCAGGCCGCGCAATAACAGTAATCTTCGAAGGCGCAGCGGTACAGAATCCGAAAGGCCAGATCACCCCGATGTTCAATCCAACGCAGATCGTCATCGACGGGTTTGTCGGCGAACTTCGGGCAATGTACGAGCGGACCTATGGAACGCTCGAACCGAGCTACCCCGGCATCATCGGCTTCGTCGCCCAGATTGCGCTTGAGAATATAGCAACCTCTGACGCCGGCTATCACGATGTCAATCATACGATCATGGTGACACTGGTCGGGCAGGAGATTCTGCGCGGTCGTCACATCAGCATTGGCGGCATCACGCCACGCGGGTGGCTGCATTTCATCGTCTCGCTACTTTGCCATGACATCGGCTATGTTCGCGGAGTCTGCCGCGGCGATGGCGACGGCCAGTATGTCACCAATCTTACCGGCGATAGGACGGCCCTCCCGGAGGGCTCCACGGATGCGGCAATGACGCCGTATCATGTCGCGCGCTCCAAGCTGTTTATCCGTGAACGCTTCGGCAAGTCCGCGCTCGTACAGCTCGACGCCGCGGAGATCGAGGCCAATATCGAGCACACGCGGTTTCCGGTTCCCGCGGACGAAGAGCACGCGACGACTGACGACTTTCCCGGCTTGCTGCGTGCAGCGGATCTGATCGGTCAGCTCGCAGATATCAACTATCTGCGCAAGACGGCGGCATTGTTTAATGAGTTCCGCGAAACAGGAATAAACGATAAACTGAATTACCGTAGTCCTGCCGATCTGCGGGCAAATTATCCGCAGTTTTTCTGGAAAATGGTGCAGCCTTATATCGTAGACGGCTTGCGTTACCTTCGAGTCACGCAGGAGGGCCAGCTGTGGGTTGCCAATCTCTATGCAAACGTTTTCTCGATGGAGCATAAAGGGCAGATCCTTTAGTGGACGCTCCACACATGACACCGCTCGCCTACAAAAATCCCCGGCATGGCCGGGGCTTGGCTGCTTTGAACTGTTGCGAACAATTCAAATTATGGTGACAGTGCATTTGCTCTAGCGCCAAGGCATGCAGATAGTTTCATGCACTGTGGTGTCTGGATGTCCTATCAACGGCCCGTGGCGAAGCGCACGACCCGTTGTGTAAAGCCACGAACGCGCAGTCGTTGATTGCGAAGGAACAGAATGCTCCGCCCGACCCATTCCGGCGCGCCGAGCTGCCGAAGTCTCTCGACAGCGGCCTTGTCGTGGCGTTCAGCGAGCGCGGCATTCGTCCAAAATTCTCGAGTGGCGTAGAGTTCAAGACTGCGCGCGGCTTGCACCCGCACCTGCTCGTCATTCGGCAACTTGGCGGCAAACGCGAGCTCACGACCAAAACAGACGGCTTCGATCCTTGACCTCAGTTCCTCCTTGTATTCGATGCCGCAGCGGTCAAGTCTTGCGTGAGTTGCTTCATGGACGATGGTGGCGGCAATCAATTCCGGGCGTGAGCTTTCGGCCGCAACAAACTCCCTATCGAGCGTGCAGGCGCGCATCGATTTATTGAAGCTGCCGATGGCTCCGGCGATGTCCCGAACCCATATCCGTTCAAGATCGCGAAGAATGCGGTCGTACCGAAGTCGATCGTAGGTCCGGATAAGGCGCAGAGCTTCTTCGACAGGACGCAAAATCGGCTCAGGTTCGAAACTTGCTACTCCGACCCAAAGACCATCAACGCGCCTGCTTTTGGAAAAGCCAAGCTCGAGCCTGTCGACAAGTCCCGGACGACTGCGTTGCCTCATGCAATATGCGAACAGTGCCCTAGATTCACTGAGCAGATCGTTAACCGCCGGTATGCGTTGGGGTCATCACCTGCAGCGCCCGGAACGCGCTGTTGTGGCCGGGCTTCCTCGAGTAGCGGCGGCGTGGCGGCGGCCAAAGACGAACTGAGGCCGGGCGTGCTCGGCGCGAATGCGTTACGCTAACCGCTCAGCCACCAGAGCGTCAGCTTGCCGCCACGAACGGTAGGGACGCTGCGCCAAAGTTCCATTGTAGTATTGCGTCTGGCCGGTGATTTCCAAACCGATCCAGGATGGCAATTCGACCGGGTAATGTTCGTCCGGCAATTCGATCTCGGCAATCACCAAGCCAAGATTTTCGTTCGAAAAAACGTCTATTTCCCACGCTAGGTCGTTATGAGGAACGATATGGCGCACCTTCTCGACGATGAGGCCTTGCCGGAGCGGTATAAGCGCCTCCGCCTCCAAGGTCGGAATAGGGTATTCAAGCTCAAGCCGACGCAATGACGATGGGCTGGATTTGAGAGTGAGCGTGGCAAGGTTATTGTTTTTAATGCGAACCCGTATCGACACTTTGGGATTCGAGTCCAAGTAAGCCTGCCGGATGTGCGATTGTTCGACTGAGAATTTTCGCCAATCATCGTTACGCAAGAGAAACTTACGCTCGATCTCGATATTCATGGAACCGTCTATCCGAGTATGACAGAGCTGTGACATGTCGATATCAATTGGAGTCCGCGGAGGCAAGTAGCCGCCCTGCCCGCGCTCACGCGCACGGAGAGTCCGTGCTCTATTATCCTCTATTTTCGCGGTGGATCAGGCGCGACGGCGCTACGCCCCACTACTTCACTACCGGGTCCCTCTGTTTCGCTCTGTTGCGGCGCATACGCTCGTTGATCGCCCATCCGATAAAGCGGGCGACAAAGTAGCCGATAACGCCCGAGGCAATGGCGACATACCAGCGGGCGTCGAGCCAGGCCTGCAGCGTGAAGGTGATCGCAGCACCGATGAGAATTGCAGCGATTTTGAAGTCGATCATTGGCGCTCCTTCCCTGGGACGCCACCTTTCTCGGCCGACTTGATCAACGAGCTCGTCGGTGAGCCATTCTGCAAGCTGCGGTATCGGTTTATCGGTTCCTTGCGGCCCGGAACTAAGCAATGGACCCTGAAGCGCAGGATTGGCCGGGCGTGCAGCACGTGCGGGCGGTGGGGCCAGGATTGCCGCTGCCCGTACCGGAAATATAACGTGGTTCATTCGGATTTCGAAGGTCGGAGATCGTTGCCCTCCGTTTCGTCCGTCAATGCATAAGCCACAACCCGCTCCCACCGCAGGCAGTTCCTCAGTGTCAGGCAGCGCTGGCGCTGTATGCCGCGCAGCAACGAATTTTCGCAGCTAACGAATTTTCGCAGCTAAGGTCGCTGTTCGGTCATACGCCGCCACGCCGGTCGTCCTCATCACGGCTCGCGCTTTCCATTGGTCATGGCGGTCTGCCCAGCGTAGAGTGAAAGGCACTGGGCCAATGTGACTGAAACCGGGATGATCGACGATGCGCGTAGCGCTGTTCCCTTTCCGCGAGCTTGCGAATGGCTAGCCTCGAAGGCTGTCGCTACCCGCTTCTCTTCGCCATCGTCGTCGTGGGAGCATTGGGCGCGTCAGCGCCTTCCGCCAGGGCCCAATGCGAAGGCGATGCGCTTCGGCTGTGCCTGCCTGACATCCCGGACCGGGAGCGCGTTAAATCCTGCCTGCTGCAAAACCTGAAAAGTCTGTCCCCGGACTGCCGAGCGCAGTTCCGCGAAGGCCAAGGCGCGGTTCGCCGGCGCCGCCATCACGGCTAGCCTTGCCGTTTAGGGGGCATTGAGCGTCGTGTGGATCACGCGGATTGATTTGCCAGTCGGTGAGGCAACTCTAGTAAGCTGACCAAATGGGACGGGCCGAAGGAGCAAGTCGATGATGTCCGCGCTTCGCCTGGCGTTTGCCGTCTGGTTAGTCACCGCCGTGGGCGCCCAGGCCCAGGAGATCGGTAGCGCTGCGGAAGGCCTCAAGCTCGCCCACGCTTCGTGTTCCGAATGCCACCTGGTGGACAAAGTGGTGGGCCGCTCGCGCGATGCCGCCGCACCCACGTTTGCAAGCATCGCCAATATCAACGGCATGACGAGCGCAGCCCTCACCGCCGCGCTGCGAACATCGCACCGGACAATGCCGAACGTCATCATCAAGAGTAGCGATACAGGCGATCTCGTCGCCTACATCCTGAGCTTGAAAGACAGCCCCTGACCTTCGGGTTTGTCTTTCGTCCGATCGGCGCGCTCGGCGGGGCCGCGGCCGGCCAGAGAGCCAGCATGCCCCTGCCGCTCTTCCCAACACAGATTGCTTGAGAGCTCAGTGCGCCTGACGGGACGGGTCGCCGGCCGGTTCCGTCACCCAGACACCGCATTCGCCGCAGCGAAAAGTTCCGAGATCCGGCAGCCCATTCGTTCCGGGCATCATGCGCGCCACATGCATCGGCCTGCCGCAATTCGGGCAAGCCGGTCGAAGCGCAAAGCTATTACCCAGGCGCCGCGTCGAGGTTTGTTCTGCCAACATGCCACACACTCCAAAGGGATACCGTTTTCAAACGGCCGAACGGAATTCAAACGCCCGTTTGAGACACCGCCGAGCCGAAAACAAGGTGGTTTTGTGATTTTATTGAGCGACCGCCGCGCCGCCGCCTACGCGCAATGCGCCGTCGCCGTAATTTCCCGCGCCCGCGCCCCGGCAAAGGGCTCATGCGCGACGAAAATAGTGGTCAATTTTATACAGATTTCCCCGCGGTAATGACCGCCTAGTCGCAAGCTGGGTGATCTCTGGATTGCCGCGGCCGGCATTCGACCGGGATTTTTTTGTCCCGGCTCAAAATACCTCGCGGGGCCTTATGCACGGAATTAGCTTTCGGGAACAATTCGCCGCTATCACCGATGCCTTGGCCTTCGCCCAGGGCATTGTCGACACTGTCCACGAGCCGGTTCTTGTCCTCGATAAAGACCTGCGCGTGATCGACGCCAGCCGATCGTTCTATGCGGCATTCAAGGTTAACCCCGAGGACACCAAAGGTCGGCTGCTTTACACCTTGGGCGACGGTCAATGGGATATTCCGAAACTTCGCGTGCTCTTGGAAAAAATTATTCCGGAGCGGGGTGTGATGGAGGGCTATGAAGTCGAGCATGAATTCCCCGGCCTCGGCTCGCGCACGATACGCCTGAACGCCCGCCAAGTGTTCTACGAAGGCGGCGCCGGCACGACTATTCTGCTCGGCATGGAGGATATCACCGAGCGGCGCATGCTGGAGCGCGAAAAGGACGAGTTGTTGCGGCAGAAGGACATCTTGTTCGAGGAACTGCAGCACCGCATCGCCAATAGCTTGCAGATCATCGCCAGCATCATTCTGATGAAGGCGCGCGCGGTGCAGTCGGAAGACACCCGTTTGCATCTGGAAGACGCGCATAAGCGCGTGTTGTCGATTGCCGCCGTGCAGAAACAATTGCATGCATCAGCGACGACCGGAACAGTCGAGATTGCGCCTTATCTGTCGAAATTGTGCGAGAGCCTGGCGCAATCGATGATCGGCGGCAGCCGGCCGATCGCGCTGAAGGTGGTTTGTGAGGCGGGAAGCGCGACATCGCGCCAAGCCGAAAGTCTTGGCTTGATCGTGACGGAACTCGTCATGAATGCGCTGAAGCATGCCTTCCCCGACGACAAGGCCAAAGGCCGGATCACCGTCGCCTATGACGCGATCGGAACGAATTGGAAGCTTGCGATCTCCGACACCGGGATTGGCTGGCCGGCCGGCGGTTTTGCTCCGGGAAAGTCCGGACTTGGCACCGGTATCGTCAAGGCGCTGGCGCGTCAGCTCGATGCCCAGGTCGAGACCTTGGCCGGCCCCGACGGCACGACCGTGTCGATCACCCACGCCACTTTCCCGGTCAAGGCTGTCCATGCCGCGTGAATGCGTTAACCCGCAGGGTAGAATCGTGCTTTACGGTGGGTTCGGGCGACACGAAAAAGCGTCACCCAAAAATTATGGAACGATTGTGATCCGAACGCGTTTCCGCCAGTGACCGAAACCCTTCCCAACTGCCTCATCGTGGTCGTCGACGACGACGTATTCGAACGCATGGGCGCATCCAGCATGTTCCTGGATGCAGGCTATCGGGTGCTCGAAGCCGACAGCGCCGACGAGGCGTTGCTGCTGTTCGAGGCCAATGCCGACGTCAGGGTGCTTTTCACCGACGTCAGCATGCCCGGCTCGATGAGCGGGTCGGATCTGGCCCACCGTGTCGCCGAGCGATGGCCCGGCGTCGGCATCATCGTCGCTTCAGGCCGGCCGCGCCCTCACCTTTTGCCCTTGAGCATGCTGTTTCACGACAAGCCCTACGAGCCGGCCGCCGTGCTTCGGCAGGCCAGGGAAATGACGTCGCTGCATAACTAGGCCGCGCCATTTTCCGTCACAAAGCGACGGTTTTCAACGAGCTTATCGCGGGGGTACAGGCTTCTTTGAATGCGGTGCCGGAGTTTGATCGGCGATCGGGGCGAGAAAAGAACAGCAAGTGTGAATGGAGTAACGGGCCGAGGCCAACGTTCACGTCACACCCTCGGTTCTGCGGCGCCGCCCCGTCCTGGTCGCTCACGGACGCGGCTGTACGAAAACTCAAAAAACGGCGAACCGACGAGAATGATTTTTCTCAGATCAATTGAAAATGGGCGTGCATGAATGTTATTCTGAAGTACCCAACAGCTTGACGCATCATTTATTCTATCGTCGTCATGCGCCTCTGCGCTTTTACACAGCCAAGACCCAAAGGCGATTTTCGAATCCGTGCCGCGTTGCCGCAAAATCAATGATCAACCGTGAAACCGTCAAACCGAGCGTAGAACGGCCAACGGCTACACGGAAGTATTGACGTTGTAAGCCCTGCCTTCTGTATCCGGTCATAATTGGCAAGGCGAAAAAACGCGTTGCCGGCGAGGGCGAATACGCGCATACTGTCCAACGGGGCGCGTACCGCCAAAGGGGAAAGCTCATGTTGCGATCGACGCAGCTTCGGTTCCTGGCGACTGTATTGCTCGCAGTGGCCGCAGCCTCGCTGGCCGGTGCTTCCGCACGAGCATTCAGTCTGGGAAATGGTGGAGCCACCGAGGGCGGCAATGCCGCATTTGCTGATCCAGACGAACAGGTCGGCAAAATGTTTGGTCTCGACCAAGGTGGGGAGCCATCCAAGTTAAGCAGCCCAGCGCAGGTTGACCCCCAGCCTGGCAAGTCAAATCCGTATAAGCACTTTCAGGTCGACAGCCTTACTTCGCCTCGCGACCCTCTCTCCCGCCTGGGCAACTGAACCTGTTTTTATTATTTGGACAGGCGATAATCACAGAAACTTTCCAGATAACCCATGGCGGCTCAGCCGCGCTACATTTTTGCTCCACGCCATCAAGCGATAGCGCCAAGCGCAGCGCCGGAATTTGATCGACGATTGGAAATTACGGCGCTTGTCCATCGATGAGCCGACTTCGCTATTTCTTTGGCTATAGAAATGTCGATGTTGCCCTCCAACGCAGGGCTCGTGATCCAAACCAGCCCTCAAACGGGGGAAGCTTGCCGCCGCGTTTTGTCTTTATTCAGGATTGCCTTGGGCGGCCGATGTGCCGGCTACGGTTGGGCCGCCTTTGAGTATCCATTCAAATCCTACGGCGATCATGGCGCCGATGATCGGGCCGGCGATGTAGATCCAGCTTGTGCTTAAATCGCCGCGGACGAGATCGGGCGCGAGTGACCGGACAGGATTCATGGAGGCGCCGCTTATCGGTGCCGCCCACAGCCCGGCAAGCGCAATATAGCCTCCGACCGCGAGTGCGCCGTTGGAACCAATGTTTCGCGCACCGGAAGCCGTGCCGAGGATCGTGCTGACCAGGCCCGTTGTTAACAGCACTTCCATCACAAGTGCCTTGAAATCGCTAATGCCCAGGCCTGGCGTGGTGGCGCCGAGCAGACCAACGGTGCCGAACATCGCCCAGAGTAAACACGCTGCGGCAATGCCGCCGACGAACTGCGCTGCGATATACCCCGGCACGCGATTCCACGGGAAATTACGGCGCACTGCAAAAGCCAACGTGACCGCAGGATTAAGGTGGGCCCCGCCAAC
>Ga0181526_10004933_pt1 | contig 10206 bp, 8 predicted proteins | sample PEATcosm2014_Bin_35_FD_119750 | JGI IMG/M metagenome (GOLD analysis project Ga0181526, IMG submission 119750) | Peatland microbial communities from MTU Mesocosm Facility, Houghton, MI, USA - PEATcosm2014_Bin06_30_metaG | ecosystem: Environmental > Terrestrial > Soil > Wetlands > Peat | place...
ACGCGCTGCACATGGTGGTGGGCGCGGGCATTCTTACCTGGCTTCTCTATCACGCCGTGCGCGGGCGGTTCACGGCCGAATATATGACTCCGGTCGACGTCGCCGGCCTCTACTGGCACTTTGTCGATATCATCTGGATTTTCCTTTTTCCCCTGCTCTACCTGATTGACCGACACATGAGATAGCCATGAGCGAACACGTCGATTCCGTCAAGACTTATGCGGCCGTCTGGCTGATCCTGCTGCTTCTCACGGGCATCACCACCGGAGTAGCCTATATCGACTTAGGCGCCTTCAGCGTGGTGATCGCGCTGCTCATCGCCGCCGTCAAGATGCTGCTGGTGGCGCTGTTTTTCATGCATATGCGGCATAGCACCAAGCTGACTCAGCTTGCCGCCGCGGGCGCGTTCCTCTGGCTGTTCATCATGATGGCGTTTACACTGGCCGATGTGTGGACCCGCGGATTGGTAGGCACACAAGGGCGATAAGCGTGGCGCGCGCACTTTGTGTGCCGCGTCGGCATTCTTGCGAACGCACGGTGTCTCTGAGTGAAGAAGCGTTGAGAGTAGTGGCGTGACCGCTCGCTATGGTCGCGGCTCCGATAGATGGTCGGGCGCCGATTGCATGTGCGTGCGCCACGGCCGCGCCGCACTAACGGCTGCGCTGCTGGTGACTCATCAGCAAGACCGGTGAGTCGCCGATAGTCACTGTGTTTCCCTCGACCAGGCTGACATTGCCGAAGATATCGTGTTGGGAAACGGAATGGAGCGTGCTGGGGATGGCGAATGGCACTGTCGACGTGGGATTCCAGACGATCAGCCCGTGATTGCCGCCGGGCAGCGTCAACCCGATCTGCCACGTTTTTGCGGCATCGATCGAGGCGCCAGTGACTGAAGCGCCACGCAGCCAACTCATCAGAATTCCGAACGCGGTGCCGGCTTCGGTCAGCACCCGCGGATCGTTCTCTTCGGTGCCCACGCAGAACGTGGTGGCCTTGCCCCAGGCGTACCAATCGAAGCGGATGGAACCGAACGCGAGGTGGACCAGATACTTGCGCACCAGGTAGGCCGCGGCCAGAGACTCAGGTGCGATGGTATTGTCACCCGAGGCGCCTTCGGTAGCCCAGAGGGGCATGGCGCTCACGCCATTGGCGGCCATCACCAAGTCCACGTTGGCGATGGCGGCGGCGGCCGCCTCCGGCGGTGTCTCGTAGAAGTGATAGGCGATCATGTCCACGTTCTGTGCGATGCCGGCTTTGAGGAGTTGATCCAAATAACCCGGCACATAGGCTGCCGGCGAAAGGACCGTGTTACCCGGGTCCACCGACTTAATGATGCTGTAGGCCTCGGCGGTAAGTTCCGCCAGTTCGGCGACGGTTCCGGTGTAGTAAGTGGGATCGTTCGGCTCATTCCAGATCTCGTAATAGCGAATGCGTCCTTTGTAGCGCTGGGCAACAGCGGTGATGTAGTCGCGCCAGTACTGATTGTCGGTGGGCGGGGCGGGAGCGCCCGCGCCGATGTAATTGACGTCATCGGGACTAGTGGACGCCCAGGGAGGCGTCTGGCCCAGCGTCAGCAGGATGTCCTCGACGCCGTGCTGCTCGGCGGCCGCTACCCAGATGTCGAGCGGCTGCCAGTTCCAAACGCCCTGCTGCGGCTCAAGCGAAGTCCACGAAGTGCCGGTGTCCCACAGCCGCAAGGTGCCGAATTTGGCGGTGGGCCAAGGCACGCCGCCGGAGACAGGTGCGCCGGAGGCATCGGTGAATTGCGCATCGTCCACCCAGAACGTGCCGGGTTGCGTGGCCTGAAACATGAGCAGAATGCTGCCCGTATCGTTCACTTGCCCACTGATGGCGAACTGCTGCCAGGCGCCGGAAAGCGTGACCTGTGTCTGCCCTCCGTAATGGGTGTATGGCGTATTGGCGTCCTGTAGGACCAGGTTGACCTTCATTCCGGCATCGCCACGCAGCCATGCGCTGAAGGTGTAGGTTTGGCCTGGAATCACGGTGATCGATTGGACTAATTGCACGGCATCGCCGGAAGGCACGGTTTGCACGCTGACCTTTTGGGACGCCGTGCCGCTATGGGGGTTGCCGGTATCCTCGGAGTACGTCACGGTGGGATTGGGAACTCCCCAGGAGGAGTTATCGGACCAATTGACCGCGGTATTGCCCGAGATGGAATTGTTGACGCCGGCCGAAACATAGGGCGGCTCGAATCCGCTGTTGAGGAGTTGGCTTTGTAAGAAGTTCTCCACGTGCATGCCGAAGAACGAGGTTGGAATCGGGCCGGTGCGGGGCGCGGGCGCGAACGTTCCGGGCGCAAACGACAGTGCAACGTCATCCGCCCACACGGTGCCGGGAACGGGGATGGCGACCATCAGGAGCGCGTTTTCGTTGGCGGTGATGTAGCCGGTCGCGGTAAGTTGCTGCCAATCCGCCGTCAGAGTCACCGAGCTCTGAATGTAAGTGGCGTAGGGGGAGTTGGCCTGCTGGATCTCCAGTGAAGCCTGCGAGCCGGGCGTTCCACGCAGCCAGACAGATGCGGTGTAGATGTTGCCCGCGTACACTTCGATATTCTGAACGAACTGCACCTGTCCGGTTCCCACACTGGTCACGACCGCTTTCTGCGACGCCAATCCGCCGTGGGGGTTGTTGGTGTCCTCGGAGTACGCGACGGTCGGGCTCGCCCAGGTCGAGTTTTCCTGCCACCCATTGGCCAGGGAGCCGGAGATGGCGCCGTTGTCCTCATACACGGCGTTGTATGGCGGCTCCATGCCGGGATTCGCCAAGGCGACCGGCGTATCCGCGTACGCCGCGCCGTCCGCAAATAAGGCCGCGAACAAGAGCGCGGCGCAATGCCACTGCCAGCGATCCACCCGAATCGTCAAGATGCCACCGGTTCCACCTGTTTCCATTATGGCCGGATTGCGCCGATATCGAGCGAAGCCTGCGACAATATACACAGGAGTCCTCGGCGGAGCATTTTTATGATCGACACGGTGCTGAACCTGCTATTCCGTTGTGGCCACCGGCGCCTCACCCGCCCTGTATCGCCCATCACCAAGGCGGGCCAGCCGCACAGCCAGTGCTATGTGGTCTGCCTGGATTGCGGAAAACAATTCGAGTACGACCTGAACCAGATGCGCATTGGCAAAGCCATTGACCGCTCGCCTGACGGCGGGGTGGTGCCTCCGGACATGCCCGCGCCGCGCAAGGACAAGATTAAGTACGCGCTCTTGGCGGCCCTGCCGGCGGCTGTCGTACTCGCCGCGGTATTGACCGATAAGAAGAAGCCCGCCAAGCCGGAGGGCGGCAACGCCGGCCCAGCCGCGCGCCCTGAGCCAGAGCGGCGCGAAGAGTGAACCTCACGCCGCCGCGTCTGGGTCGGGCGCGGCCGCTTCGTTGAAAATCGCGCCAGCGGGGCGAGAAGAAAAGCCGAGATGACTCTCGGCTCTGCAGGCCTGACGGCCCCGGATGGTGCACGGGCAAGCCGCGCCACGGTGGTCGGTTAAGTCCATGGTTGCTCTCTGGTTGGCAGTAGAATGAGGGTATGAAATCTCGCTGGGCCGTGATGGCGGCCGTGGCGGCACTGCTCGCCTGTCACGTCTCGACCCTCGGCGGGATGGCCGCACAGTGGTGGAACGACGAAGACATGGGGCACGGCTTCCTGGTTCCGCTCGTGATCGGTTGGATCGTTTGGATCGAGCGGAAGCAGTGGCGCTCGGTGCCGGCGCGGCCGAGTTGGTGGGGCGTACCGCTGCTCGTCGCGGGCGCAGTTCTGCATTTCGCGGCGGTGGTGGGGGTCGGGTTGTTCGCCGATTCGGTGGCGCTTCTGATTTCGGTGGTTGGTGTAATCGTCTGTCTGGCCGGCTTCGTCCGGTTGCGCGCGTGGGCCTTTCCGCTTCTTCTCAGTCTGTTTATGCTGCCCAAGCTGGCCTTTGCATACAACATGGTCACGCTGCCGTTGCAGTTGCTGGCCAGCCGCATGGCGGCGGGGATGCTGTCCGCCGGGGGAATCGGCGTGATCCGCGAAGGAAATATTTTGGATGTGGGCGGGCATCGGGTCGCGGTGGCGGAAGCGTGCAATGGAATCCGCTATCTGTTGCCGCTCGGGTTCATGGCGGTGGTGCTGGCCTATATCCTGGACCCGAAGGCATGGATGAGAATCGCGCTGCTGGCGGTGGCCGTGCCGCTGGCGATCATAGCCAACGCGGTGCGCGTCGCCGCTTCGGCCGCCATCCCCCCGCTCGATTCGGGAACTCCCCACTTAACGGCGGGAGCGGTGATCTTTCTACTCTGCCTAGCGGCGCTGGCCGGAGCGCGGCAGCTATTCCATACGGTCAGCGTCCGTTACCATGCCTGATCCACTCAAGATCCTCGTTCCCGTGTTGCTGGTGGCCGAAGCGCTCGCGGTTCAATGGGCGGGTCACGCCGAGCGTGTGCCCGCCACGCCTGATTTGAGCGCGTTCCCCCGGCAGATCGGCCGCTGGAACCAATCGAGCGAGATTCCGATCGAGCCGGATGTCGAAGCCCAGCTTCGGGCCGACCGGCTGCTGGACCGCGTGTATTTCTCCGGAGTTCCCGCCGGGGGTGGCTCGCAAGCCGAGGTTCTGGTGGCCTGGTTCAATTCGCAGACCAAGGGCGACCGCCAACCGCATTCGCCGCGAGTGTGCCTGCCGGGCGCGGGTTGGCTGCCGGAATCGACCGGCACCGTGGGCATCGAAACGCCGGCCGGAAGGTTGACCGCAACCCAGTACATCGTGAGCAAAGGCGGGTTTCGTTCCGCGGTTTTGTATTGGTATCAGACTCCTCGCCGCACCATCGCGGGGGAATGGGAAGCCAAGTCGTGGATCCTGGTAGACGCGCTGCGCGACCACCGCACGGACGTCGCGCTGGTGCGAATCGTGGTTCCTTCGTTCAACGGCCAGACCAAGGCAGCGACGGACGCCGCCGCCGAATTCGCTCGCGCCGCGTATCCGCTGTTGCGGAGAGAGCTGCCGGGCATTCGCAGGTCGGGGACCTGCGCCACTTCCGGCCTTACCGTTGCATGGATGGCAGGTGGGAGATACTCGGGGACTGAGCGATTGGGGCCTGGCGGCGCCTACAGCGGCGGCTGGTTTGACAGCAGCAGCTTGCCGCCGCTCGAGGCGATGACGTGCAACGCGGCGGGGCCGACCAGGCCTTCCAGGCGCGGGCGCTGGGCTTCCTTGGTCACCAGGTAACAGCGGTCGCCTGTGAGCCAGAGGGCCTTCCAACCGTCATCGTCGAGGAAGACGTTGGGCGCGCCCGGAGCGTAGGAACCGTAGACCAGGTTCTGGCGGCGTCCGTTCCATAGCAGCGCGTCGCGGTCGGCATAAAAGAACACGGAAGAGAACGGGTAGTCGTGGCCCTCCACGACGAGCTTCCCCGCGGGCGCGCGCAACAGCGCTCCAGCCAGCGGGCGCGACGACAGATAAGGATCGAAAGCCACCATCGCCAGCCGCGCCGCGTGCAGGAAAACGATCATCATCAGCGCCGCCGCCACGAAGGCCGCTGTGTCTTTACCGATGCGGCGGGTGCGCACGAGCGCCGGCGCGAGAAACGCCCCCAACAGAAACGCCATGCCGGCGAGCACCAGCGGCAGGCGCAAATAGGCCAGCGAAGAAAGTGTGAGGTCTTCCATGTGGCCGAGCGACAATTTGTAAGCGCCGGGATTCCGCGACAGCGCCACCGAGATGTCGCCCGGCGTGGGCGTGTTGCGCACCAGCCAGGCCAATGCCAGCGCCAGCGCGCCGGCGACTCCGGCCAGCACCTGGAGCACGCTCGTTCCCCGCTTGACCCACACGCCGCCGGCGGCCATCGCCGCGCCCAGCAGCAACGCCAGCGCCGGATAGCACGGCATCGAGTAATACTCTTGCGTGGTCGAAAAACTGAAGAAGACCAGCACGAAGCCGATCCAGCAAAGCGCCAGCAGGCGCGCCCGCCCGGCGCGATCCACCGGCCGCAACGGTAGGACAGGCCATCGCTTCTTGTGGCCTGTCATTCGCACCACCGCTGGAAAATAGACGCTCCAGGGAAATAGCCAGAGCAGATGAAACAGCCAGAAGTACACCAGCGGCACGGTGTCGTAATCGCGTGGATAGCGCAGGTTCAGAAATCGCAACACCTGCTCATTCATGAAATAGAACCACAGGAAGCCGTGGTACTGGCCGGGAAGGCTGCGCAGCGTGAAATCGAAATACGGGGGATTGCGCAGCGTCGCCAGCACGTGCCACGGAGCGGCGATGGCCAGCGCCACCGCGGCGCCGGAGAACGGATGCAGCCGTTTCCACACGGCGCGCGAAAACAATTGCCCGGTGAGCCCCAGATAAATCAAAGCCGCCGCTACCGGAAACAGCACGCCCACCGTGCTTTTGAGCAGCATGCCGACGCCAAGGCTGGCGGCGAGCGCCATGGCCCACAGGCGGGGATGCGGCTCTTGTTCGTCCAAGGCGCGCAGAAACGCCCACATGGCGAACGCGACGGCCGCGGTCAGCATTACGTCGGGAATCAGGATGCGGGTGAACAGGAACAAGCCCACCGCTGTGGCCATCACCACGCCGGCCAGGGTTCCGGCGCGGCGGTTGAACGCCCAGCCGCCGAACGCGGCGGTGATCCAACAAAGCAGCACCGCGGCGAGCGCCACCGGAATCCGCGCCACCCAATCGTACGCGCCGAAGAGTTTGAAGCAGCCGCCGATCAGCCAATAAATCAGCGGCGCTTTTTCGAGGTAGGGGATGCCGTCCAGCCGCGCCGTCACCCAGTCGCCCGACCGCAGCATGTTGCGGGAGATCTGCGCCTGCACGGCGTCCACATCGTCCATCAACGAAGGCGGCGAAATCATGGTGCCGCAATAGACGGCGGCGGCGGACAGCAGAACGATCAGATACAGGGAAGCGCGATTGCCGGGCATGCGCCCGCCGTTGCTCGAAGGCTCCATCGTCTTATCCACGGAAATGTATGGTTAGACCAAGCAAGATGGTAACTTGTATTCACTCGGCTTTCGGGGGTCCGGCGGAGCGCGACGCAGAAATGGCGAAGCTCTCCATCGCCGGAGCATTCGCGTGAGTCTCTCGAAAACAGTCGCGCAGGTCGTGGGTTCTGTTTGGATAGTGCGAAGCAGTCGGTTGGCAGGCGAAAGCGCCTGCCCCACGAGTTCCTACATCCTCGTAAGAGGCCCGGTGAGCGACTTTCAGCCCGCCTCGCGGTGCCTTCTATTCAGCGCGGCGGCCAGGCCCTCGAGACCGCGGCGGATCTGGCGCTCATCGAACGCGGCGAAGCCTAGCAGCAAGCCACATACATCCTTGCGCTTCAGCGTGAAGCGGTCCAGCGACATGGTTTCGATGCCGTGAGCGGCCGCTCTGGTTTCCGCCTCACCCGAGGTCATGCCATTGCGCAGGAAACCCGCGGTGTAAAGACCCACTTGGACCGGGGAAATATCGAGCAATCCGCCCAGGTATCGCTGGCCTCCGGCCTGGAGCGCGGCCAGCCTGCCGGCGTAGAGCTCGCGCATGCGGCGGATATGGCGTCCCATGTGCCCCTCGACGATGAAGTCGCAGAGAATCGATTGGTCAAGGCCGGCGGGATGCAGGTCCGTCCCATATCGGAAGGCGAGGAACGGATCGACCAGCGCCGGCGGCAGGACCACATATCCCAAACGCAACGATGGGAACAAGAGCTTGTTGAAGGTGCCGAGAAGAATCACGCTTTCGCCCTTGTCCAAGCCCTGGAGGGAAGCGACCGGCCGCCCTTCGAAGCGGAACTCGCTGTCATAGTCGTCTTCGATCAGGAAGGCCCTCGCATCGTGCGCCCACCGCAGGATGGCGAGACGCCGCTCGAGCGGCATCGTCATTCCCAGCGGGAACTGGTGCGCCGGAGTCAGGTACGCCCCCTTGGCGCGCGCGCACAGTTTTTCGCCCTTCGCAACCGAGATGCCGTGCTCATCGACCGGCACGGGGATAATCCTGGCGCCCACATTTGTGAACGCCGTGATGGCTCCGAAGTATCCGGGGTCCTCCATCCAGACCGCGTCGCCGGCTTTGAGAAGAAGGCGCGCGAGCAGATCGAGCGCCTGTTGGACGCCGGACACGATCACCACCCGCTCCGGGGAACAACTCACGCCGCGCGACGCGCCCAGGTACTCGGCAATGGCGGCGCAGAGCGGCCCATATCCGCGCGCGTCGCCGCCCGCCAGCAGCGATGAGGTGACGCGCCGCAGACGCCGGCTTGCGATGCGCGCCCAGACTTCGACCGGGAACTCCGCGATGGCAGGCTCATGCGCGCGGAACGGGCGCGCCGGGTGCGGGAACGACAACCTGGTGAGGCGTGCCGGGCGGCTCAACACAGCTACCGGCGGACGCTTCGAGCCGAAGAGATTGTCAGGCAGCCGTTCGTTGATCCAGGTGCCCGCGCCCACCTGGCTGCGCAGGTATCCTTCACTCAGCAGTTGCTCGAAGACTGTGACCGCGGTTCCCCGCGAAACGCCGTACTGGCGCGCGAAATCCCGCGTGGCGGGAAGGCGCGTGCCGGGCCGCAGCCGGCCGTCGAGAACCGCGCGGCGCAGTTCTTCGTGCAGCCAGCGTGTCAGTGCGACGCCCGGCGGACGCTCGTTGAGAGTGAGTTCCAGGGAGCTGACGCCCTTAGGCAACGGTCGCGCTCCTTTTCAAGTGGTCCAAGAAAACCTCACAATATGGCTCTGCCCATGGTACCAAGGCAAACGGTATCTTGCGAGAGTGGCGACGCGCGCTCCCTGTCTGGGGCCGCATCGGGCGGCTCCGCGTCGCCATCGGCAATGGTCCAAAGAAACTCGCCAATATGGCTCTACCAGCCATACAACTTAGGCTGTAAACTTCCTTACAAAGGGGAATCCGCCCGATCGTACCGCTCCGAGTTTCCGCGCGCGGTGGGCGGCGGTTCAGTCTCAGCAAGCTGTCCAAGCGCCCGGCGATTCCCCCAACTGTCGCTCACGGAGGTTTTCGCCATGACGAAAGCAGAATGTTGCAGAGAGTCAATGTCCTTTCGGTCCGGACACGTCGCGCCGGGCCGCGTCGCGGCGCCGAGGCTGTTGGTAGCGAGCCTCGCGCTCGTTGCAATCTCGGCATCGGGCCAAAACGCGAGGGCACAGGATGCCGGACGGTCCGCGGCTGGCTTGGGTTCCCCGCTCGCCGCCGCCCAATATACCGCGCCCGCGCCGAACGGAACCCTTCAGCCCTCCATCGCCACTCCCGAGGAATTGGGCGACCTCAAGATGTTGCACAAGAACTACCGCGAGGCCGTGGAGACGTACGCGCAAGGGCCGTCGAACGACCCTACATTGCGCAATAAGATGGGCATCGCCTACCATCAGTTGGGGCAACTGCAGAAAGCTCGCACGGAATATCTGGAGGCCCTGCGCCTCAGGCCAGTCTACATGGAGGCAGCCAACAATCTGGGCACCGTCGAATACTCGCGAAAGAACAACCGCCGCGCCATCTCCTGGTACCACAAGGCGCTCGGCATGGCGGGAACCGATACGGAGGGCATGGCCTCGGTCCACATGAACCTGGGGATGGCTTGGTTCGCGCGCAAGAACTATGAAAAGGCCAATCTCAGCTTTCAAACCGCGTTGAAACTGGACCCGGACGTGTTCGAGGGCCGCGGCGCCGTTGGGCAGATTCTGGCGGAGCGCAGCGTGGACGAGCGCGCGCGTTTTCACTTCGACATGGCCAAACTCTACGCCCGGCAGGGACGCAACGAACTGGCGATTCAATACCTGCGGAAGTCTCTCGAGGAAGGCTACAAGGATCGCAAAGCGCCCTGGTCGGACGATTCCGATTTCGCCACGCTCCGCCAAATGCCCGAGTTCCAGCAACTGATCGCCGTGGAGCCGCGAGTCTTATAGACGCAATGAACAGCGTATGAACAGCGGAGGGCCAGGTAAAAACAGGTCTTGTATCAGGGCACGGCTTCAGCCGTGCCGGAGCGGTGTGATGTTGACGGGCTTTAGCCCCCGGGGCGGCAAACAGGGGCTAAAGCCCTCAGAATGTGCGTTGTCGGCGGCACGGCTCAAGCCGTGCCCTGATACAAGGCATCCAGCTTCGGAATCCAGGACGACAACGATTCGCGAAGTGAGCGGATGCGATGGCGGTGCCTGTGCCGTCCAGGCCAGCCGCTGACCGCTCCCTGTGGTCGCGGCTCCGATGCGTCCCA
>Ga0181526_10004934_pt1 | contig 10206 bp, 7 predicted proteins | sample PEATcosm2014_Bin_35_FD_119750 | JGI IMG/M metagenome (GOLD analysis project Ga0181526, IMG submission 119750) | Peatland microbial communities from MTU Mesocosm Facility, Houghton, MI, USA - PEATcosm2014_Bin06_30_metaG | ecosystem: Environmental > Terrestrial > Soil > Wetlands > Peat | place...
CGCGGATTTTGCGGTCTTTCAGTTCCACGGTCCAGGCACGCAAGAAACTGCGCACAGCCGCCTTAGCCGCGGCATAGACAGCAAAGGTCGGCAATCCCATTACGTTTGCGACCGAAGTGTTCAGGATGATCGAGCCTCCATCTTTGAAGAGGGGAATGGCCTTCTGCACGGTGAAGAATGTTCCCTTCGCATTTAAATCGAAGGTTTTGTCGAAATGAGCTTCGGTAACCGCCCCAAGTGGTGCGACTTCACCCCAGCCGGCATTTGCGAAGAGTGCGTCGATGTGCCCGTGTTTCTCTCTCACGACGGCATAGAGCCGGTCCAAATCCTCCAGGCGCGTTACGTCGCCCGTGACCGTCGTGACGTTTCTCCCGATAAGGGCTGCGGCCTCTTTCAGCTCTTTCTCGCGTCGACCGGTGATTACAACGTGCGCGCCTTCTTCAACGAAGCGCTTGGCTGTGGCTAACCCAATCCCGCTGTTTCCGCCTGTGATGACTGCAACTTTTCCTTCAAGCTTTCCCATACTTGCTCCTTTTCGTAATCGCATAACATCCGATACATGGGAGTAGATTCCTCATGAGGCGGACGGGAACTGCCCAGGAGTCCAAACATTTTGTCTATTCGTCCAAACAGGGAGGCCGCAACTGGACCCGATAACAGATGTCTTTCGCACACTGCACGTAACCGCTTTCGGTCAGCACAGGCTAGAAGCCACCGCCCCATGGGGACTCAAAGGTGGAGGAGCAGAGACCGAAGAGAAGGCACCGAATACCGGCAAAAATCGGCCACCGGCAGAGTTGGCGCACTTTGCCATGCTCTCGCGTGGCAATTGCTGGCTCAACGTTGAAGGGATTGCGGAGCCGATTCCACTCACCGGTGGCGATTTCATCTTGCTCGCCCGTGACACTTCGATCGTCATGCGCGATAGCCCTCGCACATCACCCAAATCGACTTTTCGTGAGGTCGCGGCCAAGGCCAAGAACAACGTAGCTCATTGTGGAGGTGGCGGCGCCCCGACCACCATCGTCTGTGGGTCTCTCAGCTTCGACCCCGCCAGCCTGAAACCCGTCACTCAGCTATTACCAAACTTCATTCTGATCAGGGCCGATCAGGCACGCACGTTCGCTCTTCACAACACCATGCAGTCTCTGGCGTCGGAGATGGCAGACCAGGTGCCAGGGTCTGAAATTGTCGCTACTCGCCTCGCCGAGGTTCTGTTTATCCAGGTACTCCGGGCGTATATCGCGACGGAACCGGAACGCAAACAAGGATGGCTTCGGGCGGTATTCGATCCTCCCATCGGCACTGCCCTGACTGCCTTTCACGATCGTGTCGGCGCGCCATGGACAGTCGAGTCTCTGTCCGAAGCAGCGGGCATGTCTCGTTCCGCCTTCGCACTGCGTTTCAAAGATCTGCTCGGACAGACACCGTTGGAATACGTAACCGAGTGGCGGATGCAGAAGGCGATGCAGCTACTCGAACTGCGTGACAAGAAGCACGTCGACGTTGCTCGATTAGTCGGTTACGAGTCCGATGCGGCATTCAGTAAGGCCTTCAAGCGAGTGGTTGGAGCCAGCCCAGGGGAGTACCTCAAACGTGGATTGGAAGACCACAGTCAGTCCCAATAAACGTTAGTACCCTATCGGGGCTGCCCCGCGCACGAAGCTGGACCTGCTGGTCCAGACTGTCGGGGCAGTTTTGATAGGGTCGTTTGAAGGAAGCCGGTGGCGTGGCGGATGCGGTGAGCGGCTATGGGGTTTGAATGAGCGATTCGGCCCGTGACGGCGTCTTTTCCTGAGCTCTGCGAAGTCTCGAAGGCATGGGATGTTGCGACGTGCCCTCAGCAAGGATCTGTTCGATAGCTGAAGCGGGCCGGTGCTGAGGCTGTTTCGATAGGAGTGAGCGCGAGGATGCGTCGCGTGCGTGAGCACAGCTTGGGCAGACCGGGTTGAGAGTGGGCTTGGTCATGATGGTTCAGGAACTATCGAGCCGGGGCTTGATCGGTGCGGTTTTCGGCGGCGCAGACAGAAGCTGGAGCCTGGTGAAGCGTTCGGTCACAAGCATGAGCTCAGAGCATAGCGGGCACTTGATCTGAGCTGTGGGCGCGGGTTGTGGTGGTGGAGCGGCGGCGTTGAGCAGCACGCGGCAACGCCGCAGCGTAGCGGACCGCTTGCGGTTGGCAAAGAGCCCGAAGTGGCGGATGCGGACCAGGCCTTTCGGCAGAACGTGGATGAGGAAGCGCCGCAGGAACTCGTCGGCTGAGACCGTCGTGACCTTCTGCTTGCTGCCGGCTGCGTAGTCCTTCCACCGGAAGGAGACTTGATCGTCCTTGAAGCTGACGAGGCGATGGTTCGAGATCGCGACACGGTGGGTGTAGCGGGCGAGATACTGGAGGACGTGTTCGGCGCCGCCGAAGGGCGGCTTGGCGTAGACGACCCAGTCCTTGGTAAAGAGCCGCCTGAGGAAATGCTCGAAGTTTTCCGGTGCGGCGAGCTCCTGGAGCGAGTCGTGGAACTGGAGCTTGCCCTGGAGCAGAAGCTGCTTGAGTTCGGCGGTGAACTTGCCGCGGAAGACGCGGCTGAGAACCCGGACGGGCAGGAAGAAGCGCGACGAGGCCGCAACCCATCGAGAGCCGTCGAGTGCGAGGCCACCACCAGGCACCACGCAGTGGACATGCGGATGATGCTGGAGGCTCTGGCCCCAGGTGTGGAGCACGCTGAGCAGGCCGAGGTCGGCCCCCAGGTGCTTCGGATCGCGAGCGACTTCGAGCAGCGTGGCGGCACTGGTGCGGAGGAGCAGATCGTAGAGCAGCCTCTTGTTCTGCAACACAAACGCGGACAGCTCATGCGGCAGAGTGAAGACGATATGGAAGTAGGGCACGGGCAACAGCTCGGCTGAACGCGCAGCCAGCCATCGGTCGCGAGCGTTGGACTGGCACTTGGGACAGTGCCGGTTGCGGCAGGAGTTATAAGAGATGGCCTGATGTCCGCAGCCGGAGCATCGATCGCGATGTCCGCCCAGCGCCCCCGTGCGGCAGCGGACGATGGCGTCCATCACTTTGCGGTGCTGTGGGGCAAGATGCGGTCCATGCCGAGCGACGAAGCTGCTGCCGGATACGCGAACGATGTCGGCCACCTCAAGGGTGGGCCGACTCATCGCTTCGCACGCCTCCTTGAAAGCCTGGCCTCGGCCGAAGTCGACACCGTGAGCGACTCAATCGGGCTGGGAACAGCTTGCAGATGCCGACGCGACAGGTGCAGATAGACGGTCGTGTCGGCCAGCTTGGCGTGTCCGAGCAGAAGCTGAATGGTCCGCAGATCCGCGCCAGCCTCCAAGAGGTGTGTTGCGAAGCTGTGGCGAAGCGTGTGCGGCGAGACTCGCTTGGTGATGCCGGCCGCCTTCGCCGCTTCGGTCACCGCGATCCAGGCGACCTTCGTGGTGACGGGCACGTCGGCCCGCCAGTTGTTCTCCATGCCCGGAAACAGGTAGGTCTTCGGCTTCATCCAGCGCCAGTACTCGCGCAGGCTGGCCAGCAGCTTCGGGCTTAACGGAACATCGCGGTCGCGCCCACCCTTGCCTTCGTGAATGTGCAGCACCATGCGTTCGCTGTCGATGTCGGCGACCTTGAGCCGACACAGCTCGGCCCTGCGAACGCCGGTCGCATAAAGCGTCATCACCATCGCACGATGCATCAGGTTGCCGCTTGCGTCGATCAGCCGTGCGACCTCTTCCTGGCTGAGCACCGTCGGCAGACGCCTGGAATGCTTGGGAAACGGGAGCGCATCGGGCAGGTAAGGCCGCCGCAGTGTCTTGACGAACAGGAACCGCAGCGCCGCCGTCTGTCCCGCGATGGTGCGAGCCGAAAGCTTGCGGTCCCGGAACAGATGGACTTGGTACTCGCGGACGTGATCGGGTCCAAGCTGCTCGGGAGAACGACCGAAGTGCCTGGCGAACTTCTCCACTGCATGCAGGTAAGACCGTACGGTGTTCGGAGAGTAGTTACGACGTTCAAGCTCGTCGAGCATCAACTGGCGAAGATGGGTCACAGGAAATCCTCCTTGTGACCCGAACCCTAAACCCAGCCGCGGACAGCGCCGCCACCAATGCAGCATCCGCCGCGCCAGCGGCTTAGTTCAAACACCGTTCTCGTCAGCTGTGATCTCCATGAGCAACAAATCGCCTGTGCGCTCTTCGAGTCAGTAGGAGCGAGACGGTCGTTCCGGTTCGGTGAATTAATGGCATACCTGCGGCGGGGAGGCCGCTCGTATGCGAAAGAAGAGCAAGAAGCACAACCGTGCGCGGATCGTTCTACGCCTGCCGGATCTAGACCATTCCAAGACTTCCGTACTCAACAGCCTCAGCTCTCCGAGGTCGCGACGAAACTATCGATTCGCGATGGACCAGTTCATCAGTTGGTACTGTTCTGAGCCGCGTCTGGCGTTGAACCGAACCGTCGTACTTAGGTTTCGACTGTATCTCGAGTCTCTAGGGCTGGCCGCAGCCACCATCAATCAAAGGCTTGCCGCCGTGCGGCGACTGGCCTACGAAGCTGCGGATTCGGGGCTGTTGAGTCCCGAACTAGCTGCTGGCATCCGGCGAGTGAAGGGCGTCAAGCAATTGGGGCAAAGATCTGGAAACTGGCTGAATCTCGAACAGTGCCAATCGCTACTGGAAAAGTCTGGCGGGGAAAGTCTTCGAAGCAATCGCGACCTGGCGATGATTGCAATCCTGTTGGGTTGTGGGTTACGTCGAGCAGAGTTGGCGTCCCTGAGAATGGAGGATCTGCAGAGCCGTCAGGGACATTGGGCAATAGTCGACCTGGTAGGGAAGGGTGGGCATGTCCGCACGGTGCCAATGCCAATTTGGGTGAAGAGAGCCGTGGACAAATGGACGGTAGCTGCGCAGGTGACCGATGGGCGAATTTTCAGAGCCGTCAGCCGACATAATTCAATCTGGGGCAAGGGGATATCAGAAAATGTGGTCTGGTACGTGGTTCGGAGCTGTGCTCAGCGTCTGGAACTCGAGCACATTGCACCCCACGATCTTCGTCGGACCTGCGCCAAGCTATGTCACTCAAACGGGGGAGAGCTTGAGCAAATCCAGTTTCTTCTCGGGCACGCCTCTGTCTTAACAACGGAACGCTATCTCGGCTGCAAACAGAACCTGGAACAGCCGGTGAACGACCGGTTCGGCCCCTTGATCGCGTTCAAGGACGTGGAAACAAGCTAAGGCCTGTTCTCACCAGTCGACACTCCGCGCTGGACCGAGCCTCAGGCACGCGCAAGAGCGTGCTTCTTTGGATGGACGAAGAGATAGGAGTGGAGTCAGGCAATGAAATGCGGTGCAGTGCAAAATACCGGTGATGATATATAAGATATTACTGGATGCCACATATCACTTATCTTGAATGCTCGCGCTGCAAGTCTCGCCTCGATCCTTCCACTCCCCAAACAGTTTGCACGAAATGTGCCGGAACGCTTTACGTCCGTTATGACCTGTCCTCGGCGAAGGGCCTTGCGGCGCGCGACGCAATCGGTACAGAGCAGCAAGATCGTTCCTGGTCTGGGATGTGGCGTTATCGTTCGGTGCTGCCTTCGCTTGAACCGGTCACGCTGGGTGAAGGTTGGACGCCGATGCTCCCCAGCCGCCGCTATGAGAACGTCTTTCTGAAGGAAGAGGGTGCCAATCCTACCGGCACCTTCAAGGCACGTGGTCTGGCGCTGGCGATCACTATGGCGCGACACTACGGGATCAAGAAAGTCGCAGTCCCCTCCGCGGGTAACGCTGGAGGCGCAGTTGCCGCTTATGCTGCTGCTGCTGGGATGGAAGCTCACATCTTCATGCCGAAGGATGTGCCGCTGGCAAATCAGGTGGAATGCATTGCATACGGCGCTCATATGACACTGGTCGATGGTTTGATATCGGATTGCGCCCGCATTGTCGGCGAGCGAAAGGAGAAGGAGGGCTGGTTCGATCTTTCTACTCTCAAGGAGCCTTTCCGCGTCGAGGGCAAGAAGACGATGGGCTATGAGTTGGTCGAGCAGCTGGGATGGGAGTATCCCGATGCCGTCTTCTACCCGACCGGTGGCGGAGTTGGACTGATTGGCATGTGGAAAGCCTTTCAGGAACTCGAAGATCTTGGGTGGGTGACAGGGAAGCGGCCCAAGATGATCGCGGTGCAGGCCGCGGGATGTGCTCCCGTTGCACGAGCCTACGACACTGGAGAAGCGGTAAGCCAGATGTGGCAGGGTGCCGCAACATTTGCGTCGGGGCTTCGCGTGCCGAAGCCCTACGGCGACTACCTGATCCTCGACGCGGTGCGAGAGTCTGAGGGCACCGTTGTCGCCCTGTCGGATGAGCAGATATTTGTGTCGCTAAAGGACTGGGCTTCGCAGGAAGGTATCCTGATGTCGCCCGAGGGCGCGGCGGCGACCGCGGCCTACGATCATCTGATCGGCACCGGGTTTCTGAAGCCTTCCGATCGTGTCGTCCTATTCAATACAGGCTCGGGAAATAAGTACACCGACGTCCTGGCGCGAGCGCTAGGGCTTACCCAGGCGGGCTGATATGGGATGGTGCCCTCGTAGTAGAATCGGCCTTACGCGCAGCAGGGGCATCTGTCGGCGTGATTCTTAGGACGAGTTACCACGACAGAGGCGATGCAGAAACTTTCCGCACCACAGAACCTGACTGCTCTTGCCTACGAGAGCATCAAGAAAAGCATTCTGGAAGGCAATCTCGGCCCTGACGTTCGGCTGACTGAGGAGTCCTTGTCCCAGCAGCTCGGCATCAGCAAGTCGCCGATACGCGAGGCGCTCAACGGCTTGCAGAACGAAGGCCTGATCCGAATTGAGCCACGTCGGGGCGCTTATCTAAGGCGTTTCACTGCCAAGGAAGTGGAAGATCTCTATGACCTGCGTGAAGCGCTTGAGGTCTATGCTGTTTCCGCCGTAAAGATCACGCCCGAACTCATCGGTGAATTGAAAGCCAGTGTCAAACGCACGGGAGAGCACATAAAATCTCACGATAAGACGAGTCACATCGAAGAAGACGCGCGGTTCCACGGCGCTATTGCCAAGGCGACGGGCAACGGTGAGCTTTGTCGCGTTCTGGAAAACATCCAGAATCAGATTTGGCTGCTTCGCTGTCAAACTTATGACCTATCTTCCAGTTCAGCGCCTAGGGCACATGCCGCAATTCTCCGCGCACTTGTCGCAGGCGACCAAGAGAAGGCCCAGACTGCAATGCGAGAGCACATCAGCAACGTACGAGTCAGGCTGCTAGATTTCCTGAGGGCATCTGCCGAGTGATCTGCTAAGCCGCCGCATAGGGACTCAGAGCAGAGAGTAGCTTGACAACAATAATTAATCTGGAAACCTGTTGACACGCATCTGATATCTGATATATTTCCACCTATGCACCCAAGCGGTTCCATCTTGAGTCTAGAACAGATCGCGAATTGCGCGTGCATTTGTCGTTGTCGATGTTGCTAACGCACACTCCGTGCGAATCCCCCCTCTAATTCAATAGTCGCTTTTCAGAAGTTCTGCTGCAGTCGTGCATCTACTGCGCTGTGGATTTCTGATTGACCTCGACGTGCGCCTGCTCGTTGACTTTTGTCTTCGTGAACCGGTGTCGCCGATGCGGCGCAGTCGTGTAACTGCGTGCTCCCGCACGCCTACAGCGTTAAGTCTCGCGCCATAGGATCGTCATGCGTTCAACCCATTTTCGTAAGTTCTTGCTTGCGTCGCTGATCGTCTTCTCGCCAGTGAACCATCTGATCGCTCAAACACTAACCAGTGCTACGGTAGTCGGTACCATTACGGATTCGACTGGTGCAGTCGTGGCTCATGCCATCGTCAGGATTCGTCAGCCTGAGACTGATGCCATCAGCACCACAGTTACCGGTGCGTCTGGCCGCTATAGGTTCCCCTTTCTCAAGCCTGCGGACTACGAGATCACCGCCGAAGCAGGCTCTCTGGGTGCGTCGCCGGTGCAGATCCACCTGCTGGTCGGGCAGGAACAATCGGTCAACCTGAAGCTCGCAGTGAAGGCCGTCCAGCAGACCGTGGAAGTGGACACCTCAGCCGGCCTACTGCAAACCGAAAACGGGAATAATCTCACCGACTATAGCCAGCAGTACATCGAAAACACGCCGGTGAATGGCGGCGATATTACCAATATTGCCTTCTCCACACCAGGAGTTCGCATCAACGTCGGCGGAGGAAACGCAAACTTCAACGTGAATGGTTTGCCGTTCAACTCAGTGTTATTCACGGTCAATGGCGCAGACATCGTGGAGCCGTACAACAACAACAACAAGTCCGGTTCCAGCAACAACACGCTGGGAGCCAATGACGTGGCCGAGGCCTCGGTCATCACCAACGCCTACAGCGCACAGTACGGCCGCGAAGCTGGCGCCCAGGTGAACTACATCAGTAAGTCAGGTACGAACCACATCCACGGCAATCTTGTTGAGAACTATAACGGCTCGTTTCTAAACGCAAATGACTACTTTAATAATGCCAACGGGACGCCTCGCGCCCGCGCTGTGGCCAACCAGTACGCTGCGTCCATCGGCGGCCCTATCGTCAAGGACAAGGTCGCTGTCTTCTTCAATACCGAAGGTCTTGACTACGCTCTGCCTACTGCGGGAGTTGTTTCGCTGCCATCTCAGGCACTCCAGACCTATGTATTGGCGCACGTCCCCACGACTGCGATTCCCTACTATCAGGCCATTTTCAGCCAATACAACTCAGCTCCGGGCTTGAGCCGAGCAGTGCCGGTCGTCAACGGGACCAGCGGTTCGTTTGTCGACACCACTGGTAACCAGGGCTGCGGAAAAAATGGCTTCTCTGGTACTTATCTCTCAGGGACCAGCGGTCCGCAGTTCGGGGGTGCTTCAGGCGTCTCTTGCGCGGTTGCATATGGTACAGCGGCATCGAGTGTCAACACGGAATACACCGTTGTCGGGCGCGTGGACTGGAATATCAACGGCAAGCAGAAGCTTTACTTTCAAATCAGCCGGGATGCGGGTGTACAGGCTAGCAGCACCAATCCAATCAACCCACTCTTCAGTGGAAGAAGCCCGCAACCCTGGGTCATCCCGCAGTTGAATCACACTTATGCGATCACTCAACGGCTTTCGAATAACTTCATTCTGAACGGTAACTACTACTCGGTTGTAGGTGGTGCAAACACTCAGGCTCAGTTGAATGTGATTCCTCTCGCGATTGGGATTTCGGAGGGTGGCGCCAGCGGTGGAGGCTTTCCAACTCTCGCGCCGTCGCTAAATACCGGTCGGATCGGTCAGCAGCTTGGGATCATTGACGATCTTTCATGGGAGCATGGCAAGCATACGCTTCAGTTTGGCGTGAACAACCGAAACAATCGCATCAGCAGCAGCGCCAACATAAGCGGTACGCTGCCCAGCTACTCTTTCGGCAGCCTGGCTGACTATGCCAAGGGAACTGTCACTGACAGCAAGAACTTCAACAGCTTTTCTCAGGCGTTTCCGCTGCAGCCATACGTACACATTCGTGTCGACTCGCTCGGCTTCTATGGGCAGGACGAGTGGAAGATCCTGAACAACCTCAACCTCACCTTTGGCGTGCGCTTCGAGTACCAGGGCAATCCGTGGTGCAAGGAGAACTGCTTCTCAAGGGCGAATACTGTCTTCCTCGGCAATGGCTATCAAGCTGGAGCTACTGTCCCATACAACGTCACACTGCAAAACGGATTCAACAAGGACTTCAAGTCGCTGGAGGGCGTCATAACCGAGCCTCGGTTCGGGTTTGCCTACTCGCCGTTTGGAGAAGGAAAGACCGTGATACGCGGTGGGGTTGGGCTCTTTGCCAACACTTTCACAGCCGGCATCACATCCAGTGTTTACGGGAACTCGCCTAACAAGTTCACTCCAAAGGTGACGACCGGAATTGTGGGTCTCTCGCCAACGGCCGGAACTTCGCAGGTCACCGCGATTGCCTCGAACACTGCCTTCCAGAATGGCTTCGCCGCAGGCGATACTCTGACCCAGCTTCAAGCGGCAGTTGGAGCAGGTGTAACGTTCTCCACGCCGGGGCTCTACGTAAATCCCGACAAGTTCCACACGAACAAGGTACTGGAGTGGAGTCTCGAGGTGGAGCACCCACTCACCAAGCGAGATGTGGTCACGGTGTCCTATGCCGGGAACCACAGCTACAATTA
>Ga0181526_10004935_pt1 | contig 10203 bp, 8 predicted proteins | sample PEATcosm2014_Bin_35_FD_119750 | JGI IMG/M metagenome (GOLD analysis project Ga0181526, IMG submission 119750) | Peatland microbial communities from MTU Mesocosm Facility, Houghton, MI, USA - PEATcosm2014_Bin06_30_metaG | ecosystem: Environmental > Terrestrial > Soil > Wetlands > Peat | place...
AAGGATCTGGCCGGGGGTGGACATCGACGTTCCCGTGTCTCCCGGATCCAGCAAATGCACGCCGGAGGGCGTGAAGGCGGCCGTGAAGGCGGTCTTCCAGGGGGGTGGCCACGGGATCCTGCTCTCGCGCAACTACATCGAGATGAAGCCGGAGCACCTCAGCGCCGCGGGCGACGGCCTGCGCGAACTCGGACTTGCCTGAGCGCCCGGCCGAGCGCCTCCGGCCGGAGGCGCCCTCCCAAATGACCCTGATAAGGCGCATTCATAATTTCGCCGGCTGTCATTCGGCGATTTTCCCCGCAGCGATTGGGAAGTAGCATTTCCTCCCCGGAGGACGGGATTGCGCATGAAGACCTCTAAGTCCAATTGGCTCGCTCTGATTCTTCTGCAGACGGTGCTGGTGATTCCCGCGGGCTGTTTTCAATGGCAATACGACGTGACGGTGATGGGCGTGGCCTTCAGCAAGGTCAGGGAGGAGGATGGGATCGTGATAGGACAGCTGAGGGGGGACACCGTCATCGCCGGACGGCCCTGCGAGAAGGGGTGGGTGCACCTTGCCTCCAACGGCGTGCCCGTCGGCTTCACCGCCTTCAGGGAGATCGACTTCGGCCGATTCAAGGCCCCCGCCGAAACCTGGGTGATGCAGAACAGGGACGGCGTGGTGACGGTGTGCTCGTTCCCGCGCGACACGGAGGTGCAGGGCCACCTGTGCCGGGGAGGGTGGGGAGGGTCCGAGGGCCCGCAGGCCGCCTTCTATCCCGACGGGGCGCTCAAGGAGTTTTTCATGAGGCAGGACACCCGCATCCAGGGCGTCCCCTGCAAGGCGGGGATTTTCAGCCAATCCATCAGCCTCCATGAGAACGGCGGGCTCAAGAGCTGCGTTCTCAGCGAGGATTACGTGCGGGATGGGCGCACGTATCCCAAGGGCACCCACCTCCGGCTCGATCCCGACGGGCGGATCATTCCGTGACCCAGGGAAGGGCGGGGTAGGGGAGTTCCCGGTTGGAGAGGCGATGAGCCGAGCCCCAGCGGGCGCCGTGTCCGCCGGCACCCCGGGCACCATTCTTCTTGTGGTGAAAATTCATCCGGCCTCAATCTGGCGTCCCGGCGCCCTCGCGCCCCAACCCCGTCACCTCTCCTTCCATGAAGTCCCCATTCTCCCGGCGCGATTTCCTCCGGGCGTCCGCGCTCGCGACGGGGGCCGGCCTGGCGGCTCCGTTGCTACGGTCGCGCGCGTTCGCGGCAGGCGACGCCCCGGTGGGGGCCGAGTCCGGGTTTCCCATCGCGCCCGGCCCCTTCCAGCCGACCCGGGACTCGCTCAGGCAGTACCGTTGCCCGGAGTGGTTTCGCGATGCGAAGTTCGGCATCTGGGCGCACTGGGGCCCGCAGTCGGCGCCCGAGATGGGTGACTGGTACGCCAGGAACATGTACATCCAGGGACACCGGCAGTACGAACACCACCTCAGGGCCTACGGCCACCCGTCGAGGTCCGGGTACAAGGACGTGATTCCAACATGGAAGGCCGAGAACTTCGACCCGGACCACCTGATGGGGCTCTATCGGAAGGCCGGCGCGAAATTCTTCGTCAGCATGGGTGTGCACCATGACAACTTCGACCTGTGGGATTCGCGGCACCAGCCTCGGTGGAATGCGGTAGCCACCGGGCCCGGGAAGAACATCGCGCGGATGTTCAGGGACGCCGCCGTGAGGCAGGGCCTGCGCTTCGGGGTGAGCCAGCACCTGCACGCGAGCTACGAATGGATGTCGACCTGCTTTGGCAGCGACAAGACGGGCCCGCTTGCCGGCGTCCCCTACGACGGCAACGACCCCCGGTACTCCGACCTCTACCACCCCTGGCACGAGCCGGCGCCGCAGCCGGGCGACGTGAGCCGGGTGCCCGAGTCATGGAAGCAGCAGTACCTCCTGCGCCTCCAGGACCTGATCGACCAACTCCAGCCGGACCTCATGTACCACGACGGCGTGATCCGCTTCGAGCGCTACGGGCTGAAGCTGGTCGCGCACCTGTACAACCGGAGCGCGCAGCTCCACGGTGGCAGCGTGGAGGCGGTCTACACGAGCAAAGGCATGGAGGACTGCCAGGAGGGGACCGCCGTCCTGGACTTCGAGCGGGGCATCGCGGAGGGCATCTGGCCCAACCCGTTCCAGACAGACACCTGCGTCGCCGGCTGGCACTATGACCGGGAGGCCAAGTACCGGACGCCAAAGCAGTGCATCGACCTGCTGGTCGACGTCGTCAGCCGCAACGGAACCCTGCTCCTGAACTTTCCCCTGAGGTCGGACGGTACGCTCGACTCGACGGAGATGGGGATCATCTCCGAGATCACGGCGTGGATGGCCGTCAACGCGGAGGGGATCCACGGCACGCGCCCCTGGAGGATCTGCGGGGAGGGTCCCAGCGTGGAGGGCAAGGCGACGGATACCAGCGTCTTCAAGCTGCTGCCGCGGATCCCCGACACGTCGCCGGGCGCCACGCGCTCCGTCGGCCTGCGCGACAGCGGCGCCAAGCCCCTGACGGCGCGGGACGTGCGCTTCACAACCAAGGGCGGTTCCCTGTTTGCGTTCATCCACGGGAGGCCGGAGGGGCCGGGCGCGCTCGTCGCCAGCCTTTCGGCGGGCTCGCCGCTCCTCGGCGGGAGAAGGGTCTCCGACGTGAGGCTGCTCGGCCACGAGGGAAGCCTCGAATGGACGCAGGACGAGCGGGGGCTGGCCGCAAGGCTGCCGGAGCAGCTGCCGAGCGAGCACGCGATCGCGCTCAGGATCGAGGGCGTCGTCGGCGCATGACGGGGAATTCCAGTATTCGGCGGGCCGCGGGGGTGATCGGCGCCGCCCTGTGCCTGGCGCTCGCCAACCCGCTCCTGGCTCAAAATTCCGCTACGCCCGCCCCCCTTGTCGAGGATGGGAGCCTCGTCGCCGCGGCGCCCGCCCCAAAAGGCGCGTCGGCCTGGTCGGGCCACGACACCCCAGAGATGGTTGCCGCCGCGCTGAAGGACGTCCCCGCCGTCCCGCCGGGCCCGTTTGGGGAAACCTGGCAGTCGATCCGGGAGAACTACAGGGACCCCGAGTGGTTCCGCGACGCCAAGTTTGGCATCATGATGCACTGGGGCATCTACTCGGTCCAGGCCCACGCGAGCGAGTGGTACGTCCGCTACATGTACGGCGGCAACGCCGACATCATGAGGTGGCATACCGAGCATTTCGGCCCGCCCACCCAGTTCGGCTACAAGGACTTCCTCCCCATGTACACCGCCGCCAAGTGGGATCCCGACGCCTGGGCGGCGCTCTTCAAGAAGGCGGGCGCCAGGTACGTCCTTGCCCCGGGCGAGCACCACGACGGCTTCTCCAACTGGGACAGCGCGATCAACAGGTTCAACGCCAAGAACTTCGGGCCCAAGAGGGACCTGGACGGCGACCTCATAAGGGCCCTTGAGAAGGCCGGGCTCAAGACCGGCGTCTCGAACCACTCGAGCATTCATTTCACTTTCATCCCCGCGCTTGCCGGCAGCGACCAGTACGACCCGAAGTGGGCCGACTTCTACAGCGTCGCGGATCGGAGCGTCCCCGCCCGGATAAGGTTCCTCCATGACTGGGTCACCAAGAACATGGAGCTCATCGACAAATACCGTCCCGACATGCTGTGGTTCGACATGAACGGCGACCGCAGCTGGGACCCGCTGAAGCTCCGGGTGGCCGCCTACTATTACAACCGCGCCAGGCAATGGGGCAAGGAGGTGGCCATAAGCGCCAAGACCGACGCGTTTCTCGAGGGCCAGGTGATGGACTACGAGCGCGAGGGGCGGGCGCCGATGGAGCTCACCAACTGGGTTTGGCAGCCCGATGACCCGATCACGGACAAGTTCGGCTATGTGGAGGGGCTCAAGCCCTACGCGGCCGACCAGTTTGTCTGGAAGCTGGTCGAGAACGTGAGCAAGAACGGAAACCTCCTGCTGAACATTTCGCCCAGGGCCGACGGGACCATCCCTCAGGAACAGCAGGACGTGCTGCTCGATATCGGGAGATGGCTGGATGTGAACGGCGAGGCGATCTACGCCTCACGCCCGTGGATCAAGTACGGCGAAGGCCCGGCCGCGGACGCGGCGGCGGAGGCGATGGTCAAGGCGCGCGCCGCAGGGTTTGCCGGCCGGATCAACGGGAAGAACCAGGGAGACACCCAGGTCGCAGGCGGGGGGCTGCCGCGAAGCGGGTACACGCCCCGGGACATCCGCTTCACCACACATGGCGACACGCTCTACGCGACGGTGATGAGCTGGCCGAGCGGGGAGGTGGTCATTACCTCGCTTGCCATCGGGACGCCTGTCAGGGGAAAGGTCGAGAAGGTGGAACTGCTTGGTCATGCCGGGAGCCTCCCGTTCACCCGGGATGGCGAGGGACTTAAGGTGCGGTTTCCGGACGAGAGGCCGTGTGACTACGCCTATGTGCTGAAGATCACCGGACTGACGCTGGATTGAGAAAACGAGGCGGGGAGACCCGGGGATCCGCGGGGGTTTCAGCATGGAGTGCCGCCACCGCGGGCACGCGGTGGACGGCGTTGAGCGGCGGAGATTTCCTATTGGCCCTCGATTAGATTGGCTGTCGAGCCAACCTGAATTCGGCGACTCCCGCCACGGGCGCCCCGTTCGATAGCGCGGGATTGAAATGCAATTCCTGGAGCGCCGAGTCGAGGTCGGGGTCGCCGACCTTCCGGGTGCAGTCGGCGTCAACGAATGTCCCGCCCGCATTTCCCTCCTTGGACACCTTCACGTAGACGGTCTGATCGAGCATCGCTTTGGGTATTCGGGCTCTAATCCCCTCCGTGAGGGTCTGCCAGTCGGGCGTCGCGGGGAGAGTGGCGCCCTTGTGGCTGTTGAGATAATCGAATGTCAGGTACATGAATGCCTGGTCGCGGGAAAGGGCCATTCGCTTTGGTGAAACGTTTGTGGCGACCTCCACGCCCCCTTGGTAGATATGCACCTGGACGCTCTCGATCTGGTAGCCCAGGGAAAAACCCGCGCCGGTGAAGTGGATTTTTTCGGGCTTGCTCGTGATCGGATCGATCCGTTCAGCATGAATCCAGTTGAATTCCGCATCCGGTTTTCCCTTTGGGTCGCGGTACCGGACAATCACGATCATGTACGGGTCCAGAAGCGCATGATCCGCGGACACCTCAAACGAGAGGTCAATCGCGTCAAAGTCCCCCTCTGCCGGCGCGCCTGAGCGGTCCGTATTGAATCCGTTCGATCCGGATTCGATCTGTTGCCCGAGTGACGAGATGGCACTGGCGCCTTCCCCGTTGAACGCCGCCGTCTGTGACCCCATTCCCTGGTTCGGATTCATACTGACGCCATTTTGAAGCGTCGCACCCGAAGCCGAACTGCTTGGCGCCGGGGATCCGGTATCGAGGACAGCCTGGTTCATCATCGCCGAACTCGGTCGGTCCAGGTCGGGGTCGTTCGCAGGGGTGTATGTCTGCTTATACTTGAGATTGGCGACCGCTGCGGACGCCTCCGTAAGCTTAAGGGACTCTTTGAGTGCCGTCTTCACGGCTTCCCCGGCCATTGGAACCCGGACCTCCTTCCCGTTAACCTCGATCACAAAGGACTTTCCGTTGACGTTCCGTACGGGATGGAGCCCACCGTCGCGCTCGATCGATAAGTCGGCTCCCAGATAAAGGATGTACGGCTTGGGCGCAGCCATCTCGTCCGCCCGCGCGAGGCAACCAAGCGCCAAGGACACCATTGCAACCCCCTTTAGGGCCGGGAGGAGATTCGGATGCGCCTTCATTGGGCTTCGCCTCTCTTCACTTTGCGACAAGCGCCTTGACGCGATCGAGGTAATTCTGGAGTTCCTCGGTCCGCTCAATATTGAGGGCGGCCTGGAGGTATTCCACGCACCTCGCAAAGTGGCGATTCTTGAGCTCGATGTTCGCCAGCTCGATGCTGGCCTGATAGGTCGTTTCCGGGACCTTGAAGGCCGCCTCGAGGGCGAAGCCGGCGTGGATGAAGTCGCCCTCGGCCAAATAGCTCTCCCCCAGGCTGAGGAGCGCCTTCCCGTCGAGGGGCGCGGCCCTGAGGAGCTCCTCCAGCTCCCTGCGGGCCTCCGGCCATTGTTTGCGGGCTGCAAAAAGGTCCGACCTTGCCTGCAGGGCGCCTATCCGGCCGACGGGGGAGAGCGCCGCCGGCAGCCCGTCCAGAACCCCCTCGGCCTCCTTTAGGCTGCCATTGGCGATCAACACCTGGGCAAAGCGCAGGAGCTGGCGCTCGCCCTGGTCCGGAGCGACTGCGAGCAGCCTTTGGTAGGCTCCGATTGCCTCCGGGTCCAGGCCCTGCTCGGCATAGAGGTCGGCCAGCATGTTCAGCTCCCTCGGGCCGGCGACTCCCGCGCCCGCCGCCGCCTCGAGCATGATCATCGCGTCAAGTTTTCGGTTCTCGGAAACTAGGATGTTCGCGTACGCGAGCCAGTACGAGGAGTCGGAGGGTCGGAGCTTGATGAGGCTCTTTGCCAATATCTCCGCTGACTCGAATTGCCTGCGCTGAACGTAGATGCGGAGAAGGCCCTCCATCCAGTCGGTGTTCCCGGAGTCGACGGCGAGCGCCTGCATGTAGCACACCTCGGCGACAATGGCGTTGCCGGTGCGCTCCTGGCAGTAGCCGAGCAGGCCGAGCGTCGCCGGGTCGCGGTCGCCGAGGCTGGTCGCCTGCGACAGGCACGGCACCGCGTCGGCATACCGGTCAACCGAGTAATACAGGACGCCGAGCGAGTACCAGGCGCGGATGAACGTGGGATAACGCTTCACCGCGCTCAGGTAGCGCGCCTCGGCCTTGTCCTTCTGGCCGGCCAGAAAATAGGCGTTTCCCAGGATGAACTCGAAGGCAGGGCTCGGCTGCTGATTCTCGGTCATCATGCCCTCAAGCAGCGTGATGGCGAGTTCCGGCTGGCTCCTGAGCATGTCCACGACCTTCTCATAGACGGCATATTCCTCGGCCGTCATTTCAGGCTCCCGGTCCTTGAGGAAACCGCTTGATTCGTTGATGATCCGCTTTGGGTCAAGCTTCAGGGGCTCGTCGGCGAGCGCCAGCGCCGGGAGGCAGGCGATAATAAGGAAACTGAGGCCCCTGAGTTTCATGGCGCGCGGGCCTGGAAGGGCGACTCCGGCCGGAACCTCACAATGATGTCCTGTTCGACGAGGCACCGGACCCTCTTGCCGGCCTTCATCGCCGGGGAAAAGTTCCACTCCAGGAAGTTCTTAACCATCAGGGCGTCGAACCTCGGGATGCCCGACGATCGCACCACCCTCACGTTGCCGATCGATCCGTCGGCCTCGATGATCGCCATCAGCGTTGTATCCAGCATCTCCGCGTCCTTCGCTATGTAGCTCGGGACCTCCGGGTCGGCCCGGTAGAGCACCCTTGGCACCTGGTCGACCTCGCTGCTCTCAAATACATGCTTTGGATCCGATGCGAAGTCGATTTTCGGCCCGAAATTCCTGAGGGGCCCGATCCTCGCGTCGGCATGCGGGGCCTTCGACAGGTCCTCGGGAAGGATCGAGTCGAGGTCGGGCGGGCTGACGGAGATCCTAACGGCGCTGTCGGATGGCGAAAGCCTGAATCCTGCCATGGGCGTGGCGTCCGGGTCCGACTCGGCGTGGGCGGCCGGCGGGGGAGGAGGCTCGAAGGGCAGCATCGCCATGCGCAGCTCGTCCGGGTCCTGGGCCTGGGCCTTCGGCTTCCTCGTCTCGTACAGGGCGATGAAGGTGAAGAGGACCAGCGTAAAGGCCGCTCCCAGGAGGAGGCTGAGCGCGTTAGGCGACGGGCCGGATTCCGGACCTGATGTCGGCGGGACGAGCCACGCTGAGGCGATCGACTTGATGCTCATCCCTAGGGCGCGTTGGAGACCGTTGTCGCAAAATCCACGTGCTGGATGCCCGCGCGCTTCGCCTCGGCGTAAACCTCGGCGAAGACCCCGTGGCTGCACGAGCGGTCGGCACGGATTATCAATGCCGGCGAGCGGCCGATGGCCGCCTGCCTCACGAGGCCGGCGACCTGGTCCACGCGGATCTGCTGGCCATCGAAGAAAATGCGGTTGTCGGCGGAGATTGCGATCGGCAGCACGTTCTGGTCGGTGACCTGCGAACCCATGACATCCGGCTTCTGAACCTCGATGCCGGGGTCGTTCACGAATGCGCTGCTGATCATCAGGAAGATCAGGAGCACCATGACACAGTCGACCATCGGCACCATGTCGATGTGCATGTTCTCGAACCTGCCGTGCGCCCGGATTCTCCTGCTCATGCCGCGGTGCCCTCCCTCACGGCGACCTGAAGCTCGTTGAGCCCCCTGAGGATCCGGTTCACGGAGTGGTGGGCGAGAAACACGAGCAGCATCGCCGGGATCGCGACAGCCAGGCCGGACTCGGTTGCCACGAGGACCTCGGAGATGCCGTGGGCCAGGCCTTCCATGGATTTCTGCCCCATCCGGTTCGATAGGCTGTCGAAGGTCTTCACCATCCCGCTGACGGTGCCGAGCAGACCCAGGAGCGGCGCGGCGGCGATCATGGCCGCAATGACCATCCGCTGGGCCCTGAAAGCCTCCCTGAATTCATTCTGCCTCCTGCGCAGCTCGGGTAGCCTCGAGGGATCGAGGCCCCGGATCCCGCCCAGCCGCCGGCGCTCCGCACGCAGCCAGAAGAGCAGGTTGAAGCAGCGGCTGTAGAGCACGACCGACAGGCCCACGATCGCTATCATGACCGGGCCCCCTTTCTCGTAGAGTCCAATGAGAGCGCTCATGCGGGGACGTGCTTGGCTAACGCCGCGCCGGATCCGTCTCCCTGGGAGGCGGTCACGAACTCGAGGGCGTATCGCTCCAGCAGAGAGAGGTTCTTGTGGACCCGGTGCGAAAGGAAACCGTGGGCGACAAGGGTCGGTATGGCGACGATCAGTCCCAGCTGCGTGGCGATCAGAACCTCGGAGATGCCGCTTGCCAGGTTGCCCGCATTGCCCGTGCCGAACACCGTGATGAGCGCGAAGGTGCGCACCATTCCGGTCACCGTGCCCAGGAGCCCCATGAGCGGGGCGGCCGTGGCGATGACAGCGAGGAGCGGCAGCCAGCGCTCATACTGAAGCCGCTGGCGAAGGAGCACGGCGTCCAAGTGCTCCTCGAGAAGCTCCTTTGGCTGCCCAATGTTGCGCAGGCCCACCGTGAACAATTCGCGGGTGGTCGCCTTGAGCGACTGCACGGAATGCTCGGCCTCCTTCGGGGTGCCGCTGGCTACGACCTCCAGGCAGCGGTGCACCGCGTCCGGCGTGTCCACGGCCATTCGCGAGATGTCACGTATCTTCTGGTAGACCATCAGGAGCGCCAGGGCCCCGACGCAGATAATGGCGTAGGAAACCATCCCTCCCTTGTTGATGTGCTGGATGAGCGTGCCCTTCGCCTCCTTGAGCCGCAGAGCCTTGCCCAGCGTGGGGTCGGCGAGAATCGTTCCGGCCTGGCCCTTGAAAAACGCGTCGGCACTGTCCGCCTTCCAATCGGGAATCAGGTACGCTATCGGGAGGTCCGTGCCCTCGCGGGTCCGGACCGTGCCGGCGGGGCCGCCTTCCCCGGGCCTGAAGAAGCTCTCGGGGCCCACGAACGCGAAGGTTCCCTTCGATACCTGGTTTGTGCTGCCGATGATCGCCGAGCCGGCGGCGCTGTAGCCACCCAGGGAACGCTGGACCTCGTCCAGGAGCAGTTCCGCCACGCCCGCTGCGCGCTGCGCGACGGCTGACTTTGCCGTATCCCCGAACTGCCCGTCGAGAGCGAGAGTCCGTTCGGAAATGAGCTGCTTTTCGCCCGGGGGTAGACCCCCCTCCAGGGCGCCCAGGCTGTCGTGGGCGATTGAGTCCACGTAGGCCTCGGTCTTCTGCAGAACGGCCAGGTCCTTGTTCAGCTTGCGGAAATTCTCCTGCGATCGGCTCTCATCCGCCTGGAGGCGGGTGCTTTCCAATTCCGCCGCGGCAATCCTGTCCTCCGCCGCGCTTATCGCCGTCAGCAGGGGAGCCTTCTCCTGGGCTATCCGGTTCCGGGCCTGGTTCAGCCCGTCATTGGCCTGGCTCAGCCGCTGGCTGTAATCGATGGCCGCCCTGCCCATCGCGTCGCCGATCGTTTCCGCGCCTCGCAGCGCCGTCGCCAACATCGCCAGGGCCCCAAG
>Ga0181526_10004936_pt1 | contig 10201 bp, 11 predicted proteins | sample PEATcosm2014_Bin_35_FD_119750 | JGI IMG/M metagenome (GOLD analysis project Ga0181526, IMG submission 119750) | Peatland microbial communities from MTU Mesocosm Facility, Houghton, MI, USA - PEATcosm2014_Bin06_30_metaG | ecosystem: Environmental > Terrestrial > Soil > Wetlands > Peat | place...
CGAAGATTGCCTGCCATTGACATGCACACACTTTCGATGGGAATGTCGCACGATTTCGAGGTTGCGATAGAAGAAGGATCGACCTGTGTGCGTGTGGGCACTGCGATTTTTGGGGAGAGGGCCAAGACGTAGCCGCCCAATGATTCCGATTCACGATACTCCGGACGGAGTGACTTTTGCGGTCAAGGTCCACCCACGCGCGAAGAAGAACGCTGTCACTGGCGAACTGGGCGATGCGCTGAAGTTGGCTTTGACCGCGCCTCCGGTCGACGGCCGCGCCAACCAAGCCTGCATCGAATTCTTCGCAAATCTTTTGGAGGTGCCGCGCTCTTCCGTTACCATAGCGTCCGGCGAGGCCAGCCGGAACAAAGTCATTCGAGTCGCGGGATTGTCAGCGCTGGAAGTGCGGAAGCGGTTAGCGATCTAAAGGCAGGTCCCACAGCATGTCCTTCCAGCGCAAGCGCGGCTCGGACGTCACTCGTATGACAGAGTAGCAAGGATGGAAGAAAAACAAACAGCCAGGAGCCACGCTTGACTTTTTCCGAGCGCTTGCACGAGATTCGCACTGGGTTCGAGCGTCCCTTTTGGATTGCCAACCTCAGCGAGATTTTCGAGCGCCTTTCTTATTACGGGGCTTTTGCGTCCCTCGCTTTGTATTTGCAGGAGCGGCTGAATTTCTCCACCGAACAAACGGGGACTCTGACAGGCATCTTCGGCGGGATGGTTTGGTTTCTCGCGATTTTCGGTGGCGCTGCCGCCGATCGCCTGGGCTTCCGTCGCGCTCTTTCGGTGGCGTATCTCATCTTGGCAGCTGCGTATTTTCTGATTGGCTCGATCGGCGCACCATGGCTCGCTCCCATACGCAACGCCGTGCCCATCGGACTGTTTGTGGGATTTATTCTTATTCTTCCGGCCCTCGGCATTTCACTCGTGAAACCTTGCGTCGTGGGCACGACCGCCCGCGCATCGAAGGAAAATGTCCGCTCGATCGGCTATTCGATCTACTACACATTGGTTAACATCGGCGGTGCCGCTGGGCCTTATTGCGCTTCCTGGGCTCATCGCCATTTGGGCGTCGAAAATGTTTACCGTCTTGCCGCAGTCAGTGTTTTTGCAATGTTCTTTGTGGTCCTGCTTTTCTTCCGCGAACCACGCAAGCCGGGAGATGCGCCTCCGCCATCGATTGCAACCGTCGCGCGGAATTTCTGCGTGGTGGTTGGGAATTATCGGCTTGTCTTGCCGGCGTTGACGGTCGCTCTGTTGCTGCGGATTGGCCTCTGGATCTATCCCACGTTCAACGTTCCCTGGTGGATCTGGGCTGGACTGCTGCTCTTGGTGCTCGCCGGGATCAGCCGGTTCATGTGGTTCCTTGTGCTGTTCACCGGCTATTGGATCGTGTTCTGGCAACAATACATAAGTCTGCCTGGATATATCCACGGGTACATCAACCCGCAGGCGGACGTCGAGATTATTCTAGTAACGGATGGGCTCACCGTGATCTGCCTGACCCTCGCGGTAAATTATCTGACCCGCAAAATCCCGGCGTTTCAAGCGGTGATCCTCGGCACTGTGATCACATCTGTCGCTTGGTTGATTCTCGCCTTCCGGCCAACCATCTGGGGCGCGATACTCTCGATATTCGTTCTTGCGCTTGGTGAGATCATCCAGCAGCCACGCTACTACGAATATATCTCGCGACTTGCGCCTCCGGGCCAGCAGGGCACATACATGGGATTTGCATTTCTGCCAATCGGAATCGGTTCGCTGATTGGCGGCTGGTTCGGTGGGACCCTGGCCCATCATTTCGGAGAAGTCCTGCACCAGCCCGAGCGAATCTGGTGGTGTGTGACCGCGGTGGGAGTGGCTACCACGGCTGCGCTTTGGATCTACGACAAGGCCTTCAGAACACCGAGTTCCGCTCCCGGGCAATAACTCAGGACATGACCAGGCGAAAACCGACTCCTGCAACCATCGCGGCTGAGATCCGACATTTGCTCGGGCGCGAAGGCTCTGCCGAGCACGCTGCGGGGGTGCAGTGGTTCTTCAAGGATGAGATCAAATCGCACGGATGGTATACCGCCAAACTTCGCAAAGTAGCTGTCCGCTTCCGGCGGTGGATTCGAAAAGAGTTCGGGATCGACTTCCTTGTGCAAGTCGCAGATAAACTTTTCGCCGGGCCGATTCTGGAAGAAAAAGTCTTTGCCGTATTCCTGTTGGAACAATTAACCGAGGAGTGCGGTGACGCGGAGTTTCGCCTGTTTGAGTCCTGGCTGGACCGGATTTCGAGTTGGGCTGACCACGACGGACTCGTGCATTATCTGATTGCGCCGATGGTTGCCGCGAACCCATCACGTTCCCGCAGAGTTTTCCAGTGGGCAAAGTCGCCTGACCGATGGCATCGGCGGGCGGCTTGTGTGGCGTTAATCCGGGGAACGCGGCAGAAGATGTTTTTCGCGGAGATCAAACGCTTGTCCGATCTGCTTCTTTCGGATAAAGATGACATGGTTCAAAAAGGATTAGGCTGGCTGCTGCGAGAAACTGCCAAAGCCGATGCGAAGAGGACCGTGCCTTATTTGATGAGAATCCGCCAGCGGGCGCCGCGGCTGGTGTTGAGAACGGCATGCGAGACGCTGCCGGCGGGCGTTCGGAAGAAGATTCTGGCGTGGCCTGCCAAATCTCGACCGTAGAGCTTCGGTCGTGCGATTCGCCCAAACTCGCCGACGTTGTTAGAATGGTTGTTTGCCCATGAACCTTGCTGCCATACAGACTGCCCTGCGCGAGCGGAATATTGATGCATGGCTTTTCTATGATCACCATCACCGCGATCCGATCGCTTATCGGGTGCTGGGGTTGTCGCCTGACCTGATGGTCACGCGGCGCTGGTTCTACCTGGTTCCGGCTGAAGGTGAGCCAACAAAACTGGTGCACAAGATTGAGTCGCGGCACCTCGATACCCTGCCCGGCAAGAAACTTCAATATGCCGGTTGGCAGGAATTATTTGAGCAGGTAAAGGTGCTGTTGTCATCGCATCGCGACGTTGCCATGCAGTACTCGCCAAACAATCTGGTGTTCACCATTTCTTTGGTCGATGGCGGAACGCTGGAATTGATCCGCGGATTGGGAAAAAACGTGGTCAGCTCGGGTGATCTGGTGGCGCTTTTTGAGGCTACATTTACTGAAGAGCAGATCAAGACGCACTTCGCAGCGCGGGATGCAGTGGACGCAATCACCGCAGCAGCCTTCCAGGAAATCGGGCGGCGGGTGCGCAATGGCGGGACGACCGAGCATCAGATTCAGCAGTGGTTCATGGAAGCTTTCCAGCGCGAGAATCTGGTAACGGACGATCCGCCGATTGTCGGAGTGAACGCTCATAGCGGCGATCCGCATTACGAGCCTCGCGCGGATGGTTCGGCACCCATCCGCGAGGGCGATTTCGTTCTGCTCGATGTCTGGGCCAAGAAAAATGTCCCGGGTGCTGTTTATTACGACATCACCTGGACCGGGTTCGTCGGCAAGGCACCTTCAACTCGGATGCAGGAAGTCTTCACCGTAGTTCGCGATGCGCGTGATGCCGGCGTAAAGACGGTGTTGGAAGGCATCGGCAGCGGACGCAACATGTGCGGCTGGGAAGTGGATCGTGCAACGCGAGATCACATCAAGAAGGCGGGTTTCGGCGACTATTTCATTCATCGTACCGGGCATTCGATTGGAACCGAGGTCCATTCCAACGGCGCCAATATGGACGATCTGGAAATTCACGACGAGCGCCGGATCCTGCCCAATTCTTGTTTTTCGATCGAGCCCGGCATCTACTTACCCGAGTTTGGAGTGCGCAGCGAAGTTAACATAATGGTACGGCCAAAAGCAGCCGAGGTTACGGGTAAAATTCAACGCGAGATTGTAATCATCTGAATGGCAAATCCTTCGACAATTAAAGAAACACCAGCGCCACCCATGACCGCGATGTCGGTGATTGCGCCCGCGATTGGCTGGCTGATTCCGGGCGCGGGACACTTGATCCAGAAACGCTGGATCCGCGGCCTGCTGCTCATGGCATCAATTGTAATCATGTTCCTGCTTGGCTTGGCATTGCAGGGACGCGTGTACCGTCCGAATGGCGGCGACATCCTGGATATTCTTGGATTCGTGGGTGACGTAGGCGCAGGCGGACTCTATATTGTGACTCGGGCCTTGGATCTGGGACAGGGCGCCATCGCCCACGCCACGGCTGATTACGGAACCAAGTACATTATCGTTGCGGGCCTGCTGAACTTTATCAGCGCAGCCGATGCTTATCACATCGCGATCGGGAAGAAGCCATGAACCTGCAACTCTCCCATTTCAGCGCTGCTGTGTTATTCGGTGTGTTCGCGTCGGTAGTTTTTGGCATCACCCAGCGCAGCACGTCCCGCGAACAGATTCGCTACGGCCTCTATTGCTTTGCCATGTTCGTCGGTGGAGTCTTTGTGGCGGGTTGGGTGATGTGGATTTTGCGACGGTGAAAAGCTTCTAGCTTGCGGCCTTACGTTAAGCATCCCAGCCTCAAGCCTCGAGCCAGTAGCTATCCTTCCCAAACAAACGCATCGAACACCCTCTTCGTGTCGAATCCCAAACGCAGATAAAGTTCCACGGCTCGCGCATTCGCTTCTGTAACGGTCAACGAGAGGAGCGAGAACTTTCGCTGGCGCAAGTTTGTCGTCGTCGCTGCCAGCAAGGATTCTCCGATTCCGTGCGAGCGGTATTCCGGCAGCACGCACACCTGGGTCACATGGCCAACGTCCTGGCGCACGCGCGAACACAAGATCAGGCCGACCAAAGTACGGGTTCGTTTGTGCACCGCCGCGAAGGACGACTCGGGATCGAAGGTGCCGCATCCCGGAAAACGGACGATATTGTTCAGAAACCGCAACGAACCGCTCAAGGTACGGTACTGATCGTTGATCTCGGAATCCACATGCCCACGATAAGCTGTCGTAATCACGGCGGCGGCCGGTTGATAATCTTGTTCCGACCACTGCCGGATTTCGATGTCCGGATGCAACGGGGGTGCCGGCTTGCTTGGCTTTTCCAATGGCAACACCATGAACAGCCGCGCATGACGGCTGAAACCCTGTTGCACAAAGGGGTGAGAGACGACTCCGGTTTCGTGCATGAGCAACTGCGCTTCGACGCGATGAATCCCCGGAGACTGCTGTAGAGTTTCGATCACATGGGTGAGTAGCCGCGATTCCACCTCGTGAGGATCAGGCAGGCGGCCACCGTTCGCAACAAAAAGATCTCCAATAACTCCCTTGCTGCCTTCGTAAACAAAGAACGAATAACCGAACACTCGTCCGCGATCGATGGCCGCATAGCCCGGCAGGATTTTCGCATCAACATAGCGCAGAATCATGTCTGCAGATCCGCCGTAATCCCAGGAAAGCAGGCGCGACCACACGCTGATCTCGTCCTCCAACAAGGGACGCAGGTCGACGGAGGAAAAATGCCTGAGATCGAGAATCTCCACCGGGGCTCCTGAAGGGCTGCGCGTCGGCGGTACGCTTAAATTTGCGGCCACAAACGCTGAGTGTATTAGCTTCGCACGCCACGAGGCAAACGGGAGTATCTCGGAGGATTCACAGCGTCGAATCTCAGGATCACGAGAGCGCAGACTGGGAAGGAGTGACTGAATGGGATTGCCGAGTGCTAATGACTCATTGGCCCCATCCCCACTGCCGCCACCCAGTAATAGTCCAAACCTTGCGGCGCGAAACTTCCCAGGTAGGAAACGCGGCGGCCCGCAACCTGTTTTGCGATGGCGGTCTGCGATCCTTCCGGAGCCACCACTAGATGTTCTGTGGTGGGGATTTGTCCCTGCTCATATCGATCGATGATCTGGTTTCGATAGAATGCCAGTCCAAATTCGGTTTCGCGTGAAACGCCGGATACTGCAAGTGGGAGAGGCTTGCTCTCCAAATGGCTTATCTCGTTCGCCAGTGGCCGGGCCGAAAGAGTGCTATCGAGTGCTGGAGATCCCAGGCGCAGTACCGCGGCAACGGCCAGCACTACTGGAACCAGCGTGACAAAACGCAATGTGCCCAAGCCTAGCTTGGTGCGGAGCGTGCTCCAGATACCGATCGCTAACACTGCGGCGAAGCCGGATGAGACTGCGGCCGCCCTACCCCATGGAAGCCGATGCTGCATAACGATGTATTGAATCATCAGCACTGGAACGACGGGCAATGCCGCAACGATCGAGTGTAGCGCAATCAAGAAAATGCCCGGACGCTCGCTATCCGCTACGCGACGCCTGACGTATTCCGCCAGCAAGAGCGTACCCGCGGGCAACGCTGGGACAATGTACCCGGGCAGTTTCGATTGAGAGAAGGAAAAGAATATGATTGGGGCAACTAGCCAGATCACCAGGAATGCATTCAGAGCGTCTTCCGACCCAAGCATTTCTCTTCGTTCGGCCCACCACACGCGAATGGTTTCTACCAACGATGCCGCCAAGAATACGGTCCATGGAATTAAACCAAGCAGTACAACCGGAGCGTAGTACCAGAACGGCTCTTTGTGACGATAGAGGTTAGTCCCGAAGCGTGCGAAGTTGTGTTGAAGAATAAAAATGCGGAAAAACTCCGGATTCTTCATTTGCACAGCGATGTACCAGGGAAGGGCGAGAGCGCAGAATAGAAGGATCCCGGGAATCCAGAGCGTCCTCCAAACCAATCGATAATCGTTCTTCGCCGCGGCAAAGATCACGATGATTATGGCCGCCAACACGGGCGCGACAGGCCCCTTGGCCAGCATGCCGAACGCGAGAAAACAATAGAACAGTCCTAGGTAGCGATGGGATTTGCTCTCATACCACGCATACCATGCGAGCATCGCGATGGTGAACATCGCAGTCAGAGGCATATCTGTCGAAGCTGCCCGAGCGAGACCGATGACTCCTGCCGCGGAGGCGGTCATCAACGCGCCATCAAGTTGGACGCCGGGACGAAAGCGTTTCAGAAAAAGATAGGTTGCGACCACCATGAGCGTCGCGTCCACGGCCGACGGCAAACGAGCGGCCCAGTCGCTCACTCCGAAAATGCCGTAGGCCAGCATCGCCTGCCAGTAGTAGAGCGGAGGTTTCTCGAGCCAAGGCGTGCCTCCCAGCGTCGGAGTAATCCAATCGTGGCGTGCGAGCATTTCGCGCGCGACTTGTGCGTAGCGTGGTTCATCGGCGCCGATCAGCCCAAAGTATGCGAGGCCAAAAAAAAACAGGAATCCGCAGAATCCGGCAAGCAGAAGCCAGTCGGCGGTTACGCGGGAGATCTTCAATTATTTCCTCAGAGAGCTATTGTACGGAGGCATTCGTCCGAAGTTGCGCCATGATTCGTGCCACAGCGATCGACAAAGGGCCATCGAGAGAGCATCCGCTGGCGCAGGCATGTCCGCCGCCGCCGAACTGTTCGGCGATCGCGGCCACATCCAATTGTCCTTTGCTGCGCAAGCTTATCCGAAATCGACCGTCGGGCAGCTCGCGGAAAAATGCAGCCACCTCAACATCCTGGATGGACAATGCATAGTTCACAAGTCCCTCGCAATCTTCTTCTTTGGCTCCAAGGCGCTCCATCTGTTCCGTCGTAACCCAGATCCAGGCCAGCGGTCCCTCACGATGCAGGTTCGAGAGCGCCGCGCCCAACAGCCGCATCTTGGCGGTGGAATGTCCGAAATACACGCTGCGGGCGCAATGCGCAGGATCCGCGCCAGCCAGCACCAGTTCCCGCGCCAAAGCAAAGGTATGTTCGTTAGTGCCCTCAAACATAAATGAACCGGTATCGGTAAGCACGGCTGTGTAAAGGCAGGTTGCGACCTCAGGAGAAATCTTCACGCCAGCTTCGTGCGCCAGACGATACACCATCTCCGCAGTGGCAACCGCGTTGGGATCGATCCAATTCACGTGCGCAAACGGTTTGCCGCTCACGTGATGATCAATACTGATCAGAAAGCGGTTTTCCAAGCCTTCCAGCCGGGTGCGCTGAATGCTGTCGCACTCGAGAATGATGGCAGCATCGTAGTTCCCGTTCACGCGGTCGGCACGCACGACGGTATCGGCAAAAGGCAACGGCTGATAAATGCGAGGCACTCCATCGTGCAGGACAACATCGGCTTGCTTGCCCATGGAACGAAGCACCTGACAGCAGGCGAGCGCAGAACCGACAGCGTCTCCATCCGGACGTGCGTGCGAAGTCAGCAGGAATCGGTCGCGCCGCTCGATCTGTTTGAGAACCTCGTTCAACATATTGCGTGAGACTCCGATATCGACTTGGTTGTGGAACTATCGACTCCTTTTCTGATTGCGTTTCAACAGCTCATCAATTCTGGACGCGTACGTCTGCGAGCGGTCCAGCTGAAAATACAGCTCTGGCGGACGGCGCAAGTGCAAACGCTCCGCGACTTCACGGCGAATGAAACCGACTGCTGCCGTCAGTCCCTCCAAGGTGCGCTCGGCTTCTTCGTCGTCGCCCTGGACAACTACGAAAATCCGAGCCGAGCGCGAATCACTCCCGAGCATCACACTGCTCACGCTGGCCAATCCGATGCGGGGGTCGCCGAGCTCGCCCTCCACGATGGTCTCAATCTCCTCGCGCAGAGCCTCGCCCAGCCTTTCCCGGTGATATTTAGCCCCACGCTTTTCCACTGCTTTTCCCTCAGAGTAAAACGAATGAGAATATCAGAAAATCGGGCTCGCGGCTTCAATATTGGCGAGCCTTTCGAGGTACTTTCGTGCTAAGCGGAAAGTGCCATGAATGGAATGGATTACAACCGCTGCGGGTTACAGGTATTCCAAAAAAGAATCGGCGATATCAGCACCGCCGTTATTCGCGATCCGCGTGGCTTGGCGTTCCACGTTCTTCATAAGACCGTCCAGATAGTCGCGCGAGTCGGAAATACTCACCACTCCCAAAGTCGCGTGGTTCCACAATCCGCTCGCGTCCAGCTCGGCAACGGCAACGTTGAAATGGGCGCGCAACCGGTCTTTCAGGCTGCGCACGACTTGCCGCTTGTCCTTGAGCGACTGCGCTGCTTCGATACGCAGTTCGAGGGTAAGAAAGGCAATCATTGGATCGTTGGCCGTTGGCCGCTCGTCGTTGGCTAATCTATAGCCAGGCCAACGACCAACGGCTAACCACCAACAACGTCTCTATGCGATCGCCTCCGCTGCAACTTTCTCGGTGGCGAAGGCTTCGATCACGTCGCCGACTTTGATGTCGCCGTAGTTGGCGATCGAGATGCCGCACTCCATGCCGTTGGTGACCTGGCTGGCGTCGTCTTTGAAACGGCGAAGCGATCCGACCTTGCCCTTGAAGACAACCGTGTTGTCACGCAGCAGGCGCACCTCGGAATCGCGCTTGATCAGGCCGTCGATCACGGTGCAACCAGCGATGGTGCCCACCTTCGGGATGCGGAACGTCTCTCGCACTTCCGCGCGGCCCTGATAGGTTTCTTTGATAGTCGGCTCAAGCAATCCAGTCATGGCACGCTTGATCTCGTCCTGCAACTCGTAAATGATCGAGTGCAACCGGATATCGACTTTCTCCTGGTCCGCCAGTTCCTGCGCCTTGCGTTCCGGACGCACGTTGAATCCGATAATGATGGCGTTTGAGGCCGAGGCCAGCAGCACGTCGGTTTCGGTGATGGCGCCCACTCCGGAATGCAACACCTTCAGGCGGACTTTGTCGTTGGAAAGCTTGGAGAGCAGATCGCTGAGCACTTCGACCGAGCCACCGACATCGGCCTTCAGAATAATGTTGAGTTCCTTGGTTCCGGCCGTCTTGAGCTGTTCCGCCAAACCTTCGAGCGACACGCGCGAACTCTTGGCCAGTGTCGCTTCGCGGGTCTTCTGTTCGCGGTACTCGGAAATGCCGCGCGCCTTGTCTCGATCCGCCACGACGACGAACTGATCGCCCGCCTGGGGCAATCCTTCCATGCCGAGGATTTCGACTGGCGTCGAAGGTGGCGCCTCTTCAAGCGCGTTCCCGCGATCGTCAAACATTGCGCGAACCTTGCCGTAAACATTGCCGACCACGAAGTTGTCGCTGTCGCGAAGGGTTCCGTTCTGCACCAGTACCGTCGCTACGGGGCCACGGCCACGATCCAGTTTCGCCTCGAGCACAACTCCTTGCGCCGGGCGTTCGGGCGTAGCTTTCAACTCCTGCAGATCCGCCAC
>Ga0181526_10004947_pt1 | contig 10182 bp, 13 predicted proteins | sample PEATcosm2014_Bin_35_FD_119750 | JGI IMG/M metagenome (GOLD analysis project Ga0181526, IMG submission 119750) | Peatland microbial communities from MTU Mesocosm Facility, Houghton, MI, USA - PEATcosm2014_Bin06_30_metaG | ecosystem: Environmental > Terrestrial > Soil > Wetlands > Peat | place...
CCGGCGCCGCCGTCACCCAGCGCCCCGTCGGCGCCACCGTCGTAGCAGCTGCCGTAGCTGGCGCCACTGCCGCCGGCGCCTCCCGAACTTTGGGTGCCGCCCGAACCGCCGGAGCCACCGTAGCCGCTGCCGCTGCCACTCCCGCTCCCGCTGCCGCCGCTTCCGCCGACCTTTCCGCCGCCGGAGCCGCCGTTGCCGAGGCTGCCGCTCCCGCTACCGCCCCCACTGCCGCTGCCAGCCAAGGAGCCGGCGCCACCGCCGCCGGCGGCAACGACCACGCGGTTCGTTAGGCTCGTGCCGCCCTGACGAACGTCGGTAGCCCCCCGCCTCCGGCGCCGTCGCACGAGCTGTAGCTACAGCCGCCCCCGCCGCCGCCGTTAAAACCACCGGCGCCCGGGGCGCCACCGGAACCCGGACCACCCCCCTGGCCGCCAACAAAGATCGCCAGCGCCTGCCCGGGCGTGACCGGAATAGTCGCTTTCAAGACGCCTCCGACGCCGCCGGCAAATCCACCGGAGCCTGAGCCCGTGACGCTAATGCTCTTCACGCCGGCGGGAACGGTAAAGTTCTGTCCCCCGCCGGTAAATTTGAATGTCTGCGTCCCCGGCTTATGAGCCGGCGCGGCCGGGTCGCCCGGCGCGAATGTGGAACCGTTGGAACCGTTCGCACATGCCGAAAGAGCCGCCGTGCAAAGCACCGCGGCAAGCGTGATGTGTCCGAGCGCCCGCCTCATTAGAGCCTCCTTTTTTGGTGAGCGGACCGTACAAGGCGCTTTCGCCCGTGTTCAAAAGCGCCTAATCATATAGTCGGCTGCTTGCCACCCCAAATCAAGCGCTAGGACAGGCTCCTAGTAGCCTAGGCGAGCCGTTCGTGCGTCTTGCGCTTCCAGACGAGCTCGTAGTAGGTGAACTGCAGCGCCAGCACGACGCAGAAGGCTGCCGGATACCCGATCCAGACGCCGATGAGACCGAAGCGGTGCATCAGAAACCAGGCGACCGGCACTTCCACGCCCCAGATGGCGAAGATGCCGTTGATCGTCGGCCAGAGCACGGAGCCGCTCCCACGCATGAGGCCGCTGAGTACGGCGGAGTTTCCGAAAAAGAGATAGCTCCAGAGCGTGATCATCAGGAGTTGGTGCGCGATCATCAGCGTGTTGTGGTCGGTAATGAACCAACCCAGAATGAACCAGGCGCATAAGTAGCAGACAGCGATGATGATACCGCCGACGACGTAGTTCAAGCCGACCGCCGAGCGAATAACGCTTCCGAGCTTATCTTCGCGACGCGCGCCGATGCATTGCGCGCCGAAAATCGAAGCCGCGATGCCGATCGAGATCGCTGGGAACTGGACGTAGCCGACAACCTGATTGACCGCTCCGTAGGCTGCCGTCGCGCTCGATCCAAAACGATTGACGAACGAGATGACCGCAATCTCGGCAAGCGAGACCATCATTACTTGCAGCGCGGTCGGCAGTCCGATGCGCAGCACCCCTCCAAGAATCTGCCAATCGATTCCCATGTCCACCAGCGTCTCGCGGTCAAACTGTAGCGGGTGGTTCTTGCGGCGGAGATAGATGAGGAGCCACGCGAAGGCCGCCGTGTTGGCGATCAGTCCGGAAACGGCGGCGCTAACGACGCCGAGCTTCGGCAATCCAAAGACTCCGACGATAAAGAGGGGCGTGATGGCGATGGCCAGCACGCTCGAAACGATAAGGGCGTAGAACGGCGTGGTTGAATCGCCGGTGCCGCGCAAGATCGTCGCATAGACGAAGTAGACGAAAAAGACCGGCATCGTCAGGAAAACCACGCGGGCATAAGCGTCGGACTGCGCGAGGATGTCGGGCGGCGTTGCCAGCCATTTGAGAATCGTCGGCGAGCCGAAATATCCCAGCACCGCGACGATGATGCCCAGATAGAGGGCCGCGCCCGTGACGGTCCCGGCGATCTTCTTGACCTTGTGGAAGTCCTTAGCGCCAAAGGCCTGTCCGATAAGGACGCTGCTTCCGCTCGAGACGCCGAAGACGAACGAGAAGAGCAAGAAGATGATGGGAAAGACCGCCGAGATCGCGCCGAGCGCTTGAGTCGAGATCAATCGCCCGATCCAGATGCTGGCCATCGTTTGCGATGCCGATTGCAAGACGTTGCTGAGCATCAAAGGCACGAGAAAAACGAGGAGGATCTGCCACATCGGCTTGCCCTCCTCGAAAATGTTGACTCCGCGGTGCGCCGCTCGCGCTTGCGCCAATCTGCGAACTCCTTACTCTGTTGCTAACACTTCGTAAATCTCTTTGCGCGTTTTGTCCAGAACTTCGCGCACGCGTTCGATCGTTTCGGGTTTGGAAGAATAGCCGAGCTGCGAAACCGCTTGCATCAATCGAGCCGCCGAATCGCGCATTTGCGCCCGCCGGTCCCGTGTGCCCTCTTCCTCGTCGTCATCTTCGAAAAAGCGCCCGATGTCGGCCCAGCGCTCTTCCATTATTTTTCTTCCTTTCTCGGTGAGTTCGTAGATGCGACGCCCGTCCTCGTCCCGGCCGGCGATGAAGCCGGCGGCCTCGAGCCCCGCAAGCAGCGGGTAGACGGAGCCCGCACCCCCCGCCCAGCCGTTCTCCCGGATCTCGCGAATCAGGTCGTAACCGTGCCGCGGCGTCTCGCTGAGCAGCTTGAGCAGGGCAAACTTAAGAATTCCGCGCTTTAGGCGCCGCATTCCATGCCGGCGCGCTCCCCATCTGTGCATATTGCAATACTAAGCGATATATCGCGATACTGTCAACGGCTCAGGATGACACCGGGGCTGACAACGTTAGCGGCTCCCGTGGCGAACTCTCACGGCGTGCGGTTGGATAAGTTCATGAAGGTATCGCGCTTGGCAAAACGGCGCAGCGAGGCACACGAGGCTCTGGAGCACGGCCGCATCACCCGGGACGGAAAGCCGCTCAAGCCGGGCTATCAGGTCAAGCCCGGGGACGTTCTCGAAATTCACTACGCGACCAGGTTCGTGACGGTCCGCGTGCGCGAGGTTCCGCTGCGAATCACGCCGAGCCTGAAACCGGCCGACCTCTACGAGCTTCTCGACTCGCGCCGGGACGAGGCGGAGTGGCTGTGATCTCCGCCGACACCAAGGACGCCCTCGCGCGCGACCTTCCCGACGAGCGCCACTGCCGCGATTCGCTGCTCGCCGGCCTCTGCGTCTACGGCGGTAACGACGGCGAGTTCGTCACCCATCGCAACGCCATCGCGCGCCTCTTCTGGTCGCTGCTGGAGGAGCGCAAGCTTCATCCCATCGAATCGCGCGCCCCCACGCGGCTGCAACGGTTACCCACCTTCGCGGTGAGACTGCCGCAACGGCTGCGCGCGATGCCGCCCAAGCCGGTGCATAAGTGCGATCGTTTGATCGAAGTCCGCGCCGCTTTTCTCGCGTGCGGCTCGCTGGCCGCGGGAGTGCGCGGCTACCATCTCGAGTTCGTCGTCCGCGACGAAGGCATCGCGCAGCGGTTGACGTGGATGTTGCGCAGCAACGGCGTCGCCGTAAAAGAAACCCGCCGCAAAGGGCGCGCGGTGCTCTATCTCAAGGATTTCGACGCCATCGCGGAGCTGCTGACGCGCATCGGCGCCTTCGCTGCGGTTCTGCGGCTCGAAGACGTGCGCGCCTTGCGCGAAACCAAGAACCGAATTCACCGGCTGGTGAATACAGAGGCGGCGAACCTGCAGCGCAGCGCCCAGGCTGGTGCCCAACAGCGGCACGTGATCGAGTTTTTGCAAAGCGCCTACGGTTTGTCCCGCCTCTCGCCGCCACTGCGCGAAGTTGCCGAACTTCGTCTGCGCCATCCCGACGAATCGCTTGCAGAGCTGGGACGCCGCTGCAATCCTCCCATCGGCAAACCGACGGTCAGCAGCCGGCTGGGCGCGTTGACCAAGTTGGCCGACGGCCTGCGCGGCGTGCAGGGGAGCGCGAAAGCGGTCCGGTAAACGCGGCTCATGCGCATTGGAATCAACGGCTTTGGCCGCATCGGCCGGAACTTCACCAAAGCGATCGTGGAGCGCCATCCGGAAATCGAGATCGCCGCCGTAAACGACCTCATCGACGCAAAGGAGTGCGCGCACCTCTTTAAATACGACAGTAACTACGGCATCTACAAGGGCAGCGTGATCGCTGGAGATGGAACGATCTCCATCGACCGGCAGACCGTCCGCGTCTTTGCCGAACGCGACCCCGGAAAACTTCCATGGCGCGAGCTGGGCGTCGACATTGTGATCGAGTCCACCGGCCTCTTCACCGACGCGGCCAAAGCTCGCGCCCATATCGATAGCGGTGGCGCGAAAAAAGTCCTCATCTCCGCCCCGGCAAAGGGCGAAGACATCACGATCGTGCTGGGCGTGAACGATCGCCGCTACGATCCGCGCAAGCACAACATCATTTCCAATGCGTCCTGCACGACGAACTGCTTGGCCACCGCCGTGAAGCCCATCGTTGACGAGCTGGGCTGGGTCAAAGGTTTCATGACCACCATCCACTCCTACACCAACGATCAGGTCGTGCTGGACGGCCCGCATCGGGATCTTCGCCGCGCGCGCAACGCCGCGACCAACATCATTCCAACCTCGACTGGCGCGGCCAAGGCGCTTTACCTGACGATTCCGGAAGTCGAAGGCACCTTCGACGGCTTCTCGCTCCGCGTCCCGACGCCGACGGTATCGATGATCTACCTCGTCGCGCAAACGAAACGCCCGACGACGAAGGAACAGCTCAATGCCCTGCTGCGCCGCGCCGCCGAGGGCGAGTTGAGCAAATACGTCGCCTATACCGAGGAAGAGCTGGTCTCGAGCGATTTTAAGAAGAACCCGAACAGCTCGATCATCGACGCTCGGCTCAGCAATGCCAACGGCGATCTGATCCAAATTGCCGCCTGGTACGACAACGAGTGGGGTTATTCGTGCCGCCTTGCGGAGCTGACGGCCTTGGTTGGGTCCACGATCCCAGCCGCGGCCTAGTGGCCTTCAGACGCCTGCAAGACTGCGACGTTCGCAGCAGGCGCGTTTTGGTGCGCGAAGATTTGAACGTACCGCTGTCCTTCGACTGCGCTCAGGATGACAAGCAGGTAGAAATCGCCGATTACGGACGCATCGATGCGGCACTCCCGACGCTGCGCTGGCTGCACGAGCACGGAGCCAGAACCATCGTGCTCTCGCACCTCGGCCGCCCCGACGGGAGACCGGATCCGGCGCTCTCATTGCGACCCGTCGCAGGAGCACTAGCGGATCGCCTCGGCATTCCGGTTGGCTTTGCCGCCGATTGCGTCGGCGAGGTGGCCGAAAGCGCGGCGGCTGCGATGCGCGACGGCGACGTGCTCTTGCTCGAAAACGTCCGCTTCCACGCAGGCGAAGAACGCAACGATCCGGCGTTTGCCCAGCAGCTTGCAAACCTGGGCGATCTCTACGTAAACGACGCCTTTGCGACGGCGCATCGCGCGCATGCCTCAACCGAAGGCATCGCGCATCTGCTTCCAAACGCCGCGGGCCTGCTGATGCAAGCCGAACTGTCGGCGCTGTCGCGACTGACCGATCGTCCTGCCAAACCCTTCGTCTGCGTCGTCGGCGGCGCGAAGATCAAAGACAAGATCGGCATGCTGGACCGTTTGAGCGAGCTGGTCGATGCGTTTTGCATAGGAGGGGGGATGGCGAATACGCTGCTTGCGGCGTCAGGCGTCAACGTCGGCACTTCGCTGCGCGACGACGATCTCGAGCCGGCACGCCGTATCCTGGCGGCGATCGAAGAACGCCGCGTCGCTCTGCATCTGCCCAGCGATGCGGTCGTTGCGCCCTCGGTGGAGGCGCAGGACCGGGCTCACGTCGTTCCAATCGGCGCCGTCGGCGAAGAGATGATTCTCGACATCGGGCCGGCAAGCGCGCAAGCGTATGCGAGCGCGATCGAGGCCGCCAAGACGATCGTCTTCAACGGTCCGATGGGCGTATACGAACGGCCGGCGTACCAGCGCGGAACGCAAGTAGTCGGAGATGCGATCGCGCGCGCGACCGAGGCCGGAGCGACGAGCGTTGTCGGCGGGGGCGACGCCGCGGCCGCGGCGCACCTACTGGGCTTTGCCTCGAAAATGACCTATGTTTCGACGGGCGGCGGGGCGACGCTGGAGTTTCTGGAGGGAAAACAACTTCCCGGAGTCGCCGCGCTTGAACGTTAGAACGATCGTCGCCGGCAACTGGAAGATGCACAAGACCGCGGCCGAGACCGCCGCGTTCTTCGACGCGTTCCTGCCCCGCGTCGAAGCGCTTAGCGAACAAATCGAGATCGTCGTCGCGCCTCCATTTACTTCGTTGCAGTTGGCCGGCGAGCGACTGCAAGGCACGCGAGTGCGCTTGGGAGCACAGACGATGCATTGGGAGCTACACGGCCCCTTCACCGGCGAAGTCAGCGCGCCGATGCTGCGCGAACTGGGCGTCTCACACGTGATTCTCGGACATTCGGAGCGCCGCGCCTATTGTGACGAAACCGATCGCACGGTCAACTTGAAGGTGCGTACGGCACTCGCGCAAGGCCTCACGCCGATCGTCTGCGTTGGCGAGACGCTCGACGAGCGCCGCGCCGGTGCGACCGACGAACGCGTCGTATCCCAAACGCGCGCCGCGTTCGAGGGCGTACCGGCGGCCGGCCTCGCGAAAGTTGCGATCGCCTACGAACCGATTTGGGCGATCGGCACCGGCCAGAACTGCGAGCCCGACGAAGCCAATCGCGTGATGGCGACGATTCGCCGCGCACTCCCCGGCTTGAGCGCAACGCCGATTCTCTACGGCGGAAGCATGACGGCGGCCAACGTTGCCTCGTACGCCGAACTCTCCGATATCAATGGCGGTTTGGTCGGCGGCGCATCGCTGGATCCCGACAGTTTTGCAACGCTGATCGAACGAGCCGTGCCATAGCGTACCGGCCGGTCGTTCTGTGCGTGCTCGATGGCTGGGGATGCAGCGATACGACGCACGGGAATGCGATCGCAGCGGCAAACCTGCCGCATTGGCGCGCGCTCTTCGAGCGCTATCCGTATACGATGTTGCAAGCGTCAGGCGAGGCTGTTGGTCTCCCACCTGGCGTGATGGGCAACAGCGAAGTCGGCCATATGAACCTTGGCAGCGGACGCGTGGTGCCGCAAGGCGTAACGTTGATCGACGCCGAGATCGCCTCGGGCGAGTTTGCAAGAAACGCAACGTTACGGCAGGCGCTGGCGCATGTGGCGGCTACCGGCGGCACGCTCCATTTGATGGGCCTGCTCTCCGACGGGCAAGTGCACAGCTCGATCGTCCATCTCTTTGCGCTCATCGATGCCGCCGTCGCCGCCGGCGTGCCGATTGCGGTTCACTGCTTTTTGGACGGCCGCGACACGCCGCCGCGTTCGGCGACGACGTACGTGGAACGGTTGGAGGAAAAACTTCGTGCGGTTAATCGCGCCGGAGCGATCGCCAGCATCGTGGGACGCTACTACGCCATGGATCGCGACGCGCGTTGGGAGCGTACGAAGCTGGCGTACGACCTGCTGGCGGAGGGCCGCGCACAGTTCCGCGCCGGCGACGCGCTGCGCGCCGTTCGCGATGGTTACACGCGGGGCGAGGATGACGAGTTCGTGCTGCCGACGATCGTCGGAGAGCCACGCCCCATCGAAGACGGCGATGCCTTCATCTTCTTCAACTTTCGCCCCGATCGCGCGCGGCAGTTGACGACGGCCTTCGATGCGGGAACGGCCCTCTATTATAACGGCGGCTTCGAAGAGTTCGCCTGCAAGGCGTATCGGAATCCGTGCTTCGCCACAATGACGAAGTACGATGAGAACTACACCAATCCGGTGCTCTTTGGCCCGCGCCCGCAGCACGAGACGTTCGGCGAGGTCCTCGCCCGAGCGGGCTTACGCCAGTTGCGGCTTGCCGAGACCGAGAAGTACGCGCACGTCACGTATTTCTTCAACGGCGGCCACGAGGATTGCTTCGACGGTGAAAACCGCGAGCTGATTCCGTCGGACCGTTCGGTGGCGACCTACGATCTCGCGCCGGCGATGCGTGCGAGAGAGATCACCGCCGCCGCCGCCAACGCAATCGAAAGCGGGCGGTACGATGCGATCGTGATGAACTACGCCAATGCCGACATGGTCGGACATACGGGCAAGTGGGAGCCGACGATCGAGGCCGTTGAAATTATCGACGAATGTTTGTCGCGTCTGGTCGAGGCAACGCTTCGCGCGAACGGGCTGCTCGCCATCACCGCCGATCACGGCAATGCCGAGACAAAACTCGACGAGCAGAATAATCCTCTAACGGCGCACACGACCAACCCGGTTCCGTTCATCCTGGTCGCTAACGGCTTGCATGGAAGCCTAGCATCCGGCGGAAGGTTGGGCGACGTCGCACCAACCTTGCTGAGCCTCATGGGGCTTCCGATTCCCGCACAAATGACCGGACGCAATCTTTTCGACGCCTCGTAAAATTCATGCAACTCACAGGCGCCCTTACGGTGGCGTTCAGGAACGTGTGAGAGCATGTGGTTGACGGCCCAGAGGAGGGTCCCATGATGCAACGTCAGCGAAAAGAGATTCACGACGTCCTGATATTCGCGCAAGGCCTCACCTACTTCATCATCGTCGGAGCTGCAACGGTCGCAATCGCCGTCGCAGCCCACCTGCGCTAAGTGCTCCGCATGCAAACCACGCGAGTGCAAACTCGCGCTCCGCCTCGACGGTGGCTCCCCCTCAATCAGAAAACCCTAAGAAACTCGGTAGCAACCACTCGGATCCACCGCGACGCAGCGATTACCGACCATAATCGAACGGATTCGATGATCCCAAAACGAAAGGACGTGGACGATAACTGGGCGCAGTTTGCCGATAAGCTCCCGGGCTCGCTGCGAGACGGCAACTGCGTCCTTTACCCAACGCGGATGGTCCTGCGGCAGAAGCGTGGTCTCGAGTTCGGCCTCGGCAACGGCCGGGACGATGGCCTCGGACCGCCCCGCCTCGAGGCGCGCCGAGAGCGCGGCCGGCGTTTCGTCGAGTTCAATACGGCGCAGCACGGCACTCCCGCTTAAGTTTGGCAATCGCGCTCAAATGCAGTTGCGAAGCGCGCTGTGGCGAGATCGCCAGCCGCTTCCCTACGGATCGCAACGAACTCCCATTAAAGTAGTGCAGCAGCACGACCTCGCGCTGGCGCGGGGGCAGGCCCGCAATAAGCTCCGCGATGTGCGCGCTTTCGGACCGGCGCTCCGCGATCCGCGCCGGGTCGTCGCCCCAGTGGTTCACCAAAGACTCTCCCAGCGGCAACGGCGCATCCAGCGAGAGCGGCTGACCGCGGTAGGCCGCTGCAACGGCACGGTGATAACCGGGACAGCGCTGCTCCATCTCGTTTGGCGTCGGAACGGCACCGAGCGTAGCGGCGATTGCATATCGCTGGTTTTCGCCGTCGCGGACGATCCGGCGCGCTCGCTCGGAGACCGGATCCATGCGGCGGATCCCGTTGAGCATCGCACCGACGACGAGGCGACGCGCGTAGTCGCCCAGCTGCGGCCCGCGGTAGGGGTCGAAGGAATCGACGGCGCGGATCAAGCCGATCGATCCGTCGCCGACGAGATCGTCGAGATCGAAGCTCGGCACGAGCCGTTTAAGCCGTCGCGCAAGTCTCTTCACGATCGGCAGCAAGCTTCGGATCTGCTCGTCGCGATCGCCGGCGCTCATCGAGTGCGTTCCAAGCGAGAAGCGATCAAGGCCGCAAATCCCGCGCCGTCGCTCCGCGCTATCGTTTGCGCCACGAGCTCCAGCTCGTAGTTGCCGAGCATCCCGTTACCCGCAATCAGCGGGCGAAGCATTGGGACGAGCAGGATGGACTCGAGCATCTCGCCCGCACGGCGCGCGGTAACGTTATCCATGCGTGGAGACTACCACTCCAATGTTACCGGGGCAGCATCCGCGCGTTACTGCAAAAAGAACGGCGGACGATGCGACGAAGCGAACGGGAAGTAGGCACCCGGCATACAACGTTTCGAGCATGCGCAACATTATCTACACGAGCAATGCCGCTAAGCCGCCCGCGGCGTACAGCCAGGCCGTCAAAGCGGCCGGACTCGTGTTTGTCTCCGGTACCGCCCCCGCAGACCCCGAAACCGGTCAGATCCTAGGAACAACGATTCAGGAGCAGACTC
>Ga0181526_10004949_pt1 | contig 10180 bp, 6 predicted proteins | sample PEATcosm2014_Bin_35_FD_119750 | JGI IMG/M metagenome (GOLD analysis project Ga0181526, IMG submission 119750) | Peatland microbial communities from MTU Mesocosm Facility, Houghton, MI, USA - PEATcosm2014_Bin06_30_metaG | ecosystem: Environmental > Terrestrial > Soil > Wetlands > Peat | place...
AGATGCCATGTGCCCGCATACACAATGTCGGGATTGCCGGGGTCGATCGCCAGCGACTCGATTTCGTGAATCTCGCGGCTCCCCTTAGGGCTGATCTGTTCCCATGTCGCGCCGCTGTCGGAGCTGCGAAAGACCCCTTCGAGTGTCCCCGCAAAAAAGGTGGACGGGACCGAACGTGCCTGGACGAAGGTACGAATCGATTGACCGCTCAGCCCTGCTGATTCGCTCCAGGCTTTGCCTCCGTCGCGGCTGATCCACAAGCCGCCGCCGGGATGGCTTGGAGTCCAGGCTGCCGCATAGAGTGTGCCCGGATTCGCCGCGTCGACAACGATATGATCGATGACGAGATCGTCCACCGAATCGAGTTTCGCGAGGCGATGCCAGCTAGTTCCGCCGTCCGTGGATTCATAGATCCAACTGTTTGTAGTGCCGAGAAACAGGTGCCTGGGGTCGGCTTGAATCGCCGCAATGGAGCGCGCATCGCCGCCATCCGGGCCCACGGCACTCCACGGCGCAGAAGCCGAATGGGCAAAGGCGACCGCGATCGAGAGCACCACGGCGAGAACAAGTGAACCACGCCCGCGCCGGGAAAGGCTCCGAAGAAATCCATTTGCGCGATTCATCACGAAAGCAGCACCATGAATTAAAAGGACTCTAAAAATAGCCTATCTAAATCAAAGAGGCTGACCGGACACCGGTCAACCTCCAAACGGCACAGAGAGATCTTATGCGCGCTGCCCATTCGACGATCGCGGCAGAGAGCGCGGCGGTAGGTCCAGCGCATCTTCCTTTGTGGCACTGCGTGTCGCTCGCCGAGCGACACGCTGCCCACATTCCTTCGCGGCATGCGCCGCAGCTAGTTATGATGATGGTGTCCCGACATCGGCTTGCGTGTCTCCGCCTTGAGCATTGACTCATCCACCGGCGTCGTTCCCTGCACGTCAGAGCTGAAGTTCGCTCCGGCGGGCACAAGGTAACCCACCACCTTCTGGCCGTCTTCTGTGCCGGTAGCCAGGCTCACGCGCGAAGCATCAATGCCTTTCTCCGTTACCAGATAATCCTTGGCGTTGACGGCGCGCTGCGCGGCGGCATCTCTCACCTTCGCGTGCTTGTGCTTGGCCGCATACTTCGCTTCCTTCTCAGTCCTCGCCTTCTCCTTGGCATCCGATTCGCCAACCAGCACGGCCTTCGCGTCAGGAGACTTTTGCAGGTCGAGAGCAACTTCATCAAGGCAGGCCTTGGCTTCGTTGTTCACGCGGGTGGGGCGTCTCTTGTCGGTATCGAATGAGAGGGTGCAGGAGAGCGCCTGGGCGTGCGGTTGCGGCGGAGGAGGCGGCGCCACAATCGTCACAGTCGTGGTGGACGTGGCGGTGTGGGTCTTGTCGTCCGACACGCTGCAGGTGATATCGACCGAGCCCGTCGAAGCGCCCGTGGAATTGAATGTCGCCGTCGTGCCGCTGCCGTTGACTGAACCGGACGCTGCCGAGTAGCTGTAGGTCAGAGGACGGTTTTGCGGGCTTGCGCCAGTGGCTGTAATCGTGGACGTGTCGCCGGGCTTGATCGTCGTGGGGCTTGCCGAGCAGCTAATCGTCGGCGGCTCGAAGTCCTTCACCGTAAAGCTGGCTGTGGCGTCCGCTGTCTGACCGGGCTTCAAGCCTTCCTTGCCCTTCTTGCCTTCTTTCACTTCCGCCTTCACCGTGTACGAACCAGGCGTCAGCGAATCGGTGGCTACCTTGGCAGTCGCTCCATCGCCAGTTACACCGGTTCCAGACCAGCTGTAAACGACACTGTTGTTCTTTTTGGTTGAGACCGATCCGGCGGTGGCCGTCGCGGTAACGGGTTCACCCGGAAACACCGCAGGCGGAGCTGCCTGCGCAGATAGCGTAATCGGTGGCTGTTTCTTGCACCCCACCGGTAAGAGGGAAAAACTTGCTGCAACCAGAACCAGGCAAAAGGTCTTCATATCGCGCGAGTACATGTGTGTGATTCTCCTTCGAAAACAAAGTCGAACAAATTATGCCATCCGCACTTCAGGGGGGCAACCTGCGCCCCCCTTCGTGGGTTACTTCAATTTGATTCGTAAACGGGCTTACGCGTCTACGGCTTCTTTGCTGCGCCCTTCTTTCTGGGCGTTGGAGCCTTTTCGCTGAGGAGAGTCATGGAATCGGCTGCGTTGAACGGATAGAGCTGTACCGATTGTTGTCCCGTGTTGGTCAAGGTAACGTCAACCCGGCGATTTTGCGCCAGAACAATGACCTGCAGTCTGTGCAGGACCTTCTTCTTATCCGCATCGCTGAGTTCAGTGTTTTCGTTCACCAGCGCCTTCACCTGGTCGACCGTGAGCTGCTGTTCCTTGCCCACAGCCCGGGTCTCGATTGCGCTTTCCGGAACTCCCTGTTCCACCAGGAATGCCTTGGCGCGGTCGACACGCCGCTGTGTGAGTGCCTGGTTGTACTCCACCGAGCCGCGAACGTCCGCGTGTCCGGTCAGAGTCAGATGAGCATCCGGCTTGATTGCCAGATAGCTCTTGAAGTCGGTTGCGAGGGTTGTCAAGGTTCCCTGCTGGCTCGGCACCAATCCGCCTTCTGGATGCGCGGCCCTGGGCTGAGCAGTCGGGAAGAAGACACTGTGCAATGCCAGGCGCGCTTCGAGCCGGATTTGCTCAGGCGACGGTCCCGGCGGCGGCGGCTGGATGATGGTTACCGCTGCGGTGGATGTAGCCGTGTGGCCCTTATCGTCCGCAACGTTGCAGGTGACATCGACCGAACCGGCCGGTGCGCCTGTCGAGTTGAACGTTGCTGTCGCTCCAGAGCCGGTCACGTTCCCGGACGCGGCGGAGAAGCTATAGGTCAGCGGGCGGTTCTGCGGGCTGACTCCCGTTGCTGTGATGGTCGAGCTGTCACCCACATTGATCGAAGTCGGGTTCGCCGAGCAGCTAACGGTCGGTGGTTCAAAATCCTTCACGGTAAACGTAGTCGAGCCGTCGGCAACCTGCCAGGGCTTCAGACCTTCCTTACCAGGCTTGCCTTCCTTCACACCGCACTTCACGGTGTAGGTCCCGGGAGCCAGAGAGCCGGTGGCAACAGTGGCAGTTGTGCCACTGCCAGTCACGCCATCCCCGCTCCAGGTGTAGATCGCGTTCTCTTTTGGATTGAGCCCAGAGGCCGTCGCGGTCACGGTGACTGGGTCACCCGGGAATACCGTTGTCGGGCTGGCCGAGCACGCGATGGTCGGCGGAGGAGGTGGCGCAATCGACCCGGCATGGAACACGAGGCCGCCGCTCAAGCGCGCAGCATTGATGTTGGCACGTCCACCCTGTACGCCGGGACCGAAGTCCGCATGCATGTACGAGTAGTCGGCCTGGAAAACCCGGATAGCCAGATGGTGGTTGAAGAACGGCGTCTCGTAGTCAATACCGCCGCCTACGGTGAGGTCGGGCCCCCACGTGTTGGGATTGAAATCCGGACCATTGATGAGTGCTCCGCCAACGAGCCCATGAACAAAGGGTGTAATGTCCGCGGTGGGATAGCGGAAGATAATGCCGGCCGAACCCGTTAGAAATCCGTCGTCATTGCCCTCGGTACCGTTGTTGCTCCCGTTTCCACTGCCGTCTCCCCATTCGTGAACTCCGAATTCCACCTGCGCGCCTACATACTTGCTGAAATAACCGGCGACGCTGAAAAGACCGCCGACGTTTACAGCGTTGTAGTTGTAAGGAATCGTGGTTCCATTTCCCTGGGGAACTTCAACCGTTCCCTTGGGAGCGAGGTAGCTGTATCCGGCGAAGATGTCCCAGCGCGACGCATAGTCGCCCTGGTTGGCCTTCGGCGCGGGTGTGGGGGCATCCTGGGCTGCCAATGCGAACGGGGTGAACGCAAGGCATGTGATCGCTAGCGTCCGGCTCAGGGACTTCAATTTTTCCAAGCACATTCTGATTTATCCTCCGCAATCAAACTGGTCCTTCTGTTTAGGAAACGGCCATTGACTTGCACCGCAAACTGTATGTTCCGATTTGCTCACTGCATCCGCTTTCAGGTCTGGTCAAATTTGCTCACTGAAATTGGCACGGAAACTATTGAGACGACACCATTAACCGTACCATAGGAATAGTGAGAGAGAGACACTTTTTGAGGCGAGTTGCCGCCACTGACACTCCCCAAGAACGAGAACTTTCCGGACCCAAGTTACTCCAGCAGATTCCGTACGCGCAGCATCTTTCAGAGTTGATTCTTACCCGACGCTCAGAGCTTCATTCGGCATTCAAGGTTTTCAGCAAGCTCCGCGGCTCACGTTGAATCTTCTCTTGAAGAAGCGTAATTGCGTATAAAAGTTGCTCGGGTCGGGGTGGACATCCGGGTACGTAAACGTCCACGGGAATCACCTGATTCACTCCCTGCACGATTGCGTAGTTGTTGAAGACCCCCCCGGAAGTAGCGCAAGCGCCCATGGAGATAACCCATTTCGGCTCCGGCATCTGGTCGTAGAGCCGCCGGATTACGGGCGCCATTTTTTGAGCAACGCGGCCAGCGATGATCATCAGGTCAGCCTGGCGCGGGGACGGCCGGAAAACCTCGGCGCCGAATCGCGCGATGTCAAAGCGCGATGCGCCCATGGACATCATCTCAATGGCGCAGCAGGCCAGACCGAAGGTGACCGGCCAGACCGAGCTCTTGCGAACCCAGTTGACAGCGAAGTCAAGCGAGGTGAGCAGCACGCCTTCGGGCTGCTCGAAACCATAGCTGACTTCCTTGAGTTTGGCGCGATTCATCGCACTGCTCTCCAAAGCACCGAAGAGGTAGCGATCGCGTTCCTGCGTAGCCGCCATGCAAATACTATAACTCCAAATTGCTCAAAGGCCAGCATGAGATGGCCCGAAACCCGAATCAGGAATTGTCGCCGAAACGCGGAAAAGAAATCGCGCGCTCCATGGATTCTTCATGTGCAACCCGCCTGCGTGCGCTATTCTTCTCTGTTCACAAAATCATGCCAGAAGGCACCGTGCGTCGCTCCTGCCGCGAGCGAGTTCCAGTGTTCTCGTTCGTTCGCAGGCAGATTCCGAAGCACAGAAGCGTAGGGTGTCGTTTTTACGAATTGAATTAGTCAATCAAGTTCCCGCATTCGCGGGCGGGCTAATTTGAAACGAAATAGATTCGGAGCGAAGCACGAAATGAGTTGTCGCCGCAACCTGCTTTTCTTATCCGCGCTGTTCGTCTGTCCGGTTGTCTCCGTGGCGCAGGAATCAGCCTCGGCCCCCGCAACGCAAGCTCAAATCGACGCGCTCCAGCAGTCGGTTCAAAACGCGCAGATGAATGCTGACAATGCCTGGATGCTCATGTCAGCGGCGCTTGTGCTCCTGATGACCGGGCCCGGCCTCGCTCTCTTTTACGGCGGCCTTGTCCGGCGGAAAAACATCCTGGGCACGATGATGCAAAGCTTCGCCATGATGGGACTGGTGACCATTCTGTGGGCCGTCCTCGGCTATTCCCTGGCCTTCGGTCATGGCAATGCCTTCATCGGCGGATTCGAGCACGCATTCCTGCGCGGCGTGGGCTTGTCGCCGAATCCGGACTATGCCCCGACTATTCCGGCACAGACGTACATGATCTACCAGCTCATGTTCGCCATCATTACCCCGGCGCTCATCACGGGCGCTTTCGCCGAGCGCATGAAGTTCAGCGCCATGGCCGTCTTTCTCGGACTCTGGTCGCTGCTGGTCTATAGCCCGATGGCCCACATGGTATGGGGTGTGGGTGGATTGTTGAACGCGAACGGCGGTCACATCCCCAGCCTCGACTTTGCCGGCGGGACAGTCGTTCACGTCACCTCGGGTGTCTCGGCGCTGGTCACGGCCATTTATCTCGGTAAGCGCCTCGGCTATCCCGACACCAACATGCCGCCCCACTCCATGGTCCTCAGTTTTATTGGTGCGTGCCTGCTCTGGGTGGGCTGGTTCGGATTCAACGCCGGCAGTGCACTGGGCTCCGGCTCCCTGGCAACCAGCGCCTTCGTTAACACTCATTTCGCAGCCGCCGCAGCAGCCTTCGGTTGGACGATTGCCGAGTGGATCCACAACGGTAAGCCCACCGCTCTGGGCGCCATCTCGGGGGCCGTCGCTGGGCTCGTTGCCATTACACCGGCCTCGGGTTTTGTGCAGCCGTTTTCTGCGCTGCTCATCGGCGTCGTTGCCGGGACATTCTGCTCATTCATGGTCTTTGAAGTCAAGAGCCGCCTGGGTTACGACGATTCGCTCGATGCCTTCGGCGTCCACGGAGCAGGCGGCACTCTGGGTGCGCTGCTCACGGGCTTTTTCGCCACCAGGGCCATCAACGCCGCCTTTGGGAACGGTGTCCCTACCGGAGCCATGGACGGCCACTGGCGTCAGGTTCTGAATCAGGCAGCGGGTGTCGCCATTGCCTGGGGCATCTCCATCGTCGGCACACTTGCGCTCCTGTTTGTCGTCGACAAGGTGATCGGACTGCGCGTTTCGGCAGAGGAAGAATCTGCCGGGCTCGACCTCTCGCAGCACGGCGAAGAAGGCTACGATCTCAATTCCTGACGGATTTATTGATCTTCTGTTGAAAAGTTTTTGCGCCGTCAGCCCACACAGCCGCCCCACATAGCTGTCCAGCCTGATAGGCTGTCATAAGCATTTTTGGACACAATTTTCTTCCATCTCTTTCCGAAGATGCCGTAACGAGGCTTCTCGACATGCTCAAGATCGAAGCGGTTCTCCAGCCATCGAAACTGGATGCAGTAAAGGATGCCCTGCTCGAAGCCGGCATCGAAGGCATGACCATTCTTGAAGCACGCGGCCACGGCCGCCAGAAGGGCCATACCGAGTTTTACCGCGGCCGCGAGTACACGGTTGATCTTCTTCCCAAGGTCAAGATCGAGTTGGTGATCACCGATGATCTCAAGGAAAACGCGATCCAGGCCATCATGAGCGCAGCGCGCACCGGTCGCATCGGCGACGGGAAGATCTTCGTCAGCCGCATCGACGAAGCCATTCGCATCCGCAACGACGAGCGCGGCGAATCGGCGCTGTAAGCCTCCGATCCGCTTCCTACAATCGTCCAGGTTCACGCGTCTGCACTGGTTCCTGGAGGCTGCCTCGACTCGGAGTTACGCCAGCACTTTCAACCCATGCTTTTCCACAATATCCAGCAGCTTGAGCGCCATACCGCTTGGCTTCTAACCCCGGCTTTCCCTAGTCCCTAGTCCCTAGTCCCTCAAAGTTTAGTATTCTGTTAAAACAATCTTTTGGCTTCGCCGAACCACCCACATTTCACATGACTCCAGTCGCTTTGGCGGTTGACGACCTACGGGATCAGTATCTTCGCGAGATGGCGCTTGTCCGCCAAACCTGCGAGCGTACGGGCGACGGTACGGCAGCGATTCGCCGGCGATCCGCCGTGGTGGACCGGATTCTGATTGAAATGTGGCGACGCGCCTTTGCGGGGCAAACACCGCCCAACGTATCGTTACTGGCCCTCGGCGGATACGGCCGCAAAGATCTCTTCCCGTTCTCCGACATCGACGTTCTCTTCGCCTTCGCCGATGAAAAGACAGAGGAGCAGGCCCGCGAAGCAGTCCGGGGCATAATTCAAGGCATGTGGGACATCGGTCTGCGGGCCAGCCCAAGTTCGCGAACAGTCAAGGAAATTGGCCGCTTCGATCCAGATAACCTCGAGTTCACCCTCGCCACTCTCGACCGCCGTTTTCTTGCCGGCCAATTCCCCCTCTACCAACAGCTCCACCAAACCGTTCTTCCCGGCCTGGTGTTGAGCGAATGGAACACCATCACACAAAAACTGGGTGAAGTTGCCCGCGCCCGCCACGCCAAATACGGCAACACAATTTTCCATCTCGAACCCAATCTCAAAGACTGTCCGGGCGGCCTGCGCGACTATCATCTGGCGGTCTGGTTCGCCCTGCTATTTCATTTGAAGGAAACGAAGGAGTGGCCCCGGCAGCGTGGTGGAGTTTTCCAAAGCGCGCGCGGCGATGCCGAAGCCGCGTTCGATTTTCTTGCCGCTGCCCGCTGTTTTCTCCACTTCCGTCATGGCCGCGATGACAACACGCTCGACTGGCAATCGCAGGATGAAGCCGCAGCCAACTCCATCGGCCTTGAGACACGCGGCACCGCCGACCCGGCCTACTGGATGCGTACTTACTATCGCCACGCCCGCATCATCTACCGCCGCGCCGCACTGCTGATGGAACATCTTCCCGCGCCGGTCAGCTTCTACCGCCAGTTTCGCCGCCGCCGTACCCCCATTGCCGGCACCGACTTCATCCTCGATCAGGGGCGCATCGACATTCTTCCCGGCGCGCAGTTTTCTGACACCGCCGCGATCCTCCGCATCTTCTCCTTGATGGCTACGCATGGCTACGCGCTTTCGCAGGCCGCCGAAGACCGCATCACTGACGCACTTCCCGCGCTTGCCATCCACATCCCGGAAGGGCCGTACCTGTGGAATGCCCTGCGCGAAGTGCTGCTCGGCCCACACGCAGCGCACGCTCTGCGCACCATGCACGCGCTGGGGGTACTGGAAATGCTGATCCCCGAGTTTCACGGGATTGATGCGCTTGTCATTCGTGATTCTTACCACCGCTACACGGTCGACGAACATACCTTTCTTGCGATCGACAACGTGCACAGCCTCCGCCAGCCTACCCACGACTGGGAACACCGTCTTGCGCAGCTATTGCCTGAAGTCGACCGGCTCGATCTCTTCATGCTCGCCCTTCTTCTGCACGACACCGGGAAAGGCCGCCGAAGCGGTGCACACACCGGGCAGAGCGTCGAACTTGCCGACAGCTTCCTAGCGCGGCTCGACTTCGACACCGAAGAGCGGGAATCCGTTTTGACGCTCATCCGCCTGCACCTTGAAATGTCGAATGCCATGCGCCGCGACATCTTCGATATCGAAAACATCCGCGCATTTGCCGACAAAATCGGGAGCCCCAGTCTGCTGAAGGTGCTCACTCTGATGACCTACGCGGACATCAAGGCCGTCAATCCCGAAGCTTTAACTCCATGGAAGGCCGAAAACCTCTGGCAGTTTTACATGGCCACGGCCAATTTCATGGATCGCAGCGTGGATGAGGTTCGCTACCACGCTGCCATTGACCCAACGCTGCTCAATCGTATCCGATCCATGGTGCCATCGAGCCAGTATGGCGACCTCAAGCAATTCCTCGAAGGCTTGCCACAACGCTATCTGCAGACCCGGCTCCCCGAAGTGATCCGCGATCACTTTCAGCTCGCCGCCAAACTCGACGAAGATCCGGTCCAGCTTGACCTTCGTCCGCACCGCCAGCTCTTCGATCTCACCGTGATCGTTCGCGATCGCAAGCGTCTCTTCGCCGACGTGGCCGGTGCTCTGGCTGCATGGGGCATGAACATCGTCAAGGCCGGAGCTTTCTCGAATGAAGCCGGCGTGGTGGTAGACAGTTTCCAATTCACCGACGTCTTTCGCACCATCGAGCTCAACCCCAGTGAGAAAGACCGCTTCCTCGCCTATCTGCACGATGTGGTCGCACAGAATGTGCCGGTCAAGCAGATGCTCGAATCGCGAGCCCACCTCAACAATGCAAGCAATATCAAGGTTGAGGTCACGACGCGACTGCAATTCGACAATGAGTCATCGAGCCACTCAACACTCTTACAAGTCGTCGCGCAGGATGGCCCAGGTCTGCTGCGCCAGATCGCGCTCACCCTCAGCGCGCATCAGTGCAACATCGAAGTGGCGCTCATCGACACCGAGGGCGAGACAGCGATTGATGTCTTTTATATGACGAGCCAGGGCGCGAAGCTCATCCCTGAGACGCAAGAGGCCTTGGCTACCGATCTGACCGCCGCCCTCGAAGCAATGCGCGCGCCCGCCGCATAGAGTATTCCCCACCCGCTATTGATGAGAGCCTCGAAACAGTCCGGCACGCTCTATTCGTTACGAAGCGCGACGATTGGATCGACGCGCATCGCTCGTCGCGCAGGAATGTAACAGGCCGCCAGCGCCACGGCAGTAAGCACGAGAGTGAGGGCGATGAAGGTGAGTGGATCATTGGGCGACACTCCAAAGAGCAGCCCCGCCATGACATGCGAGACGATCAGCGCGCCCGCCAGCCCCAAGGTCGCCCCGGCAATGACGAGCTCGAGTCCCTGGCGTAGAACCAT
>Ga0181526_10004951_pt1 | contig 10178 bp, 7 predicted proteins | sample PEATcosm2014_Bin_35_FD_119750 | JGI IMG/M metagenome (GOLD analysis project Ga0181526, IMG submission 119750) | Peatland microbial communities from MTU Mesocosm Facility, Houghton, MI, USA - PEATcosm2014_Bin06_30_metaG | ecosystem: Environmental > Terrestrial > Soil > Wetlands > Peat | place...
ATGTAGAACGTCACCACGACCGCGGCGGCGGTCGCGAGCACATCGTTCACGAGGATCAACACCGAGCGCGATGTCAGATTGAGCAGTTTGACCATCGTCTCATGTGCGCGTGGGGGTTTGTGCAACTCGCCCGGGCCCACCCCCCCGCGGACGCCGAGCCCGGCACAACCGCCGCCGGCAGAACCCTAGCCGGCTTTCCCCATCGGCGCCACTGCGGCGCACCTGTGAGTGCGCATGTGACGTTGCAGCGCGCTCGATTTCACTCGCCCCCACCAGGGCCCTCCAGGGGGAGGTGAAGCGCCCGTTGCGACCCCCGCCTCACCCGGTCCCCGCCAATGCCGCGTCGACGGCGGCGAGGACCTGGCGGAGCGGCAGCTCGTCGAGGCAACGGCTGTAGCTGCCGAGCCGGCGTTCGCAGCCTTCCTGCTGGCACGGCACGCAGAACAGCGGGGTCTGCACCAGCCAGACGTTGCGGCGCCGCTGAACGGTATCCGCCGGCCTCCACTGCGTTGCCAGGCCGCCGGCCGGCCAGGGTCCCCAGCGCGACGGATCGGTCGGTCCGTAGAGCGCCACGGTGGCGCATCCCGCCGCTGCCGCCAGGTGGGTGACCGAGGTGTCGGGCCCGGCATAGATGCGGGCGCCGGTTACCAGGGCGGACAGCTCCGGCCAGCCGAGCGAGCCCTCGAGCCGACGCAGCGGATGGCGGCAACCGCCCCAGACCGCGTCGAGATACTGCCGTTCCTCGGCGGCCGGACCGCCGGTGGCGACGACCGCCAGTCCGCGGCGCACGAACTCGGCGGCGAGGCCCCGCCATCCGTCGGGTGTCCAGCGCTTGTAGCCGAACATCGGCGCCGCATGGATCACCGCGTATGGCGTCTGCGGGATCACGCCGGCTCGAACCGGCCCGGCCGGGCAGACCACTTCGGGGACACGCGCGATGCCGAGCGCATCGGCGAGGCGCAGCACGTCGTCGACCCGGTGGAGGCCGGGGTCGGCCTGGACCGAGCGGCCGACGGCGAGCCGCTTCAGCCGGGCGGCAACGCCGCCCGGCTCCACCAGTCCGGCCCGGTCGGCTGCCGCCGCCCATGCAAGGAAGGTCGGCCGATCGCCGGTCTGCGTCGACACGCCGAGATCGTAGCGGCCCCACAGACGCCGGACGATGCCGAGACTCTGCGCGGCGGTCGGCCGTGGCGGCATGACAATGACGGCGTCGATGTCGGGATTGCCCGCCAGAATGCCCTCGGTGCCGGCAAAGACCAGCGTCTCGATCGTGGCACCCGGCCAGGCGCGGCGGAGGCTGCGAATGAGCGGCGTCGTCAGCAGGACGTCGCCGAGGCGGCGCAGCGCGATGACGAGGACGCGCGGGCGCGCCGGCAGTGGCATCATCGTCACGGCATCGCGCCGCCGGAGGCTCTTTCGGGCTCGAGCGCCGGAGCAGCCCGCTCGCGCAGCACCATGCCGCCGACGACGCCGACGCCGAACACGTAGAGCCAGCCCTGGCTGAAGTCGAACAGGTGCGAGTTGAACTGCGACGACACGATGTTCTGCACCACGACGATGAGCCCGATCCATGCGGCGAGCCCGGGACCGCGGAACAAGGCGAGGTGCGCCAGCCACATGGCGAGCAGCACCGCGACCCCGGCGAGCCCGATCTGGATCGCGACCGCCAGGATCTGCTGATGGGGGTTTTCCGACGCGATCGCCGAGGCCTGATCGTGTCCGTTCACCGCGCTGCGGAACAGCCCGTTGATCGATCCGGTGCCATGGCCGATGAGCGGAGCCGCAGCCACGAAGCCGATGGACTTGCGCCAGAACTCGACGCGAATCCCGCTGGAGGTCAGGGTATCGTTGCTCTCGTACCGATGGAAATCCTCGACCAGCTGATCGACGCGGTCGCGCAGGTAGGGCGAGGACGCCCACAGGACGACGGCCACCGATGCGGCCGCCGCCACGGCGCCCAGGAACCCTTTGGATCCGAACCGGCGCAGCCCGAACACCACGGTGAGAACCACGATGGCCACCAGGGCGGTCCGCCCGGTGGCCACGTAGGCGATGTCGCCGAGGAAGCAGCAGGCGAGCGCCACCGCGGCGAGCGCCTGCGGCCGGCGCGCCCCCTGCCACCAGTCGGCCGCAAGGCCGAGCAGGGCAAACATGCAGATCAGGAACACGCCGCTCTGCAGGATGTAGTCCTTGACCGGAACTCCGGGCTGACCACCGACATGCAGGCCGACGCGATTCCACAACAGCGCATGGAGCACCGAGGCGGCGAGCAGCGCGGCGGCGGAAACCAGGAACCCGATCAGCACCGGTCCGCCGCCGTCGGAGCAGCGGAACCGGGCTAGCAGCAGCGGGATCACCAGCAGCCGGTGGAACGACGCGAGCCCGCCGAGACGCTCGGCCAGCGAGGCATCCGACCACAGCATGCCGACCACGCCGAGCCCCCACAGCAGCACCGGAAGGCCGCCGGCCCAGGTCGCAACCTCGCGCCGCAGCGCCGCGGGATCGGCCGTCGGCAGGGCGACCAGCAGCCAGAGCCCGATGAGAATGCCGGTCGCCGAGGTCGACCAGGGCAGCGACGCCGCCACCGCGACGACGAGACGGTCGCCCAGGCGCGCAAGCGCCGGGCGATCGGGCCACCTGTCGATCCGCGCTGCGACCAGAGGCTCGGCCGTCGGCGGCGTCATCCGGTCACCGCTTTGCCGATAGTTCCACCGCCGGCCTCGTGGCCGGCCGGGACGCCGCCGCATCGTCCGACCGCCGCGAGCGATCGATGATCCGCGTCGTGCTGAAGCCGGGAGCGACGTCGATCAGCAGGACCGCTCCGCCAGCCGCCTCCACCACCTCGCGACCCACCACCTCGTCGGGGCGGTAGTCGCCGCCCTTGACCAGCACGGTCGGGCGCACGTGCCTGATGAGCTCGAGCGGGGTGTCCTCTGCGAACACCACGACCAGGTCGACGGCTTCGAGCGCGGCCAGCAACACCGCGCGCGACTGCTCGTTCTGGATCGGGCGCCCCTCGCCCTTGAGCCGGCCGACCGAGGCGTCGCTGTTGAGCCCGACCACCAGCCGGTCGCAGGCGGCCCGGGCCTCGGTCAGGACCTTGATGTGACCGGGATGGAGGATGTCGAAGCAGCCGTTGGTGAACCCGATCCGCAGATCATGGCGCCGCCAGTCGTCGAGCCGGTCGTCGAGCGTCGACCAGTCGAAGACAATCTTTTCCTCGGATGCGAGCGAGGCGGCCGGCAGGATGCGCGAGCGCAGCTCGGCGATGCTCACCGTCGCGGTCCCGCGTTTGCCGACCACGACGGCGGCCGCCGCATTGGCGGCACGGGCGGCGGCCTCGAAGTCGGCGCCGATCGCCAGCAGCGTGGCGAGCACCGCCACCGCGGTGTCGCCGGCGCCCGACATGTCGCGCACCTTGACCGGATAGCCCGGAACGTGAACGGCGGCGGCGTCGCGGACCACGAGGGTCATGCCCTCCTCGCTGCGGGTCGCCAGCACCGCCTCGCTGTCGACGATGCGCCCGAGTTCGGCGGCGGCCGACGCGATCTCATCGTCGCTCACCGCCGGCCGGCGGGTCGCGATGGCGAGCTCCATGCGGTTCGGCGTGATCAGGGTGGCGCCGCGATAGACCGCGTAGTCCGCGCCCTTGGGATCGACCACCACGGGCTTGCCGAGGCGCCGTGCGCCCTCGATCACGGCGCGGATGACGCCCGGGGTCAGGACGCCCTTGGCGTAGTCGGACAGCACCACGGCATCGGCTTGCGGCAGCAGGCTCAGCGCATCGGCGATCACCGCCTTCTCGCGGTCGGGGTCGATCGCCCGCGCGAGCTCCCAGTCCGCGCGCAGCAGATGGGTCGAGTGACGCTCCGAGACGAACCGGACCTTGCGGGTGGTGGGCCGCGAGCGGTCGATCACGGGGTGGGGCTCGATGCGGGTCTCGGACCGCAGCGCCGACACCAGGGCGCGGCCGGCGTCGTCCTCGCCGATGACGCCGACCAGCAGGCAGCGGGCGCCGAGCGCCGCGACATTGCGCGCCACATTGCCGGCGCCGCCGATCAGCGCCTCCTGCCGCGACACCGCGATGACCGGCGTGGAAGCCTCCGGCGAGATGCGCGACACCTCGCCGTAGACGAACTCGTCGAGCATCAGATCGCCGATGCAGAGCACGGTCTGAGCCGCCAGTTCGGAAAGCCGGTGCTCGAAGTCGAACATCATGCCCCGTGGGTCGAACAGTGGTGCGGCATCGTTACCGATAGCGGTCGGGGCGATCAAGGAAGCCCGTCACGTATCGCCGCACGGTCTCCTCCAGGGGCGGGAAATTCGCCCGGTAGCCGGCCTCGCGCAGATTGCCGATCGCGGCCTGGGTGAAATACTGGTAGCTGTCGCGGATCTCGGCCGGCATGTCGACATAGTCGATGCGCGGCTGGCGGCCCAGCGCGGCGAACATCGCCTCGATCATGTCGCGGAAGCTGCGCGCCGCGCCGGTGCCGACGTTGAACAGCCCGCACACCGCCGGGCTCTCGATCAGCCATCGGACCACCGCGACGGCGTCGTCCACGTAGATGAAGTCGCGCGCCTGGGCGCCGTCCGCGATGCCGTCCCGGTGCGACTTGAAGAGGCGGACCGGCTGCCCGTCCCGGGCCGCGTCGAACACCTTGGCGAGCACGCTCATCTGCGCGCCCTTGTGATATTCGTTGGGACCGAACACGTTGAAGAATTTCAGCCCGGCCCATTGCGGCGGCAGGTTGTGGCGCTTCTCGCGGCGGTCGACCACGGCGAGGTCGAACAGATGCTTGCTCCAGCCGTAGAGATTCATCGGTGCAAGGCGCCGCAGCGCCGTCGATGACCCGTCGTCGGAAAAGCCCGCCGTCCCGTCGCCATAGGTCGCCGCCGAGGAGGCGTAGATGAACGGCGAGCGCGTCGCCGTGCACCAGTCGAGCAGCTGCAGCGAACGGCGGAAGTTGTTCTCGACGACGACATCGCCATCGGTCGCCGTGGTGTCGGAGATGGCGCCGAGATGGATCACGGCCTCGAGCTTGCGCCCATGGAGCCAGCGCAGCAGGTCGGCCGGATCGACCAGGTCGGCGAGCTGGCGCTTGCGCAGGTTGCGCCACTTGCTGCCCGAGCCGAGGGTATCGCACACGACCACATCGGTGCGCCCGGCCTCGTTGAGGCTGGCGACGACGTTCGATCCGATGAATCCCGCTCCGCCGGTCACCAGCAGCATCGATGCCTTGCCCCATGCCCGCAGGGAGGCAGAGCCCTGCCCTCGGGGTCCGGCCTGCGAAAGCCATGCCTGCTTTGCCCCAGTCCATCCGCGGAAGCAACACCTGGGGCCGGCCGCCCAGCGGCCCCGCGCCGCCGGCGAATTCGCTGGCGCCGCCGTAGGGAAATCCCTATCCGAGAGCGCCGACCCGGACCGGCATCCCGGCGGGCGATCTATTGAATCTTGATTCGAATTGGTTGTGAATGACCACGAGCGATACTGTGATTCCGGGCACCGGCCCCATCCTCATCGTGCCGTACATGTGGATCGGCGATTTTGTCCGCTGCCATACGGTGGTGCGGCTGCTGGCGGCGCGCTGGCCGGATCGGCCGGTCGACGTGCTGACGACGACGCTGTGTGCACCGCTGGTCGACTACATGCCGGGCGTGCGCCAAGGGATCAGGGCGGACCTTCCGCGCAGCCGGCTCGGACTGCTCACGCAGAAGGCGCTCGCCGACCGGCTGCGTGCCGAGCGCTACGGCACAGCGCTCGTCATGCCGCGGACCTGGAAATCGGCGCTCGCGCCGTTCCTGGCGGCGATTCCCGAGCGGGTCGGGTTCGTCGGCGAGGCGCGGCTCGGCCTGCTCAACGACCTGCGGTGGGGCGAGCGCCGGCTTCCCCGCATGGTTGATCGATGTGCCGCGCTCGCGATGCCGGCGGGCGCCCCGGTGCCGGCTCCTCTGCCGGTGCCGGAGCTGGTGGTGCCGTCGACCGAAATCGCCGCGTGGCGCCAGCGTGCCGGGGTGACCGGGGACCGCCCGGTGGTCGCGCTGGCGCCCGGCGCGGTCGGCCCGGCAAAACGTTGGCCGGCGGCCTCCTTCGCCGAGCTGGCGCGCCAGCTGGTGGCGCAGGGGCTCGCCGTCGTGGTGCTCGGGGGTCCGGACGAGAAGGCGATCGCGACGGAAATCGCGGGCGACGATCCGGACATCCGCGATCTGACCGGCCCCGATCTGCGCACCGCCATCCTGGCGCTGGCGGCCGCGACGGCGGCGGTATCCAACGACTCCGGCCTGCTCCACGTCGCGGCGGCGCTCGGCACGCCGGCGATCGGCATCTTCGGGCCGACCAGTCCGTGGCACTGGGCTCCGCTCAACCCTCTGGCCGGGGTGATCGAGACCGCGTCCGCGCTCGCCTGCCGGCCGTGCCACAAGCCGGTGTGCCGCATGCGGCATCACCGCTGCATGCGCGACATTCACCCGGATCAGGTGCTCCAGGCGACGCGGCAGGCGATCGGCAAGGCGATGGCGCCGCCACTGTCGTAGGGTGGGCAAAGGCGCGCTCGCGCCGTGCCCACCGGCAGCGCTGGAGGTGGGCACGCCATAGCCCGCGAAGGCGGGTGTTCGCCCTGCAGGCACACGCTACGAAGCGATGACCCGCTCCGCCGCCGCGACGACATCGACGACGGACGGCATACCGCCGTTGCGACCGATGATCGCGATGGGTCCGGTTCCCCTGGGCCCGGTCAGACGGGGATTGCTGCCGGTGAACAGCGCGACCAGCGGCACCCGCAGCGCAGCTGCCAGGTGAACAAGTCCGGTGTCGACACCGACCACCACCGCTGCGCCGGCGAGCAGGCGTGCCATCGCGTCGAGCGGCCGGCGTTCGGGCACCTCGGACTGCGGCAAAGCCGCGGCGATCCGCCGGCTGCGGTCACGCTCGACGTCGTCGCCGAACGGCACGACGAGGCCGAGGTGACCCGCCTGCAGCGCCCGGCCAGCTGCGATCCAACGGTCCTCGGGCCATTGCTTCTCGCGCCGCGCCGTGGCGTGCAGCAGGACCGCGTAGCGGCCGGCCCCGGCAGGCCGCAGCGGCCCGGGGTCGAGGCCAAAGTCGATGTCGCCAGCGGGCGCATAGCCGAGGGCCATGCCGGTGAGAATGCGATTGCGCTCGATGGCGTGGAGATCGCGGTCGACGGCGTGACGAACGTCGTAGAGCGACGATGCGAGCTTTTCACGGATGCTGCTGGTGTCGTAGCCGTGCCGTCGTCCGCGCGCCAGCCGTGCGATCATTGCGGAGCGGACCAGACCCTGGCTGTCGATGATGTGGTCGTAGCGCGACTTGCGGATGGCGCCCAGGAAGCGCCCGATCTCATCGAAGGTCCGCGGCCGCAACAGCGTGCCGCGCCAGCGTCGCGACGCCACCGGAATGACCTCGTCGACGGCGGGATGCAACCGCACCACCGGAGCGAAGGCCTCCTCGACGACCCAGGCGAGGTGCGCGTCGGGCCGATGCCGCCGCGCCTCGGTGACAGCAGGCATGTGGTGAACCACATCGCCCAGCGAGGATGTCTTGATGAAGAGGATGTCGGACATTCTGCCGGAATCGGTGCACGAGCGAAGACCGGCGGCGCGGCGCTAGAAACCGCAAGGCTCCGCCACGCGGCGGAGCGCGCGCCGCGGCTCCGGAAAAAGGGCTTCGACCTACCACGGGCGGCCGCGGGCTCCAAACCGCGGTTTTCGCCTCACATGGGGAATTTACGCTAGCGTCGGGGCGCGGAGGGTGATTGAACACGCGCCAAGACGGCGAGAACACATAACCTCGCGACACATGACCGACGGCACACAACGGCACGATACATGACGATATTGGTCACCGGCGGCGCCGGCTACATCGGGTCCCATATGGTCCACGAGCTCGTGGACGCGAACCAGCGTGTGGTGGTGCTTGACAATCTGGTCACCGGCTTCGACTGGGCGGTCCCGGCGGAGGTGCCGCTGATCGTCGGCGACACCGGCGATCAGGATTTGGTCGCCCGCATCATCGGCGAGCATCGGATCTCGGCGATCATCCATTTCGCCGCGTCCGTCGTGGTTCCCGATTCGGTGGCCGATCCGCTCGGCTACTATCGCAACAACACGGCGAACACCCGGGCGCTGATCGAAGCCGCCGTCAAGGGTGGCGTCGAGCGCTTCATCTTCTCCTCGACGGCCGCGGTGTACGGCAACCCGGAGCGGGCGCCGGTCGACGAGGACGCGCCGGTGAGCCCGATGTCGCCCTATGGCTCCTCCAAGCTGATGTCGGAGATCATGCTCCGCGACGCCGGTAAGGCGCACGGCCTCGGCTATGTGATCCTGCGCTACTTCAACGTGGCCGGCGCCGATCCGCTGCTGCGCACCGGGCAATCGACGCGCGGCGCCACCCATCTGATCAAGGTCGCGGCCGAAGCCGCGGTCGGCCTGCGGCCCCGTATCGAGGTGTTCGGCACCGACTATCCGACGGCGGACGGGACCTGCGTCCGCGACTATATCCACGTCAGCGATCTGGTGCGCGCGCACTCCGATGCGCTGCGCCATCTCGGCGCCGGCGGCGCGTCGGTGACACTCAATTGCGGCTACGGGCGGGGATTCTCGGTGCTCGAGGTGATCGACACGGTCAAGACGATCTCGGGCCGGGATTTCCCCGTCGACCTGGCGCCGCGGCGGCCCGGCGATCCGGCGCGGATCGTCGCCTCATCCGATCGCGCCCGCGCCATTCTCGGCTGGCGGCCGCGGCTCGACGATCTGCCAACCATCGTTCGTCATGCGCTGGCGTGGCAGGACAAGCTGATGACTCGCAACAGATAGGTTCGCAGATGCCGGCCTTTCGCTCCCTGTTCGCGGACCCGGACGGCTCGCCCGCCATGGTGCGGCGACTGCTGACCGAATACGGCATCGGGCACTGGCGGCGCTATGCGGGGGCGCTGACGCTGATGGCGGTCTCGGCCGGCTGCATGGCGCTCACCGCCTACCTGCTGCGACCGCTGATCAACGGCGCCTACATCTTCCGCGACGTCGATGCGATCGCCCGGCTCGGCGTGCTGATCGTGGCGCTCGCCATCACCAGGGGCGCCAGCACCTACGGTGCCGCCGTGATGCTGTCGCGCATCAGCAATCGCATCGTCGCCGAGAACCAGCGGCGCCTGTTCAACAAGCTGCTCAACGAGAGCCTCGACTTCTTCGTTCACCGTCACTCGTCGGAATTCTCCGCCCGGCTGACCACCGGTGCCACGGCGGCGAGCCAGGTCCTCAACCTGCTGATCACGGCGGCCGGCCGGGATTTCCTGTCGCTGCTTGGGCTGGTGATCGTGATGTTCGTGCAGGACCCGATGATGTCCCTGATCAGCCTGGTGGTGGTGCCGCCGGCGATGATCATCCTGCGCAAGATGATCCGTCGCATCCGGGCGATCGTGAGGAGCCAGTTCACCGGCGGGACGCGCACGCTGGAGACCCTGCAGGAGACCCTGCAGGGCATCCGCATCGTCAAGGCGTTCACGCTCGAGGACGAGATGCGCCGGCGCTTCGAGGCAAGCGTGGCCGACGTCGAGTACGAGTCGAACAAGTGGGCGCGCGTCGCCAACCGGGCGAGCCCGCTGATGGAGACGCTGGCCGGTGTCGCGCTGGCGATCGCGGTGGTCTACGGCGGCCTGCGGGTCATCGAATCTCCCACCAGCGCCGGCGCCCTGATCTCGTTCATCGCCGCCGTCATCCTGGCGCTGGAGCCGGCCAAGCGCCTGGCGCGGCTCAACATCGACCTGCAGAGCGGGCTCGCCGGCGTGCGCGTGCTGTTCGAGATCATCGACAGCCCGCCGACCGAGCCGCTCGACGACGGCCGGCCGGACCTCGTGCTCGCCAGCGGCCGCGTCGAGTTCGCCGACGTCTGCTTCGCCTACCGCCCCGGCGAGCCGGTGATCCGCGACATGTCGTTCGTCGCCGAGCCCGGCAAGGTCACGGCGCTGGTCGGCCCGTCGGGCGGCGGCAAATCGACGGTGCTCAGCCTGCTGCTGCGCTTCTACGATATCGCGGGCGGGACCATCACGGTCGACCGACAGGACATCGCCGCCGTGTCGCGCCGGTCGCTGCGCCGGCAGATCGGCTACGTCGGACAGAACGTGCACCTGTTCCGCGGGACGATCCGCGACAACATCGCGTAC
>Ga0181526_10004952_pt1 | contig 10178 bp, 8 predicted proteins | sample PEATcosm2014_Bin_35_FD_119750 | JGI IMG/M metagenome (GOLD analysis project Ga0181526, IMG submission 119750) | Peatland microbial communities from MTU Mesocosm Facility, Houghton, MI, USA - PEATcosm2014_Bin06_30_metaG | ecosystem: Environmental > Terrestrial > Soil > Wetlands > Peat | place...
AAACGTTCCAATGATTCCCGACGCCGACATGGTGGCCTTGAGGACATCGGTCTCGAACCATTGGTCGAGAAAGTCGATGGCGCTCATGGTCATCAGTTGCACCTGGTTGTACTTGTCTTCGCCGCTTAGGCCGGTAAAACGGCGGCCAAGGAAGAGCAGCTTAAGGAGATCTCGGGGATTCAGCGTCGTCGGATCGGGCGGCACCATGCCCAGGATCGGCTTGACGAAGCGGCACATTTGCAGCATCGCCTTGCCGAACTCCTCGTAGGCTTCGGCATCGAACCTCGAGTGGCGCCGTATCTCCCGCATGGTCTTTCCGTGGTCGTTCACGCGCCACAGGTAGTCACCGTTCGGCATAGGCGTGAAGGTGCCGTCCAGCGGGAGAATCTCGAGGCCGTGCCGGGGAAGGTCAAGATCGCGGATGATCTCAGGCCGCAGCAGTGACACCACGTAGGAGCAGACCGAGAACTTGAAGCCGGGGATGATCTCTTCTGTTACCGCAGCGCCGCCAAGCACATGGCGGCGCTCCAACACCAGCACCCTCTTGCCTGCACGCGCAAGATAGCCTGCGTTAACCAGTCCGTTATGCCCGCCGCCGATAACGATGGCGTCGTATTTACCCGAGCTATTGGAAGCCATGATGGATTATGCGGAAGGAGAAATTCTAAAGCGTCGGGAGAGATTTGTCTGTATGTTCTGCTGCTTTCGCTTTTCGCTCTTCGCAATCCGCGTTTCGGAATCTTCCCCACAGACCGCGGCTTTAATTCGCCTGCTCTACCGAGTGTATTGCCAGTCCCGTGTGGTTTTGAGGCGTATAATCGGCAACTTCATGAAACGTTTCTTGCATCCCTGGCAGAGTGTTGTGGCGGGAGGTGGGTGAGTGACAAGTCGTGCCGTAGTGGCCATTCTTGTCCTTACGCTGCTCTCATCGGGCAATGCAGCCAACACTCCCGAACCAATGGATGGATACTCGCCGGCGCACACGTCCACCGAACGCGACTGGGAAGCAAAGTTCCGCAATATCCCTGATCCCAGTGTTATGCGCGACTCAATGCAGCATTTGAGCGCCCGACCGCACAACGTTGGCTCGCCTTACGACAAGGCGAACGCGGAGTGGATGCTGGCGAAGTTCAAGGAGTATGGCTTCGACGCGCACATCGAGACCTTCGAGGTGGTGTTTCCGACCCCAAAAGCACGCCTAGTCGTTATGCTTGCGCCAATACACTTCCTCGCCAAACTGCAAGAGCCTCCCTTGAGTGTTGATCCGACATCGCAGCAGATGGCGGAGCAATTGCCTACCTACAATGCATATTCCATCGACGGAGACGTCACAGGGCCCCTGGTGTACGTCAACTACGGCATGCGCGACGACTACGAGCAACTCGAGCGCCTAGGAATTTCCGTCAAGGGCGCTATCGTGATCGCCCGCTATGGTGGCGGCTGGCGAGGCATCAAGCCCAAAGTCGCCGCCGAGCACGGAGCTGTGGGCTGCATCATCTACTCCGATCCCAAGGAAGACGGCTACTTCGAAGGCCAGGACTATCCTGCCGGTCCGTATCGCCCGCAGGAAGGTGTGCAACGGGGCAGCGTGATGGACACGCAGTATCCAGGCGATCCGTTGACGCCGGGAGTCGGCGCTACGAAGGATGCGAAGCGGCTAGCGTTAGCGGAAGCCCAGACGATAACCAAGATTCCCGTGCTGCCCATATCTTACGGAGATGCGCAACCGCTGCTGGCGGCGATCACCGGGCCGACGGCTCCGGCCACATGGCGCGGCGCTCTGCCTATCACCTACCGCATCGGACCAGGGCCAGCCAAGGTGCATCTCGCCGTGAAGTCGAACTGGGACCTGAAGACCATCTACGACGTCATCGCCGAGATTCCTGGTAGCGAGGACCCTGACCAGTGGATCCTACGGGGCAATCATCATGATGCCTGGGTGAACGGCGCCGACGATCCAATTTCCGGGATGGTGGTGGAGCTCGAAGAGGCGAGAGCACTTGGCGAGATGATGAAGCGGGGCTGGCGTCCGAAGCGCACCATCGTCTATTGCGCGTGGGATGGCGAGGAGCCAGGCTTGCTGGGTTCCACCGAATGGGTCGAACAGCATCAGGATGAACTTCGCCAGCACGCTGTGATGTATCTCAACACCGATTCCAGCGGGCGTGGCTACCTTAACATCTCGGGCTCACATACGCTGGAGCATGCCGCTAACCAGGTCGAGCGCGAGATTCAAGATCCGGAGAAGCACATGACGGTGTGGAAGCGCGCCTACTTGCGGCGCGTCGCTCACGCCAGCAGTGCCGAAGACCGCGAGGAGCTACGGAATCGAGCTGATCTGCGGATTGGCGCGCTGGGTGATGGCTCCGATTACGTCGCTTTCCTCGATTACACAGGGGTAGCGGCATTGAACATGGGCTTCGGAGGCGAAAGTGGCGGAGGGGTTTATCACTCCATCTACGATGACTTCTACTGGTACACGCACTTCGGCGATACTAAGTTCGTTTACGAGCGTGCTCTGGCGCAAATGGCGGGAAGCACGGTAACGCGCTTCGCCGACGCGGATTTGTTGCCTTTTGATCCGTCAGGTTCGGCGGACACCGTTAAGCGCTACATCGTGGAGTTGAAAAAAGAGCTGAAGCAGAAGCAGGACGAGGCCCGCGAGCGCAACCGAGAACTCGAAGAAGGCGTTTTTACCGCAACCTCCGATCCGGAGAAGCAGTACGTTCCTCCGTCCCAGCAGCCGGTGCCGCCGTACTTGAACTTCGCGCCTTTGGAGAATGGCGCGGACGCTTACGCCAAGGCGGCGCAACGATATCGGCGGGCCATCTCGAAACTGAATGACAACGGTGGAGTGGCGTGGCAGTCCCCGGCGCTGAAGGAGATCAACGGCAAACTGCTGCTGACCGAGCGGACGTTCACCGTAAGCCAGGGGCTCAGGGAGAGGCAATGGTTCAAGCACCAACTCTACGCACCGGGCGCATACACCGGCTACGCCGTGAAGACGATCCCCGCCGTTCGCGAGGCAATAGAAGAAAACAAGTGGCAAGAAGCCGACCAGGGCGCCGTCGTTGTTGGCCAGGTGCTGCTGAATGAGGCCAGCCTTGTGGACTCGATCGCGCAGGAATTGGAGCAGGCAGAAGGACCACCACCAGCGAGGGAGACGACGCACGGGCAGCAAAGCGGAAAGTGACCGGTTGGTCCTAGACGTGTTCGCGGTCATATCTTCAGAGCCTCGCACACCTCAGTTGCCGCACGCTCCACGACCTGTTCAACAGCCTGCTCGACTGGATGGGATAGACCAACTCCTGCGGCAAAGTTTTCGCCTTCAATACCGTACACCATCAGATGCGGAGGCAGTTGATTTAGGGACCGCCCAAGTTCGATGGCTTCAGCCAAGCTAAAAGCGTGAGTGGAATAATGGAAGAAACCGGTAGGAATTTGCGCAGCACGCGCGTCGAAGCAGTGGATCGTCCCCGGCGGAGCACCCGAATGGACTGCATCCACCAGCATCACCCACGTCGCGCCCTTCCATGAGTCGATAAGGGCCGCACCCTCACCGCTTTCCTCCAGCACAGTGATCTTTGTCAGGAACCGTTCTCGCAGACGGCGCGCAACCACAATTCCCAGACCGTCATCGCTACGGTATTCGTTGCCAATGCCGATGACGACGATGCTTGGCCCAGCCTTCATTCGCTTTCGAGATGCAGCTTCAGGAAGTGGGTCGCGCAGGAGATGCAGGGATCGTAGTTGCGGACGGCCTGCTCACACTGCCACTGCAGCCTGTCCTTCTGGATAACCAAATGGGACTGGACAAACTGCCCGAGATCTTCCTCAATGGTCTTCAGGTTCTGTGAGGTGGGCGGAACAATTTTCGCGTCCACAATAACCCCGCGATCGTCGAGTCGATAGCGGTGATAGCAAATGCCGCGCGGTGCTTCGGTACAGCCGTAGCCAGTGCTGACCCGCAGTTCGACTTTGACCGCAGGTGCGTCCGGCATCTCATAGTTCTCGATAATGCGCAGCGCCTCATCGCAGGCATAGAGCAGCTCCACGCTGCGCACGATGATGCTTTGGAATGGATTGCGGCACACCGGCCCGAGACCAGCGCCCCGCGCGGCTTCCTGCGCCAGCGGCGAGAGCTTGTCGAAGTTGAGGTTGTAGCGCGCTTGGGGACCGACAAAGTACGAATTCCGCTCCTTCAGCCGCGACTGCAATGCGTTGGAACGAGAGACGTGTTCTTCGATAAAGTTCTGGTCATATTCCCGAATCGCGATATCAAGGCCCTTGTTGGAGACTAGACGTCCCTCGTTGAATGGATACTCGTCAGGATGCCGTAAGGCGACGAATTCGTAGTCGCGGTCAAGTTCCGGGAACGCGAATGCTGCCACCCAGCGCACCGTCTCAAGCGCGGCATCGCGTGCCCACTTCAGCTCCTCGGCAAGCGCGCAGAACTCCTTCTTGTCCGGCACCTTGTAAAAACCCCCGACTTTCACATTGATGGGATGAATTTCCCGCCCGCCCAGCAGGCGTACGATCTCGTTGCCGGCCTTCTTCAAGCGCAGGCCACGCTTTACTTCATCAGGATGGTCTTTGGCCATGCGAATCGCGTCTTCGTAACCGAGGAAGTCGGGCGCATGCAGCAAATAAACATGCAGGGCGTGACTCTCGATCCATTCCCCGCAATAAATCAATCGGCGGAGGTCGCGGATGGGCCCGGTTATTTTGATTCCGCAGGCGTCCTCCATGGCATGGCAGGCACTCATCTGGTAGGCAATGGGGCAGATGCCGCAGATGCGAGCTGTGATATCGGGCGCCTCGCTAAACTTGCGGCCGCGCAAGAACGCCTCAAAGAAACGCGGCGGCTCGAAGATCCTGAGCTTAACGTCTGTCACCTGTTGGCCCTTGATCTTCACCGTCAGCCCGCCTTCGCCTTCGACGCGCGCGAGGTAATCGACTTTGATGGTGCTACTTTTCATGCGCCTCGCTCTCTCGGCGGAAAGGCTCTGCGTAGGCATTGAAACTCCGAAAAACCCGCATCAGATCGCGATCGCTCACTCCCAGTTCGCTCCACCACGAACTGAGCGACGAAGTGTTGGGCGTCTCTTTCGGTCCGAAACACCCATAACAACCGCGCGCGTAGTCCGGGCAGAGAGCACCGCAACCGGCATGAGTGACCGGTCCAAGGCAGGGTGTGCCATGTGCGACCATCACGCAGACCGTGCCTCGCTGTTTGCATTCCACGCAGACACTGTGCGGCGGCGTATTCGGCTTGCGGCCGTTCAGGAACGCACTGAGCACTTCCACCAACTGGTATTTGTTGATCGGGCAGCCACGCAGTTCGAAGTCAACAAACACGTGATCGGTGATGGGCGTCGATTTCTTCAGGGTTTCGATGTAGTCGGGTCGGGCATACACTATGGAAACAAATTCCTTCACGTCCTTGAAGTTGCGCAGCGCCTGGATTCCCCCCGCGGTGGCGCAGGCGCCAATCGTCACCAGAAACTTGGAATTGCGGCGAATGCCGTGGATACGCTCCGCATCGTGCGGCGTGGTGATGGAGCCTTCCACCAGCGAAAGGTCGTACGGACCCTTCACCACCGCGCGCGATGCCTCCGGAAAATTGGCAATCTCCACCGCGTCGGCGACCGCCAGCAGTTCATCCTCACAATCGAGCAGACTCAACTGGCAACCATCGCATGAAGAAAATTTCCACACCGCGAGCTTCGGTTTGTGTTTTCTATTGTGCAACCTACATCCTCCCGCATCGCCTCAAAGTTCCTCGAACCGCTCGTGAAAATCGAGAGCACCCCTCCCCCTACTGCCTCTTATCAGTTATTTAGAATCAGCCACTTAGCTGTGGCTTAACAGAGGTTTTGGTGCAAACATTTGATTCTAAATAACTTATCGCAAAGTGTTCATTCGAAACGATTTACTTCTTCTCAAACCTCCGACCTGCCCAGAATTGACGCGATGCGTGCGTAAGTAAATACCGGGCCATCCTTGCAGATAAATGTCGGGCCGTACTGGCAGTGGCCACAAAAACCAATCCCGCACTTCATATTGCGCTCCGCCGACAAGAACGTGCGCTCCGGAGCCGCCCCGCGCTTCAGTAGCTCCATTACCGTAAATCGCATCATGACCTCTGGCCCGCAAATCATCGCCAAGGTGTTGGAAGGATCGAAGGGAGCTCGAGGAATCATCGTTGTTACTACGCCGACGTTTCCTCGCCAGGTGCTGGCCGCCCTATCGACCGTGACCTGTATCTCCAGATCAAACTTGCCGCGCCAGCGCTCCAATTCCTGTCGGTAGAGCATGTCTTCAGGGGTGCGTGTGCCGTACAGGAGAACGATCTTGCGATACTTTTCCCGGTCTGCCATCAACTGGTAAAGCGCAGGCCGCAGCGGCGCCAGGCCGATCCCGCCTGCCACAATCACGACGTCCCGCCCGGCCGCTTCCTCTACGGGCCAGTGGGTCCCGAACGGTCCACGAATACCGATTGTGTCCCCACGCTTGAGCTGGCGCATGGCTTTGGTCACAGTTCCAACAACGCGGGTCGTGTGCTTGAGCAGAGGGGCATCATCGGGGTCACTGCTGATCGAGATCGGCACTTCTCCCACACCGAAGACGTAGAGCATGTTGAACTGTCCCGGTGCGAAGAAGAAACCCCTGTCGGAGTCCTCGGGAAGAAGCTCCAGCGTGAACGTGTCGTCGGTCTCCTGCTTAACCCGCTGAATTCGGTAGGGCGTGGGAAGCATAGGGTCGGAAATCAGTCCCGCTGTCACGACCTCGGGTTGCTCAAGCATGGTTGCCATAAAGGTCTAATAACTGCAGCCTGGTTGACTCCAGGCGCTCGGTTATGACTTGCGTGAAGCGCTTGTAGATCTCATAACCGAGATCGTGGTCCTCATCGCACTTGCCGCGAAGGCACTTGCCATCGAATGCCAGCCCGTGCGTCGGCTGTTGCGCCCTGGCGTCAAAATGCCAGCGATAGGGTGGAAACAGCCACGACCAGCCCAGCACCTCGCCGCTACCGACGGTCATGATCGTGGTGAGCCCGCGGTGTGGAACGACAAACTGCACTGACACCAGACCTGCGCGTATGAGATAAAAGTGGTCGGCAGGGTCGCCCTCGTGGAAGATCGCATCCCCTGCGTTGAAACGCACGTTCAGGGAACATCCGGCGATCAACTGGATGTACTGCTCTTCCATGCCATGAAAGAAAGGGTGTTCTCGCAGAATCGGTCCAAGTGTATGGATCATGCAAACCCCTGCTCTGGTTGTGTTGGTGCCTTGACGGTATCGCTGGCGCGGATGACCTCCGCCTCGGCCGTAATGTCAATTCCCACCGGACACCACGTGATGCAACGGCCGCAGCCCACGCAGCCGGAAACACCAAACTGGTCAATCCAGGTGGCCAGTTTGTGTGTCATCCATTGCCGATAGCGCGACCGCGGGGTAGCGCGCACGCTTCCGCCGTGAATGTAGGAGAAGTCCACCGTGAAGCACGAATCCCATCGCCGCCGCCGTTCAGGGTGCGCGCCGGTCAGGTCGGTTACGTCTTCCACCGTGCTGCAGAAGCAGGTTGGGCACACCATGGTGCAGTTAGCGCAGGACAGGCAGCGCTCGGTGACTGCGTCCCACTGTGGATGCTCGTAATTGCGGTAAAGCAGTTCCTTGATTCCGCGTGTGTCCAGCTTGCGACCCATGCGACGGGCGGTCTGTTCCAGGAGGCGTTCAGCGAGTTGCTTGTCGGCGTTCTCAGCCTGCTGAAGGGGGACGGCGGACAAGACTTCGGCACCGTGCGCTGTCCCCACTTCCGCCAGGAAGCGATGCTGTCCGTCCTGCACCAGTTCGGTGAGGGCTAGATCGTAGCCGGAGGTTGCCTTCGGACCTGTGCTCATCGAAGCGCAGAAGCAATTGCCGCCAGCCTGGACGCAATTGACTGCTACGAGAAACAGGCCCTCGCGCCGCAACTTGTAGTTTGGGTCAACGAACTGGCCCTCGAGGAAGACTTTGTCCTGAACTGCGATAGCATGCAGCTCACAGGCACGCACACCGATGAATGCGTATTTCGGCGGGGCCTTCCTTTCTTCCGGCAGGATCCGCACACCCTTGCCGTTTCGCGTCGCCTGCCAAAGCCGCTGAATAGGCGGATACAGGAATTTCTTCCAGGAGTGCGGACCAACAACATAGCCGAAGAACGCGCCGTCTTCGCGGCGCTTGAGCCGGTACTTTCCACCGGCCTGTTCGTCTGTCCAACCCGCAGGCAAGTCCTGCGTCGAAGTCAGGCGGTCATAGACGATCGCGCCCTCGCGAAGCGTCGGTCCAAGGACTTCGTAGCCACGGGCGACCAGCGCCCGGAGGAGTTCTTCCAAATGTTGCTGTTCGAAAACGACAGTGCTGCCGACTTGCAACGGCTCAGTCATGGCTCGCAGTGTTCCGTGGAACACCACCTTCTATGCTCAGCTTAGTGAAATGCTCAACCTGGCGTCGGTGACGTAGGTCACGTAGTAATGTTGCAAGCTTTCGTCCAGCCCGCATTAGAATAGGTTCACGCGAGCCCGATCGTAATCAATGCGGAAGCACAGCGAAGGAATAAAAATGAAAAGAGTTTTCGCGATAATGATTGTGGCCTGCCTCTGCGCGGCCGTGCCATCATTCGCCCAGAAGCAGTACAAGGTGGCCGATCGCGTCAAACTGGGTGGTGAAGGTGGGTGGGACTACCTCTATTACGACAAAGACGGCAAGCGCCTGTTCATCACGCGCGGCACTCACGTCATGGTGGTTGACACCAACAGCCTGAAGGTGACAGGTGATATCCCCGACCTTTCAGGAATCCATGGCGTGGCGCTGGCGCCGGAGTTCGGCCGCGGATTCGTGAGCAATGGCGGCGACAATACTGTTACGATCTTCGACCTGAAGACGCTGAAGAAGCTGGACGGCGTGAAGGTCGGCGAGCGGCCCGACGCGATACTGTACGACCCGTTCACCAAGCACGTGTTCACCTTTAACGCGCGCAGCAAAGACTCGACCGTGGTAGACGCGGCCAGCGGCAAGGTCGTCGGTACGGTGCCACTCGATGGCAAGCCGGAGTTTCCTGCCACAGATGGCGCCGGAAAAGTGTTTGTGAATATCGAAGACAAGGGTCAGATCGCGGAGATCGATGCAACCAAGCTCACCGTGTTGAACACGTGGCCAGTAGGCCCGTGCCAGGAACCCAGCGCATTGGCCTTAGACAAGGCCCATCATCGCCTGTTTGCGGGGTGCGGTAACAAGATGATGGTGGTGGTGGACTCCGGCAGCGGTAAAGTGGTGACCACGGTGCCGATCGGCGAAGGTGTGGATGCCGGGCGCTTCAATCCCAACACGCAGGAAGTCTTCATGTCTTGCGGTGAGGGTGTGCTGACCGTGATTCATGAAGACAGCCCGGACAAGTACACGGTCACGCAGAACGTGCCGACCGCGAAGGGCGCGCGGACCATGGCCATGGATTACGAGAGCAACACCGCTTATCTGGTAACCGCCCAGCGCGATCCCAAACCGCCGGCTCCCGGGCAGCGGCCAGCCATGGTTCCCGGTAGCTTCGAGCTGATCGTGGTGAAGGCGGAATGATCTAGTGCCCGGGCGCTTTCTGGGCGCTGGGTGGCAGTAGACCATTTAGGCGCAGATACATGGCAGCAGCGCTGTAGTGGTCGGCCCAACCCGTAGCTAGATAAATGAGCGCCGCGGCGCGCGTACCGGTGCGCCCGCCAGAGAACGCAACTGGCTGACCAAGAGTTGAGTCGTCAGCCTTGGCCAGCACTTGCTCGCAATAGGCGAACGAATCCTTCAGCGCCTTGGTCAGCAAGTCCTTGGAGTCGCTCTCGTTCAGCTTCACCTCGCGCGGCTGCTCGCCGGAAATGCGCGCGCACGAGCCATTGTTGGCCTCGACCACGTGAATGACCAGGTGAGCGAAGGTCATCTGCTCCGGCGTCGGGTGATAGCTGTATTTGTCAGCAGGCATTTCGTCGGCAGCGCCGATGAGGTTCTTTGACTGCCGCTCCTCGAGCTGACGTACCGTGCTGACAACAGGGTTGCTGACGGTTGCAGCCGATGAGCTCGTCTGCGCATACAGGGCTGACGCTAAGGCCAAAATCAGAGTTGCGATGGCAATGTGTTTCATGATCTCCCCCACA
>Ga0181526_10004954_pt1 | contig 10177 bp, 7 predicted proteins | sample PEATcosm2014_Bin_35_FD_119750 | JGI IMG/M metagenome (GOLD analysis project Ga0181526, IMG submission 119750) | Peatland microbial communities from MTU Mesocosm Facility, Houghton, MI, USA - PEATcosm2014_Bin06_30_metaG | ecosystem: Environmental > Terrestrial > Soil > Wetlands > Peat | place...
ACGTGCAGTTGAGTCAGGCGGGCACTTATGCGGTGTTGGTGACCAACAGCTATGGTTCGATGCCCAGTTCCAATGCCCTGCTGACGGTCAATGACAAATTGGACCACTTCGCTTGGGGCCAGATACCGTCGCCACGTTTTGTCAATGTGCCTTTTACTGTTGCGATTCAAGCGCTGGATGTAACCAATGGAATATTTACTAATTTCACCGGCGCAGCCTTCTTGGTATCCACCAACGGCGTGCCGATCAGTCCGGCAGTGTCTGGCAATTTTGCTCTGGGCGTGTGGACCGGCACGATCACGGTTGCCCAAACCGCCACGAATCTCGTGTTGCAAGCCAGCGATGGCTTTAGCCAATCCGGTCTGGCCAACCCGATCAACATCGTCAATCTGCCTTCGCTGACGACAATTCCTTCGGGCGGCACCCTATATATATTCTGGCCGGTCAATCCTTCGGGATTCGTTTTGGAAACCACGGCCGGGCTTTCGCCGGCCGACTGGGTTCCCGTGACAACTCCTCCCTTTCAGATTGGCAACCAATACTTGGTGCCCATTCAGATGTCCGTGACCAACGCCTTCTATCGTTTGCGCTTCTCCGGTCCCTGACTTTGCCCACAGCTACGAACCTCATATTTCGGTATTGCTCGATTTACTCCTGCCGGAAGACCGTGTTTTCTACGACGCAGGAAGCAATTTGGGCTGGTTTTCACTGCTTCTGGCTTCAAAGGACAGCTTTCGTGGTGTGATGAATGCATTTGAGTCGTTTCCTTCCAGTTTATCGAGCCCTTTACCAAGTGGTTGAACCGGCGGGTTTGACCGGGCGTGTCATGCCTCATAATCTTGCCGTGTCTGACCGGGGGGGGGCAGCGCCCTGATGCATTTGTCCGACCATTTCCAAAGCGGCACAGCCCAAATACAGGAAACCAGCATAAAAGTGGCGAAATAAAAACAGCCATGTTGGACACTTTGGGGTTGGAGCCGCCAGCTCTGATCAAGGTTGATGTGGAAGGCTCAGAGGCAAAAGTTTTCAAAGGCGGGCGGCGGTGGCTCTCGGAAAACAAATCTATGATCGTGTTTGAGAATTCCAAATCTATTCACGAACCTGGGTTGACATTGGAACCTTTGTCAGCTTTGCATGCGCTTGGCTATGAGTTTTTTCAATTGGGCTGGTTACGAGACTATTGTGGAACGACTTTTGTTGTTGGTGACGACGCCGACCCGAACCCTCGGGCAGCGGAGACCCTTTGCCTCGTGAAATTCGAGTTGCAGAAGAGATTTTTACGCCAGCCCGGCATCAGCATCTTTGCCTGCCATCGGGACAAATACCCGCAACTCGAGACCGTCTTCAAGGACCATTCCCTGTAGTTTTTGGGCTGTCAAGGTTTCAACCGGCTATGACGGTCTCAAAATGATGGCAAGATTGCGACCGGCCCATTTACCCAGTCGGGCAATTGGTTCCTTGCCTTGTTTCCACCAGCCAATTGTGTCAAAGCCGCAAGCAGCTGTCAGGTCACGCAAGCCGCGCGGCGTGAAATCGCGAATGTGGCCGGAGGGCTGAAAGCGCCCGAGCCGGGATTGCAGGAAAGCCGGCCAAAAGCCGTAAGTGACTTTTTCTGTGCCGAGTTCCGAACCAAGCGGTTGGCTGGCGAACAGGAACAGCAAACGATTTACCCAGGCGGCGGTGTTGGGCACGCTGATAATGCAAAGCCCTTCCGGGCGCAGCACCCGGCGCAATTCGCGAACCAGCTTTTCTGTCTCAAAAATGTGTTCCAGCACCTGGTTGCAACTCAAGAAATCAAAATTCCCGTCTGTGAATGGCAAAGGCTGGCCATCCAGATTCTGTTGGACAAATCTAAAATCCTCGTCAATTTCCTTGAAACGGTCACCGGGGCTGCGCACCAGATCAACGCCCGCCGCCCGAATGTTTCGAACGCCACACCGTTGCCGCAAGCCGGCCGCAAAATCGCGCAGAAACAGGCCTTTGCCGCAACCTACATCCAGCATTTGGAGCGGACGATCCCGATACACCTTTGCCCAATCGCCGATGATCCGCAGGGACAAAAGCGATTCCATGTGATATTCCCCGGCGGAGTATGTTTGATCTTTCGCGTGCAGTTTTGGGTAAAATTGTTCGGCGTGATTCATGGCAAAAATGGCGGATGAATATTCCACGCCGGCGACTGGCAAAGCAAGAAAGCTTTTCTTTGCCGGTTTGTTGGGCAATGATTTCACGCCATGAACACTATAACGCCGTCCCCCCACCGGCGCGACCCGTGCGACGACCCGACGGCTATCGACGTCAACAAAGCCGCAGCGGTATGAGCCAGCTTCAAGCCGTTCAACCCAAAATCAGCGTCATCATCCTGAACTACAACGGGCGGGTATGGCTGCCGCGTTGTTTTGAATCGCTGGAGCGACAAACGATTTTCCAGGACCTCGAGGTCATTCTGACGGACAATCATTCCTCCGACGGCTCGGACGCGTTGGCTGCCGCCTGGCTGGCAAAGCTCGGCAAGGGTTGCGTGGTTCAGAACGGGGTGAATTTGTTTTATTGCGGTGCCAACAACAACGGCGCAGCAGTGGCTAGGGGCGAGTTCCTGCTGTTTTTGAACAATGACACCTGGCTGGAACCCGATTGCCTCGAAAAATTGTATGCGGAAACGGTCAGCGCCGGTGCGGATTGTGCCGCTCCCGCCGTATTTGATTACGACGATGACACTTTTCAAAGCGGCGGTGACGTCGGCTTGGATCTTTTCGGTTTGCCAACCTTGAGATCGCCCGCAAGACGCACCCAAGAAACATTTGCCGCACCCGGCTGTAGTCTCCTGGTAAAAACAGAGTTGTTTCGCAAAATCGGCGGCTTTCCGCCGGAGTTGTTGATTTATGCCGACGAAACCGATCTGTCATGGCGAGTGTGGATTGCCGGTGGAAAAGTGGTGGCTGTGCCGAATGCCCGTCTGCACCATCGCGGCGCGGCTGTGGTGAACCCGGAGGGCAAAACCAAAACCGTTGAATCGCGAACCAGCGAAGCCAAACGGTTCCTGGCAAACCGGAATGGGATTCTCTTACTGTTGAAAAACAGCCAGCATATCCTGCTATTGCTCTTGATTCCGCATTTGCTGCTGCTGCTCGCAGAAGCCGGAGTCAGCCTAGTTTTAACCCGGCGGTGGAGTTACATACGCAAATCATATTTGTCGGCCATCATCGAGGCGTTTCGGATGCGTGCGCACGTGTGTGAATGGCGGCGACGGATCCGCGGTTTCCGAAAATATGGAGATTTCTGGATGTTGCACTTCCTGCGACTGCGGCCAAGCCGCTGGGGCGAGGTGGAACGATTGTTCAAATTTGGGCCGCCGAAAGTGGACGCGAAGTGACTGGCGCGCCTTCAGGCCTGCAACAAGTCCGCCCAAGACGGCGGCAGGTTTTTGCGAACTTCGATGCCTGCGAACGGCTTGCCCTGGCGCGAACCGGTCTTTTGGGCCCAAGCTGCCATGCGCGCGACGCCGTCTTCGAGAGAAACGTTCTTGATGAGGTCACCGAAATATTTCCGGACTTTTTCATGCGCGGAGTAGGCATGCACAACCTCGTTGCGGGCCTCAAGATGCTTGATGGCCGGCTGTGTGCTCATTGTCCTGGCCACAACGTGCGCCAGTTCCGCGACCGAATAAGCCTTGTCTGCGCCGACGTTGAAAACCTGATTGTAGCAAGCAGACCGCGCGATGCTGGCCGCAATGACCGGCGCGACGTCGTCAATGTAGCTGAAGGCACGGGTCTGCCGGCCATCGCCAAAAATCGTCATTGGCTGGGCCTGCATGATCTGATTCATGAAAATGCCGATGACGTTGCGGTAACGGTCGCCGAGGTTCTGGTTTTCACCGTAAACGTTGTGGGGCCGGAAGATGACATGATTCAGCCCAAACATTTCATGCGCCTCGCGGAGGTCCAGCTCGACCGCGTATTTGGCGATGCCGTAGGGATCTTCCGGTTGCGGCACGAGTTCCTCGGACATCGGAAGTTGATTGCGGCCATAAACCGCAATGGACGACGCGAACACGAAACATTTCACGTCGTGGTTGACGGCGGCGTTGATGAGGTTGACACTGCCGAGCAGGTTGTTGGTGTAATTAAAACGTTTGATGAAATGGCTCAATCCCTCGGCGGCATAGGCTGCCAGATGGAAAACATATTCGAACTGATGCCTGGCAAACAATTGTTGCACAAGCGCTTCGTCTGTGACCGAACCCTCAACGAATTTCACGTCTTTGGGAACGTGGTCAAGAAAACCACCGCTCAAATCGTCCAATCCCACCACGCCATGTCCCTGGCGGAGCAAATGGGTGCATACATGAGAACCGATGAACCCCGCCGCGCCAGTGACCAAAACCGGTGAACTCATGCGGGGAAGTCTAATGGGCAGCCTGGTTGGTGACGAGGCTTTTCCAATGCGACTCACCGCCTTGACACTTGGCTGGGCGCAATCGAGAATGAACCCCGTTTTTCAACTGCCTGTCATTTATGAAGATTGAAAAGAAAAATGGCGTGTCGCGATCCCGTGGACTTCTCTTCGCGGCGCTGCTGGCTGTCATTTTGGCCGCCCTTTTCTGGAAAAGTTTTTTGCCCGGCTATGTCCACTTTTCCAACGACGGCCCGCTGGGACAACAAAACACCGCGTGGCGACAGCTTCCCGCTGCCTTCACCGGAAGCTGGTATGACATCAACGACCTTGGCAGCAACGCCGGTTCGATGCCTCCGGCTCCGAGCACACTGATCTTCTGGGTATTAGGTCCGCTCGGTTATGCGAAGTTCGTCGCGCCCCTGGCGTTGTTCGTTTTGGGACTCGGCGCATGGGCCTTTTTCCGGCAACTGAAACTGGCCCCGCTGGCGGCCACCCTGGGGGCGCTGGCCGCGACTCTGAATTCCACTTTTTTTGCGACGGCCTGCTGGGGCGTTGCAACACAACAAATCGCCATCGGCATGGATTTTTTCGCATTGGCCCTGGTGGTTTCGAATACTTCAGAAACTCCTGCGCTCATTCGTTGGACGCGACTGGCCTTGGCCGGGCTGGCCGTCGGCGTCAACGTCATGGAAGCCGCGGACATCGGCGCGATTTTCAGTGTGTTTGTTGCGGCCTTCGTTCTGTTCAGAGCCGTCACGGATGAAGGGGGTGCGGCCTGGGCAAAAGCGGCGCGGGGCATCAGCCGGGTGGCGGTCATCGCGCTCTTCGCCGGATTCATTGCCACGCAAACCATCGTGGCACTGGTGGGCGCTGCCATCGTCGGCATCGCCGGCACCTCGCAAGAGACGGAGACAAAGGTGCAGCATTGGTATTGGGCGACATCATGGAGCGAACCGAAAACAGAAACGCTCGGTTTGTTCGTGCCTGGTCTGTTTGGCTACCGGCTGGATACGCCCCATTGTATGATGGGCTCCCTCCAGGACAGCTACAAAGGAGGTAATTATTGGGGCACGGTCGGAAGTGAGCCGTCGTTGGATCCGTATTTTGAAGGCGGGAGAAAGGGCCCCATCCCACCGGGCCAGATACGGTTTACGGGTGGCCAGAATTACGCCGGCATTTTGGTGGCGTTGTTGGCACTTTGGGCCGTCGCCCAATCGCTACGCCGTCAAAATTCAGTTTTCATCGCAACGCAAAAGTGGTTCGTCTGGTTTTGGGCGGTTGTCTTGATTGGCTCGTTGTTGTTGGCCTATGGCCGTTTCGCGCCATTCTACCAATTCTTCTATATGCTGCCTTACGCCTCCACCATCCGGTGTCCGAGCAAATTCCTGCTCGTGTTTTCGTGGGCGATTGTCATTTTGTCCGCCTACGGCGTGCACGGATTGAGCCGGCGATACCTGGAAATTCCGGCGGTCAATTCCGCCTCGTTGTTGGCGCAACTCAAAAATTGGTGGGCAAAAGTCCGCGGCTTCGACCGGAACTGGGCTTACGTCTGCGCCGTGGCGTTTATTCTTACGGTCCTCGGTTGGTTGATTTACGCCTCGGAAAAGCCAGGCCTCGTGCGCTACTTGCAGACTGTCGGTTTCGGTGATGCAGATATGGCAAAACAGATTGCTGCCTTCAGTATCGGACAAGCAGGCTGGTTTGTTTTGTTGTTCGCATTGGCCGCCGGACTTTGCGTGCTTACCCTCGCCGGCGTCTTTGCCGGGCGGCGCGCCAGGCTGGGCGGCATTCTACTGGGCCTATTCCTCGTGGGTGACCTGGGGCGGGCGGATTTGCCCTACATCATTCACTGGAATTACAAACAAAAATACGACATCGATCCGGCCAATCCGACCAATTCGACCAATCCAATCATTAATTTTCTGCGTGATAAACCCTACGAACATCGGGTTGCCAGCCTGCCGCCGTTCAATGTATCGCAGCATTTGCCGCTTTATGATGACTGGTTTGGCGAACTTTACCGCATTGAATGGGCGCAACACCATTTTCCGTATTACAACATCCAGTCGCTCGACAAAATTCAAATGCCGCGCATGCCGGCGGATTTGATGGCTTATGAAGCGGCGCTATCACCCCGTTCCGCAGATACGATTCCCCTCTATGCCCGGCATTGGGAATTGACCAATACCCGGTACTTGCTCGGCCAGGCGGGGTTTCTGGATGTTTTGAATGCGCAACTCGATCCGGCACAACACCGCTTCCGCATCGTCCAGCGATTTGATATTGTGCCCAAACCGGGAATTGAACAAGTGACTCAGCTTGAGGAAATGACCGCGGCACCGGGCGACAGCGGCGCCATCGCACTCTTTGAATTCACCGGCGCGCTGCCACGCGCCCGGCTCTATTCCAACTGGCAAATCAGCACCAACGACCCGGCCGCGCTGCAACGATGGTTGGATACTTTAAAGCAGCATTTGCCGGAGGAACCTTACAGTGCAATTGCGAGTCTCAATATTACCGACCAGAGCACGCTCGAAACACTGGCTGACACAAACTTCGATCCGGCCAAAACTGTTTTGCTCTCCGCACCGTTAGCCGTTGCACCGGTCACCAATTCAATCAGTGACAATTCGGGCACAGTCGAATTCAAAAGTTACGCGCCGAATGACATCGTCCTTGGCGCGCAAGCCGCTGTGCCGTCTGTGCTGCTCCTCAACGACATGTTTGAACCGCACTGGCAGGTGCACGTGGATGGCAAGCCGGCGGAACTGCTGCGCTGCAACTTCATCATGCGTGGTGTCTATCTGACACCTGGAGCGCACACGGTGGAATTTCAGTTCAGCCTGCCGCACAAGCCGCTTTACATCACGCTCGCGGCCATCGGCGTCGGAATTCTTTTGGGCAGCTTCCTGATAGTTTCGACGCGCCGCCATTCCCAGCGGGCGGTTTAACCATAAATGTTTTTCGGATGCCGCTGCCGGCCCAAAAGCCGGAAAAGATAAAAATCCCGCGACGCGACCAGGGCCTGTCCCGCTAACCATAGCGGCCAGCCGGTGATGCCGCGCGTGGCCTGGGCGATTTCACGTGCGTAGGCGGGGTTTCCATTCTGGCGGACGCGCCTGGCCTTGATGCCGGAACGCACCGCCAGCAGGCCTTTCTGTTTCAATTTTCGATGCCAGCTCCAGCCTTTGCCGCGCAGGGCCTCATTCGCTTCCATCGTCCGCCACTCGTCCAGCACGAGCGCCTGAATGCTCGGGCCAAGGAAAACCGTCTGGTTGCCCCCATGCCAGCGGTATTTTGCCAGGAGCCGGCGAACGTGAACCAGTTTCTCGCAATGCGCGCCGAAGGCCGCCCAAAAAATCATGTCGCCGATGATGGGATAATCCGTTGGAAAGCGGCAGGGCGAAGGTTGTCCGGCGGTTTTCATCAGCGTCGCGCAAAAAGCCTGATTGCCAATCTCCGCCTTCCATTTCAAGAATTTGTCGCGGGCCAGCACTTCAATTTTTCCATCCGGCTTGCCGGAATCGCTGAGGTGCCGGTTGTCTTCATCGATGCGCTCGTCGAGCGACCAGGCCAGTCCCCGGCCGGCGCAATCCGACAGCAGGCCGGTCATCACTTCGTAAAACCGGGGTTCAATCGTGTCATCGGCATGGAGGATTTGGAGGTATTCCGTCTGGTCGGCGAAATCGAGGGAACGATTGAAATTGCCGAACAGGCCGAGATTGGTCGGATTCCGGATAAACTCGCAGGTGATGCCCTTGAAACTTCGCACAATTTCCTCCGTGCGGTCGGTCGAACAGTTGTCCAGCACCACGACACGGTCAGGATGCAGCGTCTGTCGCGCGATGGATTCCAACGTTTGCTCGATGAATTGTTCGCCGTTCCAGACGGGAACGGCAGTGAGAATTTTTGACTTCATCGGGACAATCAAAGGCAATAACGCCCGTCAAAAACCGGTCTGTCTGCGAATTGCTTTTTCGCAGCACGGAACTCCGGCCACGCCGTCAGCACCACGACTGCCTCCGCTTGTTTGACAGCCTTTGCCAGACTGTCCGCATATTTAATGGGATGATGGTAAGCGCGCCGGTAGGATTCGTTGGCCATCGGATCGAAGGTGACGATGTTTTTTCGTCCGTGTTTCAACAGCAGTTCGATTATCCGCGCGGCGGGGGTTTCGCGCACGTCATCGCTGCCGGGCTTGAACGACAGACCCAGGATGCCGATGCACGTGCGCGCCTTCGTGGCACGGACAATTTTCCTGACGAAATGCCGTGCAATGGCATCATTCGCAGAAATAACCCCGCGCAGCACGTCCGCCTTTACGCCTGCGGCACGGGCGGAGTGCAGTAAGGCAGCGATATCTTTTGGCAGACAATAACCGCCAAACCCGCAACCGGGATAAAGATAACCCGTCATCTTTGCTGGCTCGCCTGACCAGCGCCGGTCCAAGTGCAGCGTCTGGAAGGCGGCCTTCACGTCAATGCCGCCGATGGCGTCGGCGACCATCGAGGTCTCGTTGGCAAAACTGATGAGCGTGGCGAGCAATGCGTTGGAAACCGACTTGATAAATTCCGCGGTGCCTGGCGTTACACGGCAGACGCGTGTGCGGAATGGCCTGTAAAGTTTTGCCACCGCGTTGAAGCTCAAATCGTCACCGGCACCGATCACGACGCGGTCCGGCTGGATGAAATCCTCCCACGCCAGCCCTTCGCGCAAAAACTCCGGGTTGTTGGCCAGACCAATGTCGCGGCCAATCGTCCGTCCGGCCTTAACCAACAACGGCACGATGCTCCGGCCCAGAGTGCCGGGTGGCACGGTGGATTTGATGACCAGGGCCGGTTTGCGCTCCTGCGGCAAAATTCTCAACGTATCGCTCACCGCACGCTGAAGAAATGAAACGTCCGCCGCGCCACTGCGGCTTTGTGGCGTGCCCACGCAGTAAAAAATGACGTCCGCGACCGCTACGGCCCCCGCCAGACTATCGCAGATGAAAAAACGTTTGCCGGCCTGGGCGCGCAGTTCCGCCGGCAGATGCGGCTCGTGAAAAAGCAGCCGGCCGGCGCGCAGGCTTTTGGCAATGCGCGGCGCGGCGTCAAAGCCGCGCACGGTAAAGCCTTTGCGCGCGAAACCCAGCGCCGTAGTCAGGCCGACAAAGCCCAGACCGATTACCGCGACGCGGGATTTTGTTGCTCGTGCCATAAAAACTTCAAAAAGCGTTCGACCCCTTCCTCCACGTAAATGGAAGGCCGGTAATTAAGTTTCGTGCGCGCCCGCGTGATGTCGGGGCAACGCCGTTCGGGGTTGTGCGTGAGGTAATCTTTTTCCGTGGCGGCTTGAAAAACGACTTTACCCTTGTAACCGGCCAAGTTTTCGCCGGCGTGCCGGAAATGCTCCGCGAGCTGCCGCACTGAAATTTCCGGGCGCTCGATGCCGATGTTGAATGCCTCGAATTGGTCGTGCAGGAGCGCCTTGAAATAGCCGGCCACCGCGTCGGCAACGTAGCAGAACGTTCGCGTGGGCGCGCCGCTGGAATGGATGACGATGTCCTGGCCATTGAGCACGCATTGCGCGAAATCGGCGGGCGCACGGCGGTCGTTGAGCGTCATGCCTGGACCGTAGTTGTTGAACGGGCGCACGACCCGCACCGGTGTTCCGAACGTGTTGGCGAAAACCCAGCATAGCGTTTCACCGAAGCGCTTCGCTTCGTCGTAACAGGCGCGCGGGCCGACGCAGGAAACGTTGCCGCGGTATTCCTCGTTCGTCGGAATCGCCTCCGGCGCAG
>Ga0181526_10004958_pt1 | contig 10170 bp, 6 predicted proteins | sample PEATcosm2014_Bin_35_FD_119750 | JGI IMG/M metagenome (GOLD analysis project Ga0181526, IMG submission 119750) | Peatland microbial communities from MTU Mesocosm Facility, Houghton, MI, USA - PEATcosm2014_Bin06_30_metaG | ecosystem: Environmental > Terrestrial > Soil > Wetlands > Peat | place...
GCGTTCCGCCGGGCCATCAACGACCGCACCCGGGCCATCTTCGTGGAGACGATCGGCAACCCGGACATCAACCTCCTCGACTTCGACGCCATCGCCGAGGTGGCCGCCGGCGCCGGGCTGCCGCTGATAGTCGACAACACCTTCGCCACCCCCTACCTCTTCCGCCCGTTCGATCACGGCGCCAATGTGGTCGTGCACTCTGCGACCAAGTTCATCGGGGGCCACGGCACCAGCATCGGGGGCCTGATCGTGGACGGTGGCAACTTCAACTGGGCCAACGGCAAGTTCCCCGACTTCACCACCCCCGACCCCTCCTACGGCGGCTTCGTCCATTGGGAGAAGTGGCGGGACGTGCCCGAGGCGGGGAACATCGCCTACATCATCAAGGTGAGGCTCCACTACCTCCGCGACCTGGGGGCGGCGATGAGCCCTTTCAACGCCTTCCTCTTCATCCAGGGCCTGGAGACGCTCTCGCTGCGGATGCGCCGCCAGGTGGCCAGCGCGCAGCGGATCGCCGAGCACCTGGAGGCGCACCCGGGCGTGGCCTGGGTCAGCTACCCCGGCCTGGAGAGCAGCCCGCATCACGCCCTGGCGCAGAGGTACCTGCCCAGAGGCGCGGGCGCGATCCTCACCTTCGGCATCGGGGGCGGGCTGGAGCAGGTGCGCCGCTTCATCGAGGCTCTGACCATCTTCTCCTTCCTCGCCAACGTGGGGGACTCCAAGTCGCTGGTCGTGCATCCTGCCACCGTCACCCACGCCCAGCTGACCGAGCCCGAGCTCCTCCTGGCTGGGGTGAAGCCAGAGCTGATCCGGCTTTCGATCGGCACCGAGGACCTCGACGACCTGCTCTGGGACCTGGACCAGGCGCTGGAGAAGGCCGGGAGCTGATGTTCCTGCCGGTCACGCCAGCCCGTCGAGGGCCTGGGTCAGGTCCCAGAGCAGGTCGTCGAGTGTCTCCAGCCCAACGCTCAGGCGGACCAGGTCGGCCGGGACCTCATTGGTCGATCCGGCCACGCTCGCGTGGGTCATCCGGGCCGGGTGCTCGATCAGGCTCTCGACGGCGCCGAGCGACTCGGCGAGGGTGAAGAGCCGCGTCCGCCGGCACACCTCCAGCGCGGCGGCCTCTCCGCCTCTCAGGGTGAAGCTCACGATCCCTCCGTACCCCCGCATCTGACGCTGGGCCACCTCGTGACCGGGGTGCCCGGGCAGCGAGGGGTGCAGCACGGTGTGCACCGCTTCGTGGCCGCGGAGCAGCTCCACGACGGCCAGCGCACTCGCGCAGTGGCGTTCCATCCGGAGCGCCAGCGTCTTGAGGCCGCGCTGGACGAGATAGCAGTCCACGGGCCCGGGAACCGCCCCGACGGCGTTCTGCAGAAAGGCCAGGCGGGCGGCGATGGCGGCGGCGTTGGTTGCCGCGAAGCCGCCCACCACGTCCGAGTGCCCGGCCAGGTACTTGGTCGTCGAATGGACGACGATGTCCGCGCCGAAGCGAAGCGGCTGCTGCAGCCACGGCGAGGCGAAGGTGTTGTCGACCACGAGCAGGGCGCCGGCTCGATGGGTCGCCTCGGCGATCGCCTCGATGTCGATGACGCGGAGCAGCGGATTGGTCGGTGTCTCGACCCAGACCATCCGCGTGGCCGGTGTCAGCGCTCCCTGCAGGTCGGCGACGCTGCCGAGGTCGGACGTCCCCACCTCGAGCCCGGCGGGCTGGTGGACGCGGGTGGCCAGCCGGTGGGTCCCGCCGTATGCGTCGGTGGGGAGGACGAGGTGGTCACCCGGCCCGAGCAGCCGCATCACGGCGTCCTCGGCCGCCGACCCGCTGGCGAAGGCGAAGCCGTGATCAGCGCCCTCCAGCAGGGCGAGGTTCGTTTCCAGGCTGGCCCGGGTGGGGTTGCCCGTGCGCGCGTACTCGAAGCCCCGGTGCTCTCCGACCGCGTCCTGCTTGAAGGTGGAGGAGAGGTGGATTGGCGTGGTCACCGCCCCGGTCTGTGGATCGGGCCCTCCGCCACCGTGGATGGCGCGGGTCTCGAAACCGAGCCGGTCCAGGTCCAGTGCGTCGCTCACGGGCGCCTCAGCGAGGGGGCGCGGCCAGCGCGGTGAGCACGTCGACGCGGGTGACCACCCCGATGGGATGGCCACGGTCGAGCACCAGCATCGCCGACCCCAGCCGCAGGCGGCTGACCGCGACGTCCAGAGGCTCCCCCGCACCGACCGTGGGCAGCGGGTCACCCATCACCTCGCTGACGGGACGGTCGAGGATGGATGCGTCGGCGAAGGCCCGGTCCATGGTCTGCCGCTCGGTGACCGCACCGACGACCTCGGCCAGGACCACGGGAAGCTCGTGCTTGATGACCGGCACCTGACTCACGCCGTACTCGCGCATGGCGTCGATGGCCTGCCGGACCGTCTCGTCGGGATGGACGTGCACGAGCGGCGGCAGGGAGGGGTCGCGCAGCGCCAGGAGGTCGCCGACGGTGATCCCGGCCGCCTTGAGGAATCCGTGGTCGGCCATCCAGCCGTCGTTGTACAGCTTGGAGAGATAGCCGCGGCCCGAGTCCGGGATGTGGACGACCACCACCGCCTCGGGCGGCAGGTCCCGGGCGACCTGGAGCGCTGCGGCGACCGCTGTCCCGCTCGACCCTCCGATCAGCAGCCCCTCCTCCCGGCTGACCCGGCGGGCGGTGGCGAAGCTCTCCGCGTCGGAGACGGCGATCACCCGGTCGACGACTGATGAGTCGTACGTGGTGGGCCAGAAGTCCTCGCCGATGCCCTCGACCAGGTAGGGGCGCCCGGAGCCGCCGGAGTACACCGAGCCCTCGGGGTCGGCTCCGATCACCTGCACTGACGGATTGCTTGCCTTGAGGTGGCGGCCGACGCCGGTGATCGTCCCTCCGGTGCCGACACCGGCGACGAAGTGGGTGACGCGGCCGCGTGTCTGCTCCCAGATCTCGGCGCCTGTCCTCTCCTGGGCGGCGGGGTTCGCCGGGTTGTGGTACTGGTCGGGCTTCCACGCCGCGGGGATCTCCCGGGCCAGCCGGTCGGAGACCGAATAGTACGAGTCCGGGTGATCGGGGGCCACGCTGGTGGGGCAGACGATGACCTCCGCCCCGTAGGCCCGGAGCAGGGCGATCTTGTCGGAGGCCACCTTGTCGGGGCAGACGAAGACGCACCGGTAGCCGCGGCGCGCCGCCACGATGGCGAGCCCCACCCCGGTGTTGCCGCTGGTCGGCTCGACGATCGTCCCGCCCGGCTGCAGCCGTCCGTCGCGTTCCGCCGCCTCGACCATGGCGAGGGCGATCCGGTCCTTGGAGGAGCCCCCCGGGTTGAAGAGCTCGAGCTTGCCGAGGAGCGTGCACTCGAGATCCTGAGCGGTGCGATCGAGCCGCAGCAGAGGGGTGTCACCGATCAGGTCGACGAGGGAATCCGCGGCGGCCATCGGTGTGCCCGGCTCGGTGACGGGACGTACGTCCACACCGGACAGCGACCTCGCCTGCGCGGCCGACAGCGGGTCGTCGGTGACGAGGGTGGTCGGGAGGCCAGCCTGACGAAGTGCCACGGCGACCGGCAGGGCCTCGTCGAGGACACCGGTGACCGAGACCCCGCGCGGGATCCTCGGCCGGAGGACCGCGACGAGGGATGACGTCGGTACCTCCGCGCGATGCCGGTGGACGTGCCGGGCCCGGCTCAGCAGCCGTCCCGGCGGTTGACCGTCGCCGACAATGACGAGGACGTCCACGGCTCTCCGGTCAGTCCGGGGCCAGGGAGGCCACCCGCGTCCGGAGCAGGGGCGACCGCCCTCGGCGGCGCGCCACCTCCGACGCCTGGCGGGGGCGCGTGCCGTCCCGGGCAATGCCGTGTGGCTGTTCCGCAGGTACCGCCTCCAGTGCCTCGACGATCAGCTCGCCGACCTGCTCCGCCTCCACCAGGAAACCGTCGTGGCCGTGGAGAGAGTGGACCACCTGGAGCGTCGGCGATCCCGGCAGCAGGGTGGCCAGCTCCCCCTGCTGTGGCGGGGGATAGAGGCGGTCGCTGTCGACGGCGATCACGGTGCTGCGGGCTCGCACCCGGGCGAGTGCGGCGACCACCCCACCCCGGCCCCGTCCCACGTCGTGGTGATCCATGGCACGGCTGAGGACCAGGTAGGAGTTGGCGTCGAAGCGTCCCACCAGCTTGGCGGCGTGATGGTCCAGGTAGCTCTCGACGGCGTACCGGCCCGTGCCGAGGGGGTCCTCACCCGCCTGTGGCCGGCGGCCGAAGCGAAGGTGCAGCTCCGGCTCGCTCCGGTAGCTGATGTGGCCGATGCGCCGGGCCAGTCCGAGACCCGACACGGGCCCGGGGGTGCCGTAGTAGTCACCGCCCCGGAAGGCGGGGTCGGACCGGATCGCGTGAGCCTGGACCGCGGTGAGGGCGAGCTGCTCCGCGCTGGCCGCAGCCGCGGTGGCGACCAGGATGAGCCGGTCGACTCGGTCGGGGTGGGTCACCGCCCACTCCAGGGCGCGCATGCCCCCCATCGAGCCGCCCAGGACGGCGGCCCAGCGCCGGACGCCGATGGCGTTGGCGAGGGCCGCCTCGACGGCGACCTGGTCGCGGACGGTGATGGCTGGGAACCGTGAGCCCCAGGGCCTGCCGTCGGGGGCGGCCGAGCCGGGGCCCGTCGTCCCCTGGCAGCCGCCGAGAACGTTGGCGCAGACCACCCACCAGCGGTCGGTGTCGATGGCGCGCCCGGCCCCGATCAGCGCGTCCCACCAGCCGGGGGTGGGGTGACCGGGTCCCACCTCCCCCGCGGCGTGGCTGTCTCCGGTGAGCGCGTGCTCGATCAGGATCGCGTTGGAGCGGTCGGGCGCCGGGGAGCCCCATGTCTCGTATGCGACCATCACCGGCCCCAGGCGCCCGCCCAGCTCCAGCTGGAGCGGGACGGCGTCGAAGAGCTGGATGAACTGGCGCCGTCCGGGTGGGTCCCCCGGCTGCCAACTGGTGGTGCTCACCGGGTCATCCCTTTGCGGCCCGGAAGCCCGTCTCCAGGTCCGCGAGGATGTCCTGGATCGACTCTGTGCCCACGGAGAGCCGCACCAGGTCCGGGGTGACCCCGGTCGTCAGCTGCTCCGCCTCGTTGAGCTGCGAATGCGTCGTGGACGCCGGGTGGATCGCCAGGCTGCGCACGTCGCCGACGTTGGCGAGGTGGCTGAAGAGCTCCAGGCCCTCGATGAAGCGCCGGCCCGCGTCGGCGCCACCGACGATCCCGAAGGCGAGGATCGCGCCCCCACCGCGGGGCAGGTAGCGCTTCTGCAGGGCGTGCCACGGGCTGGACGCCAGACCGGGGTAGGCCACCCAGGCGACGTCGTCGCGCGCCTCCAGCCAGGTGGCGACGGCAGTGGCGTTCTGGACGTGCCGCTCGATCCGGAGGCTGAGCGTCTCCAGCCCCTGGAGGAAGAGGAAGGAGTTGAGCGGAGCGATCGCCGGTCCGGTGTCGCGCAGGTACTGGAGACGCGCCTTGAGGACGTAGCGGGCCGGGAATAGCGCCTCGGGGAGCTGGCCGAAGACCAGGCCGTGGTAGCTCGGGTCGGGCTCGGTGAAGCCCGGGAAGCGTCCACTCCCCTCGTAGTCGAAGTGGCCTCCGTCGACGATCACGCCCCCGATCGAGGTGCCGTGGCCGCCGATGAACTTGGTGGCCGAGTGGACCACGATGTCGGCGCCGTACTTGAGCGGCGTGGCCAGGTACGGGGTGGCCACCGTGTTGTCGATCACGAGCGGGATGCGGTGCCGGTGGGCGATGGCGGCGACCGCCTCGAAGTCGAGCACGTCACCCTTGGGGTTGCCGATGGTCTCGGCGTAGAAGGCCTTGGTGTTGGGCCGGACGGCCGCCTCCCACTTCTCCGGGTCATTGGGGTCGTCGACGAAGGTGACCTCGATGCCCAGCTTGGGGAAGGTGTAGTGGAAGAGGTTGTAGGTGCCGCCGTACAGCGACGCCGAGGAGACGATGTGCCCGCCGTTCTCCGCGAGGTTCAGCAGGGCGACCGTCTCGGCGGCCTGCCCGCTCGCCACCGCAAGGGCGGCAACCCCGCCCTCCAGGGCGGCGATCCGCTCCTCGAAGACGGCCTGCGTGGGGTTCATGATCCGCGTGTAGATGTTGCCCAGCTCCTGGAGGCCGAAGAGGGCCGCGGCGTGAGCCGTGTCCCGGAAGGTGTAGCTGGAGGTCTGGTAGATGGGGACGGCCCGGGCGCCCGTGGTCGGATCCGGCCGGGTCCCGGCATGGATCTGCAGGGTCTCGAAGCCCTGGGCGGGCTTGGCGGCGGGCGCCTCCGGGTGGGAGGCGGGGGTACCTGGAGTGGTTTCGCTGCTCATCTTCGGCGGGTTCCTGTCTGTGAAAGGGTGGTGACCCATCGCGACCGGTGGTGTGGGCAGCCGCGCGGGTCAGTTCAACTGAACTGGGGTGCGATCCCGCGGCTACGGGAATGTCCCTCCGGGTGCGGATCCGGAAGGGGGGCCTACGTCTGTGGAAGTGCCGAGCTGACGCTCAGGGGAGCCGCGGGGCGGCTACATACAGGCGCAGGCGACGTAGCGGACAAAATCCATCTCGCCCCAGCGCGAGAAGCACATGAGTGGGCAGGGGGGATTTGTCCTCATATTTGGTGGATTATAGCAGGCGCCCGGCTGGCGCTCGGCGGCGCCAGTTCGCGATCCCGGCCGGGCGGCGGCCCGGAGGAGCCCTACGATGGCGGTGCGCCGGGGCGATCCGCCGGGCGCTCGGCCCATCGCCTGGAGTTCTCGCGTGCCCGGTCCCTCGCCGTCTCTCCGCCCGGCCGCCATCGCCGCCCGGCTGCGTGCCGCCGGCTGCGTCTTCGCGGAGGAGGAGGCCCGTCTGCTGATCGCCGCCGCGCCGGCGTCGACGGACCTCGAGGCAATGGTCGAGCGGCGGGTCGGTGGTCTGCCCCTCGAATACGTGATCGGCTGGGCGGAGTTCTGCGGCCTGCGAGCTGTGTCATCAGGCGGCACTGGCCCAGGCCGCGGTCCAGAGAGCCGCGCGTCGGGCACGTCGCCACACGCAAGCCAGCCGCTGAGGTCAGCGCCACCGGCATCCCTCTCGCCAGCGCGTACGCGCTGTCCTGTTCGTCCCACGCGTGTGCTCTCCCTGCCGCGTACGCGCCCATCCTCAGGGCCCAGCCCGAGGTCACCCCTGTAACAGTTTCCTGAGAATTCTCAACGCCGCGTACGCGTCTGTACGCGCGAACGCGGCGCGAGGATCGCGCCTGTACGCGCACACGCGCCGAGCCATCGCATCTGTACGCGCGGTCGCGTCAGAGCGCGCTGATCGCGTACGCGGCGTCTGGCGCGTACGCGTCGACATCCCGGCAGGTGCGGGGTCGATTCGTACGCGATTCGTACGCGGCCGCTGGTGGGATGGGGCGCATGCATCCGCCACTCACGAGGCCGCTCAGAATGCTCATCCTCCCCAAGCTGATCCCGCTTCTCCATCCCTTGCTGGCGGCGACGAGCACCGGCTCGGACCCCAGCTTTATCAACCCGACACCCGACCCCACTCAGCTCCCCGGCTCCAACCAGATCCTCGGCCTGGTCGGCGGGCTGCGCTGGGCAGCCCTGGTCTGCTGCCTCGTCGCCCTGATCATCGGTGCCGCCGTCTGGGCCTTCAGCTCCCACAGCGGCAACCCATACCAGACGTCCAAGGCCAAGGTGACTGTCTTCGGCGCCCTCCTGGGCGTTTTCGTCATCGGCGCGGCCCCGGCGCTCATCCAGTGGCTCTATGACCTCGGCACCCAGGTGAGCGGGTGAGCGAGCCCGCGCCGGCCGCAACCGTGAGGGCACTGACGCGGCGGCGGCGGCGTCTCCTCCCGCGGGCGGCCGGCGCACTCCTCCTGGTGCTGGCCGCCCTCACCGCGGCGGTGGCCTCGCCGGCGGCGGTCCGGGCCGACCCCGCCCCACCGACACCCACGCCGACCGCGGGTCCCACCGCCACGCCGCTACCCACCGCCTCGTCCACCACAGCGCCCGCGGTCACGCCGCTGCCGGCTGCCTCTCCTCGCTACTCGGGCGGCGGCGGGATCATCACCAGCCTCATCTTCGGCCCCGCGATCGACGCGGTGGCCGGGTGGATCACTGGGAGTGCCGTCTCGGCGGCCGACGACGTCATCGGCATCTTCGTCGTCGACCCGGCCAACCCCGACCTCACCGCTCCCTGGTTCCTCTACGCCTATTACGGCACTGGTCCCGCCGGCGGGCGTACCGGCCCGCCCGGCGCGGTGGTGATCGCCGCCTGGCTGATGCTGCTGGTGGTCCTCGCGTCGGTGATGTCCGGCGTGATCCGCGGCGACATCGCCGGCATGGTGCGCCTGGTGTGCGTGCGGCTCCCGGTCGCGATCTTCATCACCTACATCGCGATCTGGCTGGTGACCCAGCTCCTGGCTCTGACCAACCTGGCCACCGCATGGGAGGTGGGTGGCAACGCGCAGGCGGGATCGCTGGCGGCGTGGTCGAACATCCTCGGGTCAAACCTCGGGAGCGACTTCCTGACCGTGCTGGCCTGCCTGGTCCTGATCGCCGCGACCGTGGTCTGCTACCTCGAGTTGCTGGCCCGGGACGCCGCCATCTACGTGGTGGCGGCCTTCATCCCCCTGATCGCCCTGACCTCACTGTGGCCCGGCGCGCACAACGCCCTGAAGCGGATCGCCGAGACGCTCTTCGTGCTCTGCATCAGCAAGTTCGTGATGGCCTTCGTTCTGGTCCTGGGGGCGAGCGCGCTCACCCAATCCATCACCCCCAGCGGAAACCTGGGCTCCGTGCTCGCCGCGACACTGATCTTCCTGCTTGCGGCGCTGGCGCCCTTCGCAGTCTTCCGCCTTCTCCCCCTGCTCGAGGCGACCGCCGTCGCCGGCATGGTCGGCCACGCCTCGGGCATCGGCAAGCGGGTCGGCAGCGCCGCCGTCCGCACCGGTGCCCGGGCCGGCGCCGCCGCCGCATCCGGCGGCACCTCGGAGGCGGTCGGCGCCGGTGCCGCCATGAGCAGTGGGGGCTCGTCCGCCTCCCCCACCCCCGGCTCTGGGCCCGGCGGGATGGCGGGACAGGGCGAGCTGAAGATTGCCGGCGGCGGGGGCCAGCACGGTGGTGGACAGCAGGGCAGTGGCCCCGTGGGAGGCGGCGCCTCCCCCGGGGGCGCGCCGGCGGAGGGCGGCCAGTCGCCCAACGCGGACACCGGGCCCACCCCCGCAGCGCTCGACACCTCCGCCCCCAGCGGCAGCACGAACCAACCCGCGACGGGGCAGGGGCCCTCCATCGCTCGCACCCGTCCCCGCCCCACCACCTCGCAGCAGGAAGGGAGCCCCGCATGAGCACGGACATCCGCTATCACTTCGGCCCGCGCGACCGGCGCGGCCTCCTGCTCGGCGTGCGCCTCGGTCAGATCGCGATCCTCGCCACCGGGGCCTTCGTCGGCATGGTCGTCCTCCTCGGCGCCCGCGGCAGCGCGGGCGGCCTCCTGGCGCTGCTTCTGGTGGTCGGCCTCACCGCCACCGCCGCGTTCATGCCCATCTCGGAGCGTGGGCTCGACGAGTGGCTGCCCGCTGTTGCGCACTTTCTCCTCCACGGGAGGCGCACCTGGCGCTCCCCGCAGCCACGCCGGGGCCAGGTGCTGCGCACCACGCCGGGCGGCGCGGCCCGCGTCCTCGCCGAGCAGCCCGCGTTCCCGCCAGTGCTGCGCGGCTGCACCATCCTCGCCGTCCCCGTCCCCCGCGGGGAGCTGGGCGTGGTCAAGGACGCACGGCGGGGCACCTGGACCGCCGTGGTGCGAGTGCGCGGCACCTCGTTCGCACTGGCGGACTCCGGCGAGAAGGCCCGGCGCATGGGGGCCTGGGGGGCCGTTCAGGCCAGCCTGGCCCGCCGCGGCACCCCCATCTCCGCCCTCCAGCTCGTGGTGCGGACTCTGGCCGAGGATCCCGACGCGCTGGCTCGTCACCTGGCCGAGCAGCGCACGCTCGACCTGCACAGCCCGATCGTGCGCAGCTACCTCACCCTCCTCGACGACGCGGCTCCCGTCGCCGACGCGCAGGAGGTTCAGGTCCTGGTCGCGCTCCAGGTCAGCCTGCGCAGCGCGGGCCAGCAGATCCGCCAGGCGGGGGGCGGCGACACCGGCGCCGGCGAGGTACTCAGCCGCCAGCTCCA